>PVML01017136.1_pt1 | contig 328403 bp, 304 predicted proteins | sample 1853371 | NCBI WGS metagenome assembly PVML01 (sample SAMN08533508, study PRJNA380276) | Human gut metagenome, whole genome shotgun sequencing project. | isolation source: participant 1, chromium library | host: Homo sapiens | collected 2017 | reverse complement strand
TTTCCTGCGGCGCTCGTCTGGCTCCTTTTGATATTCAGGAGGTCAGAGATGTGACTGCCTATGACGAGTTGCAGCTGGATACCCTCGGAGATAAGAAAACGGCGCTCTTTCTGATTATGTCAGATACGGATGCGACCTTTAATTTTTTGATCTCCATGATTTACACACAGCTGTTCAACTTGCTGTGTGAGAAAGCAGATGATGTGTACGGCGGCAGACTGCCGGTTCATGTGCGCTGCCTGATTGATGAGATGGCAAACATCGGTCAGATTCCCAATCTGGAAAAACTGGTAGCGACAATCCGAAGCCGTGAAATATCGGCTTGCCTTGTTCTCCAGGCACAATCACAGCTGAAAGCCATTTATAAAGACAATGCCGATACCATCATCGGCAACATGGATTCCCGAATTTTTCTGGGTGGTTCTGAGCCAACCACGCTTAAAGAACTGAATCAGGCATTGGGAAAAGAAACTATCGACACCTACAACACCTCCAACACCAGAGGTAACAGCCCGTCTTACGGACAAAATTTTCAAAAGCTTGGCAAAGATATGCCATACTTGTTCGTGAAGAGTTCAGTTGCCTTGAATTTATCATGAACAGGGACACGATCAACTGGATTCTGAAATAACTGAATACAGGAGGTCGAACATGGAGCATTTACCAAAGAAAATCCATCAAAACGGAATCAGCTACACGCTGGTGGGAGACTACTACATCCCCGATCTGGAGCTACCGGAGGAAAGCCGCCCCATTGGGCGGTGGGGCCGGATGCACAAAGCGTTTCTGCAAGAACACCGGCCCGGCCAGTACAATGCCCTGCTTCTGTCGGGAAAACTCTGGACATATCTTGCTGACCTGAACGAACAGGCCGCTGACCGGCTGGCGTGTATCGTCTCGCAGATGCAGGAGGCGGAGGGTGTCACCGAGGAACTGAAAGCCCGTGACCAGCTTGCGTGGGTCGGGGGCATGAACAGCATTCGCAGCCGAGCAGAGGAAATCATCCTCTCTGAGATGATTTTTGTTTAAGGAGGTGCCTGTCTATGAGATACCGTATCGAATACGCCGATGGGCGTTATTGTAACTTTGCCAACGGCAGGGCTGAGCTGCTGAAATGGCTGAAACTGCTGAAGCAAGAGGAAATCTCCGACATCCGCAAAGTATATAAAAGCGGTGTGTCAGATTCCGTCCTGGAAACATACCGGAATTATATCCGCCCAGCATAAGGAGGGGCGCTTATGGGTACAGATATAGAAAAATTGGTTGATTTGATGATTCAGGAGCGGAGGCAGAGCCAGTTTGCTAAGTGGCGGGAGGCAGAAACCGGCACGGAGAAAAAAGAGGACTGCCTTCGCTTGGAAAACGAGTATGAAAAAGCAATCAGCGCATTGTCTGAGGAACAGAAGGACGCTGTAAGACACTACTGTGATTCTATTTTCGATTCTGGTGCAGAAAGCGAGTGCTTCTTTTACCGGCTGGGCCTCAAAGATGGCATCCGTCTCTGGAAGTTTATGAAAAAGCTGATGAAAACGGTCAGCTAACGGATGTATAACCACATATTTTATTCCGCCCACAAACGGGTCGAAAGCCGTCCAACGGTACAGATTGGGCGGCTTTCCTGTTATCTGCGTTTCTTCCGCTTGGGCGCATAGTACGGCTGCGGCTTGGCCTTTCCTCTCATGTTGTTGGGATTTTTGAGCATTTTGGACAGGCTCAGTATCCGCAAAAATGCAGAGAAGTCCTCTGAGGAAATCTTCTCGAAGGGTATCTGCATTCTGTCGCAAAATTCGTGGATTACCACTTCCTCTTGGCTGCCCTGTTCGAGCGCCTGTTCAAACTTTTCCTTGACGTCATCCAGCGTGGGCTGCGGGTCGGCGGTGGTCTTGTCCTTGCGGTGTGCTTCCCGGATGTCCCGGACGATGCTGTCCAGATCATCGTGCATGACATGGCTGTAAAAATCGCTTTCCTGCACCTGCCCCAGTTCCAGCGTCCGCATATAGAGGTCATCTTCTCCGGGCGCATACTTGCTCATGACGGTCTGCCGGGTGGCCTCCAACACCAGATTCATCTGCTCCACCCGCATATTGGCGATCTGGTCGATGCAGATTTCCATATCTATCATCAGCCGCCGGAAATTCGGGTGGGCAGCCAGTTCGCAGAGAAGCCGGTTGTTGATTTTGCCGCTGCTCAAAAGTTCCACCATATCATCACTCAGATGCAGAGATTGAAGTTCTGTGTTTGGGTGATTTTTATTTTCCGTCAGCCCCATCAGATAGTCGGTGGACACGCCGTAAAAGTCCGCCAGCGTTGCAATCGCAAACGGGCTGATGTCCTTGTAGTCATCGGTTTCGTATTTTCCCAGCGCGGATTTAGACAGGCCGGTCTGCTCCGCCAGTTGTTCCAGCGTCAGGTGCTTGTCCACCACCCGCAGGTCTTTGAGCCGCTCCGGGATTGTCAGCTTTGCGTACATCCAAAGCCCCCTCTCTCGTTATCTTTTTCAGTGATTACACCCATTATAGCACGATTCCATAAGCGTGGAAATATGCGGATTTCGAGCGTTTTTCCGACGTTTTGGATATACGGGAAAGGGCCTCTTTTTTCGGTAAACTGGTTCTTGCAGACAGGCACAGAACCTTGAAAATCGAATGACCGGCTGCAAGGGGTATGGCCTCCGGGGAAGTGACGCCAGGACAGAAATCGAGCGCACCAAAGAGGCCGATACGCCGGGAGAAATTCCGGGCAGGAGCGGCTTGCAGGCAGACCGGCGGACAGGAAACAAGTTTATCATGCGGGGCGCATGGCTCCGCAGCAAAGAAATGGAGGAAATCATTATGACACTGAGTATGAAAGAAAAGAAGATTCTCTACGCTTACGGCTGTCCCAGCCACCACAATACGGTGACACGGCTGAAATGGCTGACGGCCCTGACGGTTGACCCGGAGGCCAAACGCCGGATGCTGGGGCTGGCCCGGAAGGTGGAGACGGAGATGAACGAAAGCTGGTACGAGGATTTTTATCACCATCTGCGCATGGAGATGGACGAGTACCGCCGTCTCAAGCGCAACCTGCGTGTGCTGAAATCTTACACCGATTATGAGGAGGATCTGTATGAAGAAGCTGTCTAAGTATGAGAAAGAAACCATCATCAACTGGAACGAGGCGGAGAACCTTGCCAGCGTCTACACCTTCAACGCCAGCTTGAAGCGCAGGCTGGCTGATTTCAGCCGGAAGTACCCGCTGCTGTGCCGGTTGGAGCGCAGCACGCCGGAGGGCAGCGTGACCTATGTGCTGGACAAGTCCCGGCTGTCGATCCGGCTGGTGCCGCCGTACAGCGAGGAACGGAAAGCCGCCGCAAGGGAGTACGCAAAGGAGCATGGCTTTCAGGTGGTGGGGGCGGAAGAAAAAATCGCCTGAAATCGGGGCATTTACGGAAAAAACGCCGGGTCTGCACCCGGTGTTTTGACCGGCAATCCACGCAGGCATATTCCGTATCCACTCCCTGCCTATGGACGCAAATGTGCGGATACGGAGCCGGTGAAACTGGCGGAAGCCGCTCCTGCGGTGGAAGCCAGATTCGCCGGTGCGGGAGTACAGAGGGCAGCCAGCCCTTTGTGCCGGGGTGCAGGGGCGGCAGCGCACTGCTGGGGTCAAGGGGCAACGCCCATTGGCAGGTTAAGGGCAGCAGCCATTATCGGGTCAAGGACGAAGTGCCTTGGCAGGTTGAGGGCAGCCGCCCCATCGGGTCAAGGGTGAAACGCCTTGCCCAGGGAAAGTTGATGCCTGCGTCAACTTGTATTGGGTATTACCTGACGCAAAATTCGCAGGATTTGCGGCTTCGCCGCCCCTTCCCCGGCCCCAGAACATCTTCGCAGGAAGGAGGAAATCTGTTTGAAACTGACACGACACAATGGGCGCTCCGGCAAGCATGGCACCTATAATCCCCGCCACAATGACCGCCGGTTTGATGTGGAGAACAGCGAACACATTGACGCAGAACGGGCAAGGCAGAATGTCTACTGGGACTGCTACCGGGGCTTTACCACCCATGAGTTCCGGGAGAACCCGGAGCAGCCGGATTTCAGCTTTGAGGAAATCGAGCGGATGTATTACTACGAGCATTACGGCGGCTATGTGGAAGCTCAGAACGCCCGGAATGAGAAAACCCGGCACACCGAGCGCAACCGCACTGTGGAGGACTTGCTGAAAAACAACAAGACCTGCCCGGAGGAAAGTATCTACCAGATCGGCACGATGGGAGAATCCGTCTCGCCGGATACGCTCTTTTCCATCGTCAATGAGTTTTATCAGGAATTTGAGCGCCGCTTCGGTTCCCATATCCACATCCTGGACTGGGCGCTCCATCTGGACGAGGGGACGCCCCACATCCATGAGCGGCACGTCTTTGACTGTGAGAACCGCTACGGGGAACTGTGTCCCCAGCAGGAAAAGGCGCTGGAAGAACTGGGCATCCCTCTCCCCAACCCGGAGAAGCCCAAAGGCCGGAACAACAACCGCAAGCAGACCTTTGATGCGGTCTGCCGGACGATCCTGTTTGACATCGCCAGACGGCATGGGCTGCATCTGGATCAGGAACCGTCCTACGGCGGGCGGGACTATCTGGAAAAGCAGGATTATATCCTGATGAAGCAGAAGGAGCAGCTTGCGGCGCAGGAGCAGAAGCTGGAAGAACTGACGCTCAAAATCGAGGACGTGGAGACGCTGTTAGATGATGTTTCCGATGCGGCCTATGACAAGGCGGTGGAGGTCGTGACCGATACCGTCCGGCAGGAGACACACAAGGAAGATATTCGTCTGGTGGAAGAATCGAAAAAATGGGTGCTTTCGCCGGAGCGCAAGGCCCCGAAGAAGGAGCGTGACTACGCTGCCGCCCGTCTGGATGGAGTGATTACCAAAATCAAACGGGTCATGCAGAACGCCCTGGCAAAAATCCAGAAAACTCTCATGCAGCCGGAGGTCAAGAAGGCCGGTAAGGAGCAGATTAAGGAGAAGGCCAGAGAATCCATCCGGGAGAAGCTGGCGAAAGGCAGGCTGAACGCTGACCGAGATAACCGGGAACGCTGGGAACGTGAGGGGCGGATTGCTCCGAAAAAGAAACACGATATGGAGTTATGAGGCACCTGATTTTCTGCGGAAACGGGTGCTTTTTTCTCTGCCTGGAGGTGAGAAAATCGAATATATTTGAAGCGGTGAAGGAGTCTGTCACCACAAGGCAGGCTGCGGAATATTACGGGGTGCAGGTTGGCAGGAATGGCATGGCCTGCTGTCCCTTCCATGATGACAAACATCCCAGTATGAAGATTGACCATCGGTTCCACTGCTTTGGCTGTCAGGCAGATGGGGATGTGATTGATTTTACCGCCCGTCTGTTTAGTCTGAGCAGTAAGGAGGCGGCGCTGAAGCTGGCGGAGGATTTCTCTGTCCACTATGACGCCAAAGGCCATGACCCGCCCCGCAGGAGGCCGGTCAAGCGAAAAATCAGCGAGGAACTGCGTTACCGGCAGGCGGAGCAGAAATGTTTCCGGGTGCTGTGCAATTACCTGCATCTGCTGGAACGCTGGGAGAAGGAATACGCCCCGCAGACGCCGGATGAAGCGTGGAATCCGCTGTTCGTGGAGGCCCTGCAAAAGAAACCGTACACGGAATATCTGCTGGATATTCTCTTGTCCGGCAGCATGGAGGAACGTGCTTCCGTGGTCGCTGAGTATGGAAAAGAGGTGAGGAAGATTGAGCAGCGAATATCAGAGTTTACCGCTAGCCACCCGGCAGGCCGCCATGAGCGCAGCCGAAGCCTTAGCGCCGGAGCGGAGCGTTGATGAGGTGCGGGAAAGCCTGTCCGTCACCGAGAAGGGCCAGCCCGCCAACACCATCGGCAACTGCCGGACGGTGTTCTGCCATGACCCTCTCCTGCGTGGGGCGATCCGCCTGAACCTTTTGACTGACCGGGTGGACATTGTACAGGATTTAGGCTGGCGCAGGAATACCAGTGCCCTGACGGATACGGACGTGAAATATCTGCTTCTCTATTTTGAGCAGACCTATGGCCTGACCAGTGAGAAAAAGATGACGGCGGCGCTCTCCATCGTGGCGAATGAGAACTGCTACCATCCCATACAGGACGTGCTAAACGGCCTTGTCTGGGACGGGACGCCCCGCATCCGCTCCTGTCTCCATCATTTCTTAGGTGCGGACGAGAGCGACTATGTGGAGGAAATGCTGAAACACTTTTTGCTGGGGGCTATCCGGCGGGTATTCCGCCCCGGCTCCAAATATGAGGAAATGCTCTGTCTGGTGGGCGGTCAGGGGGCTGGCAAGTCCAGCTTCTTCCGCTTGCTGGCGATCCGGGACGAGTGGTTCAGTGACGACCTGAAAAAACTGGACGATGACAGGGTGTATCTGAAGCTGCAAGGACACTGGATTATCGAAATGTCGGAGATGCTGGCTACCAGCAGCGCCAAAAGCATTGAAGAAATCCGCTCCTTTATCAGCCGCCAGAAGGAAACCTACCGGACGCCCTACGAGGCCCAGCCCAAAGACCGGCTGCGGCAGTGTGTGTTCGGCGGTTCGTCCAACACACTGGACTTCCTGCCCCTTGACCGGGCCGGAAATCGGCGCTTTTTGCCGATCATGATTTACCCGGAGAATGCAGAGGTTCACATTTTGGAGGACGAGGACGCCTCCAGAGCCTATCTTTTACAGGTCTGGGCGGAGGCCATGACGATTTACCGCAGCGGCCACTACTCTATGAAGTTCAGCAAGTCCATCCAGCGCCAGCTGGTGGAGGTGCAGAAGGATTTCATGCCGGAGGACACCGAGGCCGGACAGATACAGGGCTTTCTGGAACACTACACCGGCAGCATGGTCTGCTCCAAACAGCTGTTCAAGGAGGCGCTGGGCCACACCTACGATGAGCCGAAGCGGTGGCAGCTGCACAATATCAACGAGATCATGAACACGGTGGTGACGGGCTGGAAACCATTCTCCAATCCCCGGATGTTCACCGGATATGGCAGGCAGAGGGGCTGGGAACGGGACGTTTCCGGCAACGAACTGCCCGGCAACGAAGATGGATTTGTGGAGCTGACCGAGGAAGAATGCTGCCAGCTGGAACTGCCGAAGGAGTGGATCGCATAAAATTAGCGGTCTGTTGCCGGGATGGTTGCCACTTGGTTGCCGGGTTTGTTGCCGGGGATTCTCCGGTCTGGATACGGAAAAAGCCTGTAAATAAGGTATTTTCTAATATCTATCTCTATCTCCGGCAACGAAAACAACGAGATTTTTCAAGAAAATTGATAAAGTAAGATTTGCAGGTCAGACGGTAGTTTACAGGTTTTCAGAGGTTCGTTGCCGGACTTCGTTGCCAGTGCTGCCGTCTGGCCTGCTACTCTATGGAGGTAGCCTATGGAAAAAAGCAAACAGCAGAAAAATAAAGTCCGTTTTGTGGTGGTGCGGGAGTTCTCCGGGGAGAAGTCCATGCGGGAAGCCTTTGAGCAGCTGATCGAGCGCCAGACCTGCGAACACTTCGAGGAATGGCTGGAACAGCGGGAAATGGCCGAAAACGCTGCGTAAAAACGGTTGATTCAGGGGCAGGGACATGGTACTATAATGGTATCGTGTCCCTGTTCATAGAAGGAGAACGCTATGAGCAGGAAAAAACAAGTCTATGAGAAAATCACCGCTCTCTACTGCCGCATCTCTCTGGATGACGGCGGCGACAACGAGAGTATGAGCATCAGCAACCAGAAAATCATGCTTCGGGACTTTGCTGAAAAGCATGGAATGTTCCAGTATGAATATTATGTGGATGACGGCTATACGGGCCGCAATTTCAACCGCCCTGCCTTCCAGCGCATGATCGCTGACATTGAGGCGGGGAAGATCGGCTGCGTCATCACCAAAGACCTATCCAGGCTTGGTAGGAACTATATTGAAGCTGGCAGCTATATCGAAATCTTTTTCCCCAAACACAATGTACGCTATATCGCCATCACGGACGGCGTGGACAGCCTGACCCGTCAGGAGATGGACATTACGCCCTTTAAGAATATCCTGAACGATATGTACAGCCGGGATATTTCTAAAAAGGTGCTGGCAGGCATCACCACCCGCTCCCGGCAGGGGAAGTTCTGCGGAGGGACGCCGCCCTTCGGCCTGATGCGTGACCCGGAGGACAAGGGGCATCTCATCATTGACCCTGAGACAGCGCCAATCATCCGCAAAATCTATGACTATGCCCTTGACGGGCTGGGCTGCATGAGGATTTCCAAACGTCTGATGGAAGAAAAAATCCCAATCACCCATGTCAAAGCCAACACGGAGTTTGACGCCAACTATTATTTCTGGGGCGGAGCCAGAATCAGTCACATCCTGAGAAATCCATTCTATAAGGGCGCACATTTGGTCTTTCGGACGCATCAGAAAGGCATCCGCTCCAACACCTATGACATTATTCCCCGTGACCAGTGGGAAGTGATCGAGGGCTGCCATGAGGCCATTGTGACGCCGGAGGAATGGGAACAGGTGCAGGAACTCATTGACCGCAGGCCGACCATTCAGGGGAATTCCTGCCCCTTTTATAATCTGTTCCACGGTCTGGTCTACTGCGCCACCTGCGGGAAGTCCATGCAGGTGCGGTATGAGAAAGTGGGCCGAACCGGGAAGAACCGCTTCACCGGCGAAATGCGGGAGCCGATTGACAAGGCGTACTATATCTGCCAGACCTACAACCGCATGGGCTGCAAGGTCTGTTCCAGCCACAAGATCGAGGCCAGGGATTTATACAATCTGGTGCTGAAAGACATTCAGGAACTGGCGGCGCAGGCTATGAAGGATGCCGATGCGTTCTACCAGCGGCTCAGCCGCCGGATGGAGCACCGGTATCTGGTGGACGCCTCCCAGACAGAAAAGGAACGCCTGCGGCTGGAAGCCCGAAATCAGGAAATTGACGGGATGTTCCTGAGCCTGTACACCGATAAGGCCAAAGGCATCCTGACCGAGCAGCGGTTTGTGAAGCTGACGGCGGCGCTGGAACAGGAGCAGGAATCCAACCAGAAACGCCTGCATGACCTGGCAATGATGCAAGGTCGTGCCGATGCGCAAGAAAGCGAAGTCCGCACTTTTATCAAGGAAATCCGGCGCTATGCCGCCATCGAGGAACTGGACGAGGCGGTGCTGAACCGGCTCATTAGCCGGATTCTGATTGGAGAAATCAAGAAGATTGATGGTCAGAGGACACAGGAGGTTAAGATTATTTACAATTTTGTTGGGGAAATGTCAAGGTAGAATTTAGACGCTAAATACTTTTAATTTATATCAAAAGTGATACAACAATTTTCTTTTAATGCTATCAGGCAATAAAGTTATTCCTTTGGCCAGAGTAAAAGGGATAACTTTATTTTGCTAAAGCATACTAAAAAGGGCGCGTTGCAGAAAATTATCCGCAACACGCCCTCTTCTATAAGTCCTTATGTCAAAATCAAATTATTGGTAATCTTGAATATTGGGATAAGCGGCACCGTTATTATGCGCGTAAGCTGCTTCAAAGTAGTCGAGGCTTTCAAAAGTAATGCCCTGATAGTTTCCGACATTCAACACATCAAAAGTTAGATTCAGAACATCACCAGCGGAATATTGGTCAAGAAGATTTCCTGCAAATTTCCATCCTATGTTTTCCTCATAAGTATCCTCGGTAAAATAAAATGTAGTCGCATCCTCAGTCGCATCATAACTAATGTCAATAATTATATCAGAGAAATGAACTTGATCTCCAGCATTAAAGTCTTTGAGATAATCTACAGTTTTTCCATCAGCAGGATTAATAAATTGAGCATTAAGTTGTGTCATATCAACAACCTCTGGAGGAAGAGAATTAAGTCTGTAAGATTCTGCAACAGAGAATTGATAAACTCTGTTATTATCCCCAAAGTAAAATCCATCTTCCGTCATAGGAACACTTGAACGAGCATTGGCATTGTAATAATGGGCATAATACAACTGCCATTTGTATGTCTCAGTTGAAACAAACTGTGCTTTCCATGTACCAGAACTGTCTCCTGCTTTCTTTGTATAAAACATATACTGATTTGTACCAGTAGTTGCTTGACTTACCGTATCACCAGAGGCATCTGACAAGATGAGTGCAATCTGTGTAAAAATATCGACAAAGATAATCCTATGTCCATGCATACGGATAGAACCAACGCTGTTATCTACTTCTGGACGAAAATAAACCTCAGGCCCCATATCACCCGTGTTATATTCTATGCTAGGTGAAACAAGATAGGCCCAACTACTATCCTTTTCACTCTGTCCATCGAGATCGATAAGCTTTTCCACATAATCTGAAAGGATAATCCAGCCAATCTTCCACCAATTCACTTTGCTTGCTTCAGCAGAAGAACTGATATTCTCGTTGTCGGCATAAGCAAAAGTAGTGTTAGAAAAACTTATGCACATAACCAAGGAAAGAGTAAGTGCAACAATCTTACGTGTTAGCTTTTACATTAAAAGCCCCCCTTCTCTTATAAAACCAAAACAATAATGCAAATGATGGATGCAATAAAAAAGAATACTCCAGCAACCCGCATCAAACCAAGATATAAATCTGTAGGTTCACCGCCTTTTACAGAAAAGAAGTGTTCAATTTTCCATAAAAGTTCCGGCTTAAAAATCATAAAAAAACTTAATAGAAGCAAAAGGATAAGCCATATGTTATCTATGTATAACACTTCCTTTCTGCTAATACTGAAAATTCAAATAAAAAAGCGCATAAGTAGACAAATAATCATGCCTAACTTATGCGCAAATAGAAACAATTTTAATTCTAAGCCTCCAAAGCTGGCAGCGTCGGTAAAAATGCTCCATTATTAAGTTAGGCAACTTAACCTTAAAACAAATCATCGGTCTTACCTCCCAACAATATAAATTTCGACTTTTCACTTTTATTTTATCACCTAAAGCAGAACTTGTCAATGAATTTGTCTAAAATAAGTCGATTTTCTTTTTTGATTATGTGCATTTTTAACTAATAGAAAGAAAGTTGTATTGAGGGCGATTGGTGTTCCTTATTCCATATGTCGGAACTGTATGAAGTGAAAATAGTTTATCCGTTGAAGAGTCACTCCACAGGTTATGCTTGATTCTTTCAAAGTTATGTTTCTATAATATGCATCCGTACTGTCATATTATAATTCACATTATTGGATAATATAAATTGACAAGTATAAGATAAACAGACAAGGAGTCGCTGCCACCCGTAAAACGGGTGGCTCGGGACGCAGGCTTTAAGCCCACTCTACTTGGCCGCGCCTCAAGGCGCTAGCTTTCTCTTTTAGGCTATACTAAAGTTTTTATTTCCCTGGTACAACCGGGGATTTTTTTGCTTCAAGCCGCCAATTAGAACGGCAGCCACAAAGATTTTTCTTTGCGGCTGCCGTTTTCTTGAATTCATCACTTGACAATGTGGCAAAGACCTTGCGAGCGTAGATGAGCTTGCGGTTCTGGATGGCAGCAAGTGTATTTTGCAGTTGCGTGGTGTCAGACCGTTTCTTTCTGACAAGTACGATCTGACGCAGCACCCCAATTATAAGTACACATCAGACTTTGATAAGAGAAATGAGTTCAACATTGAGCAGTTTCTGAGCCGAAGGTTGAAGCTCAAGGCAGGTGATGAGTTTGTGGTAGTCGATGCGGATTAAGGAGGTTTCTGTTTGGAAAATCTGAAAACGGTATCTGCCCTGGTTAAGAACATCTTGGAACACGACCACAAGGCAAGAAATACCGACAATCATTTGTACCTGATGGTACTGGAACACTATTCCGGTCTGCGTGGCATCGACATTCATGCCATGACGGTTCCTGTGTTTTTGAAGGAACTGGATAGACGCAGCTTTCCGGGGTTTGAAACTGTCCGCAGAAGCAGACAGAAAGTGCAGGCAACCTACCCTGACCTTGCTCCCAGTGAAGCCGTAGGCAAACGCAGAGCGAAAAATGAGGTTGTATATCGAGAATTTGCAGAAAGCGAGGTGTAAAAAAATGACTTGGTGGATCACGGATACCTCTATTGGGCAGCGATTGAAGTGCATTAGACGATTTCGCCGCCTTACCCAGAAAGAGCTTGGACTCCGGATGGGGTATTCCGAGAAAACAGCGGATGTCCGTATTGCTCAGTATGAGAAAAACGCTCGAAGCCCTAATGCAGAAACCACAGCGAAACTCGCAGAGGTTCTGAAGGTTTCACCTGCCGTTTTTTCACCGACGATCTGTGCTTCTCGTGAAGATTTGTTGCAGTCAATGTATTGGCTGTTTCTTATGAAAGGTGGTGGTGATATATATGATTGTGAAACTGAATATGCAAGAAGCAGAATGGAACAGAAACTTGGCGTGATAACCGTCGAGGAGTTCCTTGAAAAGATTCTCGCAAACTAAGCCTTCCGTCCGGTTTTGATACCGGTAGTACGGAGGGCTTTTTTTATTCTCAAAACAATTTCAAATTTTAGGAGGAAAATTTTATGGCATTTTTCAATAGCGCAGTAACCGTTCTTCAGACTCTCGTTATCGCTCTGGGCGCAGGTCTTGGCATCTGGGGTGCAATCAATTTGCTTGAGGGCTACGGCAACGATAACCCCGGCGCCAATGCTCATGTGCGGTAAAGTAATAAAAAGATTTAGGTAGCCGCCTTAACTATTCCTAAATAAGATAATATGCACAGTATTTTCTCGTAAATAGAAAATAAATTATTGCATTTTACCAATTATTATGTTAAAATGACAATGTAACAAAGAGCTATGTATTTTTAAGGAAAGGGAGGAATTTAAGAAAATCTATTTTAGCACTTTCAGTAGTAGCTGGAATTGTAGCTGCTCCAATGACTGTATTTGCCGCTCATACTCATAGTTGGGGTTCTCCCCAGTACTATGGATATGAAGATGAAATGCCTGGTATATATGATGACTGGGATAAATGTGCGACACGTCATGTATATAATTACAAACAATGTTTAATTTGTGGAGAAGTAAGCATTTATGAAGTTGAGACGATTGAAATGTCTCACAAATGGGTGAATGGTGCATGTGTATATTGCAACAAAGGTTACGCGAAAGAGATAAATTAACATAGTATCATTACCGGCAAGTTTATAATCAAAAAATAGAAAGCATTGAGAATATTTCATAATTTCTTGAAAGTACTCTCAGTGCTTTCTTTGATAATATGAAAGGAGAAATAAATGCAAAAAAAACAACTTTCTGTATTAGTACTAATTATTTTATGCTTTTTATTAGGATGTAACAGAGAAACACCAAAAGATGAATCTCAACAAAATTATGAAGATGAATCTAATATTTCTAAAACAAATGGAGAAGAACTTGTAAATATAAACAGTGAATTGTTAGGTTCGACTCCTTTTGATATCCAAATCGATAAAACAGCATTGCAGACTAGAAAAGAAACAGAAACAGAAGTTACAATAAAGACAAATTTAACAGACTGGGGTTATACTGTTTCTTCTGAAAAAGGGAAAATATCTGATATAAATAAAAATTCATTCATATATATAGCACCTAAAGATGAGAGGGATGATACTATAAAAATACAATTATCGGACTATGAAAATGGCATATCATATGAATATACAATTCCACTTATTTTTGCGGGAAACAATGAACATTCTTTAGATAAATTCAAGGAAAATCTTTCAAGATTACCTAATAGTTAGTAAAGAGTCGATAGACTAAAGTACCACCATCCTCTTTTATTTCAACTGAATATCCATCCCGCCGCACCGCAGCGGCACATGAAGCAGTAAATCCGAAAAAGATTTGCTGCTTTTTTTGCGTCCATTTTTGGCAAATTTCCAAAAGTTCCGTATTAGACAGTGAAACCAAAAAAGGCTGCCATTTTTTTCAGACAGCGGGCAAAACGCAGCTTCCGAAACGCCTTATTGTCGGGAAAGACCGAGCCGCCGGAAAAGTTCTTGCCGGAAAGTCCGTCCATTCTGCTCTTTTGTGGTTTGTAGGGAGTAAGGGAAAAACGCCAGCCCGCAGCCTTTTATAAAAAAAGCTGGTTATAGATTTTCTGAAAAAGTGGCAGTAGCAAGTGAACGGCAGGCCGGCAGTTTCTTAGAGCAAGATTCTACCGAGGTGCCAAAATTCGCTTATCGCTCATTTTGCCCCTGCGGGAATCTTGTTGGGGAGTGCCTTCCCCAAACCCTGCTTATGCGGCTTGCGCCGCTGAAAAACCCCTCAAAATATTTTTCGGATTTTTCAAAAACAGTTCCGCTTCACACCCTGTTTTTCTCCTATTAGTGAGAGGACACCACGCACAGAAAGGAGGTCAACCACCTATGAAACGATACAACACGCCGCACCGCAGCCGGGTAGTCAAAACACGCATGACCGAGGAAGAATACGCCGAGTTTGCCCAGCGGCTTTCTGCTTACCACATGAGCCAAGCCGAGTTTATCCGGCAAGCCATAACCGGGGCAGCCATACGCCCCATCATAACCGTTTCCCCCATCAATGACGAGCTGCTTGCCGCTGTCGGGAAGCTGACCGCCGAATACGGGAGGATCGGCGGCAACTTAAACCAGATAGCCCGGACGCTGAACGAGTGGCACAGTCCCTATCCGCAGCTTGCCGGGGAGGTACGGGCGGCGGTTTCCGACCTTGCTGCCCTAAAGTTTGAAGTCTTGCAGAAAGTGGGTGACGCTGTTGGCAACATTCAAACATATCAGCTCTAAAAACGCCGACTATGGCGCAGCGGAAGCCTATCTCACATTTGAGCATGACGAGTTTACCATGAAAGCCACCCTTGATGAAAACGGGCGGCTGATACCGAGGGAGGATTACCGCATTTCTTCCCTCAACTGCGGGGGCGAGGATTTCGCTGTTGCCTGTATGCGAGCCAATCTCCGCTATGAGAAAAACCAAAAACGGGAAGATGTGAAAAGCCACCACTATATCATCAGCTTTGACCCACGGGACGGGACAGACAACGGCTTGACCGTAGACCGGGCGCAGGAGCTGGGCGAGCAGTTCTGCAAGGAGCATTTCCCCGGACACCAAGCCCTAATCTGCACCCACCCGGACGGGCATAACCACAGCGGGAATATCCATGTGCATATCGTCATCAACTCCCTGCGGATTTACGAAGTCCCGCTTCTGCCCTACATGGACAGACCAGCCGACACGCTGGAGGGCTGCAAGCACCGCTGCACCAACGCCGCTATGGAATATTTCAAGAGCGAAGTCATGGAAATGTGCCACCGGGAGGGGCTTTACCAAATCGACCTCTTGAACGGCAGCAAGGAACGGATAACCGAACGGGAATACTGGGCGGCAAAGAAAGGGCAGCTTGCCCTTGACAAAGAGAACGCCGCCAGAGAAGCCGCCGGACAGCCGACCAAGCCCACCAAGTTTGAAACGGACAAGGCGAAGCTGCGCCGGACGATACGGCAGGCACTTTCCCAAGCTGGCAGCTTTGACGAGTTTTCTTCCCTTTTGCTGCGGGAGGGTGTGACCGTCAAGGAGAGCCGGGGGCGGCTTTCCTACCTCACGCCGGACAGGACAAAGCCTATCACAGCCCGAAAGCTGGGGGACGATTTTGACAAGGCTGCTGTCCTTGCCCTGCTCACGCAGAACGCCCACAGAGCTGCCGAACAGACCAAAGCCATACCCGAATACCCTGCCGCAGTTAAAAAGCCGTTACAAGGGGAAAAAGCTGCAAAAACCACCCCGGCAGACAACACCTTGCAGCGCATGGTTGACCGGGAAGCCAAGCGAGCCGAGGGCAAGGGCGTGGGCTATGACCGCTGGGCGGCAAAGCACAACCTAAAGCAAATGGCAGCTACCGTTACCGCCTATCAGCAGTACGGCTTTTCCTCCCCGGAGGAACTGGACGAAGCCTGTTCTGCCGCCTATGCCGCCATGCAGGAAAGCCTTGCGTGGTTGAAGCAGGTGGAAAAGACGCTGAACGGGAAAAAGGAGCTGCAACGGCAGGTGCTTGCCTATTCCAAGACCCGCCCTGTCCGGGACGGGCTGAAACAGCAGAAAAACGCCAAAGCAAAAGCAGCCTACCGTCAGAAGCATGAAAGTGACTTTATCATAGCAGACGCAGCCGCCCGCTATTTCAGGGAGAACGGCATTTCCAAGCTGCCGAGCTATAAATCCCTGCAAGCAGAGATTGAAAGCCTTATCAAAGAGAAAAACAGCGGCTACAACGATTACCGGGCAAAACGGGAGGAGTACCGCCGCTTGCAGACTGTCAAGGGCAATATCGACCAGATTTTACGCCGGAGCGAGCCGCAGCGCAGAAAGGAGCAGAGCCATGAACGGTAATATCCCCCGCATGGACTACCGCCAGTACCGGGCAGCCCGCCGCCTTGTGCATGAGTGCTGCAACTATGACAGCGGGAACTGCCTGCTGTTGGAGGACGGCGAGCCTTGCGTGTGTGTACAGAGTATCAGCTATTCGCTGCTCTGCCGCTGGTTTACCGCCGCTGTCCTGCCCCTTGATGAAGCACTGGAAGCCGCCCTCTTGCGCCGGGGAAGCCGGAAACGCTGCGCTGTCTGCGGGGCGTTCTTCTTCCCAAAATCCAACCGGGGGAAATACTGCCCGGACTGCGCCGGACGCATGAAGCGGATAAACGCCGCCAAACGGAAGCGGAAACAAAGGGAGAAATGTCACGCTTTAGGGCATTTCAAACCCGCATAAATCAAGGCTTTTTTGGAGGGTGTCAAAGGGTGCGTGATACATTTATCCTTTTCCCTTAAAAACGCCCCCTAAAAGCGTAACAGAACCCACAGACAGACACCACAAGGAGGTGAACCCTATCGCTGATTATATGACCGCAGGAACGGAGCTGCCCGCTTACCTGCCTTACCCCCGTTTCCTGCTGGAAACAGACCTATCCCACACCGCAAGAGAGTTATATGCGCTGCTGTTAGACCGTTCCACCCTTTCGCAGAAGAACGGCTGGCAGGACAGCGAGGGACGGACATACATTGTCTACCCCATAGCAGAGATAGCGGAAATGCTGGATAAAGGCTGCACCACCATAAAGGGCGCACTGAACGAACTGGACGCTGCCGGGCTGCTGGAACGCAGACGGACGGGCTTTTCTGCCGCCAACCGTCTGTATGTGAAAGTGCCGCCTATCCCAGTGGTACAGTTTTCCGACCAACTGACGGACGGAAAACCGCCCCTCATAAGGGCGGGAAACCGACCAACTGACAGCCGGAAAACTGACCTTATGACGGTCGGAAAACCGTCCCCTAACCAAACTAATATAAACAACCTAATAGAGAGCCAAACAAAAGGAGCGAGTGAGGGGCAGCCCCCCGCCGCTTATGGCAGATATAAAAATGTATTTCTTTCTGACACAGAACTTTTGGAGCTGGAACAGGACTTCCCCGGCAAGTGGGAGTATTACCTTGACCGCCTTTCCTGCCACATCGCTTCCACCGGGAAGCAGTACCAGAGCCATGCAGCCACCATTTACAAGTGGGCGCAGGAGGACGCTGCCAAAGAGAAGCCAAAGAAAGGCATACCGGACTATTCATTCAAGGAGGGAGAAAGCCTATGACCGATACAATCCACAACACCATACTGCCTATGACCGACACCACAGCCGAGCCGGAGGATTACACCGGGGAGGACGGGCTTTTATACTGCGGCAAATGCCGGAAACCCAAAGAAGCCTATTTCCCGGAGGGCAAGACCTTTTTCGGGCGTGACCGCCACCCGTCAGAGTGCGACTGCCAGCGGGCAGCCCGTAAGGAACGGGAAGCCGCCGAGAAGCGGCGCAGCCACCTTGAAACGGTGGAACGGCTGAAACGGCAGGGCTTTACAGACAAGACCATGCAGGACTGGACATTTGCCAACGATAACGGCAGCTGCCCGCAGATGAAGAACGCCGCCGGATATGTGGCACGCTGGGAACAGATAAAGGACGGGAACTACGGGCTGCTCTTGTGGGGCAGGGTAGGCACTGGGAAAAGCTATTTTGCCGGGTGTATTGCAAACGCCCTCATGGAGCAGGAAGTCCCGGTGTGCATGACAAACTTTGCAGCAATATTAAACGACCTTGCCGCCAGCTTTGCGGGCAGGAACGAATATATTTCCCGCCTTTGCAGCTTCCCCCTGCTCATCATTGACGATTTTGGAATGGAGCGTGGCACAGAATACGGTCTGGAACAGGTCTACAATGTGATTGACAGCCGCTACCGGAGCAGGAAGCCGCTGATTGTGACGACCAACCTCACGCTGGAGGAATTGCAGCACCCGGAGGACACCGCCCACGCCCGGATTTATGACCGCCTGCTTGAAATGTGTTCCCCTCTCTGCTTTACCGGGGAGAATTTGAGGAAAGCCGCCGCACAGGGAAAAATGGAACAGCTGAAACGGCTGCTTGCCGGAAAGGAGATTTGCCTATGACCGACACCCAGAGAAACAAACGCCCTGCCCGCCGCCCGGACTGCGTGACCGAAACGAGGATAGGCAACACAATCCTTGTGGTGTCTGGCTTTTTCAAGGAGGGGGCGACCGACACCGCCGCTGACAAGATGATGAAAGTGCTGGAAGCAGAAGCCGCCGCCGGATATTTGACCTGTGATAAGCCTGATTGAAAAACCGTCATTTTTACCGACCGTAAAGAAGCAGATTTGACGCTTTTGCCGCTATACAGACAGCCGCCCCATGTGGTACAATCAAGGTACGGAATAGTGGGGCTGGCTGTCGGAAACGGAGGAATTTATGTTAAGACAGACCACCCAGCAACTCATTACCGCCCTTTACCCAAGACTGTCCCATGAGGACGAGCTGCAAGGCGAGAGCAATTCCATTTCCAACCAAAAGAGGATTTTGGAAACCTATGCCAAACAGAATGGATTTTCTAATCTGCGCTGGTACACCGACGACGGTTATTCCGGTGCGAACTTTCAAAGACCCGGATTTCAAGCCATGCTTGCAGACATTGAAGCAGGGAAAGTCGGGACAGTTATCGTCAAGGATATGTCGAGGTTAGGGCGAAACTACTTACAGGTGGGAATGTACACAGAAATGATTTTCCCACAGAAAGGTGTCCGCTTCATCGCTATCAATGACGGAGTGGACAGCGCACAGGGGGAAAATGATTTTGCCCCGCTGCGGAACATTTTTAACGAATGGCTGGTGAGAGATACGAGCAAGAAAATCAAGGCAGTAAAACGCTCTAAGGGCATGAGCGGAAAGCCCATCACAAGCAAGCCCGTCTATGGCTACCTCATGGACGAGGACGAAAACTTTATCATTGACGAGGAAGCCGCCCCGGTGGTACGGCAGATTTACAGCCTTTGCCTTGCCGGGAACGGTCCGACCAAGATAGCCCGTATGCTGACCGAGCAGCAAATCCCCACGCCGGGGACGCTGGAATACCGCAGGACGGGCAGCACCCGCCGCTACCACCCCGGCTATGAGTGCAAGTGGGCGACCAATACCGTGGTTCATCTGCTGGAAAACCGGGAATATACGGGCTGTCTGGTAAACTTTAAGACCGAGAAGCCGTCCTACAAGCTGAAACACAGCATAGAAAATCCCCCGGAAAAGCAGGCGGTTTTTGAGAACCACCATGAGCCTATCATTGACCGGGAAACGTGGGAACGGGTGCAGGAGTTACGCAAGCAGCGCAAACGCCCCAACCGTTATGACGAAGTGGGCTTGTTCTCCGGCATACTCTTTTGTGCCGACTGCGGCAGCGTCATGTACCAGCAGCGATACCAGACGGACAAGCGCAAGCAGGACTGTTATATCTGCGGAAGCTACAAGAAACGCACCGCCGACTGCACAGCGCACTTTATCCGCACTGACCTCTTGACCGCTGGCGTACTCTCCAATCTGCGGAAAGTTACCAGCTATGCGGCAAAGCATGAAGCCCGGTTTATGAAGCTTTTAATCGAGCAGAATGAGGACGGGGACAGACGCAGGAACGCCGCCAAGAAAAAGGAGCTGGAAGCCGCCGAGAAACGCATAGCCGAGTTATCTGCTATCTTCAAGCGGCTGTATGAGGACAGCGTAACCGGGCGCATATCGGACGAGCGTTTCACAGAGCTGTCGGCAGACTATGAAGCCGAGCAGAAAGAACTGAAAGAACGTGCCGCCAGACTGCGGGAAGAACTTTCCAAAGCGCAGGAAGCCACCGCAAACGCTGAAAAGTTTATGAATGTGGTACGCAGGCACACTACCATTGAAGAACTTACCCCTACTCTGCTGCGGGAGTTTGTGGAGAAAATCGTTGTCCATGAAAGCGTTGCCCTTGACGGGAAACGCCGGGGCAAGTTACGCAGACAGGAAATCGAAATCTATTATTCTTTTGTCGGCAAGGTAGAACTGCCCGACACCTAACCGCCCGACCTATCCGACATACCTCATGTGCCGGATAGGAACGGCAAAATTTTTTACACTTCTATTACTTCTTTATCACACATAAGCAAAGTCCCAGGGCATGAAGCAGCTCATGGCTGGCGGCGGTGTTGCTCTCATCGGCACCACCCTTGTACCTCTGCTCTCTGGACTGTTCGGCTAATCACAAAACAAGGAGGTAATCGCCTTTGGACAGCATACTCCAACAGATCACAGACTGGCTGAAAGAAATGCTCGTTTCAGCCATTATGGGAAATCTGTCGGGGATGTTTGAGTCCGTCAACAACCAGGTTGGCGAGATAGCAACCTCCGTTGGCATGACCCCGGCGAATTTTTCGCCGGGTGTCTTTGCCATGGTACGAAACATCTCCGAGTCAGTGATTATCCCAATCGCAGGCTTGATTCTGACCTTCATTGCCTGTTATGAGCTAATTCAGATGATTATTGACCACAACAATCTGGCAAATTTTGAAACCTGGATCTTCTTCAAATGGGTGTTCAAGACTTTTGTTGCGGTCATGTTAATCACAAACACATTCAATATCACGATGGCTGTGTTCGATGTGGCACAGCACGTTATAAACGCAAGCGCCGGTATCATATCCGGAAATACTGCCATAGATGCTTCGGCATTGGAAACAATGGAAGAAACGCTGATGGCAATGGATTTGGGTCCTTTGCTTGGCTTGTTCCTACAATCCTTTATCGTGCAGGTCACGATGTCCGCTTTGGCAATCATCATCTTTGTGATTGTCTACGGTCGAATGATTGAAATTTACCTGATGGTCAGCCTTGCCCCGATTCCGCTTTCCACTTTTGGAAACAGAGAGCAAAGCAATATCGGACAGAATTATCTGCGTTCACTGTTTGCAATCGGATTCCAGGGATTCTTGATTATGATCTGCGTAGGCATTTATGCGGTGCTGATTCAGTCTATCGCATTCAGTGATGACATCATCGGTTCTATCTGGGGTGTTATGGGCTACACCGTCCTTTTGTGCTTCACCTTGTTTAAGACTGGTTCGCTTGCGAAGGGTGTATTCAGCGCTCACTAAGGGAAGGAGGAAATTATTTGGCAGCGTATATTCCCGTACCTCGTGACCTGACGAGGGTAAAAACAAAAGTGTTCTTCAATCTGACAAAACGGCAGTTACTTTGCTTTGGTGCGGCGGCGCTCATCGGAGTGCCGATTTTCTTTCTGGTCAAAGCAACCGGAAATGTGAGCCTTGCAGCACTGTCCATGATGATCGTCATGTTGCCGTTGTTCTTTCTGGCAATGTATGAAAAGGATGGACAGCCGTTGGAAGTGGTTGTAGAACACTTTATTCAGACTAAATTCGTTCGTCCCAAGGTTCGCCCTTATCAGACGAACAACTATTATGACGCTTTGATGCGTCAGTACAAACTGGAAAAGGAGGTCGAACGAATTGTTTTTCAAAAAGAAGCCGCAGGCAAGAAACATCAAAATGCCTGCAAATCTGAATCGGAAACAGCAGCGAGAAATTAAAGCTGTTGTGGAACGGGCAAGGAAAGACAATGGTATTCCGCAGACTGCACAGCAGTCCATTCCCTTTCAGAGAATGTTCCCGGATGGCATCTGCCGTGTCACTGACAGCTATTACACCAAGACGATTCAGTTTCAGGACATCAACTATCAGCTGGCACAGCAGGAAGATAAGACTGCCATCTTCGATGAGTGGTGCAGTTTCCTGAATTTCTTTGACAGCTCCATTCACTTTGAGCTTTCCTTTATGAACCTGAGTACCGATGCTGAGAGCTTTGAAAAGAGTATCCGCATCCCGTTCAAGAAGGACAGCTTCAATCCTGTCCGTGCCGAGTATAGCCAGATGCTGAAAAAGCAGTTGGCGCAGGGCAACAATGGCTTGACCAAAACCAAGTACCTGACATTCGGCATTGAAGCCGAATCCATGAGGCAGGCAAAGCCGAGACTCAACCATATCGAAAACGATCTGCTCAATAACTTTCGGCGTTTGGGTGTCATTGCCACTACCATGAACGGCAAAGAGCGGCTGCATCTGATGCACTCCATGTTCCACATGGGCGATAACGATAAGTTCTTCTTCGATTGGAAGTATCTTGTGGAGTCCGGGCTGTCCGTAAAGGACTTCATTGCTCCGACGGCATTTGCCTTTAAGACCAACCGCACCTTCCAGATGGGCAGTATCTTCGGCTCGATGTCCTATCTGGCAATTACGGCATCAGATCTGTCTGACCGTACGCTGGCGGATTTTCTGGATATGGAATCCACGCAGATCGTGACCATGCACATCCAGTCGGTTGACCAGACTGCGGCGATTAAGACCATCAAGAGAACCATCACTGAGCTTGACCGTTCCAAAATCGAGGAACAGAAAAAGGCTGTGCGTTCCGGCTATGACATGGACATTATCCCGTCTGACCTTGCTACCTATGGCAAAGATGCGAAGTCGCTTCTGAAAGAATTGCAGAGTCAGAATGAGCGAATGTTCATGGTGACATTTCTGGTGCTGAACACCGGGCGCACCGAGCAGGAACTGGAGAACAACGTATTCCAGGCACAGAGCATTGCCCAGAAGCATAACTGCAACTTGCGCCGTTTGGATTTTCAGCAGGAATCCGGGCTGATGAGCAGCCTGCCTTTGGCACAAAACCTGATCGAGATTCGTCGTGGCCTGACTACCAGTTCCACGGCGATTTTTGTACCGTTCACGACGCAGGAGCTGTTCCAGAATGGCGGAGAAACGCTCTATTACGGGCTGAATGCTCTGTCGAATAACCTTATCATGGTGGACAGAAAGAAGCTCAAGAACCCCAACGGACTGATTCTGGGTACTCCCGGTTCCGGTAAATCCTTTTCCGCAAAGCGTGAAATCACCAATGCGTTCCTGGTTACGGATGACGATATTATCATCTGCGACCCCGAAGCGGAATATGCGGCTCTGGTTCACAAGTTCAATGGTCAGGTGGTAAAAATCAGCTCCTCCAGTACCAACTATATCAACCCTATGGACATCAACCTGAACTACTCTGAGGATGACAACCCGGTAGCACTGAAAGCCGATTTTATCCTGTCCCTCTGTGAGTTGATTATGGGAAGTAAGGATGGCTTGCAGCCTATCGAAAAGACGGTGATCGACCGTTGTGTGCATCAGATCTACCAGAGATATTTCGACAATCCTGCACCTGAGAATATGCCGATCCTTGAGGATTTGTATGATGCCCTTCTGAAACAGGACGAAAAGGAAGCCCACCATGTAGCGACCGCCTTGGAAATCTATGTTAAGGGTTCTCTGAAACTGTTTAACAACAGAACCAATGTGGATATTCAGAATCGTCTGGTGTGCTTCGATATTAAGGAGCTGGGCAATCAGCTGAAGAAAATCGGTATGCTGATCGTTCAAGATCAGGTCTGGGGGCGTGTAACTGCCAACCGTTCTGCCGGTAAATCGACCAGATATTATATTGACGAGTTTCATCTGCTTCTGAAGGAAGAACAGACGGCAACCTATTCCGTAGAAATCTGGAAGCGATTCCGCAAATGGGGCGGATTGCCGACCGGTATTACTCAGAATGTCAAAGATCTGCTTCGTTCCCCGGAGATTGCCAACATCCTCGAAAACTCTGATTTCATCTATATGCTGAATCAGGCAAGCGATGACCGAAGTATTCTGGCACAGCGTCTGAACATTTCGCCGCATCAGCTGTCCTATGTAACTAACTCCGGTGAGGGCGAAGGACTTCTGTTCTATGGCAATGTGATTCTTCCGTTCATTGACCGATTCCCGACCGATCTGGAACTGTATCGCATTATGACCACGAAGTTAAACGAGGTGGCACAGGAAAAGGAGGCGTAATGTATGGCGAAAAGACCTACACGACTCCGTTTTACCGAAGATGACCTTGCAGATTCTCATGTGAAGAAAGCTGCCGACCGTGCAGATAAGGCGGTTGATAAGGCTGAAAAAGCGGCAGACAAATTGGCTTCCAAAAAGGCAAAGCCGAAACTAAAGCTGGAAACAGATGCAACCGGTTCCCGTAAAGCAAAGCTCCGTTTTGAAAAAGCGGAGTTTACGGAAATTGAGCGCCCATCTGTGGCAAAGCACATGGCAAGCCGTGGTGCCGCAGTCACGCTCACATCCAAAGCACATCGGGCGGTGTCAGAATATGAGGATGATAATATCGGTGTTCAGGCTACGCAGGAAACGACTAAGGCTGTTGAATCCACTGCCTATACCGTCGATCATGCTGTTTACAGCCACAAGCTGAAAGCCTACGACAAGGCGGAAAAGCTGGTAGAGAAATCAGATAAAGCAAATGTAAATGCCCTGTATGAGAAGTTCAAAAAGGACAACCCCGATGCCGGTTCCAATCCGTTCTCCCGTTGGCAACAGAAAAGGGCAATCAAAAAGGAATATGCAGCGGCGAAGGCAGGCAAAGGAACAGCGAAAGAGACTGCCGCTAAAGCAACAAAGAAAGCAGCCCAAAGCACCAAAACGATTACAGGGAAAGCGATGGAGTTTTGCACCACACACTCTAAAACGATCCTGTTTGTCTTGATTGCTGGACTGCTTTTTATGATCCTCTCAGGGATGTTCTCGTCTTGTTCGGCTATGTTCCAAGGTGGCACACAGATCGTTCTGGGGACTTCTTTTACCGCAAAAGAGGAAGATATTATCGGTGCGGACAATGATTACAAGGCTTTGGAAGCTGCGCTCCGCAATGAAATCAATAATATCGAGCGTACTCATAGCGGATATGACGAGTACCGGTATGACCTTGATGAAATCAACCACAATCCTTATGAGCTTGCGGCATATCTGACGGTAAAATTCGAGGACTACACCAGAGATGAGGTGCAGGCTACCCTGCAATGGCTGTTTGAGCAACAATATGAGCTGACCCTCACAGAAGTAGTAGAGATTCGTACACGAACAACATCTTCTACTGATCCTGAAACGGGAGAGACAACAACAGAGGAAGAAGATTACGAATATTATATTCTGAAAGTGAAGCTCAGAAATAAGGGCTTGAACAGTGTGATTTCAAATTCCGGATTGTCGGAAGATGATATGGAGCGATATAGAATTTTGCTTCAGACAAGGGGCAACAGACCGGATATTTTCGGAAATGACATTTACGCCACCCCTGGCGGCGAGTACACCGATTATGATATTCCGGGCGAAGCTCTGACGGACACGAGATTTGCCAATATGATTCGTGAAGCTGAGAAGTATCTGGGATACCCGTATGTGTGGGGCGGCAGCAGCCCGTCTACCTCCTTTGACTGCTCCGGGTTTGTTTCCTATGTAATCAATCACTGCGGCAACGGTTGGAGTGTTGGACGATTAACTGCAAACGGTTTGATGGGTGTATGCGATATTATTCCCAAAAGCTCTGCCAAGCCGGGAGATTTGATTTTCTTCCAAGGCACTTATGATACCTCCGGTGCATCGCACGTTGGTATTTATGTCGGCAATGGTATGATGATCCACTGCGGGAACCCGATTTCCTACGCTTCTATCGAATCGAATTACTGGCAACAACATTTTTACTGCTTCGGCAGAATCAGAAACTAAAGGAGGGATGGCGATTGAGTGCCAAATTAGACAGAATTGGTGCAGACCTTGAAAAAGCCCGTAAGAAACGGGCAGAATGGGATGCCAAGGTGAAAGACCTGGAACGCAGATACCGTGAGGAGGAAAATTCCGAAATCCACGAGATGGTTCATGCTGCGAACCTGAATCCCGAACAGCTTTCCGAGCTGCTCCGTATGTTTGCTGCGGATATGGCTCCGAAGCCTGATACGATCAATACTATGAATAAGGAGGAACCGCAGAATGAGATTTAAGAGATTCAGTGCCATGTTGGTGGCACTTGTGATGTGCATGGGTGTGTTTTCGACAACGGTGTTTGCCTACTCCGATGAGAGTGCAATAACCACTACTACGGAAAAGGCAGAAACCGTGGAAACTGTCCCTGATAAGACCGAAGATAAGACTTCCGAGGAACTTCCCTACACCGTGACCGTCAATGAGGATGGCACGGTGGTTTTCTCTTTCAATGGCAAAGAGTGGATTTATGATACAGAGGAATCCGAGGATAATAACATGGGAACTGGCAAGGTGGTAACGAGTGGTTCCCGTCTGAATGTGCGTACTGGTGCAGGCATGAATTATGAGATCATCGACCAGCTCCGTCCGGGTGAAGAAGTTGTGGTGGTCGGTGTTGAGGGTGACTGGTATCAGATTACTGTGCCTGAAAAGAACGGTTATGTTCACAGCGACTATCTGGAGCTGATTGAGGAAGCCGAGCAGAACAGCGAAATGGATATGACGCTGCTTATGATGTTTATGAGTGCGTTCATGCAGAACACGGACACAAGCGAGCCTGCCCTTACTCCTGACGGTAATCTGACTCTGGTTGACGATGTTGGTTCACCTACGAAAAGCGGAAAGCAGTTCATTACCGCTGTAACCAAAAACGGGAACTACTTCTATATCATCATTGACCGTGATGATAAGGGCGAGGAAACCGTGCATTTTCTGAATCAGGTAGATGAAGCCGACCTGCTCAAGCTGATGGACGAGGAAGAGGTTGCAGAATTCACCAAGCCGGTTGAGGAAACAAAGCCAGAAGTGGTTGAAACGGTTCCTGAAATTACAGAACCTGCTCCGGAGGAAAAACCGAAATCTAAGAATATGCTCCCAGCGATTCTTACTCTGATTGTGTTTGCCTGTGGCGGCGGATTCTTCGTATTCAAGAAAGTCCAGGAAAAGAAGAAGGCGCAGGAAGCGGCAAAGCCTGATCCGGATGCAGATTATGTGGACGATGACGAGGACTATGGGTACGATCCGGAGTTTGAAGACGATGACGCAGATAGCTCTGTCGATGAAGATGATAATGAACCTGTGTAAACAGGATAGGCTTGATGCCTGGGCAACCTTTGGGTTGCCTTTACATATAGAAGTAGTTTTTCAAAAACCGGTGTGATATAATTTGTAGCATAAACGAAATGACAACTCGGAATTTATAAAGGAGAATATTGATGAAACTATTTTTGTGTTCGCATTTTTCAAGTGTAGGAAGTCTGATAAAGGAAGAAATTGAAAATAAGAAAGTCGCATTTATTCCCACAGCTTCGCTGCGTGAAGGCTATACCGGTTATGTCGGCTCGGCTCGAAAGCTATTCAATAAACTGGGAGCAGCCGTAACGGAAATTGATATTTCAACGGAGGCTTATTTAACGATACAGTCCGTTTTTGAAGATGCGGATGTGATATATTTTACTGGTGGAAATTCTTTCTTCCTTATGGACCAGCTCCGTAAAACGGGAACGGATGAGCTATTGAAGAAAGAATTGGCAAAGGGAAAACTGATGATCGGTGAATCGGCGGGTGCGATTATATGCGCTCCAACTATCCAATATATTGAACAAATGGATGAAAAGCCGGAGGACTACTCACAAGAAGATGATGCAGGGCTTGATTTGATTGATTTCTATGTTCTTCCGCATTATCTTACAGCACCATTTAAGAAAGTTACTGAGAAAATAATGACTGAATTTTCGGATTTGAATCTATGCCCAATTAACAACCGTCAGGGAATTGTAATTGATGGTGAAGGTTCAAAGGTTATTTGCAAAGACTAATTTGAAAATTCCAGCTTGTCGAACTGAATCAATTCTACATAGCAGTCATGCACTACGGTGTGTGGCTGCTTATTTTTTGCGAAAGGAGCAGATGCAAATGAAATTAGTTTTGGCTGAAAAGCCTTCGGTTGCACAGAGCATTGCCAAGGTGTTAGGTGCTGCCAAGCGTGAGGATGGCTACTTAGAGGGAAACGGATATGTGGTCAGCTGGTGTGTGGGGCATTTGGTGGAGCTGGCACAACCGGAAGCCTATGATGCGAAGTACAGCAAATGGGCTTATGCAGACCTGCCTATTTTCCCGATGGACTGGCAGTATGAGGTTTCTGCCGGTACGAGAAAACAGTTTGGGATTCTGAAAAAGCTCATGGCCAGAGAAGATGTTGCAAGTATTGTGTGTGCAACAGATGCCGGTCGTGAGGGCGAGCTGATCTTTCGATTGGTGTACCACAAAGCCGGGTGCAGAAAGCCGTTTGAGCGGCTTTGGATTTCCTCGATGGAAGATGTAGCAATCAAGGAGGGCTTTGAAAATCTCAGGTCTGGAACGGAATATGATGCTTTGTATGAAGCAGCACTGTGTCGAGAGCGAGCCGACTGGATTGTTGGCATTAACGCTACTCGACTTTTTTCAACCCTTTACGGGCAGACCCTGAATGTTGGTCGTGTTATGACCCCTACCCTTGCTATGGCTGTTATGCGAGAAGCTGCCATTTCCGCATTCAAGCCTGAACCGTTCTACACAGTTCAGATTGGATTGGATGGTTTTACGGCTGCAAGCGAACGATTCAAAACCAAGGAAGCAGCGGAAGCTGTCAGACAAAACTGTTCGGTGGCAATCGTTCAAAAAGCTGAATGTAAGGAGAAAACAGAAAAGCCGCCTGCGCTCTATGACCTGACCAGTTTACAGAGAGAAGCCAACCGTGTGCTTGGCTACACAGCACAGCAGACCTTGGACTACACGCAGAATCTCTATGAAAAGAAACTGGTCACTTATCCCCGTACCGACAGCAGATTCCTGACGGAAGATATGGCACACAGCCTGCCCGACCTCGTAAAGCTGGCTTTCCACACATTTCCCGTAGAGGATGTGGATAATATACCAGTTCATGCAGAGCAAGTTGTGAATAACAAAAAGGTCACAGATCACCATGCCATCATTCCGACCAGAGAATTACAGAAATGCAATCTGAGTGAACTTCCCACGGGTGAACTTGCAATTTTGCAACTGATTTCCAATCGGCTGTGTGTTGCAGTGGGAGATCCACACCGATACGCAGAGACAGTCATTGAACTGGACTGCGGCGGCACAGCGTTCTCAGCAAAGGGCAAAACCATCGTGCAGAACGGATGGAAGGCTCTGATTCATAAGGGTTCTTCGACAAAAAACGACGAAAACGAACAGGCACTTCCTGCGGTATCCGTTGGGGACGAGCGGAAGGTGTTTGGTTCTGAAATCAAGGAAGGAAAAACTTCTCCCCCGAAACACTTTACCGAGGATACACTGCTTTCTGCTATGGAAACAGCCGGTGCAGATGAAATGCCGGAGGATGTCGAGCGAAAAGGTCTGGGAACACCCGCAACCCGTGCCGGTATCATTGAGAAGCTGGTTCGCATCGGTTTTCTGGAGCGTAAGGGCGATAAGAAAACCAAACACCTGATTCCGACTCACAAGGGTACGGCTCTGGTAACAGTCATGCCAGAACAGATTCAGTCCCCCTCCATGACGGCGGATTGGGAAGAAAAATTGTTGCTCATTGAAAAAGGCGAATATGCCAGCGAGGACTTTATGGACGAGATCAAAGATGTGATTGCCGGTCTGATTCAGAACTATGAAGTGATCCGTGATTCCGAGGTACTGATGTCGAAAGAAGCCAATTCTATCGGCAAATGCCCTCTCTGCGGCAGTGCTGTAGAGGACAAGTCCAAGGGATACTTCTGTTCTAACAGAAGCTGCAAGTTCGCCCTTTGGAAAAACAATCGCTACTTTGCGAGTATCGGCAAGAGCATGACTTCTGCCACGGCGCAGAAACTGCTCGGTTCCGGTAAGGTAAAGCTCAAGAATTGCAAGTCCGAAAGGACGGGTAACACCTTTGATGCCACCGTTTTTATGGAGATATCAGAGGATGGCAGGACGAAGTTCAGCATGGAATTTGATAATGGAGGAAAAAGCAAATGACGAATGAGTACAATCCGGATGGAAAGGAAATCCGATTTATCGACAGCCATTATAAGGATTTGTTTCATATCCCCGATGGCAGCTGTGTGCAGATTCACTACCCGGATGAAACGGTTGTGAAGCCCTGTACGTTCATTGACGAGTATCACACACAGATTGGATACAATGTGTTTCATATCTGCCAGTTTGCAGAGATTATGGAGCGCAACGGTGCAAGCTATATGCCGGAGCCTGAGATTATGGGCGATGAAGCCGCATGGAAGGTCGGAAAGGATAGAATCCTTGCGGTACAGACCTGCGAAGATGGTTACGACTACACCCTGTTAGATGAAAACTACAACGAGATTGATGGCAGTCAGGTCGATAACCCTGAACTGTCCATGATCGAAGTCCGCCAGGATATTCTGGAATCCTTTGGACTGGAGCGCCGGGAGCTGCGGGCGATGTTCTATGAAGATGTCATGGAGCAGGCTTTTGAAGTCGGCAGACAGGCGGTGGTGGTCAATGACCCTATCGCAGAGCTTGCTTTTAAGCTCGACCGTTTTGCAGAGAACTTCGACCCCTATGAATATATGGATCAGGTCGATGATGTGCAGGCGCATATCCAAGAAATCAAGGCAGACCTTGCCGCCGGTAATACGGCTCCGTATCGTGAGTTTCTAAATACAGTCATTGCAGAAGCCCGTGAGGAAACTGCGACTGAGGTTGCCAAAGTGCTGAAAAGTCAGCTGGATAAGATCGACTCTCCGAAGCGTGAGTCGGTCATGGAAAAACTGGCACAGGCCGCAGAGAAAACTGCGCCTGCCAGTCCCTCTCCCAAACGCAAAGAGCCTGAACGATAAGGAGGACACGGATATGAAAAACGAAAAATGGGATGATGTTCACGGAAATACCACCCCGGATGACAGAATGGTTGCTTTTCTGGAAAGTCCCACGGATTCCTATGCGATTCTTCAGCTGCGGGAAGATGTAGACGATAATATCCCGCTCATGTTTGCAAATTACAGCTACCTTCAAAAGAAAGAAATGGAGCCTGAGATTGACCGTTACGAGGTGGTCTATCACGGCTCCATTTCTGTGTCCGAGGATGTGGATCGTCAGCTGGAAGATTTGTATGTGAAGTTCAATATTGACCACCCGAATGATTTCCGTGGTCACAGTATGTCGGTCAGCGACATCGTGGCCTTAAAGATAGCCGGTGAGGTATCCTTTCACTATGTAGATTCTGTTGGGTTTCAGAAGCTGGAAAACTTTATGAAGTCCGAAAACTACCTGAAAAACGCAGAGATGGCAATGGAAGATGATTATGGGATGATTGACGGTATCATCAATAACGGAAAAGCGCCTGGAGTAGAGGAACGCCCTTCGGTATTGGAACAGTTAAAGGAAAAGCCCGTGCCGGATGTTGCCCATAAGCCGCCCAAGAGCCACCCGGAAAGGGAGATTGAATGATGAATTTCACACAAGATGAGCGGAACATGATGATGCTTTACAGCCCTGGCACAAGGTCAGGGCTGTGTGAAGCACTGACACTGATGAAGGAACAGCTTTCGGAGGACGAGTCAGAGCTTTTTGCTTTGGCAGACTCGGTTCTCCGTAAAGTTTCAGCCATGGACGATGCCGCCTTTGAGAAGCTGAACCTTTATCCGGATTGATAGGATTGGAGGGATACAATGAACGCAAAAGAGCGATTTTATTCCGGATTAGCAAAAGAAACGATTGGGAAAATCACCTCGAACACAGATAACTGGACTTCGTTTTTGAGAACGATGTCCCGCAACTATGAGTTCACCTATCCGGAACAGGTGATGATTTATGCTCAGCGCCCCAATGCGACCTTTTGCAAGCCCTATGAGGACTGGAACGCTGAAAATTACCGCAGATATGTAAAGCGTGGCTCTAACGGTATTGCCCTGTTTGTGATGAACAGGGATAAACCGTATCTGCGCTATGTGTTTGATGTGGCGGATACCGGCGTTCGCCGTTCTTCCCCGGAACTAAAACCGTGGGAGGTGACGCCTGAAAACCGCTCCTATGTCATGGAAGCGATGGAGCGCACCTTCGGTGTTGCCGCTGACGGGGTGCTGGAAGCACAGCTTGAAGATATTGCATCTGCACTGGCGGCTGAGTATTGGGACGATTACAAAAAGCAGTTCCTCGACATCGTTGCCAACAGCTTCCTTGAGGAGTATGATGAACTCAACATCGAAGTAGCTTTCAAAAATGCGGTGACAAACAGCGTATCCTACACGATGTATTGCCGGTTCGTGGAAAGTCCCGATAACTACTTCGAGCATGAGGATTTCCAGAAGGTGTTTGATTTTAACACCAGACAGACGGTAAATGCCCTTGGCACTGCGGTGAATGCCATCAGTACAAGAATGTTTCAGGAAATCGAAAAAGCGATTGGAGAACATGAGCAGATTAAAGCTACCGAAAGGAGTGCAGATTATGAGCGAGATGACTTACAGACAGGTCGGAGATTATCAGATTCCGAACCTTCAGTTGGAGAACGAGGGAGAGAAAACTCTGGGCAAGTACGGCAGGATGCGTCGAGCATTTTTGGAGCAGAACAATCCGATGCTCCTGAACGACATGATTCTGATGGAGAGCCTGTTCCCGCACCTGTGGGAGATCGAGGAAACGGCGAAAGCCAGAGTGGAGTTTCTGATGGAGCAGTATCTGAAGGACAGCCCCGCACCGGACAAAGAAACGCAGCAGATGGCGTGGGTGCAGCACATGAACAGCCTGAAAGCACAGGCGGAGGAAGTCGTGATGACGGAGCTTATCAACAGCTGAGTCTGAACCTTTTCCTCTCCGAAAATGAACAAATCAGTTTTATCGACCGAGCAGAGAGCTTTACGCCCTCTGCTTTTTCTTTTGCCCAGGAAGAAATCGACCATTTCCTTTTGCTTGGCAGCAATACCGATGAAGCCCGAAAAGTCGTAGCACTGGAATATATGAAGCAGAAGCCGCTGGAAGAAATCGTTCAGACCTTAAAGCAGGTCTATCACGGTGGCTATGGTCTGAAAGAAGATAGCGGGAATATCTGTGCATGGTATGCCGAGGACGGTATTCACCTTGCCAAAGGTTCCTCTGCCATTGACAGCCCCAGAGCGCAGATCGTTTCTTGGGAAACGGTTGCCGAGCGCATTGGAGAACTGCTTGAAAATGGTCGGTTTGCAACCAATGTAGAACTGGTAGAAGCTCCCGGATATGAGCGTCAGAAGCTGGCTGAATCCCTGTGGCATCTTTATCACGATTTGAGTGAAGAAGCCCGTGCCGGCAGCTATCTGGCAATTCTCCATCAGGAACCGTTTCGTGGGTTTCCTGATGAAACCGCAGACTTGGCTGAAAAGTTGGATGATCCTCGTTTCCACGCAACCTTGGTACAGCAGTATTCGGAATTTAGAAAAGCCCTTGCGGAAAATCCCGATCTGCTTCGTTTTCACTATCACAAGCTGAATCTCATCCAGAAACAGCTGTATGAGCTGAATCTGCCTTTGCGTGAGTATCAGACCGATATGATGCAGATGCCCCTTGTCCGCCAGTTCATTACGGATGATGAAGTCAATGCAGACTTGACCCGTGGAAGTGGCTTTTCCGGTGGCAAAGCCCGTATTTATAACTACTGGCAGGAGAATCATTCTGCCAAAGAAAAGATGGATTTCTTGAAGCATGAATACGGAACCGGTGGCCATTCCCATGCTTGCTCCGGCGCAACGCACAGCGGTCAGGATCACGATGCCAAGGGTGTTGCGTACACCAAGAGCGGCTGCGATAAATTGCAGATGTCCTGGGCGCAGGTGGTGCAGAGAATCGACGGTCTGATGCGAAAGGGACGCTACCTCAGCCCAGAGGAAGAAGTGGAACGACAGGCTATCGAAGAAGCTAAAACTGATCCGTTGGAAGATGTTTATGACCGTTTCGCAGTAATTGATACTGAGGATGGCGAGTATGCAATCTGGGATAATCAGACCGATGACTACTATGTAGACCCGGAAGGCGTTACAGAATACTTCACGGACGAATGGCTTGCCAATGACTATCTGGAGGAAGTTCGGCAGTCCGTAGCTGCGATGGAGTCGGTTCAGCCTGAAACACCTGCTACCGAGCCTGACGAAGTTGTGGAAGCCCCTGTTTCCGAAGAACCAACATGGAACTATCAGGTCGGTGACACGGTATATCTGGACGATACTGCTTTCCGTGTGGAGCAGATTACGGACAGAGAGGTTCAGCTGCGTGACCCTACCCTTGCCTATCCGATCTTCCGTGCCGAGAATCGTGAAAACTTCGAGCGTATGCTCTCTCAGGACGAGAGAAACCATGTGGTAAGGGTTGATGCCCAAACCGAAGAAAAGCCCGTTACAGAAGAATTTCTGGGCGAAGCCGAACCGAGGGACTACACCCCTGAGTATCAGCTGTTAGACCGTCTGCGTATGGACTGCGAATACTTCCTTGGTGCAGGACAGCACAGCGAAAAGCATCTGTGGGCAGGCAACCGCCATGCACAGATTGCCAAGATGCGTGAGCTGTATGAAATGATTCCCGACAAACCGGAATGGCTGACACCTGAGATGATTAACAGCTACGAGGAGCGCATGGCTCCCCGCTATCTGGTTGCCGCCTACCATCACTTTGAAAACGGCTTCGATGATAAACTGGACTACTACACTCTGGAAGAAGCGGAAAAAGCTGCCCAGGGCTATGTGGACGGAACCATGGAGGATGACGGATTCAAGTACGATGGTGCTGCCGTTTACGATCAGCAGGAGCATAAGTGCATCCGTATCTATGGGGACTACCCTGACGAAAAGGCACACGCACAGGTCAGAGCCAGTGCGGAACCCGAACAGCAGGAACCGGAACACTTCATCGACCATTTTTATGTTGCCGAGGACATTCAGAAGCGAGGTGCGCTGGACATCAAGGAATACAGTTCCTTTGATGATGCCCTGCGAGCTTACTATGCACTTCCTGACACGCAGAGAAAAGCCCTGGGTGCAATGAATACCAGAGATCTGCCGGGGAGTCTGGACTTCGTACAGTGCGTGGATGGCAGGGATACTATCATTCAGGACTATGCCAAGGTGGACGGATGGCAGAATGCCGAAGTTATGGACATTATCGCTCAGCTTGAGCAGTCCATCACCACCAGAGAAATTCCTCCCGTTCCTGCGGTGAACTTCCACATCACAGATGACAACATCGGTGAAGGTGGACCGAAGCAGAAATTCGTAAGAAACATCGCAGCCATTGAAACCCTGTTCAAACTGGAAAGCGAGAACAGGAACGCCACTACCGAAGAACAGGAGATTTTGTCGAACTATGTCGGTTGGGGCGGTCTGGCAGATGCTTTTGACCCGGACAAGGGAAATTGGGCGCAGGAGTATCAGACACTGAAAAACCTGCTTTCCGAGGATGAATATGCTGCGGCAAGAGCTTCCACCCTGAACGCACATTACACCAGCCCTACGGTCATTCGCTCCATCTATGATGCGGTCGGACAGATGGGCTTTGAAACGGGAAATATTCTGGAGCCTGCTATGGGTGTCGGTAACTTCTTTGGTATGCTCCCTCCTGAAATGCAAAGCAGCCGCTTGTATGGTGTGGAACTGGATTCCATCACCGGCAGAATTGCTCAGAAGCTCTATCCCAATGCAGAAATCAAGGTGGCTGGCTTTGAAACAACAGACCGCCGAGACTTCTATGATCTGGCTGTGGGCAATGTCCCTTTCGGCAACTACAAAGTGTCCGATAAGCCTTATGATAAGCTGGGATTCTCCATTCACAACTATTTCTTTGCCAAGGCTTTGGATCAGGTTCGTCCCGGTGGTGTGGTCGCTTTTGTGACAAGCCGTTACACCATGGATTCCAAGAACTCTGACGCAAGGCGATATATGGCGCAGAGGGCGGAACTGCTTGGTGCAATCCGTCTGCCAAACGATGCCTTTAAGAAAAACGCAGGCACGGAAGTCGTGTCCGACATCCTGTTCCTGCAAAAGCGTGACCATCCGATTGACATTGTACCGGAATGGGTAAACCTTGACCGCACCGAAGAAGGACACACCATGAACAGCTACTTTGTCGCTCATCCTGAAATGATTCTGGGCGATACGGTGGAAGAAAGTACCGCCTACGGTATGGACATTACGGTGCGTCCCATTGAGGGCATGGAACTGTCCGAACTTCTGAAAGAAGCAGTTTCCCACATCCAAGGAACCTATCAGGCTGTGGAGCTTCCCGAAGCTGACAAGGGTAAGGAAATCGAAACCATTCCTGCAACCCCGGATGTAAAGAATTTCTCTTATACCGTGGTGGATGGCAATGTGTACTTCCGTGAAAACTCCCTGATGCGCCGTGTAGACCTGAATGAGAAAGCAAAAGACCGTGTGATGGGCATGGTGGAACTTCGTGGTATCGTCAACGAGCTGATCGAATATCAGCTTGAGGATTACCCGGATGAAATGATTACTCAGAAACAGGCAGAACTGAATGGTGCCTACGATGCGTTTGCCGCAAAGAACGGGCTTATCAATAATCGAGCCAACGGTCAGGCGTTTGCTGACGATTCCTCCTACTATCTCCTGTGTTCTTTGGAAAATGTGGATGAGGACGGCAATCTGAAAAGCAAGGCGGATATGTTCACTAAGCGAACCATCAAGCCGGAACGCAGAGTGACGAGCGTGGATACGCCGTCCGAAGCTCTGGCAATCTCCATCGGTGAGCGTGGCAAGGTGGATTTGCCGTTTATGGCACAGCTGCTTAGAACACCCGGAGAATACGATGCGATTCAGGCAGAGCTTCGAGGGGTGATCTTCAAAGACCCGATGGCTCCCGATGCTGTGGAAGTTGGATGGCAGACTGCCGATGATTACCTTTCGGGTGATGTAAGAAGCAAGCTGCGTGTCGCACAGATGGCGGCGGACAGAGATTCTTCTTTCCGCATCAATGTGGAAGCCTTGCAGAAAGCACAGCCGAAGGACTTGGATGCGTCCGAGATTGATGTGCGTTTGGGTGCAACATGGATTGATGCCGATTATATTCAGCAGTTCATGGAGGAAACCTTTGAAACCCCGTATTACCTGCGCCGCTCCATTGAGGTCAAGTTCTCCGAGCTGACCGCAGAGTGGCGCATCAACGGTAAGAGTTCTCCCAACTACAACGATGTGGCGGCGTATGTCACCTACGGTACAGAGCGAGCCAACGCATATCGGATTCTGGAGGAAACACTGAATCTGAAAGATATTCGTATCTATGATACGATTGAGGATGCGGATGGCAAGCAGAAGCGTGTTCTCAACAAAAAAGAAACTACCCTGGCACAACAGAAACAGCAGGCAATCAAGGATGCGTTCCGAGATTGGATTTGGAGAGATCCGCACAGACGAGAAACTCTTTCCACCAAGTACAACGAACTTTTTAACTCCACCAGACCTCGTGAGTATGATGGCTCTCATATCCGCTTCGGCGGTATGAACCCGGATATTACCCTACGTGAACACCAGAGAAATGCTATCGCTCATGTGCTGTACGGTGGAAATACGCTGCTTGCACACGAAGTTGGTGCAGGCAAGACCTTCGAGATGGCAGCATCGGCTATGGAGAGTAAACGGCTTGGACTGAGCCAGAAATCCCTGTTCGTTGTGCCGAATCACCTGACCTTACAGTGGGCAAACGAGTTCCTGCACCTCTATCCGAGTGCCAAGCTCCTTGTTGCCACCAAGAAGGATTTTGAAACAGCAAACCGCAAGAAGTTTTGTGCGAGAATCGCCACCGGTGACTATGATGCGGTTATCATCGGTCACAGCCGGTTTGAAAAAATCCCGCTTTCTGCCGAACGACAGGAACGGCAGCTGCGGGAGCAGATTGATGAGATCGAGGGTGCGATTGCGGAGCTGAAATGGCAGCGTGGCGAAAACTTCACGATCAAGCAGATGGAGAAAACACGAAAATCATTGGAAGCCAGACTGGACAAGCTCCTTGCCGCTGACAAGAAAGATGATGTCATTACCTTTGAGCAGTTGGGTGTAGACCGGCTGTTTGTGGACGAAAGCCATGCGTTCAAGAATTTGTTCCTCTACACAAAAATGCGAAATGTGGCAGGTCTGTCCACCTCCGAAGCCCAGAAATCTTCGGATATGTTTATGAAGTGCCGCTATATGGATGAGCTGACCGGCGGGCGTGGTGTGATCTTTGCAACCGGTACTCCAGTAAGTAACTCGATGACCGAGCTTTATACGGTCATGCGCTATCTCCAGTACAGTACGCTCCAGCAAAAGAACCTGACCCATTTTGATTCCTGGGCATCGACCTTCGGAGAAACAACAACTGCGATTGAGCTTGCACCGGAGGGAACCGGCTATCGTGCCAGAACCCGATTTGCGAAGTTCTTCAACCTGCCTGAACTGATGAATATGTTCAAGGAGGTTGCCGACATCAAGACCTCTGACCAGTTGCATCTCCCTGTTCCCGAAGCAAAGTTTGAAACGGTTGTGGTTCAGCCCTCTGAGTACCAGAAGGATATGGTGGCTTCCCTTTCAGAGAGAGCAGCAGATGTTCATGCCGGTATTGTAGACCCGTCCGTCGATAATATGCTCAAGATTACCAGCGACGGACGAAAATTGGGACTGGATCAGCGGCTGATGAACCCTCTGTTACCCGATGACCCTGACAGCAAGCTCAATGCCTGCGTGGGAAATATCCTGCGTATCTGGCAGGACGGTCAGGCTGATAAATTGACCCAGTTGGTGTTCTGCGACCTCAGCACACCGAAAAATGATGGAACCTTTAATGTCTATGATGATGTCAAAACAAAGCTGATTGCAAACGGTGTGCCAGCGGAAGAAGTTGCCTTTATCCATGATGCGGATACCGAAGCAAAGAAAAAAGACCTTTTTGCCAAGGTTCGTACCGGGCAGGTGCGAGTGCTGCTTGGCAGTACGCAAAAGATGGGAGCAGGAACCAACGTCCAGGACAAACTGGTGGCAGTTCACCACCTGGATGTGGGCTGGCGTCCGTCTGATATGACCCAGAGAAATGGTCGTATCATCCGTCAGGGCAACCGGAACAAAGAGGTTCAGGTGTACCAGTATGTGACCGAGGGAACCTTCGATGCTTACCTGTATCAGACCTTGGAAAACAAGCAGAAGTTTATTTCTCAGATTATGACCTCCAAATCGCCGGTTCGCTCCTGTGACGATGTGGACGAGCAGGCGCTGTCCTATGCGGAGATCAAGGCGCTGTGTGCCGGCAATCCGCTTATCAAGGAAAAGATGGACTTGGACATTGATGTGGCAAGGCTGAAGGTGCTGAAAGCTGACCACCAGAGCCAGCAGTACCGCATGGAAGATAAGCTCCTGAAATACTTCCCGGCTGAGATTGAAAAGCAGACAAGCTATATTCATGGCTTTGAAGCTGATATTAAAACCGTGGAAGCACACCCGCAGATTGCCGAGGGCTTTTGCGGCATGGAAATCAGGGGCAAAGCCTACACCGAAAAGGCAGATGCCGGTGAAATCCTCCTTGCGGCTTGCAAGGACACGAAAAGTGCCGATCCGGTTCCGCTTGGCAGTTACCGTGGCTTTCAGATGGAACTTTCTTTTGACAGCTTCCGGAACGAGTTTGATGTGAACTTAAAGGGCGCTGTGAGCCACAGAGTAGCCCTTGGTACGGATGCACGAGGAAATATCACCCGACTGGACAATGCTCTTGCAGGCATTCCTGAGCGCTTAGAACGAGCCAATGAACAGCTGAATAATCTCTACAATCAGCAGGAAGCAGCCAAGGCGGAGGTTGGAAAACCGTTTCCGCAGGAAGCAGAGCTGACAGCCAAAAGTCAGCGACTGGCAGAACTGGATGCAGCCCTGAATATGGAGGACTCTGCGGAAAAACGTGACGAAAGAAGCGAGTCGGAGCGTCCTTCTGTGTTGGCTGATCTGAAATCCAAAGCGGAGCATATCCCACCTGCAAAATACTCTGAACCCCGTGAGGAGGTGTTATAATGGCAAAGCGAGACCAGGATGTTCATTTCCTTGCATCCAAGGAGGAGGTCGAGCGAATCCATGAGAAGATGGATGAGCTTGGCATCCGCAGCATGGGAGCCTATCTGCGGAAGATGGCTCTGGATGGGTACTGCATCAGACTGGATTTGCAGGATGTGAAAGCCCTGGTTTCGCTCCTGCGAATCTGCTCCAACAACCTGAACCAATACGCCAAACGAGCGAACGAAACAGGCAGTATCTATCATGCTGACATCGAGGATTTGCAAAAACGGCTGGAGGAAATCTGGATGGATATGAAAGACATTCTTGTCCGTCTGTCCTCAATCCAGTAATCCGACAACTTGTCGGGAAGTCGCAGTTTCGGCTGCGGCTTTACATAGGGACATATAACCTTGTTTAGCTGGTAGGGTCCTTGAACAGCACATGAATCTCATCAAAGTAGATCTATGTAGCCGTCGTGGCATCCTTGCGGCGGTTGGTCATCACCTGCATATTGATGAACTCCAGCAGGGACATCATGGCAATCGGGCGGAGCTGGTCGCCCAGACTTTGGATATTAAAGCAAATCAGGCTTCTGTCCTCCGGCTGAAGATGCCCATTCTCGCCGATCAGCTTGTCCAGCATCGACAGCACAAACTCGATTTTGGCAACATCGGGCGGCACATCGGTCTTGGGGTCGTACAGTGCTGCCAGCCGTTCCCTTTCTTTCGCTTCCCTCTCCATTCTCCGCTGCCGGAGTCGCTGTTCTTCAGCCCGTTTAATCCGATCGAGCTGCTCCTGTGTATAATTGACTCCAAGCTCCTGCAAATCTTTAGCGGCAGTCACAGCATCCACATGAAAGCGTTCCCGGTAATGTTTGCGTTTTCGTAAAAAAGCGTTATAATTGAATCAGTTAAATCAAAGGAGGTATCAAATCATGAAATCACATAAATACTGGTCCTTGGGCGCACTTTTCTGTATGTTGGGATGCATTTATTCTGGAATCAAAAAATCTATGACTGCGCATAAATACTTTGCCTATTCTTCATTGCTTTGTATGGGCATGTCCATTTATTCCGGTCACAAACTGGTTTCTCCAAAGAAGAAAAAAATAACTCAACCAAATAATAGTGAGAATAGTTAAACAAAAAAATCGCCTTTATTCATAAAAGACAAAGTTGCTGGAGAATTTTTTTCTCCAGCAACTTTTATTTGTTCGTCATAAGTGGCTACGTTTATGGTGTTACATGGAATTTCCGAAAGATAACAACATTTTTGCATAGAGTTCAGCAGTTTCTGTTTAAAGCCATGAATCGGAGAGGTTGTAGACGGGCATACACATGGAATGGATTTGTGGAAATGCTCAAGTATTATCCATTAGCAAAGCCTAAAACGTACTATTGCTTATATTAAAGTGAATGTTACTATGAGGAGCCATATGCGGGAAAGCCGCACGTACGGATCTGTGAGGGGCTAAGATTGAGAGGTCTTAGTCTACTCGACTGTTAAACTGAATCCGAAAAACATTAGGGCGCAGAGGAGATAAAATCCTTTGCGTCCTTCCTTTTTACACAAGGGTTGACATCGTTGTGTGATTGCAGATACTCTTGTACAATGTAGTTAAGAAGAAAGGAGTTGAGGCTATGAAGCTGGTATTGAAGATATTGGCACTGCCGGTGCTATTCGTTGTAAAATTGATTTGCGTTCTTGGAAATCTGCTTACAAATGTTGTGTCCTATGTGATTGGCATACTGCTTTTGGTCATTGGCGGTTCTGCGATTTACTGCATTGTAAAGGCTTTGTGGCAGTCCCTGCTTATTCTTGTGGTTCTTGGAATTGCGACAATAGCAGTGGTTTTCCTGCTCGTTTGGGCTGTTATGAAAGCTGAGAATATAGGAGAAAGTCTGGGAGCATTTATCAGGTCATAAGATAATATCAGAGAAAAGTCACCGACCGGTGGCTTTTTCTTTTTGGGAAGGAAGTGATGGGAATGGCAGCAACAAGATTGATTGCGCTCCATGTGAATAAGGGAAAGACGGTCACTCAATGTTTGGCAGACAGAACCGACTACTCACAAAACGCCGCAAAAACCAATGACGGCGAATTTATCAGCTCCTATGAGTGTGATCCAAAGACAGCAGATGAGGAATTTCTGCTTTCCAAACGGCAGTACCAACACATTACCGGCAGGCAGCAGAAGAACAATATCATCGCATACCAGATACGCCAGTCCTTTAAGCCGGGAGAAATCACTCCGGAAGAAGCGAACCAGGTCGGCTATGAAACAGCGATGCGATGGACAAAGGGCAAACACGCTTTCATCGTTGCGACCCACATCGACAAATCCCATATTCACAACCATATCATTTATAATTCGACCTCGCTGGATGCTACACGGAAATTCAAAAACTTCTTCCTTTCCGGTCTTGCAGTTCAAAGACTCAGCGATATGGTTTGCCTGGAACACGGTCTGTCCATCATTACACCGAAGCCATATCGGGAACGCCAGAAAAGAACTGTTTATCCCAAGAAGCGTACCCAGCGTGACGAATTATGTGATGCGATTGATACGGTGCTGAAGCAGAAACCAAAGAGCTTTGATGGCTTTGTTCAGGCTCTGGCTGACATGGGATTTGAGTTCAAGGATGGAAAGCAGCCTGCGTTCAAGGGCGAGAATCAGAAGCGTTTCATTCGGCTGCGTTCCCTGGGCGAAGGATATAGCAAAGAGGAAATCCAAGCTGTTATCTCCGGCAAGAACCTGCACAAATCAAAAGGCAGCTCTGCCAAGGCTCCTGACCAGAAGCAGTTCCAGATGCTGATTGATATTCAGGCAAAGATGGCCGAGGGCAAGACGGTCGGTTATGAAAAGTGGGCGAAGAAGTTCAACCGAAAAGAAGCTGCCCGAACGGTAATCCTACTGAAAGAAAAAGGCGTGGACAGTTATGAGGATTTGGTTGCCCTTACGGATAAGCTGACTTCTCGCTTCTCTGAGCTTTCCGATTCCATTAAGGCGGCTGAGAAACGGATGGTTGAGATTGGAGCATTGCAGACGCACATCAATAATTACTCCAAGACCAGAAAGACCTACGAAGCATACCGCAAGTCCGGGTACAGCAAAAAGTTCTTTGAAGAACATCGTGACGAGCTGATGCTCCATAAGGTGGCAAAGCAAGCCTTTGATCAGCTGGATGGCAAAAAAGTTCCTTCTCGTCAAGCTCTGCATGAGGAGTTTAACCGACTCCTGGTTGAGAAAAAGCAAGCCTACGCAGAATATCGGCAGGTCAAGAAAGAGATGCAGGAATATCTGATTGCCAAGCAGACGATTGAGCATATCTTGGGTATTGACCGTCAAAAACGAGTGGAAGAGAAGAAACAACAGAAAGAAGAACAGCGCTGAAGGTAGAGAAAGAGCCACGGTCCATTCTTTTTTTGAGTGTGAGACCGTGGCCACTTTTTTGTATTTTACTTCGATAATAATATGCAGATTATCATCTGTCAGAAATAATCATGTCGATTCCTCGCTGCAGAGTTCCTTCGTCGATTGCACCAGTTGCCTGGGCGATTGCGTTTCCCTCAGCGTCAATAAAATATGTGGTAGGCAGTGAATAAACACCGTAGATTGTAGCGGCATCCTGATCTGTATCGTAAAATACCGGGAAAGAATAGCCCTGTTCTGCGATGAAAGCAGATGCAGTTTCCACAGTCTCTCTGGAGCCATCAGTCATATTGATGATGAGAAACTGTACTTCTTCACCAATTTCCAGATATTTTTCGTTAAAATCAGGCATTTCCATTTTACATGGACTACACCAGCTTGCCCAGAAGTTTAGGACAACGGATTTCCCGATAAAATCCGAAAGATGAACTTCATTTCCATCCAGATCGTAAACTGTAAAATCCGGTGCCAATATCTTTTCCGATTCACCCTCTTGTGTTGTTGGAAGAGAGGCTTCTGTGGATTCGGTTTTCTGCGGTGCTTGAGTGGCAAGCAGATCAGGCGCCAGCTTCTGTCCAAGCTGTTTATATAGAATTCCTGCGCCGCCTAAAATGAGAACAAATACAAGAATGAGAATCATTATTATCTTCTTTTTATTCATAAACCCTCCTCAACTAAGCAGGCTGAGAAGCTGTCCCAGCGTTCCTGTTGCCATCAAAATACCCACCAATATCAGGAAACAGCCGCTGACAGTATTGATGATCCGGTAGTGTTTTTTGATCCAGTTGAAGGCTGACTTCAGATAGTCAATCAGAACAGCACTGAGAAGAAATGGAATTCCAAGTCCCAGCGAATAGCAAAGCAGCATCAGCATACCTTCGATTGCATGATTCTGCTGAGAGGCAAGCATCAAGGCAGAACCGAGGAATGCGCCCACGCAAGGTGTCCAGCCCAAGGAAAATATCATGCCAAAGAGCATAGCGGGGAAGAACCCCATCTCACGGCTGTTTACTGTTTTACTGCCGCCTCTGAACAAATTCATTTTGAAAACACCAAGAAAATTGAGGCCAAAAAGAATTACAATCAATCCGGAAATTAAATTCACTGCGCCTTTGTATTCTCGAAGGATACTGCCAATGGTGCCAGCCAATGCGCCCATTGCTACAAAGACTACAGTAAATCCACTAACAAATCCCAATGCTCCAGATAAGGTCTTTTTTGTACTGCGTTCTCCACCACCTGCAAAATAGGAGATATAGATGGGCAGCATGGGAAGCAGGCAAGGTGATATGAAGGTGATAATGCCCTCCAGGAAAGCTACTGCGTATTGCATGAGCCGCTGCACCCCTTTCCGAAAATACCGGAAAACAGCCAGCCGATAAAGCCCATATAGGCCATCGTGATGAACGGGTTAGAAGTCAGCGGACAAGCTCCGGTAGAGCATCCCACAAGGTAGTAATATGCAAGGCCAACCAATGCGCCGCCTACGATAAAAAGAACTGGCTTCAGCCATTTTTTAATTTTTTCTTTCATCTCACATTCCTCCTGCTAAATATTCCTCTGCATAGTGAACAGCAGTTGCCCCATCGGCTACAGCAGTCACGACCTGCCGTAATGCCTTTGTGCGGACATCCCCAACGGCGAACACACCGGGGATGTTGGTTCGGGTACTCTCATCTGCAATAATGTATCCAGCCGGATCAATCTCAATCTGATCTTTCACCAATTCGGTGGAAGGCTTTCTTCCCACGCTTACAAATACACCATCGCAAGAAAGGGTACTTTCTTCTCCAGTTTTCACGTTCCTAATCTGGATGCCGGTCAGCTTTTCGTTATGGAGCAGAGCTACAATCTCACTGTCCCAGAGAAATTCTACATTTTCTGTTTTCATCAAAGGTTCATGGTAGATCTTAGTTGCTTTTAGGGTGTCTCTGCGGTGAACGACGATGACTTTTTTGCAGATACGGGAGAGAATCAGTGCATCTGCCGCAGCGGTATTGCCACCTCCTGCGATGACAACCGTTTTGTTCCGATAGAACATTCCGTCACAGGCTGCACAGTAATGGACACCTTTGCCGATTAACGCCTGTTCCCCATCAACACCCAGCTCTCTGGGACCGGCTCCTGTAGCCAATACGATGGATTTTGCGTACATAGGGCCTTCACTGGTCACAGCTTTCTTTACAGAACCTGACAGTTCCAGAGACAGCACCTCAGTCAGCTTGGTTTCTACACCAAACCGCTCCGTTCCTCGCTTCATTTTTTCTCCCAGGGAGAAACCGTCGATGCCATCCTCGAAGCCGGGATAGTTGTCGATTTGTTCGGTCAGAGCCATCTGCCCGCCGGCAGACAGCTTTTCTAAAACCACAGTGTCCATTCCGGCTCTTGCAGCATAAAGGGCTGCGGTATAGCCGCCGGGACCGCCACCTACAACGATCATGTCATAGATATGCTGCGCATTATTTACTTCCTGAGTCCGGTGCTGTAAGGTTTCCTCAATAAAAGCCACCAGCTGCGTTCTGGATTCCGGAGCGACGATAGAGCCAAGAGCCTGTCCGTTGTGATAGATCAGTAGAGTAGGGACAACTTCAATAGCCTCGGCCTCAGCCAATTCCGGTTCATCATCAATGTTGACAGCAGTGAATACCAGCGTATCCTTATATTCCTCAGCAACGCTTTCCAATGCTGGAGCCAGACGGCGGCAATATACGCACCAAGGGGCTGAAAACTCCACCAGAACAGTCTTTCCGCTATGCACCATTTCTTCAAATTGATTTCTATTGATATTGATAACTGCCATATTGCCAGCTCCTTTCTTTTGTTTGATTATAGTATAGCCAATCTAAAATAATAATTCGGTGATAATATCACATAAAATAGTGCGACATTGCTGCCGCACTAAACTTTTTTGTTATTAAGTAACTCGAGGATATGTTCACTGGAATGGATGATTTGAGACTGTTTATCTTTTATGGATGTTTTTCTTGTCTCCTCCAGCGAGAGAGAAGCATATAAATGAACCGTGTTTGCTTCCTGTCTAAGAGAATCGTTATACTGTTCAGCTACAAGATATTGTTTCTCAAGAATACTAATTTTATTTTGGAGGTCACGAATCTGCTGTTGAAGTGACATCACTTTTTTCTTTTGAATATAGAGGAAAGAAGTAAGAAGCAGCAGGATGATTGAAATAATAATAATAATCATTCTTATTACTTTCCCTCCTTTATCAAAAGATAAGTCTTAACTGCATTACGGAGCGTTTCTGGTAGAACGGGAACAGGCAAGATGATCACCTTACCCGTATTCTTTTCAATCGTTATTTCTGATTCCGGTTGATTGGACAGAAGAATTACGGGTGTTCTTTTATCCGCCCGCCATGGCTGATCCGGCTGTTTTGTCAGAGCTTCTGTAACAACCCAAAGCATAGGCTTTTTCTTTCCAAGCTTTTTTCTTGCAGCCTCCGGGGTTTCAAATACAAGGATATGTTTGGATAAGTTCTGCAGTACCAGTCTCAGTCCGTTCCCATAGGCTGAATCACTGCACATAATAGCAATCGTGGCATTTGATTGCTCATCTTGTGATGCCTTTATAAAATCCAGAACAGGTGTATTATAAAGGTTGAAATCTTTTTCTGTATGCACTGCTTCATAATAAGCTCTGGCCGCTTGGCACATTCTTCGGCAGAACTGTTCAATATCAATACGGATGTCCGTGAGGCTGTTGTCAGAACTTATTCTATCCAGTTGGCAAACTGAAGTTCCGCAATTCATACCTAAGTGAAAACGAATCGAAGTATTGTCGTCAGTATTTGCAAAGCCCTTGTTCTGGTGCAGGTATTCACATCGAAGCTGCCAGCATCGTTCTCCGCAGATATAGGGCGAGATATCTTGCGCAGAGACTTTAAAGAAAGGTGCTGCGTATGTATCAAACCAACGAATATATTGATTTCCTACATCACGAGTTGGTCTCTGGTTTCTGTCCAGAACAGCACGTCCATCCCGATAACGCTTTACAATTTCTGGGAAAGCAATCCCGCCACAAATATCAGGTAAAGTCAGCGCCAATGCCAAAGCAGATTGCCAGCGTCCATCCTCAATGTTCAGTTCTACTTCCTCTATGCGATGTAAAAAGGTAAAGCTGGCATTGTCTTGACTCATAGGTATCCTCCTGTAAAAAATCCGCCTGCCGGAAAACCGACAGGCGGCATACTGCCTTTTATACTTCCATCATCTATAGGCTATAGTGATTAAAGAACCAAAGAAGGAGCAGAGTAAACCCGTGCTGCCAATTCTTGATTGAGCATATACAAGCTCTTGGGATCAGAGCCAAAGAGTTCAATTTTGGAAATCAAATTCTTTGCATTGGTTTCTTCTTCACCTTGTTCTTTCACAAACCAATCGAGGAACTGCATGGTACGGAAATCCTTTGCTTCGTAAGCCTCACTATAGATATCATTAATCAGCGAGGTCACATATTTTTCGTGCTCAAGACCTGCCTTCAAAACATCCATATGGCAAGCTGCATTCAGATCAGGCTTGTCAATGGCTTCAAACGTTACCTTCTGGTTTTCGTTTTGCAGGTACTGATAGAAAAGCATGGCGTGGTCACGCTCTTCCTGAGCCTGAATTTTATACCAGTTGGCAAAGCCGTCAAGCCCGACTTCCTCGAAATAGTTTGAAAAATTGAGATAAAGGTATGCGGAATAGAATTCCGTATTTATCTGTTGATTGATAAGCGCATGTACTTTTTCGTTCATTTGCAAGAACCTCCATGTTAAATTTCAGTTTTCCACAGGCCGTGGAGGTTGCAATAAGCATAGACAGCTACTGCTTTATCGTCTCCCAGGGAGAAGGTGACATGGGGTTCGTCACCGGGCTTCAAAACCTTACGCTGACCACCGTTTTCAGTCTGGACATAGACCCACTCGATGAAATGCTCCGGAAGCATAGGATGATCTACAGAACCCACATTGACATGGATTGCACCATCTTCAACAGTAACAGCAGGCAGATGCTTTTCGCCGCTGGCTTCTACGGTGTTAGGCTCGAGAGCCTCCATTTTCTGACCACAACACATCATGGGAACACCTGCGTCGTGAATCATACAAACCAGATTGCCGCAATGACGGCAGATATAAAACTTTGCACTCATTTTAATTTCCTCCATTTTTTCATTGTCCACATGGGGCTTTTCAAGGACCTCCTGGGACGCTGTTTTTTCTTCTTTGGGTTTGAAAGCGTCTTTGCCTGCTTTACAGACAGGACACTTCCAATCGGCAGGTAGGTCTTCCCACTTGCCACCGACAGCTTCATCGTGAATATATCCACAAATGCCTCAAACATATTGTTTCATAGGTTTTACTGCCTCCTTTATCTATATTTTATCAAATCACGACACATATTCCGTGACTTAATCACCTATTTCAGTCGCAGGAGTGATGGCCGCAGCCGTGGGAACCGCAAGAGTGACCTTCCCCATGGTGGTCGTGATGATCACACCGGACATTGGGGTTGAAGTCCAGTTTGCCTGCTACCAGTGCTTCTGCTGCTGCATCAGCGTTGCCGGAAACGCCACCATAAAGCCGGATACCCACATCGCTCAGTGCCATCTGGGCACCGCCGCCAATACCGCCGCAGATCAGGGCATCCACCTTCAGTGCACTCAGGACGCCTGCCAGTGCACCATGTCCGCTGCCGCCAGCATCCACAACCTTAGACGAAATGATTTTTCCATCTTCCACATCATAGATTTTAAACTGTTCAGTGTGACCGAAGTGCTGAAAGATTTCTCAGTTTTCATAAGTGACTGCAATTCTCATAATATTATCTCTTTTCTGTTTTTCGTGCATCGGATGGATTTTTTGCTGATAGCAATTTCTGCACCCGTAGGCTGCGCTGTTTCCGTTGCAGAGTGTAAAATCCCCTCCCTCGATTCGCAGAGGAAGTCCCTCAACCAGCGCATCGGCCAGTTTTTTGCGGGCAGCTGCATAAATCTGCTGAACCGTTGTTCTGGCAATACGCATGTATTCTCCGCATTGCTCCTGAGAAAAACCTTCACGGTCAATCAGGCGAATGGATTCATACTCATCCACATTCAGAACAATGGGAGTCAGTTCCTCGCCGCCACGAACCGGAACAAAACCATCATTATTCGGTAAACAACAAACTTTTCGGCATTTTCTCGGTCTTGGCATAGATTCACCTCCATATTATTTGCAGCATATGCCATTTATACAACCATTGTACATCCTCCCTTTCCTATATGTCAACGGAATTATTGACATATGCCGTAAATTATTTTATACTATGTGTATTCAAGGAGGTGTACCCATGGATTTTTCATCCTATTTTCCAATTTGGAACAAACTGACACCGACCCAGCAGCAGATTTTGGAGCGAAATGCAGTTTTACGAAAAGTGGACAAAGGGACCGTGATTCATAATGGAACTGTGGAGTGTACTGGTCTTCTGCTGGTAAGAAGCGGACAGCTTCGTGCCTATATTCTTTCCGATGAAGGACGAGAGATTAGCCTCTATCGTTTGTTTGATCGGGATATTTGCCTGTTTTCCGCCTCCTGTATGATGAACAGTATTCAGTTTGAGATTACCATTGAGGCGCAGAAGGATACCACGATGTGGGTTATTTCTGCAGACACTTATCAGCACATTATGAAAGAGTCTGCTGTGGTAGCTAATTTTACCAACGAAATTATGGCCACCCGTTTTTCTGAGGTTATGTGGCTCATGGAGCAGATTATGTGGAAAAGCTTTGATAAAAGGTTGGCAGGATTTCTGCTGGAGGAATGCAGCTTAGAGGGAACAAATATCCTCAAGATTACCCATGAAACCATTGCGAGCCACATGGGTACCGCCCGTGAGGTAGTTACCCGAATGCTTCGCTATTTCCAGAACGAGGGTATGGTCAAACTGTCCCGTGGTACTGTGACCATCACAGACGAAGAAAAGCTCCTGGGACTGAGCGAATAATGAAATCGTTGCGAAATCGCCACCGGTATGTATGTACCGATGGCGATTGTTTTATCCGTCTTTTTTGTCCTTTACCTTACAAATAAGCTGCGTCATTGTACCCATTGGGCAGTAAACGCACCAGCTTCGTGGCTTATACAGTACCATCGTAATCAGTCCAAGCACGGTCGAAGTCAGCATCACGCTGTAAAAGCCAAAGGCAAACTGTGCAACGTCCGGATGGAACAGTGTTCCGTGATATGCCCAATTCCAAGGTAATTTGAATGTCCAGAGCAGTGTTACGACTTGTTTTAAGTCCTGCACTCCTGCAAAAACCAAATAAGTATTCCAGAGCATCTGAAAAAACATCACAAAAAAGAAAATCAGGAAACCGTACCGAAACCATTTGCTTTTCATCCACCTGGGAATATCCTTTTTCTGTGATAGTCCGAAGCGTCCACCCAAGATGCCGAAAAGTTGTCCCCGTCCGCAGTAGCGGTTACAATATCCTTTTGTTCCATTGGCTATGGAAATAGTCAGTGGAACAAGAAAACAAATCAGCCCCAGCCACGCAAACAGGATATTAAAGAATCCCAGTACTAAGTAGGTCAGCGATGCGATCCAGAGATAATCATACCAACGCTTTTTCTGCTTGCTCATGCCTCTACCTCCTGAATCACAATTACGCTTGCCGGACATTCCTTTACACACTTGCCGCACCCAACGCATTTTTCCAAATTCACCTGTGCAGTCACACCTTGCCTGATTTGAATTGCCCCAAGGGGGCAAACCTTAACACAACATCCGCAAGCAACGCAATACTCCTGATCCACGAATGCCTTTCGTTTCTTTTTGATCGCCGCCATAATAGCCCTCCCTATGTTCCTTTGACAGTTGGTATTATAGCAGAAAGCATGATATTCTTCCGTGATGACATCACCAAAGCAATACCTACCCCACATTTCCAATGATACAGGAAATGTGGGGCGTTCTTATTTATCCATACCACAAGCAAACGAAGATTCCACAAGCGCACGGTCATTGATAACAGTATCGTAGAAGCGGAAACCACCTGAGAAATTGTAGGTAGCGAAACCGTTTCCCTCCAAAATGCGGCTGGCAATGTAGCTGCGCAGTCCGCTTTGGCAGATTACATAGATCGGTTTGCTCCTGTCAAGCTCGTTCAATCGCTCCCGAAGCTCATCCACCGGAATATTTAAGAAGCCGTCGATATGACCAAGCCGGTATTCTCCTACGGTTCTGGTGTCAATAAGTGTGACACTGCCGTCCATCGGCAGACTTTCCAAATCCGCAAGATGCCACTGTTTCAGTGTTCCATTTGCAATGTTGTCGATCATAAATCCAGCCATATTGACAGGATCTTTTGCCGAGGAATAGGGCGGCGCATAGGCGAGGTCTAAGTCTTTCAGCTCTACGGCTGTCATTTTTGCACGGATAGCAGTTGCTAATACGTCGATCCGCTTATCTACGCCCTCGTAGCCCACGATCTGTGCGCCCAACAGACGGTAGGTTTCCTTTTCAAAAACCACCTTCATAGTCATAACCTTGCCGCCGGGATAATATCCTGCATGGCTCATGGGTGACAGAATGACCGTATCTGCATTCAGCCCTGCATTTTTTGCATGGGTTTCGTTGATACCGGTAGACGCAGCGGTCAAATCGAACACCTTGATTACGGAGCTGCCCTGACTACCCATGTATCGGCTGTCCCCACCGCAGATGTTGTCGGCAATTATGCGTCCCTGCTTATTTGCCGGTCCTGCAAGGGAGATGAGGGTATCTTCATCAGTAACAAAATGCTTGACCTGAACAGCATCTCCTGCGGCGTAAATATCCGGAACAGAGGTTTCCATACGGTCATTGACCACAATGCTGCCCCTAACACCAAGTTCCAGTCCGGCTTCTTTTGCAAGATGGGTGTCCGGCGTTACACCGATGGCAAGCACTGCTATATCTCCGGGAAGAGATGTGCCATCTGAGAGCAGGACATTCACGCCACCGTCTTTTTCGATGAAGCCTTCCACCTTATGCCCCAATACCAGATGAATGCCATGCTTTCGGACTTCTGCGTGAATGAATGCTGCCATATCCGAATCAAATGGCATCATAAGCTGCTTTTGGCTTTGCACAATGGTCACATCCATGCCAAGCTCACGAAGATTTTCTGCAAGTTCCAAGCCGATGAAACCACCACCGGCAATTACAGCGGATTTCGGATGATTATTGTTGATATACGCTTTGATTTTGAAGGTATCTTCCACGGTACGCAGAGTGAACAACTTGTTCGCCTCCATACCGGACAGCTTCGGCTGGGTTGGTTTTGCACCGGGAGAGAGGATCAGTTTGTCATAGCCTTCTTCAAATTCCTCGCCGGTTTTCAAATTTCTTACAGAAACCGTTTTTCTATCGTGATGGATGGCGGTCACTTCATGCAACACTTTCATCATGATACGGAAACGGGAGAAGAAGCTCTCCGGGGTCTGCAAGGTCAGCTCTTCCGGATCGGTAATCACATCACCGATATAGTATGGCAGACCACAGTTGGCATAGGAGATATACCCCGAGCGCTCAAAAACTACGATTTCTGCCTGCTCATTCAGTCTGCGAATACGGGCGGCAGCGGTAGCACCGCCTGCCACACCGCCCACAATGACAACTTTCATGTTATCGTTCCACCTTTCCTGCATAAGCGGAAATTCCGCCTATGTTTTTCACGCTGGTATAACCCATCTGCTTCAAAATAGCAGCTGCCTGACGGCTTCTTGCACCGCTGAGACAATGAATAAAAATGGGGGTAGATTTATTGTCAATCATGCCAGCCACTTTGCTAATGGACTGCAAAGGAACATTTTTACTGCCGGGGATATGCCCCTGCCGGTATTCGTCGGGGGTGCGAACATCCAGCAGGACTGCGCCATCCGTAGTGCTATATTCTTTGACACCCTGATTGATGTCAGGACCTTTTAGGAAATCGAAGAATCCCATCCTTGCACCTCCTTACAGCATGGCGAGAATCTGAGCCTTAGGTCTGGCACCGGTAGCTTGATTGACAATCTTTCCGTTCTTCATAACCACCAGAGTGGGAATGCTCATCACACCGAACTGCATAGCCAGTTCCTGTTCCTCATCCACATTAATTTTAACAACCTTGATATCGGAGCGCTCCTTGGCAATCTCCTCTACCAGAGGAACTACCATGCGGCAAGGACCACACCAGGGAGCCCAGAAATCCATCAGGACGGGCTTGTCCGAGTTCAAAACCTCTTGATTGAAATTGTTTTTATTAACATTGATAGCAGACATATTTAAGTCCTCCTGTTTTCTTTTTTATGGCTTTATTATATCCAGCAGTCGTTCCTTGTTCTGTGATTTTATCACTTATCGCCGTTGACTGTTTCACCGGGCCAACTATTAATTCCGCCGATCTCAATGATATTGGTGTAGCCCAGTTTTTCAGATGCCTGCTTACTCCGATTACCGCTGCGGCAGTATACCAGAATCAGCTGATCTTTATCCGGCAGTTCAGAGATATCCTCTGTGCCAATGGATTCGTTGGCAATATTGATAGCACCGGGAATATGCTTTTCGCTATATTCCTGAGCAGTACGAACATCGAGGATGATGTATCCGGTTTCCTCATCCATCATCGTAATAGCTTCATCCATAGTAATCTGTCGATAGGTTTTTTCAGCGGATTGCGTTGCACAACCAGAGAGAAGCAGTAAAGTCATGAAAATGGGAATGATTCTTTTCGTGTGGATACCTCCATATTTTGAAGATAGGGCAGCCGTTTCCAGCTGCCCTGTTTCCTTTTTTATGTTCTTGCCATTCCGTCTACACTGAGCACAACACCCGTGATATAGGATGCTTCGTCAGATGCCAGGAACACAAATGCATTGGCAATATCCTCCGGTTGACCCAGGCGGCGCAGAGGGATCTGCTTGATGAGCGGATCAATTACTTCCTTGGGAACAGCCTTCATCATATCGGTCAGGGTAATACCGGGAGCGACTGCATTCACTCGAATACCCTTCGGACCCAATTCTCGGGCAAGGGAAACCGTCAGGCCATTGACAGCAAATTTGGATGCGGGATAAGCAAAGCCACTGGGCTGGCCGTAAATGCTGACCATTGAGGATGTGGAGAGAATAACACCTTGACCTTTTGCAATCATGCACTCACTGGCGGCTCTTGTAGCATTGAACACGCCTTTTACATTCAGATCCATAACCTTATCAAAGGTTTCCTCCGTATACTCGGTAAAGGGAGTGCTTTCGGATACACCGGCATTGTTCACCAGAATATCAATGCAACCGTATTTTGAGGCAGCTTCTCGGAACGCATTGCGGACAGATTCCAAATTGGACAGGTTAGGACTGATTCCCGCAACTGTTGCATCAGGGTACTTTTCTTTCAGCTGCGCAACCGCTTTGTCAGCAGAACCTTGTGAGCTTGCGGTCAGGATTACCGTAGCACCTTCCTTCAAAAATTTGTCTGCGGTAGCGTAACCAATGCCACGGCTGCCTCCGGTGATGATTGCAACTTTATCTTTCAGTCTCATAAGAATACCTCCTTGTGTTTTGTATTTGTAGTATAACCTGTTTCGGAGGCGCTCTCCGTGATAAAATCACATTTCTCCAAGAAGGAATGATAGAAAAATCATGCCCGTGCATAAATAAAAAGCCACAGTCACGCTCCGATTTGAAGCGTAGACTGTGGTTTTTATTTTACAGGTTCTGCACTTTCAGCCATCTTGATGATTTCGGAATCATCAATTTTGCTTGGAGTGTATTCGAGAACATAAGTGACTTCCGGAGAATAAGTCCAACAGAGAAATGCCTTGTCATCTTTCTTGTAAAGAGCGCCCGGCCAGTCCTGAATCATCATTTCCTCACAGCTGTCCATACTGTCAACCGGGAAAAGCACTCCCAGGGCTTCTGTATGTAATCCGGTGATTTCTTCCGGGCCTCCTTCGTAAAATGTGGTTTTCAGGATACGGTAGTAGATATTGTTATCCTTGTCGTTTTGGTCTCTGTAGGTCAGAGTGGCTGCGAGTTCTGTTTTGGAGACCTTCCTTACATCTTCTCCAAGAACTTCTTCTGCGCTCTTTTCAAAACGGTCAGCAAATTCATCGAAGTCCATTTCCTTTTTCTGATGTGAAGTCACAGCAATTATAATCCCAACTGCCACAATAATGACGGCAAATAGAATGGCTATTCGTTTCTTTTTATTCATGTTCTTCCTTTCCGAGAAAAATAAAGCGAAAGTCAACGAGGTACATCTGGCAGATTCATGATCTTTGCATCTGCCTTTTTTGCATATTGCATGGTCTGATAAGCTCCGCCAGAATTGTGTTCTATGCAGAAAATAACTAAATCCGACCGGTCAACCATGGATCGATTTCTGACTTGATGGGCGGACTTGAAGTGCTTTTCTGCGGATTCGAGACAGATTTCAATTTCATCATAATACTCATGGAAAGACTCCTCGTTGTTCCGGTATTCCGCCGTCATATATGGCAGTACAAGAACGAGAGAACTGTTGTCATCACGGATGGTTCGCTTGCATCTGCGAACCATTGATGAAACAAGCTGATCAAATTCTCCGTCTCGCCCAACAAGGAATTCGACATATTCTTTGGTAAGAAGCAGCTCACGGATGATTGATTCCAACTGTCGCTCAATCAAAAACGGATCATCAACTTGTCTGTGTCCAAAGAAACTGACAGTGAATAATTTCATAGAAATCTCTCCTTTGGAGATGCTTAGTACTGGTATCACCAATCAAGTCAAGATATTGATAATTATATCACCAATACAAGAAAGTATAAAGAGAAAATTCGTTTTCTCGCTACCAACGTCGCCTTCCGATTCATACTACAATAGTTGAGGAAGGAGGGACAGGAATGGCCAACACGCAGTATGATGAATTTATTCGTATCAGGATTACAGAATTAAGAATAGCAAAGAATATTTCCGAACACAAAATGAGCTTGGATTTGGATAAGAGTGGCTCATACATTCGTGGAATAACCAGCGGAGCAGCCTTGCCGTCTCTCAGGGAACTGTTCAATATCATCTCGTATTTTGATATGACACCGGCAGAATTTTTCGCCCCTCTGGACGATGCGAATACTCCGTATCGTGAATTGTGCGAGAAGCTGAGAACCATGAATGAGGAAGAACTCGAAAAGGTCAGCACCTTTATTGGCTGGATTGAGAAGAAAGAATAATCAAATGGAATTAAGATTTTAACCTGGATGCCAAATGGCCGTCCAGGTTTTTTCTTTCTCAGGAAAGCGTTCAGAATGAACGAGTAGCCGGTATCGTAGATACCGATCAAAGGGGATTGGGGATGCTTCCCCAACAAGCAAATTTGCAAAGATTGCACCGAAGGGAAAATCGAGAAAATGAGTGAACCTGTACAGGTTTACACTGCTTGCCAATTTGTAAAACCCCAAAATTCAGCTCCTCTAAGCTCTAAAAGTCCTTCCACTTCAAAAATCCGGATAATTCTTTGAAATAAGAAAATAAAATGTAGTGATAGCTCACTTTCTTGTTGAGTTTACCTATTTGCGTGCTATAATTATAAGTACAGGTACTTTTTGAACGAAATATCTGGAAGAAAGGAATGGTGAAATGATGGCTGTCAGCTATAAGAGACTATGGAAGCTATTGATTGACCGAGATATGAAGAAAAAAGATTTGGCTGAACAGGCAAATCTGAGTAACTATACCATCAACAAAATGCATCGAGGCGAGAATGTAACTACGGATACGCTCGTAAAAATCTGTTCTGTCCTGGGCTGCACCTTTGACGATATTATGGAAATAGTTCCGGACGAAAAGTAATATGTCCGTTTTATGGGATAGCCTCTTTAGTAGAATATAAGCTGAAGAAGCATAACTACAATAAACTGTTAGAGTGGAGGAATCGGCAATGGCTGAAAAGAACAATGCCAACATTGGCTTTGAAAAACAAATTTGGGATGCTGCCTGCGTGTTATGGGGACACATCCCTGCCGCTGAATATAGAAAGGTAATCATTGGACTGATTTTCCTTCGCTATATTTCCAGTGCATTTGAAAGAAAATATAACGAGCTTGTTGCAGAGGGCGAAGGTTTTGAAGAAGATCGTGACGAGTATTTGGGCGAGAATATTTTCTTCGTTCCGGAAAAAGCAAGATGGTCTACCGTTGCAGCTGCGGCTCACACTCCGGAAATCGGCACAGTTCTTGATGAAGCAATGCGAGAGATTGAAGCAGAAAACAAATCTCTGAAAAATGTGCTTCCGAAGAATTACGCAAGCCCAGATTTGGATAAGCGAGTTCTGGGCGATGTCGTCGATCTGTTCACCAATATGGATATGTCTGATACAGAGGAAGGCAAAGATCTTCTGGGTAGAACCTACGAGTATTGCATCGCACAGTTTGCAGCTTACGAAGGTGTGAAGGGCGGCGAGTTCTATACACCGTCCAGCATCGTTAAGACAATCGTTGCAATTTTGAAGCCGTTCAATAACTGCCGTGTGTATGACCCTTGCTGTGGCTCCGGCGGTATGTTTGTTCAGAGTGTGAAGTTCATTCAGGCACACAGCGGCAATCGTCAGAGCATTTCCGTTTATGGTCAGGAATCCAATGCGGATACCTGGAAGATGGCAAAGATGAACATGGCGATTCGTGGCATTGATGCAGACTTCGGCCCGTATCAGGCTGACACGTTCTTTAATGACCTTCATGCCAACCTTCGTGCAGATTTCATTATGGCAAACCCGCCTTTCAATCTGTCCAACTGGGGACAGGATAAACTGCTGGACGATGTTCGCTGGAAGTACGGAACGCCGCCTGCCGGTAATGCCAACTACGCATGGATTCAGCACATGATCCACCACCTTGCACCGAACGGCAAGATTGGTCTGGTGCTTGCAAATGGCGCACTGTCTACACAGTCCTCCGGTGAGGGTGAGATCAGAAAGAATATTATCAATGCCGATCTGGTGGAAGGTATTGTTGCCTTGCCTACACAGCTGTTTTACAGCGTGACGATTCCTGTTACGCTCTGGTTCATTAGCAAAAACAAGAAGCAGAAAGGCAAAACACTGTTTATTGATGCCCGCAAGATGGGCTACATGGTTGACCGCAAACACAGAGACTTCGCTGATGAAGATATTCAGAAACTGGCGGACACCTTTGAAGCATTCCAGAACGGAACTTTGGAAGATGTGAAGGGATTCTGTGCAGTAGCCGATTTGCAGACTATCGAAAAGCAGGACTACATTCTGACTCCTGGGCGCTATGTTGGCATTGAAGAACAGGAAGAAGATAGCGAACCGTTTGATGAAAAAATGGCTCGCCTGACTTCGGAACTTTCTGATATGTTTGCCAAGTCCCATGAACTCGAAGCTGAAATCCGTAAGAAGCTGGGGGCGATTGGTTATGAAATATAAGTTGTCAGAAATCATGGATTTAATCGGTGGTGGTACACCTAAAACGACAAAGCCAGAATATTGGGATGGAGATATTCCTTGGCTGTCGGTAAAAGATTTTAATAACGACTTTCGTTTCGTGTATGAAACAGAGAAACACATTACTGAGCTTGGCTTGAATAATTCGTCAACCAAACTTCTGCAAGCAGGAGATATTATTATTTCTGCCAGAGGAACAGTAGGAGAAATTGCAACCATACCGTTCCCTATGGCGTTTAATCAATCATGTTATGGATTGAGAGCAAAAAAGGAAATTGTGACAGCAGATTTCTTATATTACTTAATCAAGCATAATATTCATGTATTAAAAAAGAATACACATGGGTCTGTATTCGACACAATTACTCGTGATACCTTTGCTGGAATAGAAGTTGATATACCGGATATGGACTCCCAATCAAAGATTGCAGAAATTCTATCTAACATTGATGAAAAGATAGAAGTAAATGTTCGCATAAACGAAAATTTAGCGGCTTAAATGTCAAGGCTGGATACATCCAGTTCTCCTGACATAAGACGAGGAAGTAAAGAGTCACGGACAGCCTGCAAACGGCATATTTCATCGTAATTATTACGGATTGCAGCATCCATAGGGGCGACTATCTTTTCAAATTCCTCGATTGTCTCATCGGAGGGGATAAGAATTGGCATATCATTCAGTGAATTACGATTGATCGAGCCGAAAACTGTACCTTCACCATTGAATACATCCAACTGTTTTCTGAGCGAGAACATCGTGTAAAGCACAAAAGACTGATGGTTCGTTTTAGAATGAATAGCTGCAAGCCCCCGACCGATGCAACAGTCTGTATGAGCAATATTAAGGTCTCCGACCGGTGCTCGGACACTCATCAGGATGTCATTTGCATAAGCCATTCGCTTCGGCTCGGTGGTATAAAGGCGGATAGTTGGAAATCTAAAGCTGAATTCTGCACGACCTTGAAAGAAGATTGTACCTATGCCATCCTCATTATAGCTGCTGCCGCTCGGGGATTGACCCATAGTAATATCAGCAATGTCTCTTAGAGATCCTTCAGCCCAATTCGGACTCGTATTTTCGATAAACATTTGCTGATAAATTGCTTTGGCTTGCTGCTCTAAATTTTCGTTTACGACCTAACCCATAACTTCTGCGAGTGGCAGGAGTTTATACTGAGGATTGCCACTCCGTAGTCATTCCCTAATCATAAAAGGAGAATAGACTATGAATGATGAATTTGTAAATGATGTGCTAAGAGATATGCTGGCATATCTCGATAATGGACAGGCAGAGCAGCTACGGCGAGTGCTGAGGCATAATCTTTCCGGATATGAGATTCAGCGAAGAACGGATAGTACAACTGAGGATGCAAGTGCAGAAAATGCACGGTTGACCGGTGTGTTTCTTTCGGCAAAGCGAATTGAGGGATGTTCTGAAAAGTCGCTTTCCTACTACCGAAAGACAATTGAAACCATGTCTGAGAAAATTGGAAAAGGGATCACGCATATTACGACCAATGATCTGCGTTCTTATTTGACCAACTATCAGACAGAGCGAAAATCCAGTAAGGTGACGATTGACAACATCCGCAGAATCTTATCCAGTTTCTTTTCCTGGCTTGAAGATGAAGATTACATCTTGAAAAGCCCGGTACGCAGGATTCATAAGGTAAAAACGGCTGTGACCATCAAAGAAACCTATACGGATGAAGCACTGGAAACCATGCGTGACCATTGCGATTCCCTGCGTGATCTGGCTTTGATTGATATGCTGGCATCAACCGGAATGCGTGTAGGTGAATTGGTTCTCCTCAATCGAGATGACATTAACTTTGAGGAGCGAGAGTGTGTTGTGTTTGGTAAAGGCAGCAAGGAGAGAATGGTCTACTTTGATGCCAGAACCAAAATCCACCTCCAGAACTACCTTGCACAAAGAACGGATAGCAACAACGCCCTGTTTGTGTCGCTGAAAGCACCATACGAAAGATTGCAGATTGGCGGTGTGGAATCAAGACTGCGTGAACTTGGCAAGCGGCTTTCGCTTCCGAGAGTACATCCGCACAAATTCAGACGAACCCTCGCTACAATGGCGATTGACAAAGGAATGCCTGTGGAGCAGCTTCAACGGCTCTTGGGGCATCAACGAATAGATACGACCTTGCAGTATGCAATGGTCAAACAGAGCAATGTCAAAATTGCTCATCGAAAATACATAGGTTAGGAGCGTGATATAATGTTGGTTACACTTGACTCAATCACAACCAAAATAACAAAAGGTACCACACCTACTTCGGTCGGATGTACTTTTGAAAATAGTGGCGTGAATTTTATTAAGTCCGAGTCTTTGGGAAACAGCAGAAATATTGATAGAAGTAAGTTTGCTTTTATTTCGGAACAAACTCATGAAAAACTGAAACGTTCACAAATTGAGAAAAATGATATTCTTTTTTCAATGGCGGGAATGTTTTTAGGAAAAACGGGTATTGTGACTGATGACCTTGTTCCGGCTAATACCAATCAGGCGGTTGCAATCATTAGAATAGATACCGAAAAAGCTAACCATGAGTATGTTTATTACTATCTTAATCAGCGATCGGTTGTACAGGCAGTTAATGCTTCTTCAGCGCAGTCAGCTCAACCTAATATAAATCTAAAGCAGATTGGACAAATAGAAATAGATTTACCTGAAAGAAAACTTCAGGATAAAATTGTTTCTATTCTATCAGCTATTGACTTTAAGATTGAGAAGAATAATCAGATAAACGAAAATTTAGAGCAGCAAGCTCAGTCATATTTTCAAGAATTATTCGTTGATAATGCTGATCCAGAATGGACTACCGGAACAATTAGTGATCTCGGTATCGTTGTTGGAGGCAGTACACCCTCAAAGGCTAAGCCTGAGTATTACACTGAGACCGGTATAGCGTGGATAACACCGAAAGATTTATCCATCAACAAGTCGAAGTTCGTTTTTCATGGCGAGAATGACATAACCGAACTCGGTTTGAAGAATAGCAGTGCAGTAATCATGCCAGAAGGAACAGTGTTGTTCTCATCTCGTGCGCCAATAGGTTATATTGCTATCGCTACTGATGAAGTAACAACAAATCAAGGTTTCAAATCAGTTGTGCCTAAGCAGGAAATTGGAACACCATTTGTTTACTTCTTTTTGAAAAACACTCTCCCGGTTATTGAAGGTATGGCATCCGGGTCAACATTCAAAGAAGTATCTGGCAGCACTATGAAAAAAGTCCCGGCGGTTATTCCTGACGCTGAAACTCTTGCCAAATTCAACAACTTTTGCGCCACTATCTTTGCAGAGCAACGCATTTTGGAAGAGCAGAATCAATCGCTTGCGATATTGAGAGATAATTTGCTGCCGAAGCTCATGTCCGGCGAGATCGACGTCTCCGATGTTCAGCTCTAAGCCGCTAAATTTTCGTTTAAAATTTGTAGAAGGGAGAAATATCTATGCTTAGAGATTGGAATTTTTGGTGTACCGTGATGACATCTGTTGCAGCTGTCATTGCGATATGTGTATCGGTTCACCAAATACGACTAAGTAATAAACAGCAACTGTTTGATCGCCGCTTGAAAGCATATATGATGGCAAATAGCATTATTTCCCTTTGCAAAGAAAACTACGTTTTCCTTTCGGAGAAAAGGAAAGCAGAACCTCAGTTTGCAAATGACGTTGTTTTTATATGGCTTACAAACAATACATATATGGAGGGGCAAGCAGAAGCCATAGAGCATCCCTTGGAACAGCCATTTCATAAGGATTTTTTGCAAAAACGAGAAGAACTTAGAAATATGGCAATGGAATTTGAACTTATTTTCAAAGGCAATGTTACGTCGCTTTATAGCAATTTTCTGAGAGATTACGAAAGTGTATTGGCTGTAATGTATCAGTATCAGATTATTATTAAAAAGATGGAAGAAGAAAACGGAAAACATCCTAATACTTCAGAAGTGTTATCGAAAATGTTTTCAGAAGAAGAATATCGGGATAGACTGTATGATGCATTGGGTAAGCTCAAGGCATCGTATGATGCAGTGTCACAAGAAAAGAATGATAAGCAACTGAGAAAACAGCTTACATTGATATAGGGGGGCGAAAGCATATGTCAGAATTTTATACCGAAGCGGACTATGAAAACTCCGTAATCGAATTATTCCGGAACATGGGGTACAGTTACCTGTATGGACCCGACATAGAGAGGGATTTTCGTGATCCTCTGTATGAGGAAGAACTTGTTGCTTCCCTCTATCGTTTGAACCGTTCTCTGCCGGAGGACGCTATTAGTGATGCACTTTTTAAGCTGAAGAACTTTGAAAACGGCGAGCTGGTGCAGAAAAACGCCGTTTTTATGGACTACCTGCAAAATGGTATTCCTGTGCGCTATTTTGAGAAAGGCGAGGAACGCTCCTCCATCGTCTATCTTGTTGATTACAAGAATCCTGACAACAACTCCTTTATCGTGGCAAATCAATGGACTTTCATTGAAAACAGCAACAAACGCCCGGATATTCTGCTTTTCCTGAATGGTATTCCAGTCGTTATTGTAGAACTGAAATCTCCGTCCAGAGAAGAAACTGATGCTTCAGCTGCATACCGGCAGCTCCGCAACTACATGAAGGAAATCCCTTCCATGTTTATCTATAACGCCATCTGCGTTATGAGCGACCAGATGACCTCCAAAGCCGGTACAATTACTTCCGGTGAAGATCGCTTCATGGAATGGAAAACGGTAGATGGAAGCTACGAGAACACGCAGTATGCACAGTTTGATACTTTCTTTGAGGGAATGTTCCAAAAGGAACGCCTGCTTGACTTGATAAAAAACTTCATCTGTTTTTCCAACGAAGGTGTGAACTCCTTCAAAATACTGGCTGGTTATCATCAGTATTTCGCCGTAAGAAAGGCAATCGAATCGACCAAACGAGCTACTGTTACCGATGGTAAGGGTGGTGTGTTCTGGCATACGCAAGGTAGCGGCAAGTCACTGTCGATGGTGTTCTATGCTCATCTGCTTCAGGAAGCCTTGGATAGCCCGACGATTGTTGTGCTGACCGACAGAAATGATCTGGACGATCAGCTTTTCGGACAGTTTGCAAAGTGCAAGGATTTCTTGCGCCAAGACCCGATGCACGCTCAGAGTCGTGAGAATCTGCGTGATCTCCTTGCCGGTCGTCAGGCAAACGGTATTATCTTTACGACCATGCAGAAGTTTGAGGAATCTCACGAAGCCCTTTCTGAACGCAGAAATATCATCGTTATGGCAGACGAAGCCCACCGTGGACAGTATGGCTTAACCGAAAAAATTAAGATGACCAAGAATGAGGACGGTGAAGAAATCGCCAAGCGTGTTGTTGGTACTGCCCGCATTATCCGAAACAGCTTGCCTAACGCTACATACATTGGCTTCACCGGAACTCCGATTTCCTCGAAAGACCGCAGTACCCGTGAAGTGTTCGGTGATTACATCGACATTTATGATATGACGCAGGCTGTCGAAGATGGCGCAACCCGCCCGGTCTATTACGAAAGCCGTGTCATTAAGCTCAATCTGGATGAAGCTACGCTGCACATGATTGATGCAGAGTATGAAATCATGGCACATAATGCTGATCCGGAGGTTATTGAAAAGAGCAAGAAAACACTCGGACAGATGGAAGCCGTATTGGGCAACGACAACACCATCAACTCTCTGGTCAGCGATATTCTTGACCATTACGAGAATTACCGTGAAGGTCTGCTTACAGGCAAAGCGATGATCGTGGCATATTCCCGTCCGATTGCAATGAAGATTTATAAGCGGATTCTGGAGCTGCGCCCTGACTGGACGGAGAAAGTCGGTATTGTTATGACCAGCGGAAATAACGACCCTGAAGAATGGCATGATATTATCGGCAATAAGCGACACAAGGACGAGCTGGCGAAAAAATTCAAGGACAACAACAGCCCGATGAAGATTGCCATCGTTGTTGATATGTGGTTGACCGGATTTGATGTTCCGTCCCTGGCTACTATGTATGTGTATAAGCCGATGAGCGGATACAATCTGATGCAGGCAATCGCCCGTGTCAATCGTGTGTTCCGTGACAAGGAAGGCGGTCTGGTCGTTGACTATGTAGGCATTGCTACCGCATTAAAACAGGCAATGAATGACTACACCACCCGTGATAAGAAAAACTATGGTGATACGGATGTTGCCAAAGTCGCTTATCCGAAGTTTATCGAAAAGCTCGGTATCTGCCGTGATATGTTCCATGGATTTGATTACACCAAGTTCACTACCGGAACCGATCTGGAAAGAGCAAAGACCATCAGCGGTGCGGTAAACTATATCATCGCCCGTGAAAAGGAAGAGGAAAAAGACACCTTTATCAAGGAAGCCCTCATGCTTCATCAGGCTCTTTCTCTTTGTTCCTCTCTGGTATGTGAAGCTGATCGCTTTGAAGCGGCGTTCTTTGAGTCGGTGCGTGTCCTGGTGCTGCGGCTGACCAATGCGGGAACCGGTAAGAAGATCTCTCTGCCTGAAATGAACGCTCGTATCAATGAGCTTTTGAAGCAGAGCATCAAGAGCGAGGGTGTTATTAACCTGTTCTCTGATATGCAAGAGGAATTTTCTTTGTTTGATCCGAAGTTCCTTGAGGAAATCAGCAAAATGAAAGAGAAGAACCTGGCAATCGAGTTGCTGAAAAAACTGATAGCAGAACAGGTATCTATTTATCGTAGAACGAATGTGGTTAAGTCCGAAAAGTTCAGTGAGATTATGCAACGAGCTATCAACGCATATCTGAATGGTATGCTCACCAATGAAGAAGTCATTGCAGAAATGCTGAAACTTGCAAAACAGCTGGCAGAAGCCCACAAAGAGGGCGAACAGCTCGGCCTTACAGCAGATGAGTTGGCATTCTACGATGCACTTACGAAACCGCAAGCAATCAAGGACTTTTACGAAAATGAAGAACTGATTGCGATTACAAAAGAACTGGCAGATACACTTCGTAAGAATAAAACGATTGACTGGCAGCGTAAAGAGTCTGCCCGTGCCAAAATGCGTACTCTCATTAAACGACTGTTGAAGAAACACAAATACCCACCAGAGGGTATGGATGATGCTGTTCAGACCGTAATGACACAATGCGAGCTTTGGACAGATAACGTGATGGAAGCCTAATCTATATGGTGTATCGCCTTATCATAGAGGGATGGAAACAATGGAACGAAAAGAACTATTTGAATGGGCAAAAGAAATCTATGGAGCAGAACCGGATTACCCGTGGAATGACTGGAATTGTGTTTTGCGCCATAAGAACAATAAAAAGTGGTTTGCGTTGGTGTTTGAAGTCAATGCAAAAAAGCTGGGATTGCAAGAAGATAAAACGGTTGATGTTCTGAACATCAAGTGCGATCCGATGATGATTGGTTCACTGCGTATGAAAGAGGGATTCTTCCCCGCCTATCACATGAACAAAGAGAATTGGATCAGCATTCTTCTCGATGGTACAGTCTCGGCAGATGAAATTAAGCCCTTGCTGGAATTGAGTTATCAACTGACCCGGTAACGCAAACGAAATGGCAGATGGGTTTTAGGAGGTGCGATATGTAGATACATTATTTTCAGAGATACCACTCTAAAGAGAATGTGGATACCTCAAACACCATGCTGATGCTCTCTCGCTTGTATAACTAAAAAGTCCACCAGTCATGATGCGCTGTGCATCGTACTGGTGGACTTTTCCTGTAAGGAAATAAAAAACTGATATTCATATATCGCCATAATCAATGTCGTTATCGTAGGCGTGAAGATCTCCCTTCAGAAAATCTGCTTTACGAATATACATCGAATTTACCAGCTCCCCTTTTTCGTGGAGCAGGCTGAATTTGTAGTCTAATAATGCTGCCGGTACATAGAGCATTTTAGCTGTTTCAAAAAATGTGTGTTCCGAAAGGCGTTCCAGAACTTCCTCATCTTCTAACAGAAGTTCTGCCGCAAAGAAGTTTGCTTCGTTTTCTTCGATTGATCTATCATCAAACACTTCCATTTCTTGAAAGCCGTGCATCATGGCAATTTTCGTATGCAGAACAGCGTGTCCTAATTCATGTGCGACTAAGATACGTTCCAGGATACCGTTCACATTATGATCTATAACGATATTCTTCTGTCTGGACTGGTAATAGAAGAAGCCCTTCAATTTCTTCTGTAAATCGTAATAATGGATTTTGATACCTAACAGCTGACACAACTCGTAAGGGTCTCTGGTGTGATATTTTCGCACAAGCTTATCGACAGTTTCAATGATATGCTCTGCCGTTTTCATTTGCTTCACCTCCGAATCGCACACAGAAAACATATTCTGTGCTTGAGGATTTTACTCTTTATCTTTATGCTTTCTGTATTTCTTCGGAGTGTACTTTTCCCGTGCTGTTTTCTTAGAGTCCATATAAACTGACATAATCGCCTGGAAGAATACATCTTTTGCGTCCTCGTCCAATTCTCCACCGGCAAACAGAGAATTTACACGCCCCAGCACTTCCTGAGCTTCTTTTGCTCCCTTTGAACCGAAGTTTTCCTTTGCCTCTAAAATAAACATATCTTGATCTATATGGCTCTGGCTATCCGTTTCAGATTCATCCAAAAGATAGGACACAGAGATATGCAGCGCTTCAGCAAGTTTTCTGATGTTGCTTTTTCTGGGGAGTGTTCCGAGCTGCTCATAGGTGTAAAGGGATCTTTCGGAGATGCCGGTCATCTGGGCAAGCTCCGTTTGAGATAGGTTCATAGCCAAACGAGCTTCTTTAATTTTTTCTCCAAATGTCATGGTACTGTCCTTCCTTTCAAAAAATATTTATTCGTAACTTCCGATTATTTGTTGACAAACTTCTGGAAAATGCTATAATGAGAATAAGAACAGAAGTTTTAGTTCCATTTAATTATATATCGGAACTTTTATAAAGTCAAGAACTTCCGATTCCACTTCTGTTATTTTAATCAAATATCGGAAGTTATAGTCATTCTTGTCCCATGGTATTTGTTTCCCTTTAGCCAAGTGGCAGGAGTTAGAAAGGAATTCTTATTTTATGGATTAGGTTGAAAGGAGATTCTGAATGAGCAGATATAATACACAGGTATTAAGCAATATTCGAATGCTTTGCCGGATGCAGAACATTGACGAGAAGGTTCTGTATGAAAGAGCAAAGCTGATTTTATCCATATATCGAGAGGTGTGCTGGTCTACTATTGATCGTGCGAATGATGTATGTGATACCCTTATTTGTACTTACGGTGACAGCTTAGATGGTGCATTGATTTATCTGGAGAGCTTTGCTCCGGATGAAGCGAGAGAACGATTTGAAGAACGCATTCGCAGCTTATTCGAGACAAAGTGGATCATTGAACTGGTAGATATGGCTATGTTGAAAATCAGAGAATATCCAGATAAAGGCGCTCTGTACTGTGAGATTATCTCAAAGGCATATCTCAATCGCTTCAAGTACAAAGAATCAGAAATGCTGGAGGTTCTGAATATGGAACGCAGCAGCTATTATGACCGAAAGAAAGAAGCGATACTGTTATTTGGTCTGTCACTTTGGGGAACAGCCATTCCTAAATTGAAAGATTTCCTGGAAAGTGCCAGGGAGGAAGAAGCATTGTGTTATTGTGAGTGCTAAGACAGGATTTTAGTCCGACTAAAATCCGATGAAAATACGACGGTTTCCCTACTGAAAGTCCGACTTGTCCAGTGTTAAAATGGCTATGCTGGGAGATAGCGGCATAAAATTGAATAGAGAGAGTTACGCCTCGTGCCTGTAATGGGTACGGGGCTTTTTTTATACCTGTCTATCTTCCTTCATATTAACACAAAGGCATGAACGAGAGCTTGGAGTAATTTACTCCGGCTCTTTTTTTATGCCTGCAAGGAGGACAGGCAGATGGCAAAGGGTATTGAGAATCGGGCACGATCTCCTCCCGCTGTTTTTGATTTTGCAACTTCACAAATTCAAAAACACGGAGGAACGAAAATGTATTACGACTTGGTTGAAAGCGGAAAAAGAATTAAAGCCTTGAGAAAGGAACATGGGCTTACACAGGAACAGCTTGCGGAGCAGTTAGGTGTTGCCGCAAACACCATTGCACGAATTGAAACCGGCAACAGAGGTATCTCTATTGATTTGGCAATCGAACTGGTTGTGCGCTTTGAGACAACCCTTGATTACATATTTTTAGGTCGTGAATAACCTCAAAACTATACCTACGAGGCAATAAAAACTTGCATGAGGAACAGGTACAATTTAGATACAGCCAAAGAAAATCGGCTGCTTGTTCCTTGAAAACTGAATACACAGTCATCGAATACGTTCCTGTTGCCGGTGCGAGAGCATCAGCCACATCAGCGGTACGCCGTGACGTATCGGACAGAGAAACAGAACGACTTTCTTCTATAAATTAAAGAAGTTGTCTATCTCCCGATGCCAGCGATCAATACTGGCTTGTAAATATTGGGTTGCTCCCAATACGGCCATGAAAGCAACAGGATTAAAGATACTTCTCTACGGAGCTGGCGGAGAACCCGGCAGAGGTTAGATTCCTATGGAACTGATTCGCAATCAGTCGTTCGGTGATTCCCTGAGGGCGTAAGCCCTCTTTCCCAGGGGTGCGTGGCAAATATGGGACACATAGACTTTTGGACTGACTGCCTGATTCATTTCAGGCAGTCAGTTATTACATACCCAACGAAAGGAGGTCATGGCAAATGATGAAAGAAAATTGGGTATATTGCCGTGGTGATATTTATTGCGCCAATCTGGACCCGGTAGTTGGGTCGGAACAAGGCGGCATCCGTCCGGTTATCGTCATTCAGAACGATACCGGTAATAAACACGCTCCCACATTGATTGTGGCAACGGTCACCACCAGAATCCATAAGAAAGCGAATATGCCGACGCACTTTGTTATTTACGACAATCCTGCATTCAAAGAAGCGTCCGCTGTTCAGCTGGAACAGATTCGCACCATTGATAAGAGCAGGATTGATAATTACTTAGGTAAGGTAACGCCCCGTGAAATGGTAGCGATTGAGAAAGCCTTATCCGTCAGCCTGGCAATGGAGCAGCTGAAAAAGCGTTCCACAAAACATAAAGCAAAGAAAACGAAGGAGTGAACATAAATGTTTGAAGAAAGAATCGCTGCCATGAATCAGCGCACCGAAGAAGCGATGGCTGCTAACACAGTTCAGTTTGATAAGAGAACCTATACGGTTGATGAGATTCAGGATATTCTGGGCATCAGCAGAACCAGTGCATACAACCTTGTGAAAAAGAAGGTTTTTCATAGTGTCCGCATTGGCGGCAGCATCAGAATCTCCAAAAAGAGTTTTGATGAGTGGTTGGATCATCAAATGTAAGATTTGTCAAGGGTGTCGTATAACCCGGCGACAAACTTCAAAACATATTGAGAGTTCGATAAAATGTAGCCATGACAAGAAACACATGGCTACATTTTTTACATAGGAGGTTGTACGATGGCGGAAATGAGAAAACGCACGAGTATGTCTGTTCCGGAAATGGGCAGGATGCTCGGTCTTGGTAAAACGGAGTCATACTGGCTCATTAAGAAGAATTACTTCAAAACCATTCTTGTCGGCAACACCATGAGGGTGATGATCGACAGCTTTGAAGAATGGTATGCCAATCAGTTCAAATACCAGAAGGTCGATGGAACCCCTCCCGGCGAGGAACTGAAGAAAACTACATATTCAATGGAGGAGCTTGGACAGCGCCTTGGGCTGAAAGAATCGACTGCTTACGAACTGGTTGCCAAAGGGCATTTTGATGTGGTCGATGTCCTGGGCAAGCGCAGAGTGACAAAGGAGAGCTTTGAAAGATGGTATGCTTCTCAAACCGATTACCGCACGGTAGAGGATCAGGAACTGGATGCAGATATTATGGCATCCACCTACGGTCTGCCGGAAATGGCAAGAATGCTTGGGGTACATCGTCAGACCATTTACTATATCGTTGCCAATGAAGATTTTGAGCTTATCAAGGTTGGCAGGTATAAGCGAGCTACCAAAGAGAGCTTTGAAAAATGGTATCACAATCAGACCCGCTACCAGTTAGCGGAAGATAGACAGGAAAGGAGCTGATTACATGGCATCTATCGTTAAGAGAAAAAAGAAGTATTCTGTGGTTTATACATACACCGATGAGAACGGCAACAAGCGTCAGAAGTGGGAAACCTTTGAAACGAATGCCGAAGCAAAGAAAAGGAAGTTGCAGGTTGAATATGAGCAGGAGTCCGGAACCTTTATTCCCCCTTCTGCTAAAACCATCAATGATCTTTTGGATGAGTATATGTCAATCTATGGTGTGAACACCTGGGCGATGTCTACCTATGAAAGCAGAAAGAGCCTGATTGCAAACTATATTCGTCCCCTCATCGGTGATATGAAGCTGGAGGATGTCACGCCGAGAATCATGGACAAGTATTACCGAGATTTGCTTTCTGTCAAAGCGGTTTCTTCTAAGTATGTAAAAGCCCGTACAGAATATCTGACTCCGCATACTGTCCGAGAGGTTCACAAGACATTGCGAAACGCTTTCAATCAGGCGGTCAAGTGGGAATTGATGACCAGAAACCCTGTGGAGCACGCTACGCTGCCGAAAGAAGAACACAAGACCAGGGACATCTGGACAGCAGAAGTGCTCCAGAAGGCTCTGGAAGCCTGTGACGATGATATTCTTCGTCTGGCTATTAACCTTGCCTTCTCCTGTTCCCTGCGAATGGGTGAGCTTCTGGGGCTTACCTGGGACTGTATTGACATTTCCTCTACCAGTATTGAACTTGGTCAGGCAAGCATCTTCGTTGAAAAGGAGTTGCAGAGAGTAAATCGTGAAGCGATGGCAGATCTGGACGGTAAGGACATCATGTTCAAGTTCCCGCCGACCTTCGCCAGTACGCATACCGCATTGGTTCTCAAAACTCCTAAGACCAAAACAAGTGTCCGCAAGGTGTTCTTACCGAAAACCGTAGCGGAAATGTTGGTACAGCGAAAGGCTGACATCGAAGAACTGAAAGACCTTTTCGGTGACGAGTTCGTAGACTTCAATCTGGTTTTCTGTTCTTCCAATGGCAAGCCGATTGAGGGGCAGGTTATCAACCGTGCTTTCAATAAGCTGATTGAGGAGAAGGGACTGCCGAAAGTGGTTTTCCATAGTCTCCGACATTCCAGTATCACTTACAAGCTGAAGCTGAACGGCGGCGATATGAAATCCGTTCAAGGCGATTCCGGTCATGCGCAGGTCAAGATGGTAGCGGATGTTTACTCCCATATCATCGACGATGACCGCAGACTGAACGCTGAAAGAATGGAAGCTGCGTTCTACTCAGGCAGACAGGCAACACCTGAGCCGGTTCAATCAGCTGCAACGGAAAGCTCCGCTGATGATAAAGAACTTCTTCTGAAGCTTCTGCAAAATCCGGAAATGGCAGCACTCCTGAAGTCGCTGGCAAAAACATTATAGTAACTGTAAGGGCAGATTCTTTTACATAGCTACAATAGCTGTAAAAGGGTCTGCCCTTATTTTTTTGTTATGGAGGTCAACGAGTATGGATAGAATCTTTATGGACGAGTATTACAAGCATCTGAGAGCTGACAATATCGAGGCATTTTTCAAGGAAAGGAACGACGAATATGTTGGCAGAGCCGAAGAATACAAAGCAGCAAAGTCGGCATTGCTTGAAGGATTGGGACTTGAGCATTTGTTTGACCATAGCCATGAACTGACTCCGAAAGAGAAAGAAATATGGATGCTGTTCGATAGGGTTGATGTAGCAGAGCTTCTGGCAAGGGATGCTTTTGCCAAGGGTGCTTATATGCTCGGCGCTGAGGATAGAGAGATTATGCTGAAATAAAAAAAGACCTGCTTCGGCGGGTCTAAATTACATAGAATCATTGAGTCTGAAAAACCTTTGAAATTCTTAATAATTCTGGTTGAAAAATTCATTTTGAAATGATATATAAAACAGACTGAAATCTGTGTCTAAGGACACCCGCACCCTCACACGAGAATGAATAGGATTTCCTATCATTTCGCATCACGAGAAGTTACATAGTGACATTTACTTGCACTTGCAACGTCCACCAAAAATCGAAAGACTTGCTAATTTCGAGCCAATCGGACGGTGTAAAATCCCTCTGAATTAGCTATCACAGCGTAGTATCAGATGGGATTTGAAATGCTGAAAAACCTTGTATTTCCAAGCATTTTTAAGCATTAGATGCCACTTCCCGATGTCGTATCGGGTCTACTCCTAAGCTGTAATTGTGGGTTCGATTCCCGCCGGGAACATCAGTTCGAAGCAGTAATGATTGAAAAAGTCATTGCTGCTTTTTTTGTATCTTGGGTGGAAATTTCCACCCGGAATTGAAAAAACGGAAGGACTTCATCCACCCAAAATAAGATTTTGCCACCCATTTGAAAATTATAATTTTCCACCTGGATGTGGGGCATATGGTGTAGGGAAGAAAAAGGGTTGTCAATGGATGCAAATTTGGTTTTCTTGTCTGTACGATTCAGACCTGAGAAAGATAGATGCTCAGATTAGATGTAACAAGTCTAGTCTGGGCATTTTTTTGTCCAGAAGAAAAGGAGGATTACATGGAAGTACGAAAAGAAGATCAAAGAGATCCAGATGAGAAAGTCGTTGAGATAGAGATTGAACGGCTCAGGGACTTTAAAAATCATCCATTCAAGGTACAGGCAGACAGTCAGATGAAAGAGTTGCAGGAATCCATCAAGAAATATGGGATTCTCAATCCTCTGATTGTGAGACCGAGACCGGAAGGATTTTATGAAATCATTTCAGGTCACAGAAGAAAGTATGCAGCACAGCAACTGAAGTATACGAAGGTTCCGGTCATTATCAGATACATGCTTGAAGAGGATGCCATTATTTCAATGGTAGATGCCAATTTACAGAGGGAGCGGATCTCACCGAGCGAAAAAGCATTTGCTTATAAGATGAAATATGATGTGCTCAAGAGAAAGGCCGGCAGAAGAAAATGTAGCCAGGTTGATTATCTGACCGGAAAAAAGAGTGTGGAGGTTATAAGCGAAGAATGCCAATATTCAGAGGGAAGAAATTCTTCCAAGCGAGAGAGCATTTAGCTTGAAGATGAAGATGGATGCAATGAGGAGACAAGGCAGTAGATCAGATTTAACTTCTGGCAATGATTGCCAGAAGTGGTCCTCTGATGAAATTGGAGAAACTGTTGGATTGAAAGGAAGGCAGGTGAGAAATTATATTAGACTGACCTATTTGATACCAGAGATTCTTGATATGGTAGATCAGAAAAAAATACAATTTGTATCAGCAGTAGATTTATCTTATTTAGAAGAACAGATACAAAAGTGGGTTTTTGAATATATCAAAGATAATGGATTTATCAAAACAGTTCAGATAACTGCTTTAAAAAATTATCCCAATATATCTAATGCAAACCAGATGAGTGTAATTTCAATAATGAACGATGCACTTCCAAAGAAGAACACAGAAGCTAAGGTATCATTTTCAGAAAAGAAGCTGGATAAATATTTTCCATCTCACTATTCAGCAAAGGATAGGGAAACCGTGATTATACAATTATTGGAACAGTGGAGTGAAGCACAGAAAGCAATTCAATAAAGAGAACAGGATTCCAGAAGTGTAAAAATGGCACTTCTGGAACAGGAGGAAAGATAAATGGAAGACAGAATAAAGCTCTTTTATTTTTATGGAAGGGAAGCGGATCAATATTCGTTTTATAGAATACCAAAATTGCTATTTACTGAAGAATATTTCAAGAAGATATCCGTGGAGGCAAAAGTGTTATATGGTCTTATGCTGGATCGTATGTCATTATCCATGAAAAATCAGTGGTTTGACACAGAAGGACGTGCCTACATATATTATTCGCTGGAGGATATCATGGATGCTATGGGATGTAGTAATAAAAAAGCCATTTCCATAATGAAAGAACTGGATATAGAATCTGGAATTGGACTCATTGAAAAGAAGCGCCAGGGACAGGGAAAACCAACCATGATCTATCTGAAACAGTTTATGATCCAGGATGCTCAGAAGTGTAATAATTACATTTCTGGAGAAAAATCAGCAATTTCAGAAGTGAAGAATTTACATGTCTTGAAGTGTAAAAATGTCATGTCCAGAAGTGAAGAAATTACACATCCAGAAGTGAAAAAATTACACACTAATAAGAATAATATAAATAATACTGAGTTAAGTAATACTGAATCTAATCATATCATATCGGAAAATGATGGGATGGGATTAGAGGTGGCGGCATATTCCGAAATAATCAAAGAGAACATTGAACTGGATATTCTCTTAGATCGGCATCCTTATGACAGGGAACTGCTGACAGGTATCTTTGATCTGATTCTGGAAACTGCTCTTTGTAAGAATAAGTCTATCATTGTTGCATCTAGTGAGTATCCGGCGGAACTGGTCAGAAGCAAATTTTTGAAACTGAATATGTTCCACGTAGAATATGCGATGGACTGTATGAGAAAGAATACCTCAAAAATACATAATATCAAAAAATATCTGCTGGCGGCATTGTTTAATGCACCGAGTACCATCAGCGGTTATTATCAGGCAGAAGTAAATCATGACCTACCGCAGTATGCCGCAAATGATAAATAATAATTGGCTGTTTGATCAGCATCTGGGAAATAAGTCAGAAAAGAGGAGGATACATAAAATGTTAAAAATATTTGCAAAAATGATTGTATTGCCAGTGATGATGATTTTGATTGCTTTATCTTTTACAGTCAGTATCTTATCGAAAATACATTATCTGGCAGCGGTTCTGGTTAATGCAATTTTCATAATGTGCGCAGTGATTGCTTTGTCATTGCAACAGTGGCAAAATTTTGGAATAGCGGTGTTTGTTCTTGCTGTAAGCTGTATGATATTGAAATTGTGGGATATCATCGAATATGCCATTGGAGTAATATGTGGTCATTTATTTGAAATATTATCGATGTAGATGCTTACGCTGGTTTAAGTATAAATTTATGTATCATGAAAAAGAAAAGGCACCACAGGGTTAGAACCTGTGACTGCTAAACCGTTTTTGCCCAATTCGTATTTGGATTACTTCGACAAATCGGAATTTACAGGAAGTGTGACAAGAAAGCCAAAACGGTATACTGGGAAAAAAAGATTAAGAAAAGAATAAAGAGCTGGTTTTAATTGTAAAATTTATGGGGAACTAACATCAGCTTATTGACATAAATATAAAAATAAGTATAATAATAGTTGAGTAATTGTTCAACTATTATTATTTGGGGGTGAATATATGCCAAAAACGTCTTATATTTGTAATTGCGATGTAATTCATGAGGATATTGTGAATGATGTGAAATCCAAGATGCAACCCAAAGATGATTATATCCAGTTAGCATCTTTATTTAAGCTATTTGGAGATGGTACCAGAGTACAAATCTTACACGCTCTGGAACAGAGAGAGATGTGTGTATGTGATCTTGCTGTGCTACTGGGGGTAACGAAATCCGCAATCTCACACCAGTTAAAGGCATTGCGTCTTGCGAATCTGGTAAAATTCCGTAAAGAAGCACAGATAGTTTACTACTCGCTGGCAGATGATCATGTGAAAGAGATTATTGACAAGGGATTTGAGCATCTTTGGCAGAAATAATATTTTTTAATATTTTAGTTGAGTAATTGAACAATTAAACAAATTATAGAGTAGGGATGCGCTGATTGCTGCAGGTTATGATCCGTGTAAAAAATGCAATCCGTAAAAATGTGTCAGATATTTAAAAAATATGGAAGAGGAAGGTTGTAGTTCTATATTGCAATACTTCTTCTTTGCGCATATTGGATATGTTGTTGAGGGCGACTGTTGCACGCAGAAGATAAGTTGCGCCGGTCTGCGATAATGTGCTGTTTGTATAAGGAAAAGGACAAGGAGTTATGATGAATTTTAGTGGTATATTGATTGGTGTGCTTACCTTTTTTCTGATTGGATTGTTCCATCCTATTGTTATATATGCGGAGTATTACTTTGGAAGCCGCTGTTGGCCGGTATTTTTGCTGGTGGGCATTTTGTGTATGATTCTATCCGTAAGAATGCAGGAAATACTTTGGTCGGTTTCCCTGGGTGTTTTGGGCGTCAGTTGCTTTTGGAGCATTAAGGAACTGAAAGAACAGGAAAAAAGAGTGGCAAAAGGATGGTTCCCGAAGCGGAAGGTGGATAAGCACTAAAGAAGAAAGCGGGGAGATGAGAAGATGGCGGTATGGAGATTACAGGTGAATACTGGAGGAGCGAACGTTGCGGATTATTGCTTGCAAAACCATGTTGCAGCACTTGGGGGCTGGCAAGGTACTTGCTATGGAGCGTTTATCAAGGCAATCTTACACGTTTCTGACGAGCTGATTGAAAAAATCTATATCGACTTCTTCAACAGACTGCCAGAATTCATGCAGAACGCCCTAAGTGAAGACTTCCGGGTGGCGTAAGTGGTATTTTTAGGATCTGAAATATAGAGTTTTCAAGGTACAAATCCCACTATTTATGTGGGAAGTTTAAGTGAGTAATTGAACAATTAAACAAATTATAAGGAGATTATCATGAAACGCATATTTCTATTAAAAGGGTTGGACTGTCCAAATTGTTCTGCAAAAATTGAAAAAGAAGTCGGAGAATTGGATGGAGTGCAATCCTCAGTGGTAAATCTGATGAAGCAGACGCTTACAATCAATGTTACTCAGACAGCCGCAGATACGATAGCCAGTCAGGTTGAAACGATTGTCCACAGCCATGAGCCGGGTGTGGAGGTTCAGGAAGAAACAATTATCCCCGTTACAAAGAGTTATTTGTTAAAGGGCTTGGACTGTCCGAACTGCTCCGCAAAAATTGAAAAAGAAGTCGGAGAATTGGATGGAGTACAATCTTCAGTTGTAAATTTGATGAAGCAGACGCTGACAATCAATGTTGCTCCAGTTGCCGCAAATACAATAGCCAGTCAGATTGAAACGATTGTCCACAGCCATGAGCCAGATGTAGAAGTTTCCGAAATTGCACAGGAATACTATATACCTGCAAAAAAACAGGATACCAATACATCCTATAACAATGAGGATAAGAAGTTGACAGTTCGTTTAGCGACTGGTGCAGCAATCTATGCCATTGGTATGGCATTGACTGTTTTTGCGAAAGTGCCACTGCCTATCGAGTTAGCTTTTCTCATTGTTTCTTATGTTATTCTTGGTGGAGATGTTGTATGGCAGGCTGTGAGGAACATTTCAAAGGGGCGTGTATTTGATGAACATTTTTTGATGAGTGTTTCTACGATTGGGGCTTTTGTCATTGGTGAATATCCAGAAGCAGTTGCTGTTATGCTATTCTATCAGGTAGGTGAATTTTTTCAGTCATTGGCTGTTAAGCGTTCCAGAAAATCTATATCAGACTTAATGGATATACGTCCGGATTGTGCTACAGTCAGAAGGAACGGAGAATTGATTACCATATCTCCTGAAAGTGTTACCATTGGTGAGATTATTATTGTAAAGCCTGGTGAAAAAATCCCATTAGACGGTGTGGTATTGGATGGAGATTCTATGCTGGATACGAGGGCTTTAACTGGAGAATCGGTTCCGAGAAGCGTTCATAAAGGAGACGAAGCACTTTCCGGTTGTATGAATCAGACGGGTGTTTTAACGATTAAGACAACGAAAGCATTTGGTGAATCTACTGCTTCAAAGATTATTGATCTTGTGGAGAATGCGTCCAGTAGAAAAGCACCAACAGAAAATTTCATTACTACATTTGCACGTTATTACACTCCTGTTGTTGTAATCTTAGCAGCTATTCTGGCAATTCTGCCACCGATTCTTCTTGGTGGAGGTTGGACAGAGTGGATTCGCAGAGGATTTGTTTTCCTTGTGGTATCTTGCCCATGTGCATTGGTCATTTCAATCCCGCTGACTTTCTTCGGAGGTATTGGTGCGGCATCTAAACGAGGTGTTCTTGTAAAAGGAAGTAATTATTTAGAGGCGCTTAATAATGTCAGCATTATTGTGTTCGATAAAACTGGAACACTTACAAAGGGTGTTTTCAATGTGACTGATATTCTGCCTGCAAATGGATTTTCAAAAGAACAGGTTCTGGAGTATGCGGCAGAGGCAGAGAGTTTTTCTAACCATCCTATTGCAAAATCCATTCTTGCTGTTTATGAAAAAGAAATTGATCAGTCAGTGATTTCTGATTATAAGGAAATTTCAGGATATGGAATCAGTGTAATGGCAGGGGAAAAGAAAGTTTTTGCTGGCAATACGAAACTTATGGATACAGAATGTATAGAGTACACAACCTGTGAAAAAGCAGGTACAAAAGTTTATTTGGCTGTAGATGGTCAATATGCAGGATGTATTTTGATAACAGATGAAGTGAAGCCGGACAGTAAAAAAGCAATTTCTGACCTGAAACATATCGGCGTGGAAAAAACAGTCATGCTTACCGGTGATGATGAAAAAATTGGGAAGTCTGTTGCAGAAGAATTGCAGTTGGATGAATATTATGCACAACTGTTTCCGGATCAAAAAGTGGAAAAGGTTGAGCTTTTAGACAGTAAAAAGAGACAGGGAAGCAAATTAGCTTTTGTTGGTGATGGTATCAATGATGCGCCTGTCCTTGCTCGTGCGGATGTTGGTATCGCAATGGGTGGTCTTGGTTCAGATGCGGCCATTGAAGCTGCGGATGTGGTTTTGATGACAGATGAACCATCTAAGCTGGTGGATGCGATTGATGTGGCAAAAGCGACAAAGCAAATTGTCATGCAGAATATAGTGATTGCCCTTGGAATTAAGAGTGTGTTCCTGATCCTTGGTGCTCTGGGTATAGCTGGAATGTGGGAAGCTGTATTTGGTGATGTAGGCGTTACCATAATTGCCGTCTTGAACGCAATGAGGATTTTGAAAAAATAAGAAACGAGGTGGCAATGTGAAACGGAAATTGATTCTGTTAGCAGTTACAATTGTTTTTCTTGCAGGTTTCGGTGCACTTTTGCACTCACCGCCCTCTATGATTGATGCAGTCACAGGAGCAACACCGAAGTCAAAAAAGGCGGCTCAAGCCTCCGCTCAGTTGGAAGGCTCTTATGTTCTCGGTATTAATATGATGTCAGATGGTCTCGACAACGAGAACACCCGGAATAAATTAAAAGAATTGGCACTGGACGATTCGGAAACAAATGAAACAGATCTCATGAAAACGGACATTAGTTTTCGGTTATATGTATCTGAGACGGATTATCCGCTTGTCAGTTATGCTAAGAAACTCTGTGACAGGTTGAAACAGGCCGGTTTCTCCGTAGATCTGAAAGAGTACAGTAACACAATGATGCTATCAAGAGTGGTAAGTGGAAAGTATGATGTATTCCTGGCATCGGATGATTTTATTGACGTTACAACGCTAACACAGATGGACTATATGATCATGGACAGCGAAGAAATGAGGTGAGCGGGAATTTATGAGAAAATGGAATACGATTTTGTCTGTTTTAATGCTTCTCATTTTTATGATTCATGGAATCATGGGCAGCTTTATGCTGAACGGAGTTGGAAGTAGCGCAGGGAAACTTCTTGCATGGATTGGTGTTGGTATTCTTGTTGTGCATACGGTGATTGGTGTCATCCTGACAGTTCAGAGTTTACAGACAGCGAAGCAATCCGGAAAAATGTATCTGAAACAGAACGCCATATTCTGGGCGAGACGAGCCAGTGGGCTGGCAATACTGATCCTGCTGTTCTTCCATATTGGCTTGTTTGGAAAGGTGCAGAATGGGACATATATTTTGTTCCCTTTTACAACGGTAAAGATGGTAACTCAGCTTTTGTTCGTGGCGGCAATCTTTGTTCATATTTTTATCAATATCCGCCCATTGCTCGTATCGCTGGGAATCATCAGTTATAAAGAACGAAGGGGTGATATTTATTTGATTCTTTCGGTGCTCCTTCTGTTTATAGCGGGCGCAGTTATTTTCTATTATATTGGGTGGCAATATCTATGAGTAAGACAATTATTATTATAGGTGCTGGACTGGCAGGACTTTCAGCGGCTTTGCAGGCAGCGGAAAATGGATGCAATGTAAAACTGGTTTCCTCCTTTCCATCAGAGCGGGCGCAGTCTGTTATGGCGGAGGGCGGTATCAACGCAGCTTTGAATACAAAAGATGAAAACGACAGTCCCGAAGAACATTTCACAGATACAATAAAGGCGGCTTGCGGTCTGGCAGACCCAAATGCAGTTTGGGGAATGACACAGGCAGCACCGGAGCTGGTGCACTGGCTGTTAAAACTTGGAGTTCAATTTAACATGAGCGGCTATGATGATGTGGATCTGCGGAATTTTGGCGGGCAGAAAAAGAAAAGGACTGCTTTTGCGCAGAGCGATACCGGGAAGCAGATCATGACAGCTATGATAGACGCTGTTCGCAGGAAAGAAGCATCTGGTATGGTAGAACGGTTCAGCCATCATTCTTTCCTAACACTTCGTCTGTGTGACAATATTTGTTGTGGCTGCGTAATCAGGGATGAATACAGTCAGGAGACTGTGGAATTACCGGGGGATGCGGTTATTGTTGCCACCGGTGGTATGCACGGATTGTTTGGAAATACAACGGGTTCGCTGAGCAATACAGGAGAAGTCACCGCAGAATTGTTCCGGCTTGGTGTTCCTCTGGCAAATGGCGAGATGATCCAGTATCATCCGACAACTGTGAAATGTGGTGGAAAACGCATGCTCATCAGCGAGGCGGCCAGAGGGGAAGGTGGCAGGTTGTTTGCCATGAAAGATGGAAAACAATGGTATTTCATGGAGGAAAAATACCCGGAGCTTGGAAATCTGATGCCACGAGATATTACCGCCAGAGAGATATGGAAGGTTAGCCATGAATCAGAGGTATTTCTTGACATGACGGAAATATCGGAGGAGATTATTTCAAATAAGCTATCTGGTCTGGCAGACGATTGTATGACCTATCTGCATAAAGATATACGAAAGGAACCGGTGTCTGTTTTACCGGGAATTCACTATTTTATGGGAGGCATTCTGGTGGATGAGCAGCACAGAACGCCGATTCAGAATCTTTACGCTGCCGGAGAATGCTGTGCCCAATATCATGGTGCCAACCGTCTTGGTGGAAATTCTCTGTTAGGAGCGTTATACGGAGGACGTGTTGCGGCAAAATCAGCATGCGAACAGGCAGATGTAGTAGATCTATCTTGTGCGACACAGATAGATTTTCCACCAGCGTCCCAAATTTCAGAAATAAAGCAATTAAACAAAGTGATGCAGGAGATTATGGGCGTTGTCAGAAATGAGAATACGTTGTTAAATGGGATTCAAACGGTACAAGCGCTGACAGGAAATCTTCCATTGCTTGGCATGGCAGTTCTAAAGAGTGCTCTTGCAAGAAAAGAAAGCCGTGGTGCACACTGGCGGGAGGATTATCCGAAGAGCAATGACGATGATTACCTTAAAACAACGGTAGCCAGATTTGATGGAAAGCAGATACAGATTTCCTTTGTACCTGTTCCAGAAAGGCGGTGATTCACTTGGTATATAAAATAAGAATCAGGCGGCAGGAGAGTCAGAAAGAAGACAGTTATTGGCAGGAATTTGAGTTTGACGGAAGCAGAAACAGCTCTGTTGCCACTGTTCTAAAGGAATTGAACAGTAGAACCCCTTTGAAAGATAACTCAGGGAATATAGTTACTCCCATCAGCTGGGAATGTAGCTGTATGGTGCGAAAATGTGGGGCTTGCGCCATGCTGATTAACGAACGTCCGAGGCTGGCATGCTCTACATTTCTACATACGTTAAAAGGTTCTACAATTACCTTGGAACCTTTAAGCAAATTTCCGCTTGTAAGAGATTTGATCGTTGACCGGTCAATTCTGTTTGAAAATTTGAAAAAACTGAACCTTTGGCTTGAAAGTGAAGCTTATATGAATCCGTGGACACATGAACCGAGATACCAGTCGGCACGCTGTCTGATGTGTGGCTGCTGCCATGAAGTGTGTCCTAACTTCTCTGCAAATGGGACTTTCGCAGGCGCTGTTGCTGCAGTCAACGCATTTCGGATTCTGAATGAAGAACAGGAAAGCACTCATTTGAATGAGATTTCTGCTGAATATAAGAAGAAATATTTTGAGGGATGCGGGAAGTCGTTATCTTGTCATGATATTTGTCCGATTGGTCTGCCTGTGGAAGAACTGCTTGTAAGGTCGAATGCAGCGGCTGTTTGGGGCAAATAAAATGGATGATAAAAGCTATAATGAATGTATGAAGAGAATCAAAAACTTGATTCTCTTTTAAGATAATGATGCATACAGGAGACAGAATGCAGTAATTTCTTAAACAAATTATGTATTTGAGGAGAAAATAGTATGTGGTTTTGGTGGTTTATTTTGATATGTGATTGTCTTATTCCAGCGATTATGATAATTGCGGGCAGAATGATGTGGAAACATTGTCCAAAGAAGATCAATGGAGTTGTGGGATACCGAACTAAGATGTCAATGATAAATATGGATACTTGGAGATTTGCACATGACCATGCAGGAAAACTTTGGTGGAAAGTCGGTATTGGTCTGTTGGGACCTACAATGCTTATACATATTCCTTTTTATGGAGCAAGTGATGATACAATAGGAATATTAAGCATTATTATCATTGTAATACAACTGGTATTTTTAATAGGCTCTATTTTCCCGACGGAAAAGTCATTAAAAAACAATTTCAATGAGGATGGAACAAGGCGATAACTTCAAGTTTGCAGAACTAGTAGAGAAGTAACATATAAAACAATAAATATGGTCAAAAAATCATCGACATCCGACCTACAGCACGTTATAATATCGTTAATCTAATAAGAAAACCAAGTGATCATTGTTACGAAGCTGAATCGTAATGGTGGCCAACTGAGTGAACTCGATGGAACGGAATGGTTATATCCTCCGGGTGCTCCGAGCACCGGACGAGCACCGAAAGGTGCTTTACAGAGATGAAAACAGGTTTTCTTATTTTGACAGGGAGTAACAGAATAGTTAGGAAAACCAAGGATTTCCTTGACTTAGGTTGACTAATCATTGTATGTATTTACAGTGGTATCTCGAGCTCCTAAGACTCTATTGTAGGTTCGATTCCTATAGGGAACGCTCTATTTTAAGCGGTAATGAGATAAAAATCATTGCCGTTTTTTTGTTGTTTTTCTGCTAACAGCAAATCGAAAAATGAACATTTTTGCTAACAGAAAATGCAAATTGCTAACAGTAAAATTATTGTAGATTTGCTAACAGAAATGAAAAGCTATAATACAACTGGTGTAAAAGGTTGTAAATTAGTGTAGCTAACAAAAGGGTAATGATTAAAAATATTTCTGCTTGGAAAATATCAAGCCTGAATGAGTATTCCGTTCAGATTAGATTAGGTTCTAATCTGGGCGGAGTTTTTTTATTTCAGGGAGAAGGAGGATGCCTATGGCAGAAAAAGTGGATCAGATGGATCCAGATGAAAAAATCGTTGAAATAGCGATTGAACGGCTAAGAGTATTTGAAAACCATCCGTTTCGAGTGGAAATGGATAGCCAGATGAAAGATCTTCAGGACAGTATCAAGAAATACGGAATAATAACTCCGGTAATCGTAAGACCACGAAAGGAAGGATACTACGAAATCATATCAGGTCATAGAAGAATATTTGCAGCGGAAAAACTGGGATATAGAAAAGTACCTACGATAATCCGCTACATGACAGATGATCAGGCAGTTATCGCAATGGTAGATTCAAATTTGCAAAGAGAGAGAATTCAACCGAGTGAAAAAGCATTTGCCTATAAGATGAAATATGATGTGCTCAAAAGAAAATCTGGAAGAAGGAAAGCTGGTCAAGTTGACCACAATTCAGGAAAAAAGGGACTGGAGATTATCAGTGAGGAAACTGGAAACAGTCCTAAGCAGGTGCAGAGATATATCAAGATGCATTTAAATGGGTAGATCAGGCAATACATGGTCTTGAAGAAATGTTACCATTTACGGTAAAGGGATTCTTAGAACCTAAGCGCAATCATCTACAGTGTGACGGAGACTGCCAGGGCAAATGGTCTGAATGTCTACTACTACATGAAGCATTTGCTGACAAAACTGACGCAGGCTGTTCGAGCCGATGGAAGTATAGATGAAAAAGATTTGGAACCACTCATGCCATGGTCAAAAGACCTTCCGGCTGAGTGCTATAGCAAGCGCCGCAAGTAAGCGGCTCTGTATTTAACGTGGAGCGAAGAATTTGACCTTTACAAGTTAACAACATAAAGCATAAGCTAAAATAGCTATGACATAAAGCACAGTTTACTGTACCCTAATATCATAGCTATTTTAAAATCACTCTATATTATTTCATGATTTGTAAACTTCTCCATCTTTCATAACAAATGAACACTCTGTCATAACAGAAATATCTTCCAATGGATTTTTATCAAATCCAACAATATCTTCCAATTTTCCCGGTTGAATTGTTCCAATCTGGTTCTGTAGTTTTAGAAGTTCAGAATTTACCTTTGTTGCAGAAAGTAGTGCACCAGCTGGAGAAAATCCATACCTTGTCATTAACTCAAACTCAAAACCCTGATCACCATGATTGTCGAATGCACATCCAGCATCTGAGCCAAATCCAATCTTAACTCCCATATCAATCATTCTTTTAATATGCTTTCCATGATTTTTTAAACATTCCTCCGCCTTTTCGGCCATCCATTTTGGAAGTGCACCTTTTTTCCCAAATTCAATAATTCGTTCTGCCGCAATTATTGTAGGAATTAAATATACACCATGTTCTACCATCATCTCCATTGCTTCCTCATCTATGAGCATTCCATGTTCAATAGATGTTACGCCTGCCTTGATAGCATTTTTGATTCCTTCTGCTCCATGTGCATGTGCTGATGAAATTCTTCCCTTTAAATTAGCAATCTCTAATGCTGCTTTCATTTCGTCAAATGTTAATTCTGCTGCACCTGGCTCATCTCCGAATGACATAACACCTCCAGTTGCAAAAAGTTTTATTTGATCTGCTCCATACTTTAAATTTAATCTGGCAGCATTTCTTGCCTCATCCGCTCCATTCACAACAATTCCCAAAGATGCATTCAAAATTTGGGGACTAAAATGACTATCACCATGTCCACCTATAGAAGTTAGGGCCGGACCCGAAACAAACATTCTTGGTCCTTTTATGAGTTTATTATCAATAGCCTTCTTAACTGCTATATCAGAAAAATTAACTCCACCTTCATCTCTTATAGTAGTAAATCCAGCCATAAGATCCTTTTTAGCCTCTAACATAGCACTGATTGTAACTTCTTCTGGAAGTTTATGATACATAGGATCTACTGTGGGTGAACCATCTAAACATACATGTACATGGGCGTCAATTAATCCGGGCATTATAAACTTATCTGTTAAATCAATAACTTCACCTTCATCCTTGCACAAATTTTCTTTGATAACATCTATAATTATATTATCCTCTATCACAATACACATATTGTGTTGAACACTTTCATCCTCTGCTGTAAATAGCTGACCACATTTTATTATTTTCTTCATCTCTCTACCTCCTAAAAAATCATAGGTACAATAATACCTGCAAAAACAACTGAAGCAATTGTAACAGTTGTAAAACCACCAACTAGCATTTTAGGTAATATGTATTCTTTAATTGCTGCTTTCTGCTCATCATTTGTTTCAAGGGCATCAACTACTTCATCCGTAACTATTTGCGTACATGGATATCCTATAAGTGCAGTTACTCCAATTGCAACTGACATAGGTACTGAATAATTTAATATTTTTCCAGTAATTATCGCAAATATACTAATACCTGCTGCGCCTATTATTAATATACCTATAATTGGAATAATCATATCTAGTAATGAACTAAATGAAATTGAAGAAAAATTTCCTGGAAGCAATGCTATAAGTCCTAATAAAAGTAAACCATAGGCATTGGCTTTTTGAAGTGCATTTCTATCTAAGAATCCAATTTCAGTAAAAATAACTCCTAATATCAAACAAAGAATAGTTGAATTCAATATTGGTTGTGTACTCCCCTCTAAAATTGTAAGATTTGAAATAAAACTTGCAATCACAGCTACAAACGAAAGCTTAAAAATAACAATTTCTGTAGATTCACACCATTTTGGCCAATCTGGAATAATTTTTAAATTCCATTCTTTCTTTTCTTTGTTTTCTTTATGTTTGTCTATTTCAATTCCATATTTATTATTAACCATCTTATTTGCTTCTATCTTCAAACATTTTGATGCAATGGGAAGACCAGCGAATAACTGAAGAGAACAAATTAATGTCGCAAATGCTGCGATTTCTGGTCTCCCCGCTTCAGTTGCTGCTGTTGTTGTCAATATTGTTGCAATAACTCCACCAGATATTGGAGACGCAGCACTTAATGCATATTCCCTACCAAAAATCCATGATCCTATTGTAAATGACACTACTGCCAGTCCAACAAGACCTATAATTGCAATTACAACTGTTTTCCATTCCTTTACTAAGTCCTTCAGATTAATCATAGTACCTAAATTGGTAACCATCAAAGCAATACCGAAATTACTCATCATGGTTGTTAAGCCCGTGTCTTGAGGTGAATTCGTTGGAATTATTCCTGTTAAATATCCTATCAGATAAATCATACATCCCACTATTACAGCTGAGATGATTGCTTTTGTTTTTGATGAAACCAACCCTCCAATCACTCCAAATACAAGTGTAAAAACCATTATACTAAATAGCGGTGTCCATAAACTTTCCATAATTTATACCTCTCTTCTTTCTTATTTGTAATTTTTTGTTCCTTCAAGAGAATGAATTAAATCAACAATTAATGAATTATATGGTACTGGAACTCCATACAATTTTGCTTGTTCAACAATTGCACCATTTACAAAAGAAATCATTGGTCCGATCAGCACGGCAGAAATAATAGTCCCCAGTCCGATTCCGTTTAACCGGTGGAAGAAAAGGAAGGACAGGTTCGTAAATTTCAGGCTCAGCACATAAGGAATGCTGGAAATCTGGGAAGTGCCAAGGGCGCTTTTGGTGATGAACGCGACACCAAAAGAGTTGATGATGAGTCCCAGGATAAAAAAAAGTATCGTTTGATCAGTGTTGATATCTGAAAATCCCCCCTTATCTTTTGTTTATGCGGTTTCCCCAAACAGTACCTTCAGTTTTTTCATGCAGTGGAAGAAGGCCGGGAGCAGGAATGCATCCGCGAAGATCCATGCGAGCGGGCTGGCAAAGCATGCCGGAAGAAATCCGAACACTGGAACCAGACAGAATCCCACCAGAGATCTTGCTGCCATCTCGCAGACTCCGGCAAGGATCGCAAACGTAGAAAAGCCCATTCCCTGGATGGTGAAGCGGACGACGTTGACAAAGGTCAACGGGATATAGAACATGCTGTTTCCAGTCAGGAACATGGCTACCCGGCCGATGATCTCGGTCTGGTCTGCGTCCATGAAGAGGAGCGCAATGTATTTGCCGCCAAAGAGCAGGACAACGAATGCGATCAGGGAATAAATGATTCCGATCAGGCTTGCAGCCTTCAGTCCTTCTTTTACGCGGTCTAATTTCTTTGCGCCGACATTCTGTCCAGCGTAGGTTGCCATGGTGCCTCCCAGGGCGTCAAACGGACAGCAGAAGAACATGCTGACCTTGCTTCCGGTGGAGACTGCCGCTACAGCCATGGAGCCCAGAGAGTTTACCGCGGTCTGGAGCACAACGCTTCCGATGGCGGTGATGGAGTACTGGAGTCCCATGGGGATGCCCATGCCACAGAGGACACGGAGCATTCTGCCGTCGGGCTTCCATTCTCCATAGTGCATATGAAGGATTGGATAATGTTTGATCATATAGATCAGGCAGAGCACGGCTGAGATGCCCTGGGAGATGACGGTGGCCATTGCCGGGCCGCTGACTCCCATGCCCAGCACCAGAATGGTAAAGAAATCCAGCGCAATGTTCATGAGGGAGGAAAGCAGCAGAAAATAGACCGGAGTTTTGCTGTCTCCCAAGCTGCGGATGATACCTGCAAGTATATTGTAAAGGTATGTGACTGGAATTCCAAGGAAAATTACGAATATGTAATCATAGGCACCTTGGATAATATCCTCCGGCGTATTCATCCACTGTAAAATGTGCATGCACAGGAAGCCGACAATGGAGGTCATGACGGCTGCGAATACGGCGGACAGCCATCCGGCGTTGGCCACGAATTTTCGCATGCCTTCATAATCACCGGCACCGAATTTCTGCGCCACCGGGATCGCGAAGCCGCTGCAGGCGCCGGTGCAGAAGCCGATGATCATAAAGTTGATGGAACCCGTGGATCCAACCGCTGCCAGAGCCGACACGCCCAGGCATTTGCCGACAATGATGGTGTCCACCATGTTGTAAAACTGCTGAAACAGGAATCCAAAAAGCATTGGAATTGCAAAACTTAAGATCAGCTTCATCGGAGATCCGACGGTCAGATCTTTTACTTCATTCTTTTGCATGAGAGTCTCCTTGTATGTATCGTTTTGAAATCGTAATGTAGTCAGTGATAAAACCTGATGTATTATAAAACAGGTAGGAAGAAATGTATAGATGGCAAAATACCGAAAAGATAAAAAATAAAAAGGAAATCGAGGCGCTGATTTACAATATGGACCATGCTCTAAAATGAGGTTGCGTTTGTGCGTGAAAAACAGCTATAATATAACGAGCGCAAGAGAGCCAGAAACGTGCTTGCACGGTTATGGCGAACGGCGAGGCAATCGAGTGACGCGAGTCACGAGAACGAGCGCAAGAGAGCCAGAAGCATGCTTGCATGGTTATGGCGAACGGCGAGGCAATCGAGTGACAACGTCACGAGAACTACATCATGACGAGAAAAGAAAGTGTGACATTATGTTTTTTATGATGGGAATTACAGACGGAAGAAAGCAGCTTGATTTCACACAGACTGTAATCTGCGGAGTATGCGGAAAATACGGGCGGTATCAGGTATTCATGACCTATACGGTACTGTCGCTGTTCTTTATTCCATGCTTCAAATGGAACCGGCATTATTACGTGCAGATGAGTTGCTGTAATACTCTGTATGAGCTGGATCCGGAAGTTGGAAAAGGCATTGCCCGTGGGGAGCAGGTGGAGATTCTGCCACAGCATCTGACGCTGGTGAATCAGGGCCGGAGTGGATACGGATACCGGCGCTGCTGTCACTGCGGGTATGAAACGGCAGAAGATTTTGAGTATTGCCCGAAGTGCGGGAAACGGTTTTAGAAAAATGGGCGGCAGATCTGTTTGATAATGATCTGCCGCCCATTTTTACAAGATTTTGTGTGAAAGCGTACAGTTTGCCAAGCAATCTTACAGGATTTTTGCTCGTGACAGTGAAGGTACTGAACAGTTATAACGGATCAAAAAAGTTCAATCATAACAGCTTCAGAATTTCATCCCGGTCGATCAGGATGCTGCTGATGCTTTCACCGGATAGAATCTCTTCGGCCAGATCCTGTTTGCTTTTCTGCAGTTTCTGGATCTGTTCTTCAATTGTGTGTTCCGCAATCAGTTCGTAAACTGTCACGGTGTTTTCCTGTCCGATCCGGTGTGCGCGGTCAGTAGCCTGATTCTGCGCGGCTACATTCCACCATGGATCGAAGTGGATGACGATGTTCGCGGCGGTCAGGTTTAATAAAAAATAAAACCATATGAGGTTGAGATACGAGGAGAATGAGGAATGAAACGATTTGTGTGCGGCATGACTGCAGTTTTGCTGACAGCAGCCGCGATGATGACGAGCTGTGGAGTTGGTGGACATGCTGATTGCAAATAGACAATAAATGAAGCGCAAATGGAACGTAAAATTTTACGTTCCATTTGCGCTTCATTTATGATATGATAAAGAAAAACGGACAGGGTGATTATTGTGAAAGAAAAAAAGAATCTGGAATTTAAATCTACAATTACAAACACATTTTTAAAAACAGTCAGTGCGTACAGTAATTTTGGAGATGGCGAAATCTGGTTCGGAATTAACGATGATGGATCGGTATGTGGTATTGAACATCCAGAGACGGTATGTATCGATATAGAAAACCGAATCAATGATAGTATTTCACCTAAACCAGAATTTGAAATGAAAGTTGATACTTCAAAGAATATCATTTGCCTTACCGTTCGGGAAGGAGCGTATAAACCATATTTATATAAAGGCAAAGCGTATAGAAGAAGTGATACCGCATCCATTGAGGTAGATCAGGCTGAATTAAAAAGGCTGGTTCTGGAAGGCAGTAATCTGTACTTTGAGGAATTGCCATCGGAAAAACAGACGTTGAGATTTGAAGAATTGAGCAAAAAACTGATAGAAAAGTTGGAAATCCAGACCGTTTCAGAAGATGTGCTGCGTACACTTGGCTTTTATACAAAGAACAGGGAATACAATAATGCGGCGGCATTGCTTTCGGATGAGAATACATTTTATGGAATTGATATGGCGCGTTTCGGAAGTTCTATTAATGAAATTATGGACAGGGAAACATTTTCACGTATATCGATACTGAAACAATATGATGCGGCTGTTAATATGATAAAACGGTATTACCAGTATGAGGAAATAAACGAAATAGAACGGAAAAAAGTGGACCTGATCCCGGAAACAGCTTATCGTGAAGCGATTGCAAATGCTTTGGTTCATCGGGACTGGAGTATTCCGGCACATATTCGTATTCTCATGTTTAAAGACAGAATTGAAATCAAATCACCAGGTGGACTGCCGAAAGAAATTACAGCGGACGAGTATTTGAATGGAGAGATTTCCTGTTTGAGAAATCCAATTTTGGGAAATTTGTTTTTCAGACTGCAGTATATAGAGATGTTTGGGACAGGTATCCGGCGTATTCAGTATTCATACAGAAATGCATTGATAAAACCGAAGTTTGAGGTTACAGATAATGTAATCAGTGTGGTATTGCCTGTGCTCAACAGCCAGTACCAGGTAACGAGTGATGAACGAAAAATCATAAATGAACTGGGGCAGGGAGGTCAATTGTCCAGCAGTGAAATTGCAAAACGTACAGGTATGAAAAAATCAAAAACATTGCGATTAATTGAACATTTGAAAGAAAAGGGCTGTGTCCGGGTAATTGGAAATGGACGAGGAACAAAATATACATTATAACAAAGGGATTAGAGAGAGTGTGATTATATGAATAAAATGGAAAATACCGGCAGCCAGCTGGAACTTACCAGCCTGATGACGGAATACGAAAACCAGTTTGACCGCAGCAACAAGCTGGACAACAAGGTGTACATCACCATCACGTTCTGCGGTTTCCTGTTTGTGTTTATCATTGGGCTGTTTAACGGCATTTCCCAGCTGGTAAAGCCGGAGGACGGGCTGCAGCTGTTTGTGTCGGCGCTGTATATTCTAAGCTGTATTGCAGTGATGGGGGCGTATGCCTATGTGCTGGTGTTCTTCATGCGGCTTCTGCAGCCAGAGCAGATTGCCCGGATGGACCCGGAAATCATGCAGCGAGAGCATCTGGAGGAGATGGAGGAGGAAGCGGCAAGGCTCCGCCTCATTGCGCTGTACCGGGAGACAGTGAACGGAAACCTGGTGAAGCTTCACAGACGGTGCGATGAGTTTGTGAAGGGACTGAAATTCATTGTACCGACGGTGCTGCTGGCATTTGTATGTTATGCGCTGCAGATTGTGTTGCAGATTCTGTAGCGGCTGTGGATAGAAACGGTGAATCCGACTGCGCTGTGTGTGGAGAAACAGGAACATCCGGGCACGATAAGGCTGCAGCAAAAAGCAAAACAGGAGCGAAAAGGATGGCTGGAATTAAGATAGTGGCTGGGCAGTTTGGTGATGAGGGAAATGACTGGGTCCGCCGGTTAAAACAGAATTACGCGGGGGATGAGAGCGGTGGCACGTCCACTTATTATGAGGTATTTCCCGGTGTGACGATTTTCTTAAATCGGGTCAGCGCATCGAGCTGTGTGGAAAAGCGTGATCGGCGCAATGCCATGGAAATCAACTTCTGTGCCAATGGACGCTTTGAGTGCTGGTTTGAGCCGGATGACCTGGGCGTGCTGGTGCCGGGGGATGTGGCAATCAGTACCTTTGACGGGGAGCACGGCGCCTGCACGGAGTCCCGGTTCCCCCTTGGCTTTTACGATGGCCTGACCATTTACACTGATTGCGATGAGGCGACCCGTTGGATGGCAAAAAATATGCGCTGTCTTGGCATCGACTTAAACCGCCTGCGCAGGCAGATCATGACAGACCACTGGTACTGGATCGGAACCGCTGGCGCGCGGTGCGAGCATGTGTTCCGGGAGCTGTTTGAGTGCGTGTCCTACGCGGACCGCAACTATGTGCGGCTCAAAGTAGCGGAGCTGTTTCTGATGCTGCCGCTGCTCAAACAGCAGGAGAAGGAGACGGAATATTTTCCGGGCAGTCAGGTGGAACTGGTGCGCCATATCCGGGATCATCTGATCTCGGACCGTTACCGGGGCGCGACTGTTGCGGAGGTGGCGGCACTGCACCACATTTCCGAGACACGGCTTCAGAAGATTTTCAAACAGCTTTACGGGATGCCGGTGTATCAGTATGTGAAGCAGTACCGGTTAGAGCAGGCCACCATGGAGCTGGTAAACGGCAGCAGACCCATCACAGAGATTGCCCTGGATGCCGGTTTTTCCAGTGTCAGCAAGTTTGGCGAGAGCTTCCGCAAACGCTATGGCGTGACCCCAACCCAGTACCGGATGCAATTTAGGGACCGGAAGCGGCTGGTGAAAGCTGTGGAAATGGAGTGAATACATGGTGAGGCTGGACTGAGAAGATGCCGAGAATGGAAATGCTTCAGGCGGTCGGGCAATTCAGACCGGAAATTTTGTGACGAAAATGGAATAAATAAACGGAAACGGGATATATTATATATCCCGTTTTTTGTATCATCAGAGTTAGCAAAGGCTAATTAAAGCAAAAGCCTTTGGAGCAAATTTCAGTATGATACGAAAAGGAGATGATATCAGCATGAAGACTTCGTCTTCCATGAAAAAACTGATGGAGTATGCGGGGAGCTACCGTTATCTGACCTATGCGTCTTATGTGCTTTCCGCAATCAGTGCTCTGGTGGCCCTGGTGCCGTTCTGGTTTATCTGGAACATGATCCGCAGAGTGCTGACGGCCCCGGATATCCGGCAGGCAGAAGGACTTGGGCATAACGGCTGGATGGCCGTGATTTTTGCGCTGTTGTCTATGGTGATATACATAGCGGCGCTGTGGTGCTCGCACCTTTCGGCGTTCCGGGTTCAGCGAAACATCCGCACCCGGGTGATGGAACACATTGTGACACTGCCGGTGGGCTTTTTAAATGACTGGGGCAGCGGTAAGGTTAGAAAGATTGTAACCGACTGTTCTGCGGCCACGGAGACCTACCTGGCTCATATCTGGCCGGACAAGGCGGGCATGGTGTTTACGCCTCTGGGCCTGATCGTGCTGCTTTTAGTATTTGACTGGCGGCTTGGACTTTTATGCCTGGTGCCGGTGGGCATTGCCTTTGTATTTATGGCAGGCATGATGGGAAGTGGCATGCAGGAGGCCATGAAGCAGTATCAGAATGCCCTGGAGACCATGTCCTCTGAGGCGGTGGAGTATGTGCGGGGCATTCCGGTGGTGAAGACCTTCGGACAGTCCGTGTTCAGCTTCCGAAAATTCAAAAAGGCCATTGATAATTATTCTGAGTGGACCATTGCCTACACCAGGAGCATGCGAAATCCGATGCTGGGCTTTACCACTGCCATCAATGCGGCCTTTACCATGATCATTGCCTTTGGCGTGTTCATGAGCCGGAAAGGCACCACGCCGGAGCTGTTATTAAACCTGATCTTTTACATCATTATCACGCCGGTTATCACCATGACGTTAAATAAAGTCATGTATGCCGGTGAGAATGAGATGCTGGTGACGGACAGCTTAAACCGCATTGACCAGATTCTGCAGTTAAAGCCGCTTCCGGTACCGGAGCAGACAAAGGAGTCCCAGGATAATTCCATCACGCTGGAGCACATTGCCTTTTCCTATGCCGGAAAAGAAAAGCGTGCGGTGGATGATGTGAGCCTGGAGATTAAACCGGGTCAGCATGTGGCTTTGGTGGGACCAAGCGGCGGCGGAAAATCTACCATTGCCAGCCTTGTCGCACGGTTCTGGGATGTGCAGGAGGGCACAGTCCGCATTGGCGGCGTGGATGTGCGGGAGATAGAACCGAAGAAGCTGATGGATACCGTATCGTTTGTGTTCCAGAACAGCCGTCTGTTTAAGATGTCCATTCTGGAAAATGTCCGTCTGGCAAGACCGGATGCCACCCGGGAAGAGGTATTGCAGGCCCTGCATGATGCTCAGTGTGATGACATTCTGGAAAAGCTGCCCAAGGGTGTGGATACGGTGGTCGGCGCGAAGGGCATCTATGTGTCTGGCGGTGAGCAGCAGCGCCTGAATATTGCAAGAGTCATGTTAAAGAACGCCCCGATCCTGATCCTGGATGAGGCAACCGCCTTTGCGGATCCGGACAATGAAGTGCGGGTGCAGGCGGCCTTTGAAAAGATGAGCCGGAACAAGACGGTCATCATGATCGCACACCGGCTTTCCACCGTGGCAACCGCAGACCAGATCTACGTGGTGAAGGATGGCCGTATCGCGGAGCACGGAACCCATGCGGAACTGACCAGTCAGGACAGTTTGTATGGCCGGATGTGGAAGGAGTATCAGAGTGCGGCGGAATGGAAGGTAGGTGAAGAGGCATGAGCGCAGAGAAAATGAATGGAACAGCGCAAGGCGGCAGGGCAGAAAAGCGGACGTTGACTGGTGAACTCCAGCACCGCTACGCCCTTTCGAAAGAAGGCGCACGGGATATGCTGAAAGCGTTTGGGGCCTGCACGGCATCCAACATTGCGCTGATGTTTCCAGTGGGACTTTTATACCGGTTTGTGGCGGATCTTTTAAGCGGAGTCCCGGTGACGGGAAGCCGGGCCTGGCTTTACGCGGCAGGCTGTGTGCTCTGCCTGGCGCTGATCTGGCTGACTACCCGGATCCAGTACAACGCAACCTTCTTTGCAACCTACAAAGAGAGCGGCGTGCGCCGGATATCCCTGGCAGAAAAGCTCCGCCAGCTTCCGCTGTCTTTCTTTGGCAAGCGGGATTTAACAGACCTGACTAATGCCATCATGAGCGACTGTGAGCGATTGGAGACTGCATCCTCCCACTGGATCCCGGAGCTGATCGGTTCCCTAATTTCTACCACGCTGATCGCGCTGAGCCTGTTTTTCTTTGACTGGCGCATGGCGGTGGCGGCATTGTGGGTACTGCCGGTGGCCTTTGTGATCCTGGGCTGTTCCTCTGGTGTACAGAAACGCCTGGGGGAAAAGGGCATGACGGCAAAGCTGGAGTGCGCGGACGGCATTCAGGAGTGCCTGGAGATGATGCAGGAGATTAAGGCCAATAATTATGAAGAAACCTATATGAGCAGCCTCCGGAAAAAGATCGCGGCGGTAGAAACACGGACCATCTGGTCGGAGGTGGGCGCATCCATCTTTGTGTCCGGTGCGCAGATGATCTTAAAACTGGGCATTGCCACCACGGCTCTGATGGGAGGAAGGCTGCTGGTAAACGGTCAGCTGGATATCCTGACCTTCTTCCTCTACATGCTGGTGGTATCCCGGATCTACGATCCGCTGCAGGTGGCACTTCAGAACCTGATGGCGATCATTTCCCTGTCCGTGCAGACCGATCGCATGAACAGCATTCTGGAGGCAGAGGTGCAGACCGGAGAGGAACAGCTGAGCAATCAGGGCTATGATATCTGCTTTGACCATGTGGCATTTGCCTATCATCCGGGCGAGAAGAATGTGCTGGAGGATGTGTCCTTCACCGCAAAGCAGGGTCAGGTAACAGCCTTGATCGGACCGAGCGGCGGCGGAAAGACCACCGTGTCCAGACTGGCATCCCGGTTCTGGGATATCAGCCGAGGCAGGATCACAGTGGGCGGCATGGATATTTCCAAAGTGGATCCGGAGACCCTGATGTCGCTGTATTCCATTGTGTTTCAGGATGTAACGCTGTTTGACAACACGATTTTGGAGAACATCCGCATTGGCAAAAAAGATGCCACGGATGAGGAAGTTATGGCAGCGGCAAAACTGGCGAACTGCGATTCTTTCGTGGAAAAACTGCCGGAGGGCTGGAATACCCGGATCGGTGAGAATGGATGCGAACTCTCCGGCGGGGAGCGCCAGAGGATTTCCATTGCGCGGGCGTTCTTAAAAGACGCGCCGATCATCCTGTTAGACGAGGCAACCGCTTCGCTGGATGTGGATAATGAGACACTGATCCAGAGTTCCCTGTCAAAGTTGATCCGCAACAAGACGGTACTCATCATTGCCCACCGCATGAGAACGGTGGCGAACGCAGACCAGATCGTGGTGTTGAAAGATGGACGGATTGCCGAGCACGGCAGCCCGAAAGAACTGATGGAGCAGAATGGAATTTTTGCGGCTATGTCCAGGCTGCAGACAGAAGGGCAGAAGTGGACGATGGCATAGCCTGACAATAGGTCCGGAACGTAAGAGAAGCGGCCTCCGGTATTGGCAGTGCTATAAATTAATTTTTAGTCTGCGAGCAGTTTTGCGCATACTTCATCCAGATGTTCACGGATAGCGATGTGCTGCGGGCAGACGGCTTCGCACTTGCCGCATTTTACGCATTGGTCGGCGCGTTTGCGTCCGTGGCCGCGTACCAGCCGGTTCTCCTGCTGCAGGGCGCTTGCCTTGTCACCGTAGAGGGTTAAGTAGTTTATGGCGGTGAAGTCCTTCATGTAAGATAAGTTATCCTGCATCTGTTCCACGTCAATGGTGTTTTCGTCTAATTTTGGCAGGCGCATCAGGCCGAAGCCGAGTTTTTTGATATCCTGACCCAGATAACTCATTTCAACTCCTCCTTACGGTGCAAAAATAAATGATAATCAATTATAGTTTACTACCTGCAGGTGAGTTTACGTCAAGCGTTTTGCAAAGTAAATTTGGAAAGCCGAAGCAGATATTTTTGCCGGAGATGATATTACAGCGTGTGAATGAGCTGATAAAACAGTTCACGAACTTCTGTTTTTTGATTGCTTTCCTGGCAGGCCAGATAAAAATTTTTCGTGGATGGCAGAGTCAGTGCCCGGAATTCTGGATTTTTACAACCGCGGCACCAGCCATGGGTGAGATATACCCCTTCATCCTGTGCAGTCAGGTCCAGGATTGTGGATAAATTGGCTGTAAAACGGATTTTTGGTGCAAAACCGAAGCGTTGGAAAAGCGGGTAGAGATTCTGGCTGCTTTGCAGGGAGGTATCGGCTTCGGAAAACAGGAAGGTGTCGTTTCGGAGGTCGGAAAGGTCTGTTGCTTCGGGGTGGGTTGATGCGTAGAGCAAAACCTGTGGAACTTCGGAAAATGGGCGCACGGACAATGGATGGAAAGCAGCCGGAGAGCCGGACTGAGAAAGCGGAGCTGCGGTGGCGAAATTGCCGGAGCCCTTCGGAACCTCTGCATCCGGGCGGATGCCAGTCAGGATCAGGTCAGCTTTCCCATCGTTCAGCAGATTTTCCAGTTCTCCTTCTGGATAACAGGAAAAATCCAACCGGACCGGCTTTTCCATAGAAACTGCGGCAGCCTGAATTTTATCACGGAAATAAGACGGATCCACATCGTCCGGGTATGCCACCTGGATGATGACGGTGCCGTCTTTTTTCTGTCCTTCCAGACGGTTTTTCAGAAGGTCGAGTTGAAAGCGGCATTGCTGAAAGTATGCATGGTATGCCTGTCCGGCTTCGGTCAGGGAAAGTGCACGGCCGGAGCGGGCAAACAGGCTGCAGCCAAGCTCCGCCTCCAGCTGCCGGATCTGTTTGCTGATGGCTGGCTGGCTGACAGAGAGTGCCTGGGCAGCTTCGGTAAAGCTGCCATATTTGACAATGGTGAGAAAATACTGTATTTCCAGACTGTTCATGAAGGTCCTCCGGGATTATTTGCGTTGATTCTTATTTTAAGACAGATTCCATATAGGTCCGGATCATTTCTTCCGAACTGGTCACGGTTCCCTGGATCATCTCCGGTTTGCCGCCGCCTTTGCCGCCAAGCGTTTCATGAAAACCTTTGGAAAATACCTTTAAATCTACGGATTCACTGCCGAGAATGTAGCGGTAGCCATCTGTATCATTTCCAAGAAAGATTCCGCAGATACCGTGGCATTTGCCTTTTCCTTCATCCACGAAGCGGCGTGCCACGTTCTTATCCACATCTTCTTCAAAAAGAAAATAGTTTTCCACATCCCCGGAAAGGTTATCCAGAATCTGCTCCATGGCGCGGATCTGGACGCGGACAAGTTTTTCTTTCCACATGCGTGCCTCGTCCTGAAGGCGGTGTACGGCCTGGGCGCTTTCTTCCGGTTTGGCGGAGAGCTGGCGGGAGATTTCGCGCACATTGTCTTCCTTCATACGGTAGTCCTTCAGGGCGCGAAAGCCGCATACCATGGTCACGCGGGTGCCGCCTTTGTATTTCACGGCATCGATCAGGCGGATGATTCCGACCTCGCCAGTCAGCTTTACGTGGGGCGCGCAGCAGGCACAGACATCGTATCCGGGAATCTCCACAATACGCACCTGTCCGGTCAGTTCCTTTTTGCTGCGGTAATCCAGCTGGTCCAGTTCCTCTTTGGACGGATAGGTGACAACGATTGGAAGGTTTTTCACTACTGTCTCGTTGGCTTCGTATTCGACCTGCTGGAGCTGTTCTGGTGTGAAGGTGCCGTTAAAATCCATGGTCACCAGCTCCTGGCCCAGATGAAATCCTACATTATCGTATCCGAAGGTGCGGTGCACAATGCCGGAAACGATGTGCTCTCCCGTGTGCTGCTGCATTTTGGAGAAACGCTCTTCATAGTTAATGCTTCCGTCCACCTCTCTGCCAGGCTGCAGTTCTCCATCTGTGTAGTGGATGATGAGATCGCCTTTTTCCTGCACATCCAGTACCTTCACGCCGCCCAGAACACCGGTGTCTGCGTACTGGCCGCCGCCTTCCGGGAAGAATACGGTCTGGTCCAGAACCACCTCATAGCACTGTTTTTTCTCATTCCACTCGCAGGATAGTACCGTTGCGTGACAGCTGTCCTGATGACTGTCTTCATAATATAATTTCTTTGTCATTTGTTCTCCTTTGTTTTTAACACAAACTGGTTTTTCCAGAAATCCAGCAGTCCTTCTTTTTTCATTTTGCCAAGTTCCGCTGACAGCGCACTCCGGTCCACTTCCAGATAATCGGCCAGCTGCTGGCGGTTAAAGGGAATCGAAAAGCTCTGGCTTCCCTGTCTGGCCGCCTGGGCCGAAAAGAAAGAAACCAGCCGTCCGCGGATGGACTTCGGTGATGTATGCATGATCCGCTCGGAAAGACCGAGATTCTTGCGGGCCGATGCCAGAAGCAGGTTCTGGATCAGCATGCTGTGATGGGTGCAGGTGGTCTGGCAGGTGGTCAGTACCCGGCCAATATCCAGAAACAGGATGTCCGTTTCCTCGTCGGCCACCACATTCACCATGAGCGGTTCCCCGGGAACGCAGGCATAGGTTTCCGCAAAGATCTGTCCCGGCCCGGCATGACCGAAAATGCTGCGGTTTCCCAACAGGTCATCCCGCTCAATGGTCACGCTTCCCGACAGCACAAGTCCAAGATCCTTTACCAGATCTCCCATATACAGGACAATCTCGCCCTTGTGGTAATGTTTTTCCCTTGCGTAAAAGCACTTCATCATTTCTTTTACCTGATCCGGTTCGCTGCCCTGAAACAGCGCCGTCCGGGAGAGAAACTGATAATCCATAGCGCCACCTTTCTTAAAACGTTGTTGAAACAACATATTTATCAGATTCATTATAGTATAATCTGCCTGTACAATCAAGAAACCGCGAAAAGAACATTCACATATTTATTTTTTATCAGGAGGAAGAGTTTTATGGTTCGAAGAGTCATTCACATTGATCAGGAGAAATGCAACGGCTGCGGCATCTGTGCCAATGCCTGCCACGAGGGAGCAATCGGTATTGTAGATGGAAAGGCGCAGCTTTTGCGGGACGACTACTGCGATGGCCTGGGCGACTGCCTGCCGACCTGTTCGACCGGTGCCATCACTTTTGTGGAGCGTGAGGCAGCGGCTTACGATGAGGAAGCCGTAAAGGCGCATATGGAGCGCAGAAAGCAGGAGCAGGCCGCTGGTCAGGCTGCCGGTCACAGTGCAGGCCAGCATGGCAGTGCAGCGGAGGAGACTCCGGCCTTCACCGGATGTCCGGGAAGCCGTGCCCGCCAGATTGTCCATGAAGAAACCCCGGTATTCACGGGATGCCCGGGAAGCCGCTCTCAGCAGATCAGCCGCGAGGAGACTGACGCAGCGCAGAATGAGGCACCGGCAGCTCCGCTCCACTTACAGTCCCAGTTGACGAACTGGCCGGTACAGATTAAGCTGGCTCCGGTCCGCGCGCCGTACTTTAATAAGGCACGCCTGCTGATTGCCGCAGACTGCACCGCTTACGCTTACGCAAACTTCCATCAGGAGTTTCTGAAGGGCAAGGTTGCCCTGATCGGCTGCCCGAAGTTAGACGATGTGGACTACAGCGAAAAGCTTACCGAAATTATCCAGAACAATGATATCCAGAGCGTGACCATTGTCCGCATGGAGGTTCCGTGCTGCGGCGGACTGCAGTATGCAGCCATGACCGCGCTCCAGAACAGCGGTAAATTCATTCCGTGGCAGGTTGTGACGATCTCTGTTGATGGAAAGATTCTGGATCAGGCCTTTTAACGAAACTTTTTGCTCAGTCTGGCCGGCGGCTTCTCCTTGCAAACTGTCTGGCACGATGATAGAATGAATGCAGATGCCGCAGAAATGCGGTATCTGCAAATGACTGCCTGTACAATCCGGGAGCAATGCAGCTGCTTAGCATCTTTGCAGTTACAGAGCAGTCATATATCAGTAACAGACAAAACGGAGGAAAAAACTATGAGATTACGCCACATCCGGGGCGCAGAGGAAGCCATTGAGACCAGTCCTTTCGTCATCCAGAATCCGAAAGAGCACCGCGGCCATTTCTGCGATCTGTTTGGCAATACAAACCCGATTCAGATTGAAGTCGGAATGGGAAAGGGAAAGTTCATCATGGAGCTGGCCCAGAAACATCCGGAGACGAATTTCATCGGCATTGAGCGTTACTCCAGCGTGCTGCTGCGGGCGCTTCAGAAGCGGGAAGAGCTTGAGATTCCCAATATATATTTCATGTGTGTGGACGCGAAAGAGCTGGGGGAGATCTTTGCGCCGGGCGAGGTCGAGAAGATTTATTTAAACTTCTCTGATCCGTGGCCAAAAGACCGCCATGCAAAGCGCCGCCTGACTTCACCGGATTTCATGAAGGTGTATGACCAGGTGCTGGCAAAGGACGGACGCGTGGAATTTAAGACGGATAATCAGGATCTGTTCACCTACTCTCTGGAGGCAATTCCGGAGGCCGGCTGGACCATTGAAGCGTTCACCCGCGATCTGCATCACAGCGATATGGCAGAAGGCAACGTCATGACCGAGTACGAAACCAAATTTTCCGCTATGGGAAATCCCATCTGCAAACTGATCGCAAGCCGTTAGGTGAGTGGAAAAAAGTTCATCTGCATATACTACCGGTAAGAAAACCCATCTGGTGATGTATATGACGCTGAAACAAAAAATTGTCCGGTGCCTGCGCTGTGCTACCTGCGACAAGGAATCCTTAAACCGCTGCCTTTTAAAGTGGTGCAAATGCTTTAAGGAAGTGGAAAAGGAACTGAACCGCTGTAAAAAATGCTGATGGTGCGATTCCAAAGCGGAAGTCTGGCGGAAAATCCCTGCATGCAGAAGGCCGGGGGCAGACCGGAAGAAATGGAGAATCTAACTTATGGAAAAGAAATTTACATCTGAGAATTTTGAAGCTGAGGTATTAAAATCTGAAAAGCCGGTTCTGGTAGATTTCTACGCAGACTGGTGCGGTCCGTGCAAGATGATGGCTCCGGCTGTTGAGGAGCTGGCAAATGAGCAGGATGATGTGATTGTCGGTAAACTGAACGTAGACTTCGCACCGGAGCTTGCCCGTGCATATAAAGTAATGTCAATTCCGACCCTGATCCTGTTTAAAAACGGAGAAGCAGTGGAAAAACGCATCGGTGTTCAGAGCAAGGCAGAGCTGGAAGCACTGATTAAGCAGTAGCTGTAAATCGCAAAAACCGCATAAAATAAGGCTTTGCAGCCCCATCAAAAGTCAATTGAAAAAATTTTAAAAAAATTAAAAAAAAGTGTTGACTTTTGATGGGACATGCGATAGAATAATGACCGTGCCGCTGATACAGCAACACACAAGCGGGACAGAAAAAATTAAATAAGCGCCTTTAGCTCAGTTGGTAGAGCAGTAGACTCTTAATCTATTTGTCCAGGGTTCGAGTCCCTGAAGGCGCACTATAAAGGCACTGATTTTGCAGACAGAGAGCTGCGGGGTCGGTGTTTTTTGCTATATAGATTTTTACTATATGAATTAAACGGCATTTGAGAAAGGACCTTTTATTTATGAAGATTCTGCACAACTTTCTGGGTATCCTGTGCGGCTTTGCGCTGATGATCATTCTGCTCATCACCTCTATTGAAGCTGTCACCTACTGGACGCCCGGCTACTACGAAAAAGAATACGCGAAATATGGAGTTTTAAACGATGTCCACATGGAAATGGATGACCTGCTGGACGTGACAGACGAGATGATGGCATATCTGCGGGGCAACCGGGAAGATCTTCATGTTCCGACCATTGTGAATGGCCAGCCGAGAGAATTCTTCAATGACCGGGAGATTGCCCATATGGAGGATGTAAGGGGACTGTTTTTAGGCGGACTTTTACTGCGCCGCATCAGCATTGGGCTGATCGTGGCCTGTGTGGCTTTGCTGGTGGCCCTGAAAGCAGATATCCGCCGGGTGCTGCCGAAGATGATCTGCGCAGGCTCAGCACTGTTTTTCGCGATTCTGGCCGTGCTGGCGGGCATCATATCCACAGACTTCAATAAATATTTTATCATTTTCCACCATATCTTCTTCAACAATGACTTATGGATGTTAAATCCGGACACGGATCTTCTGATCAACATTGTTCCGGAGCCATTCTTTATGGATACGGCCGCGCGCATTGCCGCAACTTACGGCGTATCGGTTCTCGCAGTATTTGCAATTTGTCTCATTATCCTGTATTATAGAAAAAAATAAAAACATTGCCGGATCCGGGAGCACACAAAGCTCCGGACCGGCTTTTTCAGGAGATATCGATATGAAACGAATTCTGACCCTGCTTTTGTGTATTGTGCTGATCACGGGCACGCAGGTCACCCCGGCATATGCAGCTCCGGAATGGCCGTCCAATGTCTCGGTGGAAGCGGAAGGCGCTGTTCTGATGGACGCCCGCTCCGGCGCTGTGATCTACGGAAAAAATCTGCATTCCGTGTATTATCCGGCCAGCATCACCAAGATCCTGACGGCGCTGATCGTCATTGAACACTGTGACCTGGATGATATCGTGACCTTTTCTCACGATGCCATCTACAACGTGGAGCAGGGCAGCAGCAGCGCAGGTATGGATGTGGGCGACAAGATGACCGTGCGGGACTGCCTGTATGCTATGCTGTTAAAGTCGGCCAACGAGGTGGCGAACGCCCTGGCAGAGCACACAGCGGGTTCTGTGCAGAACTTTGCGGTGCTGATGAATGCCAAGGCGAAGGAGCTGGGCTGCCAGGAGAGCCATTTCAACAATCCCAGCGGCTTAAATGACCCGCAGCATTATACCTCAGCTTATGATATGGCCCTGATCGCGCAGGCGGCCTTTCAGAATGAGACCTTTGTAACCATTGATTCCAGTCTGTACTATGATCTTCCGCCGACCAGGCACAATCCGGACGGTTTCCGGGTGTACCCGGGCCACCGGATGTTAAAAAAGAACGCGCCGCAGTATTATCCCGGAGTCATTGGCGGTAAGACCGGTTACACCATGCTGGCGGGCAACACGCTGGTGACCTGCGCAGAGAAAAATGGCATGAAGCTGATCACGGTCATTTTAAACGGACATCAGACTCATTACAGTGATACGAAAGCGCTTCTGGATTTTGGATTTTCCAATTTTCAGTCGGTGAATATTGCGGATGCGGATGGCACATACTCCTCTGTTTCCAACGACATGACCATTGCCGGACTTCCGGCGGCGGATCTTTCGGTGCTGCATATGCAGAAGGATTGTTATGTGACACTGCCGAAAACAGCGGATATTTCCGATGCCCAGTCTGCCATCAGCTATGAACTGCCGGAATCTGCGCCGCCGGCGGCGGTGGCACGCATCACGTACCAGTACAATGACCGGCAGATTGGTGTCAGTTATCTGCTGCACAAGGTGGCAGGCGCGGATTCGGATGCTGCAGTGAGTGTACAGGCGGATGACGCGGCAGCAGGCGGGCAGGCAGTGCGTGTGGCTGAAGGAGCCGGAACAGGCGCTCAGGCGGATTTGGCAGGAGTGAATGCGGGGGTGGCATCCGGTGAGTCCGGAGCTGACGGCTCTACGCCGGAAAACGGTGCAGAGTACGGCACAGATGCCGCTTTGTCCGGCGCGGTAGATGGAGAATCATCCTTCAACCAGGACCCGCTGGCTCTGGCACAGGCCGATCCGTTGGCTTCCTCAGAAAGCGCAGAAAAGAAAACGCTCTCCGGAGTCCGGAAGCCTGGCATTCACCTGAATATTCCGCCTGCATTCTGGATCATTGTGGGTGTCGCTGCGGTGGCGGCTATCATCGGTTCAGGGCTTCTCACGGCGAAATACCGCATTGAAAAGCGGGAAGAGGAAGAACGCTCCGAGCGCTATGAGCGCCGGAAACAGCGCCTTCAGGATATTGGCATGACGACATCGGAATTTGATATGATGCTTCAGCAGAAGCGTTCGGATTCCGCCTTGAAACAGACGAAACCGCATAAGCGGCCCCAAAAGCATAAATCATTTTTAGACAATAAAAACTTCCGTGACCACGAATGATGTTCACTGCGGCGTAGATGACAACATTGGATATGCAGGCCTTGCACTCTACAAGAAGCAGATGCAGCAGCAGACCCCGTATGTGATTCTGGCAGATGCCGGAGACGCAATCCAGGGAGCGCCGATCGGAACGTTGTCGGAGGGCGGCTATCTGGTCGATATCATGAATCAGGTCGGCTATGATTTCGCAATACCGGGCAACCATGAGTTTGATTACGGAATGAACCGGTTTCTGGAGCTTTCCAAAAAGATGAATTGTGGGTACTATTCCTGCAACTTCATGGATCTGAGAACAGGAAATACCGTATTTGCTCCTTATAAAATGTTCACATTCGGTGATGTGAAGGTTGCGCTTGTGGGAGCAAGCACACCAGAGAGCTTCACGAAGTCGACGCCATCTTATTTCCAGAATGCAAACGGAACCTATATATATGGATTCTGTGAGGATGAGAGCGGCGAGAGCCTGTACGCGAAAATTCAGTCTTCGGTGGATGCGGCAAGAAAGGATGGAGCAGCTTACGTCATTCTGGTCGGCCATCTTGGTGAGAATGGAACAACGGAGCGCTGGACATCCGATGCGGTGATCGCGCACACAAATGGAATCGACGCGGTCATTGACGGCCACTCCCATGAGACGATTCCGGACAAGACCGTTGCGAATAAGGATGGAAAGCAGATTCCTCTGACTCAGACCGGAACAAAGCTCAAAGACATCGGAAAGCTGACGATTAAGGCGGATGGCACGATCACAACAGAGCTTGTGGACAAGGTTCCGGCAGAGGATACCACGTCCGTATATACTGTAAAAGAAGGCGACAGCTTGAGCCGGATCGCAAAAAAACAGCTTGGTTCCACATCCCGCTGGAAAGAGATTTATGATGCAAACTGCGATAAGATCCGCAATAAGAATCTGCTTTATGCAGGCATGAAGCTGACGATTCCGGGAAGCGTGCGTGTAACGGAAGATGGAAAGGCAGTGGACGCCCAGACGGATTCTTACATCAAGTCCATTCAGGCTATTTACCAGGAAAGCTTAAAGACCGTACTTGGCCACACTGATGTAAATCTGACGGACAAGAATCCGCAGACCGGGGAGCGGGCAGTCCGCAATGCAGAGACAAACCTCGGAGATCTGACTGCGGATGCTTATCGTTATGAGCTTGGCGCAGAGATCGGCTTAAGCAATGGCGGCGGAATCCGCAGCTTTATCGCAGCCGGAAATATTACATACGAGAATACCCTGGCAGTGTTCCCGTACGGAAACATGGCCTGTCTGATTGAAGTTACCGGACAGCAGCTCAAAGATGCCCTGGAGATGGCATCAAAGAATTATCCGCAGGAGAGCGGCGGCTTTTTACAGGTATCTGGCGTGACATACACCATTGACAGCTCAGTTCCGTCCAGTGTAAAACTGGATGACAAGGGAAATTTCCTTGGGGTATCCGGCGCGTACCGCGTGACGGATATTGCGGTAAATGGAGAACCGCTTGATCTGAACCGGACCTATACGCTGGCTTCTCACAACTACATGCTCAAGTCCGCAGGCGACGGCATGACCATGTTTAAAGGCGCAAAGATCCTGAAGGATGAAGTCATGACCGATGTGGATGTTCTGTCCGACTACATCAATACGCATCTGGGCGGTAATGTAGGCGCAGAGTACGCGAATCCGGCAGGTCAGGGCCGCATTACATTTAAGTAGGAGTTTGTGAAGACAGGCAATATGGTTTAAAATAAGAAAGACGTGTGAAACATGATGGTTCATTTTCACACGTCTTTTGTTGTTATGGAAGATTTGGATTTTCGTCTGCGGCGGCTGGAAGCAGAACGTCCGTCAGCAGGCGGGGCAGTGGCCGCTTTTTTGACAGCCTGCTTCTGCTTACGCTTCATGCGGTTGCGCTCCGCACGTTTTTTACGGACATCCTCTTTCCGCTGGATAATGGACTGGGCACCTTCTTCATCGGTCAGCTTCAGGGTCTTGACTACAAATACGGATTCGTCCTCCACCTTTTTCATGCGGATCTTTCCTTTTAGGTAGCCGTGATCCGGGCAGCAGGCCAGGGCAAAGTAAGTTTTCTGGTTTGGGGTAAACCAGCGGATTTTCTTGCGCAGCATGCGTCCGCAGCGGTAGCACATCATCTCCGTAACGCCCTTGTCTGCCATGGCATCTTCCTTGGAGTCAAAGACGCGGGAGACATACTTGGAATATCCCGGGAAGGTCATACGGATCTCTTCTTTTTTGTCGGATGGAAGCCGGTAATAGTCCACGGACTTAAACGGCAGGATAGCATCCGGTCCGGGCGTTTTCCCCAGCATAGTGAGAAGCTTTCCGGTGTAGTAGGCATCGTCCAAGGCGCGGTGGAAGGGACGGTCTTCCATGAGGTTCTGTTCTTCCACGGCGGAATCCAGGGAGATTCGTGCGTTCTCCCGGCAGAAAAGGCCGTAGAGCTTCTGCACATCGTAGTAGAGAAGTGGCTTGGGAAATGGATTTTCCATGTGGTAGTAATCCATGTTCCGCTGCAATTCTAAAAGATCCATGTTGCCCCAGGTACAGAACACGGCATCCCCGCCGCACCAGGCAAGGAATTCGGCTGCGGCATCCGGGAAAAGCTCCCCGCTGCTTCGCAGTTCCTTCATATTCATATGGGTCACCTCGGAGATGGCATGATGCATCTGGGTGTATACCTGCGGGCGGACAAGGCGGTGGAACTCACCGGTCATCTGAAAGTTTTCGTTCAGCTTTACCGCGCCGATTTCAATAATTTCGAATGGAAAATGCGGAACAGACCGCTCTTTTCCATTGGCACTTTGATTCCATTCTAAGTCAAATACAATGTAGTTCTTCATAATGGAGATATTATAGCATATGGACTGCGGTTTGCCTAGAGTCGGGACAAGTCACCTTACAGTTTCCTTACAATATAAAAATATCCTCTTTTTTGAGTGCGCAATTTCAAAGATTATAGTATAATTGTAGAAGAAACATAGTGGTACAAAGGAGGATCTTTATGGCATTGGGTGGAAACAGCAGCTGGGATAAGATCCAGCAGGGCGTAAAAGATACCGAGCGGCTGATTGTTCAGAGAGAATACAATGCGTCTATGATCAAGGCGCGGCAGACTCTGGAATTTATGGTAAAGAACCTGGCAGATCAGGCCGGTATCATGGATGAAAGCGATTTAAAGGGCATGATCGATGTGCTCTACGAAAACCGGTGGATATCCAAGGCCACCTGTGAGCACTACCATAAGATCCGCATGATCGGCAACAAGGCGGCCCATGAGGGAGACGCCAATGCCTATAGCGCAAACCAGGCATATCATATGCTCTCTCAGGAGGTTTACACGTTCGCGGATGATTACCGCAATGCCAAAAAGGGAAGAAAGCCGCTTACCAGACTGGCGGTACCGGGCAGCAGCCAGAACCGCACCGGCGGCACCCGGGAGAATGGCGCAGGAGCACCCCGGGGGAGTCGAACGGGCAGCAATTACAGTGGAAACCGTGCAGGCGGAAGTTACGGTGTAAACCGCGGCAGCGGCTCTGCGGCGGCCCGGAGCCGGAAACGTTCCGGCAGCCAGAGCTCTTCCTTCTCCTTATATACTCTGTTAAAGCTTCTGGTGCCGGTGCTCTGCATTGTGCTGCTGATCCTGGTGGTGAAGCTTGCAAAGCCGGAAAGCGGGACAAAAGAGACCGAAGGTCCGACTGCAGTGGAGACCATGGAATCAACGGAAGCGGCAGAGCAGGAAACCGAAAGCACCGGACCGGTTTACCGTACTACCGATGTACTGAATGTGCGGCCGGAGCCGAGTACTTCTTCTGAACGCATTGGCCAGCTGAATGCGGGTGTGACCGTGGAATATGTACGTGCCCATGACAGTGACTGGGCGGTCATCCTCTACAATGGCCAGGAGGTATATGTGGCCAGCCAGTATCTGACAACGGAATAACGAGATAATGAATAAACTGGGACCGGAAAAATCTGCCACAGCAGGTTTTCCGGTCTTATTTTCTATATGCGCGAAAATTCATTTCGTCATTGTGACAAAAAAAGATCGTTAAAAAATTGTTATTCTTTCATTTTTCACCATGACTTTCGTGGGAAACGGGAGTATGATGGTAGCTGAAAGCTTATATGCCGTATAATTTCACGCTTATGGTGGAATGGCTAAGGCATACGCTTACCAGATGGACAAGGAGGACAACGATGGATACCGTAATCAAACGGATATCGGAGATCGAAAAAGCGGCTGTGACAGTCATGGACGATGCCGCCGCCCGCAAGAAAGCCTTTGCTGCCGAGATGGAAGAAAAGACCCGGCAGTTTGACCAGACCGCAGAGGAAGAGACCGAAAAAAAGGTGAAAAGTCTTCGCCAGGAGATGGAAACCCGGATGAACTCTGAATTGTCTGAGCAGAAGGCGGAAGCAGAGGAGCAGCTTGCGCGGATGGAAAAAAACTATGAGCTTCATCACGAATCTTACGTGAAGAAGCTGTTTCAGGAACTGATAAGGGAGTGATCGTATGGGGCTTTTGGCCTACAGCGGTATTACGACAAAGGTGCGGGCCATGGAGAGCCGCCTGTTAAAGCCGGAGCAGTTTCAGCAGATGGCGGAGCTGGAGGATGTCCGCAGCGCGGCGGATTATCTGAAGGGGCAGCCGGCGTACGCGGAAGTCTTTGATGGTCTGGATGACACCAGGCTGCACCGTGGTTATATCGAACAGATCCTGACCCAGTCGGAATACCGGGACTTTACCAAGCTTTACCGTTTCTCCAGCGTGAAACAGAGAAAGTTTCTGGATCTTTATTTTAAGCATTATGAAGTGGAAGTGATCAAAAAGCTTCTGCGGCATATGCTGGGAGGACAGGAAGGACAGCCGGATCTGTCCATGTTTCAGGAGTTCTTTGAGAAACATTCCAGTCTGAATCTGGAGGCGCTCTGTAAGGCCAGAAACTTTTCGGAATTTACGGAAGCGCTGGAAGGAACCGTATATGGGGAACTGTTAACGCAGATGCAGGAAAAGGGCCAGACCGGTTTATTTGACTGCGAACTGCGGCTGGATCTTTTCTATTTCCAGTCTCTCTGGAAGCTGCGGGGAAGGATTTTAGGCAAAGAGGAACGGAAAATTCTGGATACCTGCTTTGGAAGCCGTCTGGATCTGTTAAATATCCAGTGGATTTACCGGGCGCGCAGTTTTTACCGGTTATCCCCGGCTGAAATCTATGCGCTGCTGATTCCGGTTCATTACCGACTCCGGGCAGACAAGGTGAAGCAATTGGTGGAGGCGGAGGATGACGCAAGGTTCTTTGCTGTGTTAAAGGAAACGCCTTATGGAAAGCAGGAAGAACTTCAGGCTGGAAAGATGCCGGATATCCAGCTTTTGTCAAATCAGATGTTAAACCAGATTTATGGAAAGACCGGGCGCCGTTATCCGCATTCTCCGGCGGTGCTGGATTCGTATCTGTACCGGAAGGAACTGGAGATGCGAAAGATTATTACGACGCTGGAGGGGATACGGTACGGACTTCCGGCAGCAGAGATTATGGGGTTGCTGGCAAAGCAGTAAAATTGAAGCAGCGGTTTGACGCGATGAGCGCCAGGCCCCTGCAGACAGGAGGAGTTACTTGTGATAGAGAAAATGAAGTTTTTAAGTATCACAGGTCCGAAGGATGATGTTGACCGGGTGGTGGAACAGTATCTCTCCAAGTATGAGATTCAGCTGGAAAACGCTCTGTCGGAGTTAAAAACGGTGGCGAATCTGCGGCCGTATCTGGAGATCAATCCTTACAAAGCGGAGCTGCAGGCGGCAGCGGCGCTGATGGAAGAGATTCAGGGAGCTGTGGATGTTCATGATGCACAGGAGGGCAAAGCCGCTGGAGCTTCGAAGCAGGCTGGAAGTCAGGGGATTCCGGCACTGCAGGCCGATCAGACCGGGCTCTCCGTGGAGGATGCGGTAAGCACCATCCACAGCCTGGATGAGCAGATCAAATCTCTTCGGACGAAGAAAGAAGCGCTGGAAACGCAGGCCCAGGACATCGAACAGTCCATGGACCGGGTGATTCCCTTTACGGATCTGAATTATGACCTGAAAGACATCATGCATTTTCAGTACATCAAATTCCGATTCGGACGCATGACCCACGAATATTACAACAAGTTCATGGATTATGTGTACGACACCATCGATACGGTGGTGCACAAGTGTCAGGAGGACGCCGACTATGTGTGGCTGGTGTACTTTGTGCCGGAGCCGCTCTGCGACAAGATCGACGCAATCTACGCATCCCTGCATTTTGAGCGGTTTTTCCTTCCGGATGAATACGAAGGAACGCCGGTGGATGCCACCCACGAGCTGGAACATCAGCTTGCCGGAATTTATGAGCAGATCCGTGGAATTGATGAACAGATCCGGACTGTGCTGGAGTCCCACACGGAGGAACTGCGGGCAGCGTACCGGAAACTGGAAACCTACTCAAAGAACTTTGATGTGCGAAAACTTGCGGCCTGCACGAAGGATAAGGACCACACCTTCTACATCCTCTGCGGCTGGATGAGCGAGACGGACGCGAAGGCATTCCGAAAGGAACTGGAGCAGGATGACAAGACCTTCTGTTTCGTGGAAGAGGATCATGACAACATCATCAGCAGACCGCCGACCAAGTTGAAGAATCCGGGGCTGTTTAAGCCCTTTGAGATGTTTATCCGCATGTACGGGCTTCCTTCTTATGAGGAGATTGACCCGACCATCATTCTGGGTCTGACGTACTCGTTTTTGTTTGGTTTCATGTTCGGTGATGCCGGGCAGGGCCTGTGCCTGATGCTTGGCGGATACCTGCTGTACCGGGCAAAGAAGATGAACCTGGCAGCCATCATTTCCTGCTGTGGGTTCTTCTCCACGATATTTGGTTTTCTGTTTGGAAGCGTGTTCGGCTTTGAAAATGTGATCAAACCGCTGTGGCTGCATCCGAAGACCGCCATGACGAACCTTCCCTTTGTGGGAAACTTAAATACCGTATTTATTGTGGCTATTGCCATGGGTATGGGAATTGTTCTGATGACGATGGTGCTCAATGTCATCAACAGCCTGAGAAGCCACGATACGGAGAAAGCATTCTTTGACACCAACGGCATTGCGGGCATCGTATTTTACGGCGCGCTGGCTGCAACCATTGTCCTGTATATGAGCGGCCATGTGCTTCCGGCCACCGCGGTTTTAGTGGTGATGTTTGTGATTCCGCTTCTGGTGATCTTCTTTAAGGAGCCGCTTACGGCGCTGGCGGAGAAGCATGCGAAGATCATGCCGGAGGAAAAGGGCATGTTCTTTGTGCAGGGCGTGTTTGAACTGTTTGAAGTATGTTTGAGTTATTTTTCCAATACCCTTTCCTTTGTCCGTGTGGGAGCCTTTGCGGTGAGCCACGCAGCTATGATGGGAGTGGTTCTGATGCTGGCCGGTGCCGAGGCGGGAACGCCCAACTGGCTGGTGGTCGTGCTTGGCAACCTGTTCGTGTGCGGCATGGAGGGACTGATCGTGGGCATTCAGGTGCTCCGTCTGGAGTATTATGAGCTGTTCAGCCGCTTCTACCGGGGAACCGGACGGGAGTTTAAGCCCTATGGAAAGCAGAATGGATGACAAAATACAGAATTTAAAATAAAAAGGAGAATCCGATCATGACAGTATTAGCAAAAATCACACTGGCAGCAGCCTTACTCTTAAGCATTGCAGTTCCGTTTGGTGCATTTGCGGCAGGCGAGAAGACAAAGGGACGCTATAAAACCGCCATCGGCGTAAATGTGTTCCTGTTTATGGCCACCATCGGCGTGGCAGCGGGCCTCATGTTTACCGGTCATGCGTTTGCGGCAGAGGAGACCGCCAAGACCGTGAACAGCGCGGCAGGCTGGGGCTATCTGGCAGCAGCGCTTTCCACCGGCATGAGCTGCCTGGGCGGCGGTATCGCCGTATCCGCAGCAGCATCCGCAGCGCTGGGAGCCATCAGCGAAGACGGCTCCATCCTTGGTAAATCCCTCATCTTCGTAGGTCTTGCCGAAGGTGTCTGCCTGTATGGACTGATCATTTCCTTCATGATCCTTGGTTCCCTGTAAGATATGAAGATGTATCTCATCAGTGACAACATCGACACCTGGACCGGCATGCGTCTGGCTGGAGTAGAGGGTGCGGTGGTGCACGAAAAAGAGGAACTGAAGGCGGAGCTTGATAAGGTCCTGGCCGACAAGACCATCGGAATCGTCCTGCTGACGGAAAAATTCGGGCGGAAGTTCCCGGAGCTGGTGAATGAGGTGAAGCTTAACCACCGGCAGCCGCTCTTTGTGGAGATTCCGGACCGTCATGGAACCGGCCGCAAGCCGGACTTTATCACGGCCTATGTAAATGAAGCAATCGGACTGAAGTTATAGAAATAACAGTCGGGCTGCGCATTGCCCGGAAACGGGTGCGGCAGCAGGACTGCGAGAATCGAAAAAGGAAGGTGACCAACTTGACCACCGAGGAAAAATTACAGCATTTTCTGGACACCTGCATGGAGGATGCCAGAGTCCGCAGCGGGCGGATGCTGGATGAATATATGACAGCTCTGGAAAAGACATTTGAGGAACATAAGGCAGATACCCGGAGGCGGGAGAAGCTGCAGCTTTCACAGGAAACAGAGAAGATTGAGCGCGAGATCAACAAGCAGCTGGCAGTGGGCCAGATTGACATCCGCCGGACTCTGGGCAGAAAGCAGGAAGAGTTAAAGGATAAGCTGTTTGTGGAGCTTCGCGATATGCTGGCAAACTACCTGGAGACCCAGGATTACCAGAGGCTTTTGGAGCGGCAGGTGAAGCATGCCGTGGAGTTTGCCGGAGACGACCAGGTGATCATTTATCTGGATCCGGTGGATGAGGATAAATTAAACCGGCTTGCCCTCCACAATGGCAACGCGGAGCTTCGCATCAGTGAGTATTCCTTTACCGGGGGAACCCGCGCGGTGATTCCGGCGCGGCACATCCTCATTGATAATTCGTTCCAGACCAAGCTGGAGGAAGCCAGAGAGAAGTTTCACTTTGACCTGAGCCAGACAGAAGGAGGAAAGGACCATGTCTAAGACGGGTGTGATCAGCGGAATCAACGGCCCGATCGTCCACGTAAAGGGCAATCCGGGCTTTACCATGAATGAGATGGTCTATGTAGGCCATGACAATCTGGTGGGGGAGGTCATCGGCTTAAAGGCCGGGGACACCATCATCCAGGTGTACGAGGAGACGGCCGGAATCCGTCCGGGCGAAGTGGTGACGGGAACCGGAGCGCCGGTGTCAGTAACGCTGGCACCAGGAATTCTGACGAATATTTTTGACGGCATTGAGCGGCCGCTAAGCGAGATCGCAAAGACCGGCGGCGCCTACATCAGCCGGGGCGTGAATGTCAGCGCTCTGGATACGGAAAAGAGATGGCAGACCCACATGACGGTGAAAAAAGGTGACCGGGTTTATGGGGGTACCATCATCGCAGAGGTGCCGGAGACTCCGGCTATCCTGCACAAGGTCATGGTTCCGCCGGACAAAGAAGGTTATGTGCTGGATGTAGTGGAGGATGGAGAGTACACCATCAGTGATCCGCTGGTAACGATCCAGCATCTGGATGGAACCGAGGAAAAGTTGACCATGACCCAGAAGTGGCCGATCCGTGTGGCAAGACCGACGGCAAAGCGGTTCCCGGCTACAAAACCGCTGGTAACCGGCCAGCGTATTCTGGATACGCTGTTTCCGCTGGCCAAGGGCGGCACGGCGGCGATTCCGGGCGGATTTGGTACTGGAAAGACTATGACCCAGCATCAGATCGCCAAGTGGTCGGACGCGAACATTATCATTTATATCGGCTGCGGTGAGCGCGGAAATGAGATGACCCAGGTTCTGGAGGAGTTCTCTGAGCTGATCGACCCGAAGACGGGTAACCCGCTGATGGATCGCACCACGCTGATTGCCAACACGTCCAATATGCCGGTGGCGGCCCGTGAGGCGAGCCTGTATTCCGGCCTGACTCTGGCGGAGTATTACCGGGACATGGGCTATCACGTTGCCATCATGGCGGATTCCACCTCCCGATGGGCAGAGGCGCTGCGGGAGCTGTCCGGACGTCTGGAGGAGATGCCGGCGGAGGAAGGCTTCCCGGCCTACCTGGCCTCCAAGCTGTCGGCCTTTTATGAGCGGGCAGGAATGATGCAGAATCTAAACGGCACCGAGGGCAGCGTGACCATCATCGGCGCGGTATCGCCCCAGGGCGGTGATTTCTCAGAGCCGGTGACCCAGAATACGAAGCGTTTCGTGCGCTGCTTCTGGGGCCTGGATAAGAATCTGGCTTATGCGAGACATTTCCCGGCCATTTCCTGGCTGACCAGTTACTCGGAGTACTTAAATGATCTGGGTTCCTGGTACACGGAAAACGTGGACAAAAAGTTTGTGGACTACCGCAACCAGATCGTTTATCTGCTGTCCCAGGAGAGCAGCCTGATGGAAATCGTTAAGCTGATCGGCGGCGATGTGCTGCCGGATGACCAGAAGCTGATCCTGGAGATTGCCAAGGTAATCCGTGTGGGATTTTTGCAGCAGAACGCGTTTCACAAGGACGATACCTGTGTCCCAATGGAGAAGCAGTTTAAGATGATGGAGATCATTCTGTACCTGTACCGGAAGTCCCGGTCACTGATTTCCATGGGCATGCCGATGTCGGTGCTGAAGGAAGATCCGATTTTTGACCAGGTCATTGCCATCAAGTACGATGTGCCGAATGACAATCTGGCGCTGTTAGATGACTATAAAACAAAGATTGACGCCTTTTATGAGGGCGTCATTGAGCGGAACGCGTAGGAGGGCTGTGAAATGGCAATTGAATATTTAGGTTTGAGTGCGATCAACGGCCCGATGGTGGTTCTGGAGGGCGTTTCCGGCGCGGCTTACGATGAGATCGTGGAAATGACCGTGGACGGAAACAAGCGGAAACTGGGCCGTATCATTGAGGTATATGAGGATAAGGCCGTGATCCAGGTGTTTGAGGGCACCGAGGGCATGGGCTTAAACAACGTGCACACCCGTCTGACGGGGCATCCCATGGAGCTGGGAGTGTCCACGGAGATGCTGGGGCGCACCATGAACGGTATCGGTGTGCCGATTGACGGACTGGGTGAGATTCTGCCGGAGAAGATGCTGGATGTAAACGGTAAGCCGTTAAATCCGGTAACCCGTGAGTATCCGCGAAACTATATCCGTACCGGCATTTCTGCCATTGACGGCCTGATGACCCTGATCCGGGGCCAGAAGCTGCCAATCTTTTCCGGCAATGGACTTCCCCACGACCAGCTGGCGGCACAGATCGTGCAGCAGGCATCCCTGGGGGATGATTCTGACGAGCAGTTTGCGATTGTCTTTGCGGCCATGGGCGTGAAGCACGATGTGGCAGAATTCTTCCGCCGGACCTTTGAGGAGAGCGGTGTTTCCTCCCATGTGGCCATGTTCATGAACCTGGCCAACGACCCGGTGGTGGAGCGTCTGATCACGCCGAAATGCGCGCTAACGCTGGCTGAGTACCTGGCTTTTGAGAAAAATATGCACATCCTGGTTATCTTAACGGATATGACCTCCTTTGCGGAGGCCATGCGTGAGGTATCCTCCTCCAAGGGAGAGATTCCTTCCCGAAAAGGCTTCCCGGGATATTTGTACAGTGAACTGGCGGCGCTTTATGAGCGCGCGGGCATTGTAAAGGGTGTGAATGGTTCCGTAACCCAGATTCCGATCCTGACCATGCCAAACGATGACATCACCCACCCGATTCCGGATCTGACCGGTTACATCACCGAGGGGCAGATTGTTCTGGATCGGGAGTTAAACGGCCAGTCGGTTTATCCGCCGATTAACGTGCTGCCGAGCCTGTCCCGTCTGATGAAGGACGGCATTGGTGAGGGCTACACCCGGGCAGACCACCAGGCGGTGGCGAACCAGTTATTCTCCTGCTATGCGAAAGTGGGAGATGCGAGGGCGCTGGCATCGGTTATCGGTGAGGATGAGCTGTCACCACTGGATAAAAAGTACCTGGTGTTTGGCCGGGAGTTTGAACACCGCTTTGTGGGACAGGACCCGCACGATAACCGGAACATCATCACCACGCTGAATATTGGCTGGCAGCTTCTGGGCCTGCTTCCGAAGGAGGAACTGGACCGGATCGATACGAAGATCCTGGCGCAGTATTATAAGGCAACGAAGCTGGACGAGAACGGGGATCTGGCGGATGCAGAGACCGGAAAGAGCGCGGCTGACGCCGGGGCTGCGGCGCAGCGATAAGGAGGGATCCGTATGAATCTGAATACTTTCCCGACAAAGGGCAATCTGATCCTGGCGAAGAATTCCCTTGCGCTGGCCAGCCAGGGCTACGAGCTGATGGACAAAAAGCGAAATATTCTCCTGCGGGAGCTGATGGGGCTCATCGATCAGGCCAAGGACATTCAGGCAGAAATTGATACGACCTTCACCGAGGCCTACAAGGCGCTGCAGAAGGCGAATATTGAGCTGGGAATCGGCTTTATTCAGGATATTGCCGGGACGATTCCGGTGGACGATACTATCCGCATCAAGACCAGAAGCATTATGGGAACGGAGATTCCGCTGGTACAGCATGAGCCGGTGCCGCTGACGCCCGGTTATGCGTTCCTTAGCACCAGTCCGGCCCTGGACGAGGCCCGGATGCACTTTGAGAAGGTAAAGGAGCTGACGGTGAAGCTTTCCATGGTGGAAAACTCCGCCTACCGCCTGGCCTCCAGTATAAGAAAGACCCAGAAGCGGGCCAATGCGTTAAAGAACATCACGATTCCGACGTACCAGAATCTGGTAACGACGATCGGGAATGCGCTGGAGGAGAAGGACAGGGAAGAGTTTACGCGGCTGAAGGTAATTAAAAGGTCAAAAACAGGATAAGACGAAAAGTCAGGGCATGAATGACAACGGCTTCCGGCATTTTCAGCATATCTGGTTGTTTGCATCTTGAACACAGATGTCCGAATGCAGCGGATAAAAATCCGATGCAGGCGAACATCTGTTGTGAAAGCAAGCAAACAACGATATGTGAAAATATAGGAAGCCGTTGTCATTCATGCCCTGCGTTTTTGGCGGTACTTTACAGGTTGTTTGCGCGAAGCACTTCACAGAAATTGTGAACTGTGATAAAATATAGGTCAACTGGGGGTTCGAAAGGGAACCCCTTTGACATTTAACACAGGAAGTGAGGTCAGAATTTTGACAAGTGGAAATACACACAGAAACTGGAAAAGAAAGGTACAGTGCTTTGGCGCAGCGCTTCTGACAGTGAGTATGCTGGCGGGCTGCGGCGCATCCCAGACCGCAAACCAGGCGGAGAGTGAGAGCACCGAGGAGAACCTGGTGCTGATGGAGGAAACGCTTCCGCAGACTGCGCCAGATGAGACCGTTATGGCGCTTTCGCCGGATGGTCCGCTGCTTCCGTCTGTTGCAGGTGTGGACGCAGAGTATAGTGAGCCGATTCCGGATTATCTGCGTATCGGTGAGAAGCATCCAATCGTCTTAAAGCTGCAGCAGCGCCTGATGGACTTAGGCTTTATGGATAACGATGAACCGACGGATTATTATGGTGAAGTAACCCAGAATGCGGTCAAGATCTATCAGCGTCAGAATCAGCTGGCGCAGGATGGCATCATCGGCCCGGATACCCTAGAGGCCATTCTTTCCCCGGATGCGAAGTATTACGCAGCCCAGAAGGGCGATGAGGGTACCGATATTACCCGTATCCAGAGCCGTCTGTATGAGCTGGGTTATCTGGCCAGTGACAGCCAGGTAACAGGAAGTTTTGGTGACGCCACCGAGGAAGCTGTCATGAAGATGCAGAGCGTCAATGGCCTGGAACAGGATGGTAAAGTGGGAAGAAAGACCATGAACCTCCTCTACAGCGAGGATGTAAAAGCAAACATGCTGGCTTATGGTGAGAAAAGTGATCTGGTTCTGGTAGCACAGAAGCGCTTAAAAGAGCTGGGGTATATGACCACAGAGCCGGACGGCAGCTACGGAAATGATACGATTATTGCGGTGAAGCAGTTCCAGTCCAGAAACGACCAGATCGTGGATGGTTACTTAGGACCGGCAACCCGTGTGGCCTTAAACAGCTCTGACGCAGTTCCGAACGGCTTAAGCCTGGGCGACAGCGGAGACAATATTCAGCGGGTGCAGAACCTGTTAAGCCAGCTGGGATACTTAAAATCTGCCAATGTCACCGGTTATTACGGCGAAGTGACAGAAGATGCGGTGAAACTGTTCCAGCGCACCAATGGACTGAGTGCGGATGGTACCGTGGGCGTAATGACCATGGCGAAGCTGACTGGTGGAGATGCCAAGAAGGCACCGGCCCAGCCGAAGACCAATACCAGCAAGAATAACAGCAAAAACAACAGTAAGAATAATTCCGGCAGCGGCAATAAGGGCAGCTCTGGCGGCAGTTCGGTTCCGAATACCGGCGGTGCCAGCGGCGGCGCAAGTGCTCTGCTTGCAGTGGCAAGCTCCAAGCTTGGCTGTCCGTATGTATGGGGGTCCAAGGGCCCGAACTCCTTTGACTGCTCCGGTTTCGTATACTGGTGCTTAAACCAGGTTGGTGTGCGCCAGAGTTACATGACTTCTTCCGGATGGCGAAATGCAGGAAGATACACCAGAATCAGCAGCTTCTCCAGTCTGCGCGCCGGTGATATCATCGTAGTAAGCGGTCATGTCGGAATCGTGGCAGGCGGCGGAACGGTTATTGATGCTTCCTCCGGTAACGGCAAGGTTGTGCATCGTTCTTTAAGCTCCTGGTGGGCAAATAACTTTATCTGCGGATGGAGAATTTTCTAAATAACAGGATTGAAAAGCCGGAAATCTGAAAAGGGGTTCCGGCTTTTTGATTGTACCAAATCAAAAACTTTTTAAAAAAATAATTGACAAATGAAATAATGGTACTATAATGGCAGTTATTCAAAGATTCACATCCAAATGCGTTGAACAGGACAAGGCTTTTTTGTCAGAAACGTTTTCAGAGAGCTTCCGGCTGGTGTGAGGAAGCAGCGCGGCAGATCAGTTATCCCCTGCAAGCAGATTGTCTGAAATGCAAAAAGTAACTTCGGTGATACCGGGCGAAAGCAGAGAGTAGGACAGTACGGAAACCCACCGTTAACAGGGCTCGTATTCATCCGGACTGAGAGACGGAGGATATGGTCAGAGAGGCTGGTATATGGTCAGCAAGGGAAGTGGTAACGCGGAGCGCGTATTTTATGATCAGCATATATGCCTTCGTCTTCCTGCGGAGAAATTCTGCGGGAAGACGGAGGTTTTTCTTTTTTCTGCGTTATGGTTTTGAGAGGAGAGATAATTATGAACACACTTGTTATTGTATTGATCGCGGCTGTGTGTCTGTTCTGTGGATACACATTTTACGGCCGCTGGCTGGCAAATAAATGGGGCATCGATCCGAAGGCAAAGACACCGGCAGTTGCGTTAGAGGATGGACAGGATTACGTGCCGACCGATGGCTGGACTGTTTTCGCCCATCAGTTTTCATCCATCGCAGGTGCAGGCCCTGTCACCGGTGCCATTCAGGCAGCAGCATTCGGATGGGTTCCGGTGCTTCTGTGGGTTATCCTTGGCGGCATCTTCTTCGGTGCGGTAACCGACTTCGGCGCACTGTATGCCAGCGTCAAGAATGAAGGCAAGTCCATGGGACTTCTGATCGAGAAGTACATCGGCAAGACCGGACGGAAGCTGTTCCTTCTGTTCTGCTGGTTATTTACCCTGATCGTTATCGCAGCATTTGCTGATATGGTTGCAGGTACCTTTAATGCCTACACCGTAGCAGATGGCGTTACCTCCCTTTCCCCGGCGGCACAGACCAACGGCGCGGCAGGTTCCATCTCCCTGATGTTCATCGTATTTGCTATGGTATTTGGTGTAGTACAGAAACATCTTCACCTGACCGGCTGGAAAGAAACTCTGGCCGGACTGGCATGCACCGTTGCAGCCTTTGCAATCGGTATGGCATTCCCGGTTATCGCAGGCAAGGACACCTGGTCTTATCTGACCTTTGCTTACATCTTCCTGGCAGCAGTTATGCCGATGTGGCTCTTAATGCAGCCGCGTGATTTCATGACCACCTTCATGTTCGCAGGCATGATCATCGGCGCTGTTGTTGGCCTGGTGGTTGCACATCCGACCATGAACCTTCCGGCTTACACCGGATTTAAGAACGCCAAGATGGGCGATATGTTCCCAATCCTGTTCGTTACCGTAGCGTGTGGCGCGGTTTCCGGATTCCACAGCCTGGTATCCTCCGGAACCTCTTCCAAGACGGTTTCCAATGAGAAAGATATGCTGAAGGTTGGCTATGGCGCTATGGTATTAGAGAGCCTGCTGGCTGTCCTGGCTTTATGTGTAGCTGGTGCGGCTGCTGCAGCAGATGGTACCGCAGCAACCGGAACTCCGTTCCAGATCTTCTCCGCAGGTGTTGCCGGATTTCTGGAGATGTTTGGCATTCCGGTTTATGTGGCACAGTGCTTCATGACCATGTGCGTATCTGCCCTGGCTTTAACCAGCCTGGACTCCGTAGCACGAATCGGACGTATGTCCTTCCAGGAGCTGTTCTCAGCTGACGATATGGAGCATGCAGAGGGCTGGAGAAAGCTTCTTTGCAACAAGTACTTCTCCACCGTTGTAACCCTGGCCTGCGGCTTCATCTTAACCAAGATCGGTTACTCCAACATCTGGCCGCTGTTCGGCAGCGCAAACCAGCTGTTAAGCGCACTGGTACTTATCACCTTATGTGTATTCTTAAAGGTAACCGGCAGAGAGAACAAGACTCTGTTCCCGCCGCTCATCATCATGCTGTGTGTAACCTTTACCGCACTGGTAGAGAGAACCATTGCTCTGGTACACGCTTTTGGCGCTGGAACCGCAGTCTTCATGGTAGAGGGATTACAGCTGATCATCGCAATCCTGCTGATGGTTCTGGGTGTCATCATTGTGTATACATCTGGTAAGGAACTGTTTCAGAAGAAGAGTGTGAAGAACGTAAGCGTGAAGAATGCGTAAGCACTTACAGAATATAAAGAAAGACGCAAGTCACAAAACAAAATTGTGGCCTGCGTCTTTTTTGAACCCAGACAGGTTATGCTGTCTGGTCTGTTTTTTTCACCCCAAATCCCACACGCACTTTAAACAGATCCCCATCAATTAAGATCTCGAAGGTTCCGCCCTGGAGCTTTGTGAGGCTTTGGGCGATGGAGAGGCCGAGGCCGCTGCCTTCGGTGGTGCGGGAGACGTCTCCGCGGACGAATCGCTCAGTGAGCTCTTCGCCCTGCACATTTAATGGGTTTGCTGATATGTTTTTAATTGTAAAGTAAACTTTGTCGTCTTTCAGTTCCAGATCGGTGTAGACCCGGGTGTGTTCCATGGCGTATTTGAATGCGTTGTTGTAGACGTTTTCCAGAACGCGCCACAGGTGACGGCCGTCGGCCTCGATGAGGATGCTGCTTTCCGGAAGCGTGGATACCAGTTCCAGGCTGCGGGTAGCAAATTTCTCTTCGAATTCGCCGTTGGTCTGCCAAATCATCTCCACGATATCCAGGGTAGTCATCTCCAGTTTGACATTGCCGGAGCTTGCTTTGGAGGCTTCTACCAGGTCTTCCGTCAGATTTTTTAACCGCTGGGATTTCTGGTCCAGGACCTTTAAATATTCCTGGGCCCGCTCTCCCGGAATCTGCTCCCGCTTTAACAGGTCTACGTAGTTAATAATAGAAGTAAGCGGAGTCTTGATATCGTGGGACACGTTGGTGATCAGGTCCGCTTTTAGGCGCTCGCTTTTAACCTGCTCCTGAAGGGCACGTTCCAGTCCGGTACCAATGCTGTTGATCATGTTTCCGACTTTCAGCTCCTTGCCTTCCAGTCCGGCCAGGTTCATCTGGTAGCTGGTGTCGCCGCCCGCAATCTTTTCGATGGCGTCCGCAATCTGGTCTTCCTGACGGGACTGTAAGAACAGCCGGTGGAAGGTCATATAATCCAGGCCGGCCAGCAGGATAAACAGTACAATGCCGACGACTTTTGCGGGCATATGGGAACGGAAGCAGACGCACACAAAAATCAGGCCGATGCCGATGGCCTGTGCTGCAAGGAAGGCAGTGAACAGACAGAATAACCGTCTGGAATAGGTGCGGTCCTCAAAGTACAGGTTCAGGTTCTCAAGGAAATGATGGAGCATGCTGTTGGTCCAGAGCTGGCGGCTTTTGTAGCGCCGCAGCATGCTGAAGGCTCCGGTCATGCAGCAGGCATAGATGATCAGGGCCCGCAACATCCGCTCCGTAAAGCTCCAGTCCTCTGCCTGCGCAACGAGATGAATCAGCGGATAGCCGATCTTTTCCACCAGAAACAGCATGAACATGGTGCTGATCGCAGTCAGCAGGATTCCGCTTTCGGTGGTGATCATGTCAAAACCGTGAAGATAAGGGCTGGTACGGTCCTCGGTGCGGTAACCGGATACCAGGATCAGGTAGTACAGGGTGACCAGACAGCCGATGATGCCAAGAGCCAGACAGAACATGGCTTCCATAAAGCGGCCGCGCAGATGGCGGTAATCGGCAGCCTGACGGGCATAGGCATCGTCCGCACTGTAATGGGTGTCCACGGCAACGGTCATGTGATAGCGGTCCGCGTCATTTAAATTGAGCTGCTCCAGCTGGGACATGACATTTTTGGGAAGTTCATCCAGGTTGCTGTCAATGAGGATGGAGCTGCTGTCTACGGAACAGTAGCGGCCCAGGGATTTTAACTGGGCATCGGTTAAGTCTCCGGCGTTGGAGTACTCGGAGAGGACCGTTTCATCATCCAGATAATCAATCCGGAAACGGAAGTTGGATGGATTTGACAGCAGCCGGTAATTGACGATGTAGTATTCGCTTAAACAGTTTAATACTTCCTTGGACAGATCCAGCAGGGAAGAAAACGCGTCACCCGGTTCCTTTAAGGTGGCATCCGGGTCGTAAGCACGCCAGTAAACCAGCTGGTCCCTTGTGGTGGAGGCATCGTCATAGATGAAAAGATCATTGACCACCTCAAACTGGTCGTTTAAGTAGAAGCCCTGGCTCTTGGCGTAGCGCAGGACTTCCTCCAGCGTGTAGGTGATTTCCGGTCCGTTGTCACGGCTGACGGCAAACATCTCTTTGGAAAGATCCAGATTGCCATCGGTTTCAAAGACATCCCGGTAGGCAGCGTATTTGAAGACGTGGTCCAGATCTTCCTGAAACTGCTGGCGGAATGTGGCGGAATCATCGTATTTGCGGTCCAGGATCCAGGAAATGCCGGAGCCGACATTGGTATTTAAATACATGACGCTGATGGAAAGCACCGTCATAAACAAAAATAAAATGTGCAGGAACACGGCAATGTTCTTTTTGATCCGCATGGAATAATCTTTCAGTCTCATGGGCGGCTCCTACTGTTTCTCAATCTTGTAGCCAACACCCCAGACTACTTTTAAGTAGCGCGGTTCCCGTGGATTGATCTCAATCTTTTCACGGATGTGGCGGATATGTACGGCAACGGTGTTGTCGGCGCCGATGGCTTCCTCGTTCCAGATCTGTTTGTAGATCTCATCGATGGAGAAAACCTTGCCGGCATTTTTGGTGAGCAGCAGCAGAATGTTGTACTCAATGGGAGTCAGCTTGATGGGCTCGTCATCGACAAACACCTCTTTGGTGTCATCGTTGATGGTGAGGCCGCCGCATTTGTATACGTTTTCATTGCTGCCCTGGTTTAAGTTGCCCAGCTGGGTGTAGCGGCGCAGCTGGGATTTGACCCGGGCCACCAGCTCCAGTGGGTTAAATGGCTTGGAAAGGTAATCATCCGCGCCAATGTTTAAGCCCAGGATCTTGTCGGAATCTTCGGATTTGGCGGAGAGGATAATGATCGGGATGCTGCTGGTCTCGCGCACCTTTAAGGTGGTGCGGATGCCGTCAAGCCCCGGCATCATGACATCGATGATCATGAGATCCGCATGTTCCGTTTCCAGAATTTTTAAGGCATCGTAACCGTCATAGGCCTTTAAGATGTGAAAGCCCTCTCCGGTTAAGTAAATATCTATCGCATCGACGATCTCTTTGTCGTCGTCACACACTAAAATAGTCTGCATGATTGTCCTCCTTTGGCAGGTATGCTATGGTATGGTAGCTGCGTGCTGCTTCCGCGTTTCGTCACAGAAGCGGTACGTCTTTTAGTATATATCAAAAAGGGCCTTACCGCAATCGGCAAGACCCTCTTCTTTTTGGTCCCTGTTCACACACAGTGCAGACAGGAACCGTTTGACCTACTGATAATCACATACATTCAGCCAGCTCTGAAGCAGTTCCTTTTCTTCCGGACGTTTCTTCGTGAGCTGTGCCGCAGCTACCAGAGGCAGCCACTGCTGTACATAGCGTTTGGCGGTACCGGTCTTTTCGCAGAACAGATCCAAGTATTTTTCTGCCGCTGCCTGATCGGTCAGGCAGAACAGAAGATACGTTCTGGCCACGTCTGCGCTGGCGTTACCCTGGGTTGCGTGAACCCAGTCAACCACATACATGGTGCCGTCTTCCTTCACGATGATGTTGTCCGGCTGGAAATCTCCGTGACACAGCTTGATGTGCTTTGGAGTGCTGTCAAGGCGGGTAAGAAGATCGTAACGGTTGACAGGATCTAATTCTTCCATCTCAGAGATCTGCCGCGCCATTTTGTCTTTTAACTTGTTCAGTAATGGACAGGTCTTGGAATGAATCATCAGCTGCAGTTCAACCATCTGATTCAGATATTCGTCGCGCTTATCCGGTTTTTCCTTCATAAGCTCTGTGAGTGTCTTACCTTCGATGTAGTCCCGGGTGATGGACCAGCAGCCGTCTTCCTCGACAGAGACTGCCTGGATAGACGGAATGTTGATGCCGCCAATGGCCTCAACTCGTGCGCTGATCAAAGCTTCATTTAAAACCTCTGCTTTCGGGAAGCCCTTGCAGAAAACTTTTACCGCTTTATCGCCATCGCGATAGACACTTTTGGTCGCGTTTTTGGAAATTAACTCTCTTGCCATACGAAACTCTCCTTCCTTATATTATGTTGCTGATGCTTACCGTCAGTTTTAATAACCGGATCATCAGGTAGGTCGTTTCCTATTTTACTACGAAATGGAAAGAATGTCATCCACTTTTTGATAATTTTTTAACGAAATACAAGACCTGTTTTTGTCATTTTCAAACAGGATCTGTTCCTGCTTATTATGAGAAGCGGAGAATTGCGGTTCCATATGCCGGCAGCGGCAGGGATACGGAATATGGCTGGCCGTCGCATTCGGATTTGACTGCTTTTAAGACAGGAGCCTTCTCGCCGGTTTTGTAAGCGCCGTGTTCATTGTCCAGAATCAGCGTGTAATTGCCGCGTTTCGGTACGCCGACCCGGTAATCCGGCCGTGCCACCGGAGTGAAGTTGCACACGAACAGCAGGCTCTTTTTGTGATTCTTTGCGTAGCGCACGAAACTGTAGATGCTGCGGTCGCCATCGTTGGCATTGATCCAGGAAAAGCCGTCCCAGTCATCATCGGACTCGTAGAGCGCCGGGTGTTTCTGATAAATATGTAACAGGTCGCGCACATAGCTCTGGAGATCCTTGTGCAGGTCTTCCTCTGTCAGATGCCAGTCCAGACTGACTTTTTCATCCCACTCATGAAGCTGACCGAAATCCTGGCCCATGAATAAAAGCTTCTTGCCCGGATGTCCCAGCATGAAGGTATAACCGGCCTTCAGGTTTGCAAATTTATCTCCGAAGAGGCCCGGCATCTTGTTGATCATGGAGCACTTTAAGTGAACGACCTCATCGTGGGAGAGTACCAGGATGAAGTTTTCACTGTTAAAGTAGGTGAGGCCAAAGGTCATCTTGTGGTGGTTGAATTTGCGGAAGTACGGATCTAATTTCATGTACTCCAGGAAATCGTGCATCCAGCCCATATTCCACTTGAAGGTGAAGCCCAGTCCGCCTTCTTTTGGATCGTGGGTGACGAGCGGCCATGCAGTGGATTCCTCGGCAATGACCATGGCGCCGTGTCCGCGCTGTGCCACAATGCTGTTTAAGTGACGGAAGAATTCGATGGCTTCCAGGTTCTGGTTGCCGCCGTAGCGGTTCGGGACCCATTCACCGTCCTTGCGTCCGTAGTCCAGATACAGCATGGAAGCCACGGCATCGACGCGCAGTCCGTCTACGTGGAACTGCTCGATCCAGTAGAGAGCGTTGGCAATGAGAAAGTTGGAGACCTCATGTTTCTCATAATCAAAAACCTTGGTACCCCAGTCCGGATGTTCGCCCTTGCGCGGGTCTGCGTACTCAAAGAGAGGCTGTCCGTCAAAATCCGCAAGGCCATGGGCATCTCTCGGGAAGTGAGCCGGAACCCAGTCCAGAATGACGCCGATGCCTTTCTTGTGCATGTAGTTTACAAAATATTTGAATTCTTCCGGAGTGCCGTAGCGGGAGGTGGGAGCGTAGTAACCGGTTACCTGATAGCCCCAGGAACCATCGTACGGGTGTTCTGCAATTCCCATCAGCTCTACATGGGTGTAGCCCATTTCTTTCACGTAAGCAGCCAGCTCAGCGGCAGCTTCCTTATAGGTATAGTAACCGTCTTTCTCCGGGCGGTTTTTCTTTTTCCAGGAGCCTAAGTGCACCTCGTAGATGCTCATGGCCGCTTCTCGTGGGTTGGTGGCCTCACGCTTCTGAACCCAGATGCTGTCACTCCAGCGGAACGAGTCGTTGAAGGCGGTAATGGAGGCAGTTCCCGGACGGTACTCGGCGTACTGGGCAAAGGGGTCTGCCTTGAAGATTACCTTGCCGGTCTGGGTGGTGATGGCGAATTTATACAGCTCACCCGGCTTGATGCCCGGAACGAAGCGCTCGTAAATGCCGGAGGTCTCTAACACCTGCATGGGGCATGCATCCGGATCCCAGTTATTGAAGTCGCCAACTACACTGACGGATGCGGCATGGGGAGCCCATACAGCGAAATAATAGCCGGTTTTGCCATCGAAAGTTTTCGGGTGGGCACCAAGTTTGTTGTAGATCTCATAGTGGGTGCCCTCTCCGAACAGGTAACGGTCACCGGCGGTGATAAAGCCGGTCTCAGTCTGCTTTTTCTTATCTCTGACTGCCATAAGGTCAATCCTCCCTGATCTTTAGGACAACACTGCTGTTGCCCGGTAATGTAAGGTTTAATTTTCCGTTCTCAACTGGAATGATGGAACCATCCATCAGATTTTCTGCCTGGGACGCGCGCAGCGGGACCGGAATGGAAAGGAAGCTTTCCTGGTCGTCACTGTTGGCTGCGGTAATGCAGACACTTCCCTGTGCGTGTCTGGCGAAAGCATACTGCCGGTTGGTGAGCAGAAGCTCCTGATAACGCCCACCGTGGAATTCCGGCTGCTCCGTATGAATACGGGCAAGCTTTGCGATCAAATCTGTAAGATCACTGTGTTTTGCCTCGCCCTCTTCCAGGGTAATGCAGGGCCGCAGGGCTGCGTCGCTTTCGCGGGTGCGGGTGCCTTCCAGCGCCCATTCGCCTCCGTAATAAATAGAAGGAATGCCGGGAAGGGTAAAGAGCAGTGTCCATGCCAGAGGCAGATGCGCTTTTTTATTCAGTTTGCTGGCAATACGGTTTTCATCGTGGTTGTCCAGAAACGTGTAGAGCTTTGTGCCGATGGCTTCCAGTCTCCGTACATTGTGGGCAATCTCAAAGAAGTTATGGTCATTGAGCCCGGAATAGAGGCTCTTATGTAATTCGTAGTTGGTGACGGAATGGAGCATGCCATCGTTCACCCAGCGGCCATATTCGCCGTGGATAACTTCGCCCATGAGCCAGAAATCCGGTTTCATGGAAGCGGTCTGGGCGCGCATCTCCTGCATAAAGCCGAAGTCCATGACGTTGGCACAGTCTAAGCGGATGCCGTCAATGTCAAATTCAGAGATCCAGAAGCGGATGACATCAAACAGATACTGCTTTACTTCCGGATTCTGTAAATTCAGGCAGGGCAGCTCGAAATGCCCCTGCCATGCCTCGTAGCCGAAGCCATCATTGTAAGGGCTGTTCCAGCCAAAGTTTACACCCTTGTACCAGCCGCAGTAACGGGAGCCTTCGCGGTTTTTCTGAATATCCCGGAACGCGAAGAACTCGCGGCCGGTATGGTTAAATACTCCGTCTACGACTACTTTGATACCAGCTTCGTGGCAGAGCTTTGTGAAATGCCGGAAACCTTCGTTGGTGCCAAGCCGGCGGTCCACAAGCTTATAGTCTCTGGTGTCGTAGCCATGGGAGGAGGACTCAAAGAGCGGTCCGATGTACAGGGCGGTGCAGCCTAAGGCTTCCATGTGGGCAACCCATTTGTCCAGCTCCGGAAAACGGTCGGCTGCGGCGTCTTCGGTGTTGGCGAATGGCGCCCCCAGCATACCCAGCGGGTAGATGTGATAAAATACTGCTTTTTCATACCATGATGCCATAGATATCAAGTCCTCCTGATTGCATAGTTTCGTTTTGCTAAAAATCCAGCCGTTCCAGAAGCTTGAAGCGCCGGAGCAGAAACTGATAGCGGAGCCAGACTGCGTTCAGCTCGTAGATACAGCAGTCGATCAGCGGCGGGTCTGTCACCTGGTCGAACTGGTTTAATAAGGATTCCATTTTGTGCTGCGTCTGATGAATTTCTGCTTTCAGTTTCATGTTTTCACGGGCGGCCGCCTGGCGGCAGTCGTTTCGTGTGAAGAAATGTCCGTTGTTTTTCATAGATTTACACTCCTTTTGGAGTGTAGTATCTGGAATGAGTGGAAAATTATACGTATTTCTCCTTATTTCTGGCTGAAGATTTCTTCGACCAGGTAACCCAGTTTCATCAGCTGTCTTGTGCAGTCCAGAAAGGTGAGGCGGTAGTAGTTGGAAGTACCGGACTGGGTTACCTCCACCAGCCCGCAGCTCTTCATAATCTTTAAATGATGGGAGATAGCCGGTCTGGACAGATTGGTCTGCCGGGTGATCTCGTTGACGTTCAGCCCTTCCGTGTGGCCGTTCTGGGAGGCAATGCACAATGCTTCGATGATGTTTAAGCGGACCTCATCTCCGAGGGCGATAAACAGCGGCATACAGCTGTGAAACAGTTCCTGTAGTTCTTTGGAGTCCGCCATAAAAACCTCCTTTGGTTTAAAAAATTGAACTAAGTTCATTCTATCACGATTGATTGGTAACGTCAACCAAAAATAAAAGGATGAAAACAATATTTTTCGTCAAAATGTCCTATAAAATGCACAAAAAAAGGCTGCCGCAAAATTGTCTCCGACACGTTCACATATCGTTGTTCGCGTGCTCTCACTTACACATGTTCGAGATGCGTACAACCTGATATGTGGAACGTTCTGGAGACAATTTTGCGGCGGCCCTTTTTCAATATGCCTTTACTGATCGAAGTCGGTTTCAAAGACACCTTCCGGGGTGCGCATGGCGAGGATGCCCAGATTAAATTCCTCATCGGAGATGGTGATGTGGTACTCAAAAACCACATCCTCTTCAAATTTGGAGAGGACAACATACTCGCCGTTTTCTTTTCCCTCAATCTGGTCGCAGATGTCGTTGTAGACAGCCTCGCCGGAGATTTCCCGCGGGTAGCCGGATGCCTTGATTTTTGCCTCAATGGCTTCATATAATTCGTTCATGGTGATGATACTCCTTTTTTTGCTTTCAAGTGTTTTTAGTATAGCATTTCGGACGGTCCATGTCCAATTGTTTCCGTGGTGGAACTGCTGCTGTCGAACCCTGTCGTTTTATGCAGATGCTGTGCATTGACGGACAGCGGAATCTTGGATATGATTAGTCCACAATCAACGCATCATTCCGATGCAGAATCCTTTGGACGTTCCTTTTATTCTGGTCCGTCCAAAGGGTTTCTAAGAGTATTGTTTCTGAAAGCATGGGGCTTTTGGATATCAGCCGTTTCGGCAGAGTTTTCATTTTTCGTGAGTTTTTTTAGAGCACACATAACAGCGGATATTCGCGGTTATGGCAGATGGAAAAGAAGGTGAGATTGCATTACTGAGAAAAGTGCGTATTTGTTTCTGGCTGCAGGTCTTTGTTTTTGCGCGTGGACAGACCTGAGATGGGGCCGTGTACCCAATGAAGCCTTGATCCTGCTGGCGCTGGCGGGGGTACTGGCGCGAGGGCTGGGATATTTAACCGGGGCGCTGCCATTTCTACTGTTTGGTATGTGTCTGTTTCGTTTCCGGGCTATGGGAGCGGGGGACGGCAAGCTGATGGCGGTCATTGGCGGATATCTGGGAATCCGGGGCGGTTTTTATGCGGTGGCGCTGGGATTTCTGGTGGGAGCGCTGTGGAGTCTGTGGAGGTTCCGGCGGCCTGGCCTTGTGGCAGAGCGGTTTTGTTATCTGCGGGGGTATGTCCGGACAGTGGTGCAGGGCCGGTGTTTGCCGCCATATGATTCGCTGGAGCATACAGAGGTGTCGTATCATATTCCATTTGCGGTATGTCTGGCGGCGGGGGTCTTTGCTTATGGCGTGCTGCGATGGATGGAGGTGTTATAGCAGGTTTGATGGCCAGTTGCCGGCAAAAGACTGGTGCAGCAGAAAACAGGAAGCCGCATCAGGATGAAAGGGGGAATGGGATGAAAAAAATTATGGCAGTCTACGATGTAGACTCCCGGTATGCGGATCGGTTTGCGGAGTTTGCGAACCAGCGGGAGCAGGTACCGTTTAAGGTGGTGGCGTTTACCAGCCTGGAAAAACTCAGGGAGTTTTCGAAACGGGAGCAGATTGATCTTCTGCTGATTGGGGACGGTGTAACGGAGAAAGAACTGGAGGGGATCCAGGCGGTGCAGACAGTGCGGCTCAGTGAGACCGGTGTAGCCAAAGAAGGCGAAGCGGTGGTGTACAAATACCAGGCATCGGACAGTCTTTTGCGGGAGGTGATGTCCTGGTATCAGCCCCAGGAGATTCCGACACTTATGACCGTGGGTGGAAGGCGAAGCCAGATCATCGGAGTGTATTCACCGGTGGGACGATGCGGAAAGAGCAGCTTTGCCTTTACCCTGGGGCAGGTGCTGGCCCGGGAGGAAAAGGTGCTTTACATGACACTGGAGGAATTTTCCGGCCTTTCGGCGCTGACCGGAACCGCGTATACAGGCGGTCTTTCTGATCTGCTTTACTATTACACCCAGCGGGAGTACAGTCCGGTGCGTCTGGGCAGCGTGACCTACAACTGGGGCGGCCTGGATTATATTCCGCCAGTCACCTATGCGGAGGACAAGACCGGAATCCGTCAGGAAGTATTTGCCGGTCTGATCCAGAAGATTGCGGCTGATGGCGCGTATGAGAAGCTGATTCTGGATGTGGGTGTATTCTGCGGCGGGGCAGAGGAGCTTCTTGGCATCTGCGATGTGGTGTATGTGCCGGTAAAAGACGATGTGGTGTCTACCGCAAAGCTGGAGGAATGGAAAGAGTACCTGAAGCGGTCCGGACGGAGCGTATTGTGGGAAAAACTGCGCTTTTTACAGCTGCCGGAACCGGTGCTGTCCATGAGCCGGGAAACTTATCTGGAACAGCTTTTGTGGAGTGATCTGGGAGATTTTGTAAGGGAACTGAGATAGATTCGTTTGCGTATATGAAAAAGCAGAAGGGGGGAGCCAGAGATGATGGAGCTGGATCAAAGAACTGCGGAAGACGTAAGTGTAACGGCTCTGCTGGAGCAGCTTCGTGTGGAGGTGCGGGAAACACTTTCCGGGTTTGACCAGATTGGAGACGAGGAACTGTACGACTGCATTGATCAGGCGATTGCCGGCCAGGCGGGGCGGCAGTATCTGCCACTGGGGCAGCGGATTGAACTGAAAAACAGGCTCTTTGACAGCTTTCGCCGTCTGGATATTTTGCAGGAGCTGGTGGATGATCCTGAGGTTACCGAGATTATGGTGAATGGGAAGGATGACATTTTCATAGAGAAATCCGGGCGGCTGGAGCGCTGGAATCACAGCTTTGAGCGGGTAGAGCAGCTGGAAGACATGATTCAGCAGATCGTCAGCAAGATTAACCGCGTGGTCAATGTGAGCAGGCCCATTGCGGACGCAAGGCTGGTGGAAGATGGATCCCGCGTACACATTGTGCTGCCGCCCATTGCTCTGGACGGGCCGGTGGTGACCATCCGGAAATTTCCGGAACCCATCACCATAGAACGTCTGATCCAGTATGGATCCCTAACGCGGGAAGCGGCAGAGTTTCTGGGAAAGCTGGTGAGATCCGGCTACAACATTTTCATCAGCGGAGGAACCGGATCGGGCAAGACCACGTTTTTAAATGCCCTGTCATCGTATATTCCAGAGACGGAGCGGGTCATTACGATTGAGGATTCCGCGGAACTGCAGATCACCCAGGTGCCGAATCTGGTGCGGCTGGAGACCCGCGGTGCCAATGCGGAGGGCGAAGGTGCGGTGGAGATTAGCGACCTGATCCGGGCATCGCTTCGTATGAGACCGAATTATCTGATTGTCGGAGAAGTACGTGGAAAAGAGTGTCTGGATATGCTGCAGGCATTGAATACCGGGCACTTCGGGCTTTCCACCGGTCACGGAAACAGTGCCGGAGATATGCTTTCGCGTCTGGAAACCATGGCGCTTATGGCAGCGGACATTCCGTTGGCTGCCGTGCGGGGGCAGATTGCTTCTGCCATTGACATTCTGGTGCATCTGGGACGGCTGCGGGACCGGAGCAGGCGGGTACTGGAGATCACGGAAGTGCTGGGGTATGAGGATGGAGCGATTCAGTTACATCCGCTGTACCGGTTTGAAGAAAGGGGGGATGTGGATGAGGGCGGAGCAGCGGAAACAGGAAGCAAAGGCCCAGAGCAGGATAAATCCGGCAGAAGGAAAGGACAGCCAGAGGAGGCTGTCTGCGGCAGTCTCATCCAGGTTGGTTCTCTCCGGCACAGGGAGAAACTCAGGGCAGCAGGTTACACCATATAAGAAGGGAAAAGCAGCCAGGCATCGGCCTGGGAATCCGGCAGGCCGGATCCTTTCTTATGACAGATACCGGCTGTCGGCCAAAGAACTGCTGTTGGTTCTGGGAAAAAGCGTGGCGGTGAGCGGACTGTTTTCCTATGTGTTTTACCGGAGTATGGCAGCGTTTGCGCTAATGCTTCCGGTGAGCAGCGTATTTCTGTTTCTGAGGGAGCGCAGGCAGCGGTTAAAAAAGAGAAAGCTTCTTCTGGCGCAGCAGTTTAAGGAAGCCATGGTGATCCTGGCGGCATCACTGAGCGCCGGGTACGCCATGGAAAACGCCATGGCGGTGAGTCTGGAGGAACTGAAGCTGCTTTATGGGCCGGATGGATTGATTGTACAGGAATTCTCCGGGATGGTACAGCAGATACGGACCAATCGGAATGTGGAGCAGGTGCTGCTGGAATTTGCGGGCCGGAGCGGTCTGGAGGATGTGCAGAATCTGGCAGAGGTGCTGGGTATTGGAAAACGGACCGGAGGAGATCTGGGAAGCATCATGCGGCATACGGCAGAGGTAATCCGGGATAAGATGCAGGTGAAGGAAGAAATCATGACGCTGACAGCATCCCGGCAGTTTGAACAGAAGATCATGAACATGATCCCGTTTTTCATTGTCTTTTACGTGGAAGGAACTTCACCGGGATTTTTTGACCAGATGTACCGGACCGGAATGGGAAGGGGGCTTATGACACTGTGCCTGGGTTTATATCTGACTGCATTCTGGCTGTCAGAGCGGATTCTGGAGATTGAGGTGTAGTGTGAAGCAGAAACGTAATTGGACTGCCGCGGCAGTCTGCGCAGTATTCGGGATTTTGCTATGGGCGTATCTGTCTTGGTTTCAGCCAGATCCGGAACCGTATCTGGCCCAGGGGCAGGTAAAGCGGGAAACCTACGGTGGAAGCACAAAAGAGCAGAAGCTGATCGTGACCGGGCTGGAGGAAGAGGAGCAGATGATCACGGTAACAGTGAGTCCGAGGATTTATACCAGAGAAGAAGCTGACGCGGTATTTTACGAGGTCATGGAAGGAATGGAGGAGCGGATCCGCGGAAAGAATGAGAGCCTTCAGGCGGTATCGCAGGATCTGAAGCTGCCGTCATATCTGAGTGAATATGGAGTGCGGGTGCGCTGGCACTCATCGGAACCGGAGCTTTTATCTTCCGCCGGATCGGTGGATACGGAAATCAAAAGGGTACACGAAGTAATGCTGCAGGCGGAACTTTCCGCAGGCGACTACCGGGCTGATTTTGAACTTCCGGTGACACTGGTGCCGGAGGTCCTGACGCCGGAAGAGCAGCAGAAAAAGAAGTTTTCCGAAGAATTGGTCCGGCTGGACGGGCAGCAGAAATATGCGGAATATCTGGAACTTCCGGCAGAGTATCAGGGAAAAACATTATCCTACCGGAATGCGGAAAAACCTAATTACATCATGATTCCGTTTCTGGGGGTTCTGATGGCGGCACTTTTGCTGATGCAGGAGGAGTCGAAGCAGCGGGAGCTGGCAAAAAAGCGGGAGCAGCAGCTTCTTCTGGATTATGCGGAGATGGTGTCAAAGCTGCAGGTGCTGGTGGGCGCCGGAATGACGGTGCGCAATGCCTGGGGGCGTATGGTACAGGACTATGAGGCTTTGGCCGGAAAACAGAGCCGACCGGCTTATGAGGAAATGCGCCAGACCTATTACCAGATGGAAAACGGAACAGCAGAGGGAGCGGCGTACCGGGAATTTGGCAGAAGATGCCGCCTGCAGCCGTACCTGAAGCTCAGCAGTATTCTGGAGCAGAACCGCAAAACCGGAACAAAAAATCTCCGGGAGCTTCTGCGTACGGAGGTGGAGGATGCCTTTGAACTGCGCAAAAATCTGGCCCGGAAAATGGGCGAGGAAGCAGGAACAAAGCTTCTGGTACCGCTGTTTTTGCTGCTGTTCGTGGTCATGATCTTTATCATGGTTCCGGCCATGATGACCATGGGATAGCGTAGGATGTCCGGCAGGCCGCTGACAGAAGAAAAGAAACAAGCTGTGAGAACAGTGACAAATAGAATGATAACAGGGAGGAAATGAGTATGCTGGAAGCGTGGAAGAAAAATTCGGGAATGAGAGAGCTGAGTGCGTTCATGGAGGATGACTCAGGAGTGGGTGTGATTGAGGTAGTTCTGATTCTGGTCGTTTTGATTGGTCTCGTGATCATTTTCAAGACGCAGATCACCAAGCTCCTGGAAAACATCTTTAAGGAGATTGAGAGCCAGTCCAAAGAAGTATATTAGCTCAGGGCTATGGAAAAAGCAAGTGAAAAAAAACGGGGGCTGGGCGGACAGATTACCGTGTTTGTCAGTATGATCCTGATGCTGCTTTTCGCATTTCTGTGTGTGCTGATGGAGTCGGCCCGCACAGCAGGCGCAAGGTGGTATCTGCAGATGGCGGCTTCCTCTTCCATGGATTCGGTGTTCAGCCAGTATCACCGGGAACTCTGGGACCGGTACCGTCTGCTATTTGCGGAGTATGAGACCGGGGCAGAAATGGAAGCGGATTTTGCCGGGTTTCTGCTCCCGTATCTGGAAACAGACAACTGGTATCCCATGGCACTGGAAGCGGTTTCTGCGGAGGAGATTGTGCGTGCGGTGGACGGACACGGCGCGTATCTGGAAAAGGAAATTCTGGATTATATGAAGTATGGGATCTGGAATTTGGATTTTGAGGGAGACGCAGTGGAAAATCTCTGGAAGCAGGAGCGGGAGGCAGAGGCTGTGACAGAGATGGCGCAGACTTACCGCACCAGGACCCGGGATGTCTGGAAGCTGGAGCGGGTTCTGGAATCCATCAGTGAAAATCTGAACCGACAGAGAAATGAGCGGCAGCAGGGACTGAATGCGCTTTCTTCCTACGATGGCGCAGGATTTCGCCGGGCAGCAGAGCAGATGATTGGAGCGTTGAAAAAAATGCCGGGGCTTGTGAAGCAGTATGAAAAAGAGGCGGACAGGCTGGCGGAAACACTGCAGGCGGACCGGCGGGAACAGGAAGCCCGCACGGACCGGCTTGGCACAGACATGACTGCGGCTCTGGAGCAGGAGATTCAGGAATACGAGGCGTATGTTGCGGAGGATGGAAAACGCAGGCAGGAAATCCGGGATCTGGAGCCGAGGTCGGCAGAGCAGATTCAGCGTCTGGAGGAGCTGATCGAGCTTTCCTATGAGGTGGAACGGGAAATTGAAGAGTGGGAAGGGGATGACGATGAAGACGGAGACAGCGAGCCGGATTGCGAGAGTCTCTGGAGGCCGGTACGAACCGGTCTGGAAAGCATTCAGATCCCGCCGCTGTCCTTTGTGCACGGAATTCAGGATAAGGAGAAAGAAGGCTGGCTGAAACAGGTAGAGCAGCTTTACCAGGAAGGAATGCTGGGACTTCTGGTGCCGGAAGGGTGTCAGATATCAAAAAAAACAGCGGTCCTGACGGCACTGCCCTCCCATGCGGAGACATACGGTGAGGGAGCTGGAAGCGGAAGTATGCCCGACCACATTCTGGTGAATGAATACTGCGGAATGTTTTTTTCACAGTTTTGTTCGGCGCAGGAGAATGGGGAAAGTGGGACACAGAAGCAGTCAGCTGGTTTGGGGAATGGTTTGCAGACGCCAGCCGGAGTGCCAGAATCTGGAAATCAGGACCACACCCTGGACTATGAGGTGGAATATCTTCTTTATGGAAATGGAAGTGACCGGGAAAATTTAAGTGATGCGGTGCACCGACTTCTGGCAGTGCGGTCCGGCCTGAATCTCATTCATATCCTATCGGACAACGCAAAGCGGGCGCAGGCCAGAGAACTGGCCACTGTGATTACCGGAGCGGGTTCCATTACACCGCTGATTCTGGTGACAACATTTTTCGTAATGTCTGTCTGGGCACTGGGAGAGGCACTGATGGATGTGAAAGGATTGCTGGCCGGACGCAAGGTAATGCTCTTGAAGGCGGCAGAGGACTGGACGCTCAGCGTGGAAAATCTGCTGGCACTGGGCCGGGATGGAAAACCGGATACCGGCGGTGGAGAGCGGGGACTCTCGTATCTTTCCTGGCTGAAGATCCTTTTGTTTGTGGAGCCGCTGGTCCGTCAGGAATACCGGATCATGGATGTGATCGAGCTGAATCTGGGTCAGGGGAATAGCGGCTTTCGGATGCGGAACGGTGTGTATCAGGTGGATATGTCCGGGCGTGTCTGTGGAAAGCACCTGTTCTTTTCGCCTGCGTTTGTGGAAAACATTACGGGAAATCATGACCAGGGGATGATGATGACCGTAAAGACGGAACGGAGATATTAAGAAGGATAAAGGTAACTGTGAGGGTACTGAACAGTTACGGATAAAGAATGGTATAGGGAAAGCGATTTTTTGAACGGCAGCCGGGAAAGGAGGTGAAAAGGAATGTCCTGCTGGATGAAAAACAATAGCGTTTATGAGGAAAAACGAGCAGATCAAAAAAATAAAACCAATGTACCTCTCCAAGTACGAAGCCCCTTTTATGAAAAAAACATGTTCTCAGCTCAGAAACAAAAGAAAGCGCGTTCAGGCAGCAGGGCATTCCCTTTCATCTCCTTTCCGGAATGCTGGTACAGGACAAGGCATGGGAGGCACCGGGGAAAAGCCGGAATATGGAAGCCGCTTCGCGCATCCCTGACGCTGGAGGCTGCGCTGGTACTGCCGCTTTTGATTTTTGCTTCGGTCTGTCTGATGCTTCCGGCAAAAATCATGATGACAGAGCGGAAGCTGCAGGCAGGTCTTGAGGCAGCGGGTGAAGAGCTAAGTCAGTATGCCTACCTGCTGGACAGTGTGGAGCAGGGAAATCTGGATGGAATTCCCGGAGCCGGGGAGACCGCGAAAGCCTTCAGCCAGAATGCGGCCGCTGTTGCCGCGCCGCTCTATGCCCGGAGCAGAGCGCTGGCGTACTGCGATACCGCGAACGTATCCCATGTCAGTATGCTTGCTTCCTCGGTGCGGGAGGATGGAGAGACACTGGATCTGGTGATGGATTATGAGATTTCTTTTCCATTCCCGGTGCTGGGGCTTTCCTCTCTTCACCGTACGGTACGCAGCCGGAGACGCTGCTGGATCGGGCGGGAAGGTCGGTATGGGGAAGGAACGGACCATGTGGATGAGGACGAGCGGATTGTCTATGTGGGAAGGAACAGTACACGCTATCACCCGGACCGGAGCTGCCACTATCTTTCCAATAAGCTGACAGCCGTATCCTGGGAGAGCGTTTCCAATAAGCGGAACACGGATGGCAGCAAATATTATCCCTGTTCGGCCTGCGCGAAAGGTGCGGGAAAGGGGAGTACTGTTTACATCATGCCAAGCGGTGGAAAGTATCATGCGCTGCAGGACTGCAAGGCGATCATGGCCTATGTGCGGGCGGTAAAGCTGAAGGAAGTAAAGCACCTGGGAGCCTGCTCTTACTGCGGAGGATGAGCCGGAGCAGTGAATTATATGAGGGGGAAGTATTATGAATATGGAAATGGCACGTATGGGCGTGTTTCTTATGTTTTTACTGGCGGCAGCCTGGCAGGATTTTGGAACAAAACAGGTTTCAACAGAACTCTTATGGTTATCCGGAACGGCAGCGCTGGTCTGCCAGTCACTGTCCGTGCTGTGTCTGGCATTTATGAAAGAAGCAGGTGCAGAAGAAGCAGTACTTCCGTTTTTTCTGAATGCCTGGGGACCTTATCTGGCGGGGGTATTACCTGGAGCAGCGCTTCTGGTGCTTTCCAGACTGGGCTGTGGGATCGGTGTCGGAGACGGAGTCTTTTTTCTGGTGAGTGGACTGCTTCTCGGGCTGCGGCATAATTTGCTGTTTCTGTGTGGAACCATATTATGCTGTGGTTTATTTGGCCTTGGCTATTACGTCTGGAGCCGGATGAAAGGAAATTATGGGGCAGGGAAAATAGAACTTCCTCTTCTGCCTTTTGCAGTATTTCCGGGCATCTGGACCGCAGCGCTGTATGTGACACAGATTCGGACAGTTGGAATATAGGGAGCACGCAGAAAGGTATTTGGCGGGAGAAAAATGAAGTTACGGGCAAGTATGACAGTAGAAGCGGCAGGCGTCATGGCAGTGGTGCTGATAACCATTATGGTTTTGATGGGCCAGGCCATGAACTGGAGTGCTAGAGCTGCGGGAAGCTTTGCGCTGCATGAGACTGTGGAGCGGGAACGGCACCAGATCGAATATGCGGAGAAAAATCAGGTAAAGGAGCACGCGAACGGAAATAACTGGAGCCTGGAAATCACGGCACCGGTGTTTCGTCCGGAAAAAATGCTCAGGATGTGGAGTCTGGCGGAGGATAGGACATGAAGACCAGTTATCAGAGGGAACTGAAGCGGAATTATCTTATTGTGGAAATGGAAAAGTCTGATACGCGGGGAGAGCCGCCTTTTGAGCAGAAGATGTTGGAACAGAATCAGATTGATGGAATTTTGCGGTTTCAGGTGCGGCAGAAGGATGAAGAGATCCGCTTCTTTTACGAGATTACCTCAAAACAGCCGCTGTCCCGTCTGTTGGAAGGGCAGACAATTCAGGCAGAGCAGATCCGGGCCCTGATACTTGGGATTGCCAGGTCGCTGGATCACATGGAACAGTACCTGATCAGTGAAAAAAGTGTACTTCTGAATCCGGAATATTTATATGTGGATCCGGAAAGCCTGAAAGTCTGGCTGTGCCTGGTGCCGGGACTGGAATGCGATTTCCCGGAAGACTACAGCCGTCTTCTGGAGTACCTTCTTGGCAAGGTGGACCACCGGGATAAGGAGTCGGTGGTGCTGGCCTATGGCCTGTATCAGGAAACAAGAAAAGAAAATTACGGAATGGCGGATATTTTGCGGCTGGCACAGCAGAAAAGCTGTGTGAGCGGGCCAAACCACAAAAGCGGGGACGGAAGCAGATTATCAACTCCAGCAGGTTTGGAAATACCGCAGACGACAGAGCGGAGCAGGATTGAGGAAAAATCTTCAGAGCTTGTATTCAGGAAAAGAAAAAATGGAGAAGGAGAAATAGAAAACCGCACTGGATCAGGAAAAAAGGTGCAGATGAACAAACAGGAAAACAGCTGGCAGCTGGGAAAAGTGCGCGGAAATCAGATCCAGACAGACGCACAGGAAGAAGCAGCCGGTCTGTTTGGCAAATGGAAACAGCGGAGAAAGGAACGAAAAGAAGAAAAAGAGAGAGAACTGGAGCGGGCCATGCAGATGCCATGGGATACCATCGCATTTGATGGAGGTTCTGCGGAAGAGTGGGGAACTCCAGAAGGATATGGCAGAGCAGAATATAAAACTGAGTACGGAACAGAGTATAGAACAGGAAACGGTGGGGCCGGGTATGGGACAGGCAATAGCGCAGCGCATGACCCGGGCAGCCGGGGGGATAGACAGAAACCGGTGGAAACCGCGGCGGCTGTCCAGAGCAGCGACACAATCCTGTTAAATGGGGAAATGAACGGAACCGGCGCTCAGGTAAAACGACTGACTGCGCTGGATCCGGGAGCAGAAGACATCATCATTGCCTACTATCCGTTTATCATTGGCAAACAGGAAAATCTGGTGGACTATGTTCTGCACCGGGAGACCGTCAGTCGCCTGCACCTTCGCATTGACCGGAAAGAAGACCGCTACTATGTGCAGGACTTAAATTCCACAAACGGCACCATGGCAGGCGGCCATATGCTGGAAAATAACGAGATCATGGAAATCTGGGATGGAGTGGAGATCAGTATTGCGGGGGCGAGATATCGGTTTGAGTAAGAATAGATAAGGTGATGGAATAGATAGAATCCTGGCTTGTGAACAGGAGGGGGAGATGCTAAAATGAAATTGGAAGAGCGATATGAAAAATTTTGTCCGGCCTTTAGCTGTTTCGGTACCGTCTCTGCGCATGATAAATCCTTCTTTGCAAATGGGAACCCCTTTATCGTTGATAGTGAAATCATCCTTATATACCGGCGGATGTCCGCCTTTTCCATTTAAATCAATATAAAGAACGATGCCATGAGCTTTGCAGTATTCATAATAAGGCATGGTATCATGTGCAGAATCCAGGATCAGTTTGGTGACATTGACATCAGGAAGCAGTTCTTTCATGGAAAACCAAGCATACAAAAAACCATGAGAATCATGTCTGGATGCCGGTCCAAGTACTGGAAAAACAGGAAGATCATTCACGGAATCAGAGGCAGTAAGCATGTATAGGTCATAACCAAAATAAAAGCGCTTTCTGTGAGAGTCCCAACCGATGTTGCAGTCGGGTTGACTATAAAAACGATCACAGTTACAATCCCGGTTTCCGTTTTCAAGGCAATTACAAGTCCTTTGTTTCCGTTCCTGTGCAGAGGTATAAACAGGAGTTCCATCGCCGGCTAAAGCCAGACTTTTCAAACTAATTAAACCATCATCGACGGAATGATTCAGAAAAATTGTGCGAAAAATCTCATAAATCTGCATACAGGGATCCATGTCATGAGGAGCATGTTCTTCAAACTGGAGAAAGAGATCCTTTACAGTGACCTTTTCTACAGGAGGAGCCTTTTGCTCATTACCTTTTGGTTTCTGCGGTTTTTCCTTAGGTGGATGAATGGACTCGGTGATATTGTTTTTGTCTGAGAGCCACAGTCTGGAAAAGAAGTCATAAAAGGTACCGACACCTGGAGTGTCGCCCACTTGGAAACCGGACAGTATAGCATGAAGGTGGTTTTCTTTTAAATCAGAAGCCCATTTGGTGTATGACGTAATCTTAAATTCAACAGAAAGAAGGACAGAGCGAAGCATATCAGAAGGCAGGCGTGGTACCGGACCGAAAGAGGAATAGCGATCCTGCATTAAGACATCGAGTCCTGAAAGATCAAGATTCCAAATTTTTTCCATGATATCCCATGTGGAAGAAGATAAAGAGTTAGCAGCGTCAGGATAATATTTACGTAATTGAGTCAGGACACGATCCTGATAGGCGGCATGACCGCCAGAATTAAATGGTTTCAATAAAGCACCCTCCAATCAAAAAGTATGAACCGGCTGAGCCGGAATAGTTTTTCTTATTAATCAAGGGCGCGAAGCGCCGCATTTTTTGAGAAGTTTGTCAAGTGCTTTTTGCAAAAAAAGTGGGGGAATTTATAAAAAAGGAACCTCAGAGGCCTGATAAATAAAGGCTTAGAGATTCCGAGAGTCTATAAGGCTTACAGGGAGGACATCTCCCTGCGGGAGGCCTGCATTGCACTGGACTTTTTGAGCGGAGAAGAATTCGACGAGGTATTCCACCCGGAACAGATGGTCTCTTCGCATCTTCGCAGTCAAGGCCTACGGCAAATCCGGATTCATCTCGTAATACCGGTACATGATCTGGTAGAGATCCTCGATCTCCGCCCTCCGGTCAGAGTTCTTGTCGTAGAGGATTGCCAGGTCATAAGTGATATCACAGTCCTCGATCAAGTAGAAGTTGTCGGGGTTTACACCGGGGATTGGCTTGGCGTAGAGGCAGTTGTAGGTTCCTGTGTTTGCCACCTGGAACATGTAGGGCATGTTTTTGACGTCGATGATGTTGCTGGGCTTTACGTTGTATTTCCGCAGCGCATCCTCCGTCGCCTTCCGGATGCGCGGGGCGTTGCCCGGCAGGCAGAGGGGATCCCCGTCCAGGACGGAGATCGGCAGGGAGGGATATTTGCTGCCCTCCCTGCGGCGGGCCAGGGCGGCCTTGGGGCTTCCCTTCCGGAGGTAGATGCCGATGGGATCGCGCCGGATCACGAAGTAGCTTATGGGGCCTGCTGTGACGGGAAGCCTGGAGAACGCCAGGTCCACCGAGTGGTTGAGGACCCCCATCTCGCGCTCCGCGAGGGTGAGCTCCGAGAAGGTGTAGTGCTCCGGGGAAAAATTGGGGATCGCGTTCTGCATGGCCTCGATGATGTATTTTCCCACCCGCATAGATATTCCAATATTTAATGGCTTGGTGCGCAGACCCAGCAAAAACGCGTCGTAGGTGCTGATGACCTCCTTCGCCATCGCATAAAATTGTTCCCCCACATCGCTGAGCTCCAAGGGCTTTCCGGGGGTGCGGTAGAAGAGAGGCGCGTCCAGCTCTGCCTCCACGCGGGACAAGAGCTGGCTTAGGGCCGACTGGGTGATAAACAGGCGCTCCGCGGTCTTTGACATGCTCCTGGTCTGAACGATTTCCATAATGGCTTTTATATCTGAGATTTTCATAAATTGCCCCTAACCCATTAGTTTTGCTTAACACAGCCTTAGTATATGCGAATTAGACAAAAAAGACAAGGGTAAATATAATAAAACTATAAAATTTTTCTACATAAGGAGGGGCTTATGAGTCAACTTACCATCTGTTTTATTATTTTTATCCTCACCATCATCGGTTACTGCAGCGGTCTTTACAGTCTGGCCTCGATTGCTTTGACCTCCATGATGTGCCTGACGCTCACGGGGTGCTTGGGAGCGAAGGAAGCGCTGGGGTATTTCGCAAACTCCAACGTTATCATGGTGGGCGGCATGTGCGTGGTGGCCGCCGGATTTAACCGGACAAAATTCTGTACAAACCTGGCAACCGGCATCGCGCAGATGTCCCGCGGGAGCGTCACGAAGATGATGCTCGGCTACGTGCTGATCGGCGTGCTGTTAAGCCAGTTTATCCAGAGCCCGGTCGTGGTGTTCGGAATTGTCTACCCGATGCTTTTGGCCACGTCGGAGAGCATGGGCTTAAAGGCGTCCAAGGTTCTGTTCCCGGTCGGCGTTGCGATTATCTGCACCTGCTGCGTTCTGCCTCTCGGGGCCGGAGCCACGGTGGCGGCGGAGTTAAACGGATACCTGGAGAGCTACGGCTACACGCAGTTTACGGTGGGCCTCACGGATCCCATGAAGGGCCGTCTTCCCATGCTGATCATCTCGATCATCTATTTCGGAATATTCGCAATCAAGTTTACACCCGATGAGCCGGTGGTGAAGACCATGGAGATGGAGGTCAAGAAGGTGGCGAAGGGGAACCTGAGCAATTTTGCTGAGATTGCGGCCATCGTCATCTTTTTCGGCGACGCGCTGGCGCTGATGTTCGCGAAGAAGCTGGGGCTCGACAGCTGGGAGATCACGGTGATCGGCGCCCTGCTGATGATTCTGACCAACGTTTTGAAGCCGAAGGAGGCAGCGCAGTCCCTTCCGCTCAACATCCTGTTTTTGATTGTGGGCTCCAACGCCATCGCGGGTGCCCTCTCCAACACCGGAGCCGGGGAGTTTATCGGCAACAACGTGATCAAGCTTGTGAACGTAGTGGGCTACAGCAACTATCTGCTGGGACTGATCTTCTTCATCATTCCGTTCATCCTGACCCAGTTTATGTCCAACCGCGGAACCATGCTGATCTTCCATCCCATCGCCATCGCAACCTGCGCGTCCATGGGCGGTAACCCGGTGGGACTGATGATTTTGATCCAGGCTGCATGCCTGAGCGCGTTTATGACGCCCATGTCCACCTCCGCGACCCCGTACATCATGGGATTGGGCGGATACGACATCCCAAGCATGTTCAAGCAGGGTATCGGCTTTGCCGCGGTGATCTGCGTGGTGTCGGTGGCGTGGACCATGACAATATTCCCAGTGCTGTGATTCTTGCCCCGGGAGACAGAACTTGAATAGACAGGAGGTTTTATAACTATGGATAAGGAGTTGGAGAGAGTCCGGGCGGAGGCCGCGGGCATTGAGTTGGACGAGGAGCTGGCGGCCCGCTTCCCGGTAAAGAGCAGACAGAAGTTAGAGATTCCGGGCGATGAGGCGGACATTACTGTATATCTGTATGAGCCGGAGAACCGGACGGGCGTGACGCCCCTCATCATCAACCTGCACGGCGGCGGCTTCGTGAAGAGCTACCGGGGCCGTGACATCATTCTCTCGCAGAATTTTGCGTGGCACACGGGCTGCCTGGTGGCGGACGTGGACTACAAGACGGCGCCGGAGAAAAAATACCCGTACGCCCAGATGGAGGGGTACCGGGTTGTGGAGTATTTTTACCAGCACGCGGAGCAGTACCGGATCGATCCGCAGCGGATCATCCTGTCCGGCCAGAGCGCCGGCGCCAACCTGATCATAGGAATCGCGATGCGCTTCCTGCGCAGGGAGGAGCACCCGGTTTGCCAACTGATCATGGCCTACCCGCCCCTCGACCTGTACAAGGACCCAATGGAGAAGCCCTTCACGGAGTCCGAGGAAGAGAAGAAGATGGCGATCAACGGCCGCCTCTACAATGACTGGTACATCGACGAGGAGCTGCGTCGGGAGAGCTACGCCTCCCCGGTGTACGCCTCGGAGGAGGAGCTTAGAGGGCTGCCGCCAGTGCTACTTCTGACGGGAGGACTGGACTCACTCGGCGAGGAGGCGGAGCGCTTCACCTACCAGCTGATCCGGGCGGGTGTGCCGGTGACCGCCAAGCGGTTTTTGACCGCAAAGCACGGCTTCCTGGCCAGAAGAAATTCAGAGTTTGTCGAGGCGGAGAAGATGATCTTCGATGTGATAAAGCAGATTAAGGACGGGGAGGAGCTTGTAAACCCGTAAAGGCGGTTAAAGCCAAAGAGAAAGCCAGGGGAACATTGGACAAATCCCGTCCGATGTTCCCCTGGCTTTAATGGGCTACCCGCTACTCAGCTTTCTCAGCCGGATTGTAGCGCAACGCCAGGAACTGATCGTAATTCTTCTGGTACAGCTTGTCTAAGTTATTGGAGTACCCGGCAATGGCCTTGCCGCAGGACTGAGAGAGCGTCTGGACCAGCTCGTCGGCCGCGCTGGGGCTGGCGGTGGACTGCGGGTTCTACAGCGGCGCGATCATGAGCTTTCCGACTAAGATTCACCGGTCGGATGAATCTTGAAAAGTAAATATTATCCAGAATGGATATGACACGTAATAAATTTGAGAAAATGGCGCACTTTAATAGACCATGCGTCAAACTTTGGTGACATTGACATCAGGAAGCAGTTCTTTCATGGAAAACCAAGCATACAAAAAAACATGAGAATCATGTCTGGATGCCGGTCCAAGTACTGGAAAAACAGGAAGACTATTCACGGAATCAGAGGCAGTAAGCATGTATAGGTCATAACCAAAATAATACCGGGAAGCGCAGCGGACGAAAATTGATCCGACCGTTGCGGATTATGTGAATCAGGCCTATCCGGTTTAAATGAGAAAAGTCCTCACGGCATGTGCGATTTAAAAATGAATCGCCTTTGCCGTGAGGGCTTTTTATGGCTATGAAGGGATTACCGCATATGGGGCAATGGTCAAATCTTTATAGTACGTGCAGACTGTACAATCAACGGATTTTGTACATGGATTTTTCCGGGCTGATACGGTAAGATAATGAATGAACTGTAACATAGAAAGTATTGTGAAAAGAACGGAGTTTACATGAACCAGTATCAGAATCCTTATTATATGGTGCCGCAGCGCCGCCCCCGTGCCTGGGTGAATGGCACCCTGATCGTCTTAAATATTCTTTACTTTTTGTATCTGGAGTTGACCGGTTCCACGGAAGACGCGTACTTCATGCTGGAGCATGGGGCCATGTACGGTCCGTTTATCCTGGAAGAGCATGAATATTACCGGCTGCTGATATCCATATTTATGCACTTTGGCATCAACCATATTGTGAATAACATGCTGGTGTTGTTTGTGCTTGGGGATAATCTGGAGCGGGCGCTGGGAAAGGTGAAGTATCTGATCTTTTACCTGATCTGCGGAGTGGGAGCCAATGTGATCTCCCTGCTCTTTGAGATGCCGTCTGGTGACTGGTCCGTGGGAGCCGGGGCATCTGGCGCAATCTTTGGCGTGGTTGGCGGGCTGATTTATGTGGTGGCCGTGAACAAGGGACGGCTGGAGGATTTAAGCACGCGGCAGCTTGTGACCATGGCGGCCTTTTCCCTGTACCTTGGCTTTACCAGCACCGGCGTGGATAACACCGCCCATGTAGCGGGACTGATAATCGGAATCATCCTGGCGGCCATTCTGTACCGCAAACCAAAGCGTACTTGCAGAGCGGATATCTGGGGTGTATAATGTGCGATAAGTAGTAACTGTTCAGTAGGTCTGCGCATTCACTGCGCTGACCGTATGAAAACATGGGCTTGCAGGCAAAAATCCCATTGCCGAAGGCAATTTTCAATGGATTTTTGCCCGTAACTGTGAGGGTACTGAACAGTTACGATAAGTAATAGCAGTGCCGAAAACGAGCAGAGCGCAATGACCGTGCTTGCACGGGTCAGTGCGGGAGGCGTGGTTTCGATAGGGCGAAAGCCCGACAGTGAAAAAACACGGAGTGTTTTTGAACAGGGCACGCGAGAAATAAAATGGAGGAAACGACAATGAGAGATGACAACTGCATTTTCTGCAAAATCGCAAACGGCGAAATCCCATCTGCAACCGTATATGAGGATGATGATTTCCGCGCAATTCTGGATTTAGGACCGGCATCGAAAGGCCACACCCTGATTCTGCCGAAGAATCATTATAAAGACCTCTGTGAGGCAGATGAGACCGTTATGGCAAAGATTCTGCCGTTAGCCGCAAAGCTTGGAAAGTCTATGAAGAGCCAGCTTGGCGCAAGCGGATTCAATGTAGTTCAGAACAACGGAACCAGCGCAGGACAGACCGTGTTCCATCTGCATGTTCATGTGATTCCGCGTTATGAAGGCGGTCCGGATATGGTAAACTGGGCACCGGGCAAGCCGGAGCAGGAGGAGCTGGCACAGACTGCGGAGACTCTGAAAGCAGGACTGTAAAGCAGAGTTAGAAACTGGCTCAGAATAAAGCACCGAAATGAAAAAGGGCATTGTACGGAAGTATGATTTCGTACAATGCCCTTTTGGCATTTGTTAATGTATACAGATTAGCATCGGGGGCTTATTTGTCGGTGTCTTCCTTCTCCGCATAAGACGCGATCAGTCCCATCACAATATTTACCGCATCGGACAGCTCACTCTTCTCCATAGCGTCTACGAATTTCCGGCGGTTCTCATAAGTGTTCTCAATGGCATCGTACAGGGTGTCGCTGGTAACGTTTTCTTCCTCCAGAACGGTAGAAAAGCCCTGCTTTTCAAAGGACCGTGCGTTTAAGATCTGGTCGCCGCGGCTGGCTGCTGCGGAGAGCGGGATTAAGATGTTTGGCTTTCTCAGAGCCAGGATCTCGCAGATGGAGTTTGCGCCTGCGCGGGACAGGATGATGTCGGCTGCGGCAAACAGGTGGCGCAGCGGAGCGTCTACGTATTCGTACTGTACATATCCCGGGCGGCCGATGAGACCTTCATCCAGATGGCCTTTCCCGCAGATATGTATTACCTGATATTTTTGCAGAAGCTTGGGCAGCAGTTCACGGACTGCGTTGTTGATGGCTACGGCACCCAGGCTTCCACCAATGACCATGATGATCGGTTTGGCGGCGGAAAGACCGGTGAAGTTGAGGCCGGTCAGACGGTCGCCCTGCAGCAGCTCGCGGCGGATTGGGGATCCGGTGAGGACGGCTTTGTCTTCCGGCAGATATTGTAAGGTCTCCGGGAAGTTGCAGCATACCTTGGCAGCGGACGGGATACAGATCTTGTTGGCCAGGCCCGGGGTCATATCAGACTCGTGGATAATGGTCGGAATTTTGAAATGTTTTGCGGCCAGAACCACCGGAACGGACACAAAACCGCCTTTGGAGAATACTACATCCGGACGGTATTTCTTTAAGAGAGAGCGCGCCTCGGCATATCCTTTGATGACGCGGAACGGATCGGAAAAGTTTTTGATGTCAAAGTAACGGCGCAGCTTGCCGGATGAGATGCCATCATACGGAATTCCGGCTCCCTCAATCAGTTTTTTCTCAATGCCGTTGTAGGATCCGATGTAGTGAATCTCGTAGCCGCGCTCCCGCAGAGATGGCAGCAGGGCCAGATTTGGTGTAACGTGTCCGGCAGTACCGCCGCCGGTTAAAACGATTTTCTTCATATAGAAATACCTCCGGTTGGATATAAAAAACATGCTTGTAAAAATATCTGTATTACTATAGTAACCGCCGGGGGCAAAATGTCAACCCCGAATCACCATGGATGATCAGTTCGGCCGGCATGGCAATGTGGCGCGATACAATGTCGTTGCCTTTCCATGAAAGATTTGTTAGACTGATAGAGAAAGGCAGTAAAAACTGCAGGGAGCAGGACATTGCATCGCTTGCAGGGAAAAGACGGCTCCTGAAACAAGAACCAGAAATAGCAAACAGAAAGCAGAGGAAATCATATATGTTAGGAATCATCGGCGCCATGAAGGCGGAAGTAGAGCAGTTAAAGCAGGAAATGAAGCAGCCGGAGGTTGTAACTGTGGCTGGCATGGAGTTTTATAAGGGAACCATCGGGGAGAAAGAGGTAGTGGTTGTTCAGTCTGGAATTGGCAAGGTCAGCGCGGCACTGTGCGTGCAGATCCTGGCAGACCGTTTCGGCGTGGATGGTGTGGTTAACACCGGAATCGCAGGTTCTCTGAAAGCAGAGATCAACATCGGCGACCTGGTGCTTTCCACCGATGCGATCCAGCACGATGTGGACGCGACCAATTTCGGTTATCCGTTAGGGGAGATTCCGCAGCTGGGAACCCTGACCTTCGAGGCAGACGCGCGTCTGCGCGGTCTTGCAAAGAAGTGCTGCGAGGAGGTAAACCCGGATATCAGCGTTTATGAGGGCAGAGTCCTGACCGGAGACCAGTTCATCTGTGATAAGAAAAAGAAAGAGTGGCTGAGCGAGACCTTTAACGGTTCCTGCACCGAGATGGAGGGCGCGGCCATTGCCCAGGCGGCTTACTTAAATAAGATCCCATTTCTGATCGTGCGCGCCATCTCCGACAAGGCCGATGACAGCGCCTCCATGGATTATCCGGAGTTTGAACGTCAGGCCATCATCCACAGCACGAATCTGACCCGCGCGCTGATCCTGGCATATTAATCAGCCTGGTTGGCACATGGAACAGGTGATTCGAGTGCGGAGACCTGAAAGCGGTATCATGTTGTGGCTGAACCTCAAGGTAATGCGCGTTTTTTAGCAGAATTTGACGAACGATTCTGAGCTCCCTGAACTTTTCAAACGGTGACCGGGCAGTTATAATGATACCTGTCGAGACACCATAGCAGCTGCGGCTTCTGGCGGAACGGATCCTGAAATGCCAGAGGTATCAGGAGCAGCTGCAAAAAGGAAAAGAAAGGGGAGCTGTTTTTATGCTGCAATTACTGGAAACAGGCCGTGCGCTCTATGCGCTGGCAGCACTTTGCGTACTGGGAATCCTGACACGAATGGTCACCCGGCATGTCTACAAAAGATTGCTGAAGGAAAGCAATGACCTTTCACTGACCAGAAACAAAAGTCTGAAGGAACTCCGGCAGAGAGCGGAGAATACATATCGTGTGAATCAGGGACTGGTAGACAGCGGTGCCTGGCTGGAGCATCAGCTGTATGAATTCCGGACCATGGGAATCAGGCTTTCTGCCTGGAGCGGCATGGGCGCCCGGTGGACGTGGCTCTGTCTGCTGCTTGGCGGAGCAGCGGCATTTTTTTCTTACTGGTATCGTCTGGATACCTATTATGTAGTCCTCTATGGCGGTGGAGCGGTGCTCATGGCCATGCTGACCATGCTGTTTGACGGCGGAATTGCGGGTGATTTAAAGGAGCAGCTTTTAATCAGCCTGCAGGATCAGATTGACAACGTGGTAGGACCGAAAATGGCGCGCAATCTTTCTATGGAAAACGGACGCACAGAGGGCATGGGGGACCGGGGAGCGCTGCGCAATGTGAGCCGTCTGGTGGACCGTGCCGGACGCATGGGCCGGGTGGAGCCGGAAGAGGACGAAGAACAGAACGCACGGACGGCCCAGCCTGTGTCCGGCGGCCGCAGAGAGAACCGCAGAAACGGAGGGCGTGCTTCCTCGTCGGTAAAAGCCGCGGCTCCGGCTCCGGAGACTCCGGAAAAGGAAAGTATCCGGGATGCGGACTTTATTAAGCGGGGACTGGAGCAGATGGCAGCCAGCCGGGAGAAAAACCGCGGCGGCGATGAAAACTGGATCCGGGATTTAAAACCGGAGGAGGTAGAGCTGATCGGAGATATTCTGAAACAGTATCTGGCCTGAGAAAATATTGAGATCTGATGAAATTGCTGCTGTTTACATAACATATGGACAGCAGACGTGAATCCATCTGACAAAAAAGGGGAGGCGTTTCCAATTGACGGAAGCGTCTCCCTTTTTGCCTTTTTATTCTTCAATCACTTCAATCTCCAGATAATCAAAATCAATCTGTTCAATAAAGCTGTCCTTTGTAAAACGCGTTTTGGCGTGGCGTTTAAAGTCATTGATATTGGAGGAAAGCCAGATTGGTTTCCCAAGATCAAATTCATAACAGATATCATCCAGTGACTGGAATACCATATTGGTGCGGGACATGCTGTAATCAGTCTGGCAGATCACAGTATCTTTGATCAGGTGGTTGTCCTTCCAGATTTTTCCCCACATACGGAACATATCGTTTCTCCTTTCGGATTACAACCGGATGTCCTTTTCATAAACATTCGGAATTGTTAGTTGCAGTTTACAGGCAGGAATTTTCCAAGCTGAAAATTCCGTATGAACAGTAACGAGTATACGTGATTATTCGGATTCTGTAAAGCGGTGGACCGCAGATTGTCGTTACTGCTTGCACAATGTGTGACCAGCAGCAGATTGTCGGATCCTGTTACATTCGCTTGTAGTTCGAATCAGAATGTAGTAAACTGTAAACAGTATATTTCGAAGAGAAAGCTTTCGCGGAAAACAAAATTCCGGGGACGGGGCTTTGTTTTGCAAAGCTTGCGAAGGAGGAAACGGATATGGCGCAGACCATAGAGGAATGCCTGGACTATCTGGCAGCAGCAAGAGAATCTGTTGAGGAACTGTCATTAGCCGCAGATCGGGAGGATCAGTTAAAACAGGACGAAAGCCGTTTGAAAAAGGCTCTGGATACAGAGAAGAAGCAGATGGCAGATGCCGTTGGTTCTACGGTAAAAAAACGAAGAGACGATATCAATTCCAGCTATGACGCGGAAATCAATAAAGCACAGGATCAGTTAAAAAAAGCCCGGGCAAAGCGGGAAAAGGCCAAGAATCAGGGCATGAAGGAGCGCATTGCGGAGGAGACTTCCGAGCTTCATGAGTACAACAAGGAGCTGCTTGCCCGCATGAAGGCAAAGTTCCGGGAATATCATGCGCCGTCCTGGTGCAGAAGCCGTCTGTATTACAGCCTTTATATGCCGCGCTGGGCAAAGGAGTTTTTCAGTCTCCTGATTTTTATCGCGCTGTTTTTCCTGGCACTTCCGTTTGGAATTTATATGCTTCTGCCCCAGCATAAAACCTGGTATCTGGCTCTTGTTTATGTGGCGGATATCCTGATTGTGGGCGGCATTTATATGTGGATCGGCAATCATACCAAGCTCCAGTACGCAGAGTGTTTAAAAGAGGGACGCCAGATCCTGGATCAGATGCACTCTAATGACAAAAAAATCAAAGTCATTACCGGTACCATTCGTAAGGACCGCAATGAGTCCCAGTACGATCTGGAAAAATACGATGATGAGATTGCGCGGCTGACTCAGGAACTCAACGAAGTGGCTGCAAAGAAGAAAGACGCACTGAACACCTTTGAAAGTGTGACAAAAAACATTTTACAGGATGAAATCGAGCACGGACACCGGGAAAAAATCGCGGAACTGGAGCATGAATATGAGGACGTAAAACGTCAGCTTCAGCTCACCACGGCGGAAGTGAAGGCACGCCGCCTTACACTCACGGACCAGTATGGAAGTCATCTGGGCAAAGAATTTCTGGATCCGTTCAAACTGCGGGATTTAAGCAATATTCTGCAGCAGGGACGGGCATCCAATATCAGCGAAGCCATCGGTGTTTATCAGGAGGATGAGCGGAAACACTGATACGAATAAAAGTTGTCCGGCCTGCCTATAATAGGAGTAACAAAACGGCGCAGGCGGGATGAAATCATGAAAAAACGAATCAGAGAGCAGGACATTTACTATTTTGATTCCGGAGAGCAGGAAGACACCGGGCTGTGTGCCGGCATGCTCCGGCAGATGATCGGCGAGATTATGCGCAGGGAGAATCGAAAGGGGGTCCTGCTCTTTTGTATTGGAACGGACCGTTCCACCGGGGACAGCCTTGGCCCGTTGATCGGCCATAAACTGCGGGATCTGGGACGGAAAAATGAGCGGGTTCAGGTAGTGGGAACCCTGGACTGCCCGGTTCACGCCATGAACCTGGAACAGGCTGTTTTTATGGTGCGGCGCTGTTATCCGGACCATGTGATCGTGGCGGTGGATGCATCGGTGGGCAGGAGCGAGCATGTGGGCTGCATTACCCTGGGAAAAGGCGCGCTCCGGCCAGGCCTTGGAGTCTGCAAGGAACTGCAGGCGGTGGGCGACATCTTTATCACCGGGATTGTAGGGGGCTGCGGAAGCTGCGATCCGCTGATGCTGCAGAGCGTGCGTCTTTCCGTGGTGATGCGGATGGCAGATTATATCTGCGACAGCGTGCGGCAGGCGCTGGTTCCGGAAACCCACAATTTTTGTCGAAGAGTTTTATAGATTCCATGACGCAAACTGACAAATTATACGGGCACTTCGTGGTATGATGCAGCAAACGGGCCGCGGACAGGCACAAAATGATTCCTGCTTACGCATTGCGCAAACAGGCACAAAATACGCTTTGTCTGCGGTTACAAACATCATGCTGCGGGGTGAGATTATGGGTGAACTTTATAATCCGTATCCGAAACTGCCGAAAAATATCCGGCAGGTCGGGGAGCGGGATCAGGTGGTAAAGCTTTATATTGAGGATTATGTTAATACATATCTGAAAAGACTGTATCCGGCCGGCGGACAGGATCTGCGGGTCGGCCTTCTGCTGGGGGAAATCCGCACGGAGGACGGCGTTCCGTTTCTGTTTATTGACGGGGCGCTGGAGATGGAGCAGGTGACCCGGGAAGGGGAAAAGGTGGAGTTTACGGAAGAGGCCTGGAAAAAGGCGTATCAGGTCATGGAGCAGATGTTCCCCCACCGCAGCGTGCAGGGCTGGTTTTTGTGCGGAGCGCCGGGCTGTGCCTTAAGCCCGTTGGATTACTGGAAGCAGCACGGGCAGTATTTTTCGGGGAAAAACCAGCTGATGTACTTAAATTCCGGGCTGGAAGGGGAAGAAGCCATTTACACGGCTTCGGAGGATGGATTTTACAAACTCCGGGGTTACAGTATCTATTATGAACGGAACCAGATGATGCAGGATTACATGGTTTCCAGAAAGGACGCAAGGCGCGTGGAGAGCGGGACCAGGGATATGGTGATCCAGGATTTCCGCGACCGGATGGAGGAGCGGCGCCAGAGTGTGGGACATGCCCGTTCTACCATCGGACTTCTGGGCGGAACCTGCAGTGTGCTGGCGGTTCTGGTCCTGGCCGGAGGCCTGGTCATGTTTGGAAATTACCGGAAAATGAAGGATATGGAGGCGGTGATCGCTTCGGTGATGCCATCGGCTGTTAAGAGCAGCGGGCTGCGTTCCTTTGCCGGGCAGAGTGGAGATGGCGAACTGGAGGTGGAGTCTGTGCCGGGAGAGGTTTACCCGACGCTGGCGGACATCGTGATTGATCAGGAGAGTGGAGATGGCGCGGATGCGGCTGGAAACAGCACTGCGGGAAGCGAAGCCGGCGCTGGTGTGGACGGAAGTGGAACAGGCAGTGCAGTCGGAGCCAGTGGGACGGGCAGCGCAGGAGCCGGTGTGGCAGCCAGCCAGGCTGGAAACGGAACAGCCAGCGCAGCCGGAAGCGGAACAGGCAGTGCAGCCGCAGCCGGGAGCAAACATGCGGAAACAGCTGCGTCCGAAATCAGCACGCCCCACGGCGGAAACGCAGGTGCGTCCGCGGATGCGGCTCCTGCGGCAGCAGTGGTGCAGATTCCGTCCGATGCTGTAAAATATGTGGTTCAGGAGGGGGAAACCCTGTATGGAATCTGCATGGAACGGTATCACAGTATGGCTCAGATCCCACAGATCTGCGCATGGAACGGACTGACGGATGAGAATCATATTTCCGTGGGGCAGGAGTTGTATCTTCCTGCGAAATGATGTATACTGAAACATATATCCTTCACTGCGAGAGGTAACGGAAAGGCTAGGAGACAAAAGAGATGAGTGATTTCGGCTCCATGAGCAGAGAAAGCAAGAAAGATAAGCTGCGCAGACAGATCGTCCGGCCGCAGCAGCCCGCATGGAACGCTGATCCGGAAGAAGACAGTGAAGCTGTGGTGCGCAAGGCCCACAACCGGGTTTTACGTCACAGGTGGGCCCTGGTGATCCTGGTGCTGCTTCTGATCGGAGGCGGCGCGGCGGCCTGGATTTTTTATCAGCGCAATTACCGCTATTCCGGTTATGATACGGCATGGCAGGTGGACTTAAACGAGGGAAGCCTCGTGGGCTATGAGAGTTTTGGAACGAATGTTTTAAAATATACCAAGGATGGCGCGTCCTATCTGGACAACCGCGGACGCACGGTCTGGACGGAAAGTTACGAAATGAATTCTCCGGTAATTTCCATAAAAGGGGATTATGCCGCCATTGCGGACATGCAGGGGAACAGCATTTACATATGCAACACAGACGGCACACAGGGACAGGCTACAACGGTACTGCCCATCAGCAAGGTGGCAGTGTCCGGTACCGGTGTTACGGCAGCCGTGCTGGAGGATTCCACATCCAGCTACATCACGTTTTTCAAGAAAGACGGTACATCTCTGGATATCACCGTAAAAACCAATATGTCAGGAGACGGTTATCCGCTGGATATTGCGCTGTCGGATGACGGAACCCAGCTCATGTGTTCCTTTGTGTATCTGCAGGGCAGCGAGCTGAAAAACCGTGTGGTATTCTACGATTTTTCGGAGATCGGAAAGAACGTTCCGAACCGTCTGGTAGGTGGTTTTGACGATGAATTCCAGGGTGATATGGTACCCCGGGTAACATATATGGGTGATCCGTATTCCTGCGCGTTTTCCGGCAAGGCCCTGACCTTTTTCTCTTCCAGAAATCTGGCATCACCGGAGCTTCTGGAACAGAGAACCATAGAGGAGCGCATTGACAGCGTATTTTATTCCGACGAATACGCGGCAGCCATTGTCCGCAACACCAACGAAGAGTACGGAAGCCGTCTGGAGGTCTACAAAAAGGACGGAACCCATGTGCTGAGCAAGGAATTTAATTTCGAATATACCCATGCGGATTTTGATGGAGATCTGATCATCCTGTACAATGAAGATTCCTGCAGGATTTATAATATGAGCGGAACAGAAAAGTTTGACGCAACCTTCGACTTCCCTGTTTCGAGGATCAGAAAAGGGCGGTTCCCGGGAACACTGGTGGTAACCGGTCCGCAGCAGATGCGGGAGCTGAAGCTGCATTAACCACATATGCAATACAAAATTATATCATACCAGGAGGTCTCACCAATGAACACTATCGATACCATGTCTGTGAACGCGATCCGCGTATTATCCGCAGACGCGATCCAGAAAGCTAAATCCGGTCATCCGGGTCTCCCGTTAGGCAGTGCTCCGGCAGCATATGAGCTCTGGATGAACCACATGAACCACAATCCGGCAGATCCGCAGTGGGCAAACCGCGACCGCTTTATCTTATCCGGCGGTCATGGCTCCATGCTGTTATACTCCCTGCTCCATTTATTCGGATATGGCGATCTGTCCAAGGAAGATCTGATGAACTTCCGTCAGTTAGGCTCCAAGACCGCAGGCCATCCGGAGTATGGCCACACCGTTGGTGTTGAGGCTACCACCGGACCGTTAGGTGCCGGCATGGGCATGGCAGTCGGCATGGCAGCAGCAGAGGCACATCTGGCAGCCATCTTCAACGAAGAAAACTATCCGGTTGTTGACCATTACACCTATGTACTGGGCGGCGACGGCTGTATGATGGAAGGCATTTCCTCCGAGGCATTCTCCCTGGCAGGAACCCTGGGCCTCTCCAAGCTCATCGTATTATATGATTCCAACCGCATCTCCATCGAGGGAAGCACCGATATCGCATTCACCGAGAATGTACAGGAGCGCATGGCTGCATTTGGCTTCCAGACTCTGGACGTTGCAGATGGCAACAACTTAGAGGAAATCGGCAAAGCCATCGAGGAGGCAAAGGCAGATACCACCCGCCCGTCCTTCATCACCATCCATACCCAGATCGGTTACGGCTGCCCGGCTAAACAGGGCAAGGCAAGCGCGCATGGCGAGCCTTTAGGTGAGGAGAACATTGAGGCTATGAAGGACTTCCTGGGCTGGCCGTCCAAGGAGCCGTTCTATGTACCGCAGGAGGTTTATGACCACTACGCAAAGGCTGCAGAGGAGAAGGCAGAGGTTGAGGCAGCATGGAACGTGATGTTCGCTGCATACTGCCAGGAGTACCCGGAGATGGAAGCACTCTGGAACCAGTACTACGGCGGCACCGATGAGCTGGCAAAAGTACTCATGGAGGATGAGTCCTTCTGGGCAAACAGCGAGAAGGCTGAGGCAACCCGTAACCTGTCCGGCAAGGTCATCAACAAGTTAAAAGACCGCATGCCGAACCTGATCGGCGGTTCTGCTGACCTGGCTCCGTCCAACAAGACTCATATGAATGATGAGGCAGATTTCTCCAAGGCAGATTACGCTGGCAGAAACATGCACTTTGGCGTCCGGGAGCTGGCTATGACCGCAATCGGAAATGGTATGATGCTGCACGGCGGCCTGCGTACCTACGTATCCACCTTCTTCGTATTCAGTGATTACACCAAGCCGATGGCACGTCTGTCTGCTTTAATGAAACTGCCGTTAACCTTCGTATTCACCCACGACAGCATTGGCGTAGGTGAGGATGGCCCGACCCATGAGCCAATCGAGCAGCTGGCTATGTTCCGCGCAATACCGAACTTCCATGTATTCCGTCCGTGTGACGCAACCGAGACCGCAGCTGCATGGTACAGCGCAGTAACCTCCAAGACCACCCCGACCGCACTGGTACTTTCCAGACAGAACCTGGCTCCGATGCCGGGCAGCTGCAAGGATGCGTTAAAGGGCGGCTATGTCATCGATGACTGCGAGGGAACCCCGGATCTGATCCTCATTGCTTCCGGTTCCGAGGTAGAGCTGTCTGTAAAGGCAAAAGAGATTCTGGCAGCAGAGGGCAGGAAGGTACGCGTCGTATCCATGCCGTGTATGGATCTGTTCGAGGAGCAGTCCGCAGAATACAAGGAGTCCGTACTTCCGAAAGCTGTTCGCAAACGTGTTGCGGTAGAAGCACTGAGCGACTTTGGCTGGGGCAAATATGTTGGCCTGGACGGCGCATGTGTGACCATGACTGGTTTCGGTGCAAGTGGTCCGGCAGCACAGCTCTTTGAGCACTTTGGATTTACTGCAGAGCACGTTGCTGAGGTAGCACGCAGCCTGTAAGATATGATAAAATGAACATGTAGTCCGTACCGCCCGGCAGAAAACTGCCGGGCGATGTGGGTTGTGGGAAGGAGCAAGATATGCACGAAAGCGAAAAAAAATGCATTGGAATTGACGTGGGGGGAACTTCCGTCAAGATCGGTTTATTTGAAACGGATGGCACCCTGCTGTTTAAATGGGAGGTTCCGACCAGAAAAGAAGAGGGCGGCCGCTATATATTAGAGGATGTGGCAGCATCCATCCGGGAAGTCCTCACGGAAAAAGAGATCCATCTGTCAGATATCCTTGGAGCAGGCATGGGAATTCCGGGGCCGGTTCTGCCGGACGGTTATGTGGAGGTCTGCGTAAACCTGGGCTGGCGGGATGTGAACCCGCAGAAAGAACTGAGCGCCATGCTGGACAACATTCCGGTTAAGAGCGGAAACGATGCCAATGTGGCAGCCCTGGGCGAGATGTGGCGCGGCGGCGGCATGGGCTTTACCGATATTGTCATGGTAACCCTGGGAACCGGCGTGGGCGGCGGCATTATCATTGATGAGAAGATCATTGCCGGAAAACACGGACTGGGCGGAGAAATCGGCCATATTCATATCCGCGATGAAGAGTGGGAACACTGTAACTGCGGCGGAGTGGGCTGCGTGGAGCAGATTGCCAGCGCCACCGGCATTGCCAGAGAGGCAAGACGCCGCATGGCCGGAGAAGAGACTCCGTCCGTCCTTCGCCAGTATGGGGATGATGTAACCGCGAAGGATGTTCTGGATGCAGCGAAGGCCGGAGATGAGCTGGCTCTCTCCGTTGTGGAGACCGTGGGCCGTTATCTGGGCATGGCGCTGGCAGGTATTGCCATGACGGTGGATCCGGAGATGTTTGTCATTGGCGGCGGCGTTTCCAAGGCAGGCCAGTTCCTGATCGATATCATTGACAAATACTATCAGCATTACTCTCCGATTTCCCAGAACAAGGGCATCATTGGACTTGCGAAGCTGGGAAATGACGCGGGAATCTACGGGGCAGCCCGCCTGGTACTTGGGTAGAATAGCAAATGTATTGAAAAAAGAAATACCCGGAGCGTGATTGCTCCGGGTAAACTATTGCAAAACCGCGTAAAATCATATAAAATGAGGAGACCCCGGTGGACTTTCGTCCAACCGGGGCAATTATGAAAAATCTATGTGCAATTTGACTGTTTCATCAAGTTACAACCGTTTTCTTAAGATGTTTTTAGTATAGGGGAAAGTTGTGAATAAATTATGAACAACGAATGAACAAACTGTAAAACATAGTGCAAAATCTATAATTATATTTCGCGTGGAAACAATTCTTTGTGAAAATAGCAAAAAGAGATTCTAATAAATACCAACAAGAGGAGGACATTATGTCAGAAGAGAGAAGAAGACGGACCATCGTAATCGGTCATAAGAATCCGGATACCGATTCCATCTGTTCCGCAATCTGCTACGCAGCATTAAAATCCAAAATCACCGGAAAAGAGTATGTAGCAGGCCGTGCCGGTCATGTCAACGAGGAGACCCAGTATGTACTGAACTACTTCAACGTAGAGGCTCCGCAGCTGGTAGAGAGCGTAAAGACCCAGGTGAAGGATATTGAGATCCGCGCGACCAAGGGTGTGGACCGCAACATTTCCTTAAAGAAAGCATGGAACCTGATGCAGGATGCCCATGTTGTAACCCTGCCGGCAGTCAGCGCGAAGGGTGTGCTGGAAGGCCTGATCACCGTCGGTGATATCACCAAATCCTACATGAACGTGTTAGACAGCAGCATTCTTTCCAAAGCGCACACCCAGTACAAGAACATTCTGGAGACCCTGGAGGGCGCTATGGTTGTGGGCGATGAGAATGATTACTTTGATCAGGGTAAGGTTCTGATTGCAGCAGCAAACCCGGACATGATGGAGTACTACATTTCCGAGCATGACCTGGTTATCCTGGGAAACCGTTACGAGTCCCAGCTGTGCGCCATCGAGATGGAGGCAGACTGCATCATCGTCTGCGAGGGCGCGGCCGTTTCCATGACCATCCGCAAGCTGGCTCAGGAGCATGGCTGCACCGTTATGACTACTCCGTACGATGCTTACACCGCAGCACGTCTCATCAACCAGAGTATGCCGATTGGCCATTTCATGAAGACCGAGGACCTGATCACCTTTGAGGACAGCGACTGCATCGATGATGTGAAAGAGGTTATGGCAAGCAAACGTCACCGTGATTTCCCGGTTCTGGACAAGGACGGCAAATACCTGGGCATGATCTCCCGCAGAAACTTACTGGGTGCCAAGGGAAAGCAGATCATCCTGGTAGACCATAACGAGAAAAACCAGGCGGTAGACGGTCTGGAGAACGCGGATATCCAGGAGATCATCGACCATCATAAGCTGGGTACTGTTGAGACCATCTCTCCGGTATTCTTCCGCAACCAGCCGGTGGGCTGCACCGCAACCATCGTTTACCAGATGTACCATGAGAACAATGTGGAGATTGACAAGGCCACCGCAGGCATGCTCTGCAGCGCGATCATCTCCGATACCCTGTTATTCCGTTCCCCGACCTGCACTCCGATTGATAAAATGGCAGCTACCGAGCTTGCAAAGATTGCTGAGATTGACATGGACCGCTACGCAGCAGACATGTTCTCCGCGGGAAGCAACCTGCGCGGCAAGAGCAATGACGAGATCTTCTATCAGGATTTCAAGCTGTTCAACTCTGGCAAGACCAGCTACGGCGTAGGCCAGATCAGCTCCCTGAACGCAGACGAGCTGGTAGAGTTAAAAGAGCGCCTGCTTCCCTTCTTAAAGAAGCCGCATGAGGAGCACGGCGTGGATATGATCTTCTTCATGCTGACCAATATCCTGACCGAGTCCACCTCCCTGCTCTGCGAGGGCGAGGGCGCAGAGGAACTCATCCGTACCGCATTCCATATGGAAGAAGCCGGTGCAGACGATGAGGCTAACGTGGTAGAGCTTCCGGGCGTGGTATCCAGAAAGAAACAGCTGATCCCGTCCATCATGATTGCCTGCGAGGCATAAGGAGAAAATTATGGGAAAACAGAGCTGGCGGGGCGGCAACATGCTGTACCCGGTTCCGGCCGTGATGGTAAGCTGCACACGGCCGGGCGAAAAGCCAAACATTATAACGGTAGCCTGGGCCGGAACCGTCTGCTCTGCCCCGGCTATGCTCTCCATTTCCGTGCGGAAGGAGCGCTATTCTTACGACATCATCAAAGAGACCGGAGAGTTTGTGGTGAATCTGGTGACGAAGGATCTGGTGTTTGCCACCGATTACTGCGGCGTGAAATCCGGCCGCGACACCGATAAATTCAAAGAGATGAAGCTGACACCGCTTCCATCTCAGCACATCAGCGCGCCGGGCATTGCGGAGAGTCCGTTAAACCTGGAGTGCAAGGTAAAACAGGTGGTGGAGCTTGGAAGCCACGATATGTTTATTGCGGAGATTCTGGGTGTCACCGTGGATGACCGCTACATGGATGAGAAAGGAACCTTCCATTTAAATGACGCGAAGCTGGTAAGCTACTCCCACGGAACCTATTTTGAACTGGGAGAGAAGATCGGCACATTCGGATACTCAGTACGGAAAGATGACAAAAAGACTGTTCGCGGAAAAACTGCCGGAAAGGTGAGCGGGAAAAAGAACAGCAGAGAAAACCGGAAAGACAACAGCAAACGTTCAGAAGCAGCGAAGCACACACGGAGGAAAGCGAAATGAAATCAAACATTACCCTGGTAGGCATGCCGGCATCCGGCAAGAGCACCATCGGCGTTCTGCTGGCAAAACGCCTTGGCTATTCATTTGTAGATGTGGACATCGTGATCCAGGAGAAGACTGGACAGCTCTTAAAAGAGATCATCGCGGAGCGCGGGACGGACGGCTTTTTGAAGGTTGAAGAAGACATCAATGCAGAGCTGGAGACGGAGCGTTCCGTGATTGCTCCGGGTGGCAGCGTGATCTACGGACCGAAGGCCATGGAACACCTGCATGAGATCAGCACCGTGGTGTACTTAAAGCTGAGCTATGAAGATGTAAAGCAGCGCCTGGGTGACTTGAAAGACCGTGGTGTGGCCTTAAAGGATGGCATGACCCTGTTAGATCTTTACAATGAGCGCGTGCCGCTTTATGAAAAGTATGCGGATGTGACCATTGATGAGACCGGAAAGACGCTGGGTGCCTGTGTGGACGAACTCCGTAAGATTATGGAACAGCGGATGGAGGACAGCGAACTGTCCCGGTAGAACATTGCCGGGAGCAAGTACGCGGCCTGTGACTACAGTTTGGCAATGACTGGGTTCATGACGGGTTTCCAGCATTCCGTCAGCCGCTCCAGCGAGAAGGCCGCGTTGGCGGGACTGGTGGACGGGCAGAGCACGGCCGGACGTCCGGTGACCGGTTCACAGTAGCGTCCGTAAAGCCGGAATGCCGTACCACCGTTGGCGATGATCGTTTGGATATCGGCTGCTTTCAAAATCCGGCTGATGTCCGCGGGAACCGCGTTTTTGATACTGCTGTCGCTGGATCCTTTGATATCACAGGATGCAATGACATCCCAGAGAGCAAGACCATGTGTGAGAAGCATGGTCTTTTTTTCGTCTATGGACTGGGGAACCGGTACATTTAAAAGCAGTGCCATGAGCTTCCAGAAGCGGTTCTGCGGGTGTCCGTAGTAGAACTGGTTCTCCCGGGACTTCACGGAAGGAAAGCTTCCGAGGATCAGGATGCGGGAGTGTTCATCAAAGACCGGCTCGAAGGTATGCTGAACATGGGTGTAGCCTGGTGGAAGCGGATGGAAACTGGTATTCATGGAAAACCTCTTTCTGCGGGAAATCATTCGGACAATTCCCGCCTGTAAACAGTAGTGAACCCGTGACTGTGAAGGCACGGAACAGTTACGTTAACTGTATGCTTTTTTCAGCAGAAAGTCAATATCGCGGGTTTGAGTCCATGCAGCCTCAATGCTGTTCCCGCGTTGCGCAAACGGTAACGTAGCCTCTTTTGTTATGCTGCGTCTTGTGCTATACTAATTTGTAACTGTGAGGGTACTGAACAGTTACACTAATTTCATATATTATGAAAGTGAATGGCAGTTCGTGCATTGCATGAATTGGAACAAACTGACAGGAAAAAGGGGCATGGTGCTATGGAACAGGATGAGAAACAGAAGGCAGTGAAAGCACTGCTGGCAGATTTTTCAGAGGAACATCTCTGGGCGTGTATCGTGGCGTTTCAGGGAGAACTGCTTCAGACCATGTCCGGGCTTCCCTATTCCTACACGCTGAAGGAAGGAAAACACGGCGGTCTGACAAAGGAACTCTGGGTAGACCGGCGGGAAAACAGCAAGTCCATCACCTGGAGCTCCATCCGCATGGCGTTTCAGAATGTACTGAAGATGAAAGAGGGCCTGTCCGCGGAAGAAAAGCCCTATGTGAAACGGCCGAAAGCGCTGGGCGATATCCGCGGAGTTTCTTATATTTATCCGCTCTTTGACCGGTTTGGCCTGATTGAGACTGGCGCGGGAAAACGAAGTGACGCGGAGCATGGAGTACAGCTGTGCCTGCAGCTGGAAGAGATGACAGAAGGTGAACCGACATGAACTTAAAGGAACAGCAGTATGTATGCGCGCTGGCGCGCTGCCAGAGCCTTTCCCGGGCGGCGGAGGAGCTTTTCATTTCTCCCTCGGCGCTGAGTGTTTACATCAGCAATCTGGAAAAATATCTGGGAGTACGTCTGTTTGAGCGTACGGGAAGAGGCAAGGCCTTTGTACTGACATCCATCGGAGAAGAATATGTGGTGCGGGCCGAGAAAATGCTGGAGCTGAAGGCAGAATTCGACGGGCTGGTGGAGAATGAACTGCACAGGAGCAATCCGGCTATCCGCGTGGGAATCCAGCAGCGCCGTGCCATTTCCATTGTGCCAGAGGTATTGCAGCGTTTCATGGAAAAGTATCCGGATGTGGAAGTGATCTTTCGGGACGGAAATCAGGCAGAACTGATGAAGATGTTTCAGGAAGGCTCCGTAGATTACATAATTTCCGTGTGTTCAGAGGAGATTCCGGATGTGGTCCGCACGGAAATTGCCAGAGAACGGGTTCTTCTGGCTCTTCCGGAGCATCATCCGGCCATTGCGCATGCCTATCAGGTGGGAAATGAACCATATCCGCACCTGGATCTGCGATACCTGGACCGGGAAACATTTATTATTCCGATGGCAGGCCAGAGCATGCGTATGACAGTGAACCGCATCTTTCAGCAGGCCCGTATCCGCCCCGGGCGTCTGATCGAGATTGGTCATTTTGACGTGATCATGAGCATGGTGAATGTTGGACTTGGGATTGGATTTAACCGCCTTGGATATATCCATGATATGCAGAAGTTTGAGCATGTGCGTTATTTCTTTGTGGATCATGACGCTTACCGCTCAAGCCTGGAGCTGATCCGTCGGAAAGGCCATGTGATTTCTGACTGTGAACGGGATTTCCTGGATATTCTGGTCAAGACCATTCAAAGCCGGTATGGCATGGAAGCGGTGGGGAAATACAAAGATACAACCGATACAGAAAACGGACAATAATTGCGCTAATATGACAAACAATTCAAAAAATTTAAAACGGTTTTAAGAAAAACCAAATGGTAAAAAGCCACCATTACTGTTATACTTTAAAACAATAAAGTTTAACAGGAGGTGGCTTTTGGTATGAGTACCAAGAAAAAGTTTCGTGTACCGCACAGCTTTATGATCGTATTTTCGATCATCATTGCGGCTGTGCTCTTAACCTGGATCATTCCGGCCGGCGAGTATGTCCGCGTGGAGAATGCGGATGGCATTAAGGTTATTGATCCGACCCAGTTTAACTACATTGCGAGAACTCCGGTGAATCCGCTGCTGATCCCAATGTACATTGTAAAAGCGTTTATCAAACGTGTGGATATCATGCTGGTTATCTTATTCTCCGGCGGCGCGTTCCACATGCTGACCCAGTCCGGCGCGCTGCAGGCAGTGATCGCAAAGCTGGCAAAGAAATTCTCCAACAACCTGTATGTGTTCATTCCGATCCTGACCCTGATGTTTGGCCTGATCTGCACCACCCAGGCGGTAAACATGTTCATCGCCTTTGCTCCGGTTATGGTGATGCTGGCACTGGCCATCGGACTTGATTCCATCACTGGTGCTGCTATCATTCTGCTTGGCGGCGCGATTGGATTCTCCACCGGTACCTTAAACCCGAATACCACGGTCGTTGCGCAGAAAATCGCAGAGCTTCCGCTGTACTCCGGTATTGGATACCGCTGGGTATGCTTCGCAGTTTACTATGTAATCACCAATATCTTCCTGGTTCGCTATGCGTTAAAGATCAAAAAGGACCCGACCAAGAGCCCGATGTATGATCTGGATCAGAACAGTGAGCTTCGCGCAGGCGGTGGTCTGGAAGATTTCGGTACCATCGATACCCGCAAGGTATTAAACATCATTGCCCTGGTTGTTTCCCTGGGTGTAGTCATCTACGGAAGCATCAAGTTTGGCTGGGATATGCCGGAGATGGCAGCCATGTTCATCTGGCTGGCTATCGTGGTTGGCATCATTTCTGGATTTGATTCTGATACCATCTGCAAGAACTTCCTGGAAGGCTGCAAGAAGATGATGTCTGCTATGATCATCATTGGTCTGGCACAGTCCATCAGCTCTATCATGTCTGACGGTAAGATCATTGATACTGTTGTGCATGGCCTGGCTGGCGGTCTTGGCAGTGTGCCGACCCTGCTTCAGGCACCGGCTATGCTGATCGCAAACACCATCATCAACGTGTTCCTGACTTCCGGTTCCGGACAGGCAGCAGCCGTTATGCCGATCCTGGTTCCGCTTTCCGATCTGATCGGCGTGACCAGACAGACTGCAGTTCTGGCATTCAACTTTGGTGACGGCTTCTGTAACTACATTCTGCCGACCTCTACCGCACTGATGGGTATCATCAGTGCCTGCAACATCCCGTATGACCGCTGGATGCGTTTCATGTGGAAGATGTTTGCCATCTGGCTGGTTGTCGGAACGGTGATGCTTGTCATTGCGCAGCTGATCAATTATGGACCAATGTAAAGATGTTCGAAAAGGAGTAAAACATGAGTGATAAAAATTCCCTGTTCCAGGCCATTGACACGCAGCGTGACGTGCTGTGCTCCATGGCGGATCAGATTTTTGACAATCCGGAGTACGAGGGCGAAGAGGTATTTGCCAGCGGCCTGTTAACGGATTACCTGAAAAAGAATGGTTTTGAAGTAGAGATGGGCGTGGGCGGTTTCAAGACCGCGTTCCGCGCCACCTACAGCCACGGCGAAGGCGGCCCGGTTCTTGGTATTCTCTGCGAGTACGATGCGCTCCGCAACCTGGGACATGGCTGCGGCCATCATATGCAGGGGCCGGGATGCCTTGGAGCTGCAATTGCCCTGAAGAATCTGGAAACAGACAAGCCGTTCCAGATTGTGGTATACGGAACTCCGGCCGAGGAGACCTTCGGCAGCAAGGTGCAGATGATCCAGAATGGCTGCTTTAAGGAGCTGGATGTGGCTTTCATGATGCACGGCGGTCCGAATACCTGTACCGATATCAAGTGTCTGGCTCAGAAGAGCTATGAGGTAACCTTCCACGGCCACCGTGCCCACGCGGCACTGGCACCGGAGAAGGGCCGCAGCGCTTTCGATGCCATGCTTGTGGCATTCCAGGGTGTTGAGTTTTTGCGGGAGCATGTGCCGGATGACGTGCGCATGCATTACTGCATGACAGAGCTTCCGGGCCCGTCCAATGTAGTTCCTGCTACCGCAAAGGGTGAGTTCTCCCTGCGTTCCTTCTCCAGAAAGGAACTGGAGGAGGTCAGTGTGCGCTTCCAGGATATTATCAAGGGCGCCGCGCTGATCGCGGGCGTAACCTACGAGATTGAGGACGGAACCTTCTTCTACAACAAGATTCCGGTTCTGGGATTAAACAAGCTTCTGATGGACAATGCCGAGCTTGCGGGAGCACCGCAGCTGGCACCGCCCCGGGAGAAGACCGGTTCCACGGATTTCGGCAATGTTATGTACGAGATTCCGGGTTCCTGCATCCGTGTGGCCTTTGTTCCGGAAGGAACCGCATCCCATTCCCAGGAGTTTGTGGACGCAGGCAAGAGCGAGAGCGCGCACAACTGCGTGATCTACGGCGCAAAGGCCATTGCCGGAGCCTGCTACGATCTGCTGACAACAGAAGGACTGCTAGACCAGATCAAGGCAGAATTTGCTGAGAACAAAAAGAAAAACCAGTAACATTACAATCAGGAAAAGAAATGCAGCTGCATGGATTATAGTGAAAGAGACTATATTCGTGCAGCTGACGCAAAAAGAAAGAGGGCTGACGCGAATGTCGGTCCTCTTTTGCTGTTTGGCCGGATATTTTGCTGAAGCGGACAGAGCCAGAGAAATTTAGGGAAAACCTGAAACCGGTACCGGTTGGGAGACAGTGCAGTGCGGAAAGGAACAGAACTATGGATACAAACAAATCAAAGAAAAAATGGAAGGATCTGGGGACCGATGCCCTGTTTGATTTTGTGGGTGCGTTTTTGCAGGCCGTGGGCGTCTGGTGCTTTATTGAGCCAAGCCGCATTGCGCCGGGCGGAGTGTCCGGCATTGCGCTGATGTTAAACCATCTGTTTGCGCTGCCTATTGGTGCGGTGAGCCTGGTTATTAACATCCCGCTGCTGCTGGCGTCCTGGTGCCTGTTAGACCGTGCCATGACCCTCAAAACTGTCCGGACAGTTGTCTGGATGAGTGTGATCCAGGATCTGGTGTCCGCGGCCGGAATCTGGCAGTACGAGGGAGACCGGCTGATTTCCTGCGGCTTTGGCGGAATCTTTGTGGGGGTCGGCATGGCGCTGATCTTTGTGCGGAACTCCACCACCGGAGGCGGGGATATCCTGGCAAAGCTTCTGCAGAAGCTCTGTCCCTATATGCAGACCGGTTACGCCATCATGCTGGTGGACTTTGTAATTGTGGGAACTTCGGTTCTGGTGTTTGGCGAGATCGAGGCAGCGCTGTATGGCATCATTTCCATTGTCTGCACGACCCAGGCAGTAGATACGCTGCTCTATGGTATGAATAAGGGAAGCCTGATCACCATTCATTCAGAGAAGAATGAGGAGATCGCAAGGGAAATTATGGAGACCATGGACCGCGGCACCACGTTTTATAAAAGTATTGGCGGCTACAGCGGGAAAGAGGGACTGACCCTGACCTGTGCCGTGGACCGCAAGCAGTTTCATGTGGTAAAGGAGATCATTGACCGGCATGACCCAAGGGCATTTGTGATCGTGTCACCGACCAAAGAAACCTATGGAGAGGGCTTTATCGGGGATTACCGGAAGTTGTAGAACTGGAAAATGCGGCAGAAATACTGAAAAATGCATAGAAGACAGAAACATGGCCTTGCGTTCCTGTATTCCCTGTGTTATACTCTTACCCGTTGCAAAGCCCACAAAAACAAGGTCGTACAGGGCTTTCAAGGCGGTCACCGCCTTAAAATGTGCCGAGTGTTCGTGACCTTCCACTCGTAAAACAAAACTAAAGGAGAACTGAATATGAACAAACAGCGTAACTACTCTAAAACTGGCCGTATTACCCAGGGCGCAGCGATTGCGGCTCTCTATGTGGCTCTGACCATGATCGTAGCACCGATCGCTTTCGGTCCGGTCCAGTTCCGGATTTCCGAGGCACTCTGCGTGCTTCCGTACTTTTTGCCGAGCGCGGTACCAGGTGTGACCATTGGATGCTTCCTTGCCAATCTGCTCTGCGGAGCAGCGCCGCTTGATGTGGTATTCGGCAGTCTGGCAACCCTGATCGGGGCAGTTGGTTCTTACTATCTTGGGAAGAAGAACAAATGGCTGGTATGTGTTCCGCCGATCCTTGCCAATACCATCATCGTTCCCTGGGTGCTGCGCTATGCGTACGGCTCCACAGACCTGATCCCATATGCTATGGTGACAGTAGGAATCGGAGAGATTCTGGCCATCGGCGTGCTGGGCAATATCCTGCTTCTGGCACTGGAGCGGAGCCACAGAGCGGTATTCGCACAGTAAAAATATTATGTTACAGCAAATTGTTATTTTCTACAGCATTTCCATGTAAGCCAGGAGCTGGTCTAACAGTCCAAGTCCGATCCAGATGAGGATCAGCAGGACTACGGCTCCTGCAATGAAAAATACGAGTTTGTAAAAGAGGTAGGCCCGGGCGAATTCTTTTCGTGCCGGGTCTTCTTCATGCCTGGCTTCATGAAAAAGGTAAAACCAGCCGACAATGGGCATATTCATGCACATGAAGGTGAAAAACCAGGAGCGGACGGAAGGTGTCCACCAGCGCTCACAAAAGGAGCGGCTGGTGCGGCGCTTTTTTTGCTGTGCGGATCGAAGAGCTGCCAACGGCGTGCTCGCGGATTGTGCCGGTTTGCCGGATTCCTGTGTATCCGGCAGAGTCAGGTGGGGAAGAACTGTAGTTTCCTGATCTGCGCGTTTTTCCAGTGCTGCCTGGATCTTTGCGGTGTCCACCGGAACTTCCTCTGTATCCGGCGCCTGCGGGCCGGTCAGGTTTTCTGGAGCAATAGGTTCTGATTCAGAAAGATGATCCTTCATTTAGTTGTTCCCTCCTGTTGTTGGTGCTGAGAGCGCGGGCTGTGAAGCGGAACCGGGGGCAGCTCCCGGACCGGCTGCCGGTGCTGCGGCCGGTTGGGAAGTCCAGGTGTTCCAGCTTCGTTTTGCCTGATTTAAGTAGCTTCGTAAGGATTGCTGTTCCAGACCAATCTGCTGCTGGTCGGCCGCCTGGGATTCCGCTTTGGCTTCTTCCTCTGCCTGTTTTGCAGCCTGCCATTCGCTTTCGGTCGGCAGGGTGGCAATGCGGTCGATGGCTTTCTGGAGACGGTCTTTGTAGGAAGCAGCTTCCTCGTAGGTCTCAACCAGAGAAAGCTTGCTGATGGCATTCTGTACCAGGTCCTCCGCGTCCTCGGACTGATATTCCAGATTTTCCACATCCCGCAGGGCACTTAAGAAGGTATTCTTGCGGGTCTGGATTTCCTGATTCTTTCTGGCTGTGATGGCGTCTTCCTCAGCCTTTTTCTGGGCCTCAGCTTTTTCCTTTGCCTTCTGTGCCTCATACAGTGTGATGGTATCCTGCATCCCACTGATGATCGGGGCAAATTCCTCATTGCGTTTTGTTATGCGTTCCAGAAGCTCGGTGCGCTTGTCGCTGCCGTCCATCAGGTTCAGTTTGGAGATGATGCTCTGGTACTGTTCTTTTACCCAGTAGGTGTCCTCTACGGTCTCAATGGTCTTGTCCTCAAAGGCGGTTACCGCTGCTTCCAGATCTTCTTCCAGTTTGCGCTGCTCTTTATCATGGAGGCTCTGCTCGGCGCGTTCATGCAGGGTTGCGCTGAACAGGTCTGTGATGCCGCTTTTGGAGTCGGTGGTCATTTCCACGGTGGCTGGCTGTTCCCAGTCCAGAAGCTCTTTGCCTTCGTGAATCTGGTCCATGACCTGCTTCCAGATCTTTCCGGCGTAGGTTTTTCCGTAGATGCCCGGCATAGACCGCGGAGTGTCGTAGCCAACCCAGACCGCAGTGGTGTAGTAGCGGGTATAGCCACAGAACCAGGTGTCCTTGCTGCTGTTGGTGGTACCAGTCTTTCCGGCTGCCGGCATTCCGCTTTCCAGAGCCAGGCCATAGCCGGTTCCGTAGGATTCGTTGAGTGTTCCCTTTAAAACATCCGTCAGCATATAGGCGGAATCCTGCTGATAGACCACCTGGGAATGGGCTTTTAAGTTTTTGGTCAGCTCACCGTTATGTTCATGATCGATCTTGCGGATACAGGTCTGGTCGTTGTATACACCGCCGTTTGCCAGGGTGCTGTAGCCCTTTACCATATCCACAACCCGGACGCCGTTGGTGAAACCACCGATACTTAAGGACGGCACGCCATTATCAATGTAGGTGAGCTTCTGGAAGTCCATCTCACCCAGATAGTTTAAGCCGTAGTCTACGCCAATGTCGGTGAGAATCTGCCAGGCCACGGTGTTTAAGCTGCGGTTTAAGGCTTCCCGGACGGAAACATTGCCGTAGTAGGAGCCTCCACTGTTGGAAGGTCCGTCCGCCCATTTGTGGTCGTTGACCAGGCGGGCCGGATAGTATTCGCCGGTATCAAAAGCAGGGCCATAGTCGATCAGAGGCTTGATGGTACTTCCCGGCTGTCTCGCGCTTAAGTAAGCACGGTTGTAGACATCGTCCACGCCGCGGCCGCCAACCACAGCTACGACGCTGTTAGTCATATTGTCCACGATCACACCGGCACCCTGCAGGGCGTATTTTCCGTTATCCTGAAGTTCTGTGTATGGGGACAGAACTTCATCAAGCTGGGTCTGCAATGTGTTCTGCAGATCCTGGTCCAGAGTCGTGTAGATGCGGTAGCCGCCAGCGCGGATGTCGTCGGCCTTCTCTGTGTAGGTGGCCTGATAGTTTTCCATATAAGTATCGTAATCGGATTTATCTTTGAAGATGTACTGGAACTGGAAATTGTCCAGCTTCATGAGCGCCAGTGCAGCGCAGTGGATGGCATAGCTGCTCATGTAGTTCTCATCACTTCCCTCGCCCTCCTCCTGAACGATGCTTAAGGGCTGGCTGATGGCATTCTGGTAAGCATCTTCTGTGAGATAACCAACCTCAAGCATGCTGTGCAGCACATCGTTTCGTTTCTTTAAAGAGGCTTCCGGGTTGCGGACGGGGTTGTAGGCGGTGGGGCTGTTGCTGATGCCGACCAACACAGCGGCCTCGTAAGGCTCTAAGTCGCTGGCATCTTTGCCGAAGTAGTAGCGGCTGGCAGCTTCCACGCCATAGCAGTGGTTGCCGTAGAAATTGGTGTTGCAGTAAAATTCCATGATATCTGCCTTGGAATACTTTTTCTCAATTTCCGGCGCCAGCAGGATTTCCACGATTTTTCGGGTAAAGCTCTGTTCCTGGGTCAGGTAGGTATTCTTTACCACCTGCTGGGTGATGGTGCTGCCGCCCTGGGTGATCTCGCCGCGGTTTTTGACGAGGGCAAGACCCGCACGGAAGGTGGCGATCCAGTCAACGCCGGTGTGGGATTTGAAACGCCGGTCCTCCTGGGCGATGTAAGCATTCTGCAGATTCATGCTGATCTGGTTAATGGGGACATATTCGTAATGTCCGGCATTGATCAGGCCAATCAGCTGGTCGTTCTTATCGTATATTTCTGTGTCGGACAGCATACTGAAGTCCTGGCGCTGCATCTGTGCCAGTTTATCGTAGGCAACTTCCCGGCAGTGGTCCAGCTCCGGACGTACTTTTGCGTAGATGAGCAGGCCGATGAGGCCGCACAAAATCAGTCCGCAGGTCAGAAGATGCAGGATGGACTGAAACAGCCATCCAAGGATTCCGAACAGGCTGACAAAAAAGCCGGAAAGGGCATGCATAAGTGAATGTGGTGTAGGATTAGATTTCATAGTATGTTACCTCTGTAAACAGACTCCTTTCGTTCCTTTTTTCCTTCCAATTATATTACAATTTGTGCGGAAAGACTAGAAAAACATTGACTTTTCCGGCAAAAGGAAGTAAAAAGGAAAAGAATATGAAGCAGCATATTATATAAGAAGAATATGAACAATAAAAAAAGGATGGAAACCAGTATGTATCAGATAGATTTTAAGAAACCCATTGCTATTCATTTTATCGGAATCGGCGGTATCAGCATGAGCGGCCTGGCAGAGATTCTGATGCGGGAAGGTTTTCGCGTCAGTGGTTCAGACGCCCATGAGAGCGAACTGACCGACCACCTGGCAGCAGCCGGCGCAAAGGTGATGTATGGCCAGGCAGCAGCCAATATTACCGATGAGATTGAACTGGTGGTGTACACCGCAGCAGTTCATGCGGATAACCCGGAGTATGCCGAGGTCGTGCGCCGCGGCATTCCGATGATGACCCGTGCAGAGCTTTTGGGCCAGATCATGAAAAACTATGGAGAGGCCATTGCTGTTTCCGGAACTCATGGCAAGACCACCACGACTTCCATGGTAACCGAGATTCTTCTGGCAGCCGAGAAAGATCCGACCATCTCTGTGGGCGGAATCCTGCATTCCATTGGCGGTAACATTCGTGTGGGCGGACCGGAGCTGTTTGTAACCGAGGCCTGTGAGTACACCAACAGCTTCCTTTCCTTCTTCCCGACCATGGAGATCATTTTAAATATAGAAGCAGACCATCTGGACTTTTTCAAGGATCTGGACGATATCCGCCATTCCTTCCGCCTGTTTGCGGAGAAGCTGGATGAAAAAGGACTTCTGATCATCAACCGGGATATTAAGAATTATGAGGAGATCAGCGGCGGCCTGCCTTGTAAGGTGGTTACCTTCGGACACAGCGCAGAGAGCGATTACAGCGCCGCGGATATTACATATGACGCCTTCGCCCGCCCGACCTTTACCCTGATGGAGCGGGGAAAGGCAGCCGGAACCATTACCCTTGGCGTACCGGGTGAGCACAATGTATACAATGCTCTGGCAGCCATTGCCGCTGCGAAGGCACTGGGTATTCCGGATGCAGCCATTGCGGACGGGCTGCTGCACTTTACCGGAACCGACCGCCGGTTCGAGAAAAAGGGTGAGTTAAACGGCATCACCATCATTGACGACTACGCGCATCATCCACAGGAGATTGCGGCTACCTTAAAGGCAGCACACAATTATCCACATAAGAAACTGTGGTGTGTGTTCCAGCCGCATACCTACACCCGCACCAAAGCATTCCTGGATGAGTTTGCCGAGGCCCTTTCCGCAGCGGACGCAGTTGTTCTTGCCGACATCTACGCGGCCAGAGAGACCGATACCCTGGGTATCAGCTCCGCGGATATTGCTTCCCGCATTGAAAAACTGGGCACGGAAGTCCATTATTTCCCAACCTTTGAGGAAATTGAAGCATTTCTTTTAAAAAATTGTTCCACCGGTGATCTGTTGATAACTATGGGGGCCGGAGACATTGTAAAAGTTGGGGAAAAGCTCTTAAATAAATAGTTATCCACATTATCCACATAGTTTTCCACTTTTTATGTAAAGGGACTATGTGGATTTTTTAATTTACATAAGAAGAAATCTAAAAATTTAAAAACCCACGGTTTTATCTACAATTCGACACGTTTCGAGTGCTTTTGGCGGACAGGAAAAATGTTTATATCCACATTATCCACATTATCCACAATGAATTCTGTGGATAAACTCGCCTATTTCTTTTTGAAATTGGATGTGGTACACTGTTAGCAGACAGGAAAGGTGAGATTTTTATGAGTTTTACATATCATTTCCAGGTGGACGCAATCCTGGTTTCCAACGAATTTATTGACCGTTACCTGGCGGAAGCCAGCGGGGAGTATGTGAAGGTGTATCTGTATCTGCTCCGCCATAAAGATGAGCCCGTGAGTCTTGAAAGAATAGCGGATGGCCTGAACCATACGGAGGCGGATATCCGCCGGGCAATCCTTTACTGGGAAAAGCTGGGAGTCTTAAGCACAGACGGTCTTCTGACACAGCAGTCTGCAGCAGGGACGGGCGCCGGTCTGATGAAGCAGGACGCAGCGGCAAAGCAGGGAACACTTCCAAAGCAGACAGCAGCTACAGAGCAGGCAGCGGCCGCAGCTTTGGCAGCAGAGACAAAAGGTGCGCGGCCGGTATACAGCCAGGATCAGGTAAACCGCCTGCAGGGAGACGGGGAGTTTTCAGAACTTCTTTACATAGCCCAGCGCTATTTGAACAAGATCTTCACCCAGCGGGAGCTGGAGGTGTTTGCCTATCTTTATGATGGCCTGCATATGTCGGCAGAGCTTCTGGAATACGTGGTGGAGCACTGCGTGCAGGGCGGCCACACCAGCATCCGTTATATAGAGACGGTTGCCATCAGCTGGCATGAAAAGGGTTTTGCCACGGTGGAACAGGCCAAGGCTTACGCCAGCGGCTTCACCAAAAACTCCTTTTCCGTCATGCGGGCTTTTGGCCTGACCGGAAGAAACCCGGCTGAGACAGAGCGGGAGATGATTGAGCGCTGGTTCGGAGAGTACGGCTTTACCAAAGAGGTGGTGTTAGAGGCCTGCAACCGTACCATGGAGGCTACCCACAATCCCAGCTTCCGCTATGCGGACCGGATCCTTTCTGAATGGAGAAAGGCGGGAGTCCACAGCCTGAACGACATTTCGGTGCTGGATGAAAAGTACAAAGGCCAGAAGAATCAGAAAAACCAGAAAAACAGCCGTCAGGCGAACAACCAGTTCCTGAATTTTGAGCAGAGAAACACCGACTATGATTCTATGGTGCTGAATCAGGTGAAGGACTGGATCGGAGAACAGTAGCGGGCAGCCCGGGCAGCGGAACATGCCGCAGTCAGAGGACAGACCATGAAGAAGGAGAGTAAGTTATGGCACTGAGCAATTCCCAGTACAACGCGGTGATGCGCGGGTATGAAGAACGGCAGCGCCTGCAGCGCCGTGCCATGGAGGCACGGACGCAGGAAGTATACAAAAAAATACCACAGATCCAGGAGCTGGACCGCCAGATCAGCAGCCGGGCAGCGGACTGCGCCAGACGGGTACTGGGCGGAGACACAAAGGCCCGGGAACACTTAAAGGAAGATCTGGCGGATTTAAAGGAGCAGAAGCTGACCCTCTTAAAAGAGGCCGGATATCCGGCTGACTATATGGAGCTTCGCTATGACTGTCCGGACTGCCAGGATACCGGCTACGCGAATGGAAAACGGTGCCACTGCTTTGAGCGGCAGCGCCTGAATATTCTTTATGCCCAGTCCAATATTGAGGCAGTTTTAAAAGAAGAGAATTTCGACCACCTCCGCTTTGATTTTTACGATGATACCGAAAAAGTTCCCCAGCTTGGCATGACAGAGCGGGCCTACATGGAGGTTGTGGTGCGGCAGTGCCGGGAGTTTGCGCAGCAGTATCCGGACAAGGGAAACAGCATTCTCTTTACCGGCGGCACTGGTGTGGGAAAGACTTTTCTTACCAACTGCATTGCCAAAGAACTCATTGACCGTTGCATTTCGGTCATTTATCTGTCCTCCAACGAGCTGTTTGAAATTTTTTCCAAATACAAATTCGGACGGGACAGCGAGGAGGATGTGGAGGAGAGCTACCGCTACATTCTGGACTGTGACATGCTCATCATCGATGACCTGGGAACGGAGCTGAACAACTCCTTTGTTTCCTCCCAGCTTTTCTACTGCATCAACGAGCGCATCGGCAGGAAGAAGGGAACCATCATTTCCACGAATCTGTCCATGGGCATGTTAAAGGATACCTATTCGGACCGTGTGACTTCCCGGATCATGAGCAATTACCGGGTCATCCCGCTGTACGGCGCGGATATCCGCATGAAAAAACGGGCGGCAGCCGCAAGATTGTGAAAAACAAAGCAAACCTGAAAGTTTCGGGGGATTGGCTTGACTTAACTGAGGCATAATGATATAAAAGAAACGATGCGGCGGCATCCTTCAGATTCTGCCATATCATAAAACAAAAATAAATAATACACATTGCATGGAGGAAAAGATGATTTACGAAGAGAAGACCATTGAGACCATTCCGGTAGGACCATTAGGACTGATCCCGTTGAAGAGCTGCGCAACCCTGGGTGCAAAGGTAAACGACTGGCTGGTCGAGTGGAGAAAGGAACGTGAGAGTGAGCACAAATCCACCATCGCGTTTGCAGGCTATCAGAGAGATTCTTACATTATTGAGGCCAAGACCCCGCGTTTCGGTTCCGGTGAAGGCAAGGGAACCATTGAGTCTTCCATTCGTGGTGACGATCTTTACATCATGGTAGATGTGTGTAACTATAATCTGACCTACTCTCTGTGCGGCATGACCAACCACATGTCTCCGGATGACCATTTCCAGGACTTAAAGCGTGTTATTGCGGCAGCAGCCGGCAAGGCGCGCCGTATCAATGTCATCATGCCTTTCCTCTATGAGAGCCGTCAGCACAAGCGTTCCGGCCGTGAGTCCTTAGACTGCGCCCTGGCACTGCAGGAGCTGACCAACATGGGCGTGGAGAATATCATTACCTTCGACGCTCACGACCCGCGTGTACAGAACGCTATCCCGTTAAAGGGATTTGAGACCGTACAGCCGATCTACCAGTTCATCAAGTACCTGTTAAAGAACGAGACGGAGCTTCAGATCGACAGTGACCACATGATGGTCATCAGCCCGGATGAGGGCGGTATGGGCCGTGCTGTTTACTTCGCAAACGTCCTGGGCCTGGATATGGGTATGTTCTACAAGCGCCGCGATTATACCAAGATCGTAAACGGCCGCAATCCGATCGTGGCTCACGAGTTCTTAGGCTCCAGCGTAGAGGGCAAGGACGTTATCATTGTGGATGATATGATCTCCTCCGGCGAGAGCATGCTGGATGTCGCAAAAGAGTTAAAGCGCAGAAAAGCAAGAAAGGTATTTATCTGCGCAACCTTCGGCCTGTTCACCAACGGACTGGCTAAATTTGATGAGTATTATGAGAACGGCCTGATCGACCGGATCCTGACCACCAACGTGGTATATCAGACTCCGGAGCTGTTATCCAGACCGTATTACATTGACGTAGATATGAGTAAGTACATTGCCCTGATCATCGACAACTTAAATCACGATGATTCCTTAAGTGAGCTGTTAAGCCCGACCAAGCGCATCAACAAGCTCCTGGACAAGTACCGCAATAAATAAGGTGGTTATTTCATGAGTGAAGACAGAACAAATAAAGATCCGCTTCTGGGCGGACTTGACGGCATGCGCGCCGGACAGACATGGGAAGGCGCACCGGAGAACCTGAATGCCGGTGAAAACGGACAGACTGTGCTAGAGACAGGCAGTGCTGCCGCGGACTCCGGACAGGAGCAGGAAACCTTCTCTGCCGAAGAAGTGCAGACTGCTGAGGAAGAGGCGAGAAAGATCGCGCACGAGCTGCACAGAGAGGCGGTAAAGACCGGAAACACGGAAAAAGAAATCGAAGTACCGCACATCGAATCGTCAGAGCGCAAAAAGAAAAACGCACGAAAAGAAGACCCTGACGAAAAAGAAAAAAAGTCAGGCGGTCTGGGAAAAGAAATCTTTGAGTGGGTCAAGATTGTTGTGTCTGCAGCACTCATTGCTTTTGTACTGAATACGTTTATCATTGCCAACAGCGAGGTGCCGAGCGGTTCCATGGAAAACACCATCATGACGGGAGACCGCGTGATCGGTTCCAGGCTTTCCTACCGCTTTGAAGATCCAAAACGCGGCGATATTGCCATCTTCCGCTTCCCGGACAATGAAAAGATTTATTATGTAAAGCGTATCATCGGACTGCCGGGTGAGACCGTGGACATTGTGGACGGCAAAGTCTACATCAACGGCTCAGACGAGCCGCTGGATGAGCCGTATATCCGCGAACCTATGATTCCGGAGGAGCCCATGCATTTTGAAGTGCCGGAGAACAGCTATTTCATGATGGGTGATAACCGGAACTACTCCATGGATGCCCGCCGTTGGGAGAATACCTATGTAAAGCGTGAGAAGATCATTGCAAAGGTACTGTTCCGCTACTTCCCGAAACCGGGAATCCTGAAATAAAAATATTGCGAAAAGACAGGGACCGGAAAATCCTCCATGACGGATTTTCCGGTCCCGTTGTGTTACAACAAAATTGATATTTGCCGCGAAGTGTGTTATATTTTAGATACATTATGGTCTGGTGCCGGATGAGGGTACTGGAATACGTTTGATATTTGGAGAGGGAACAAAAATGAAAGATACAACATTAGTCATTATGGCGGCCGGAATCGGAAGCCGGTTTGGCGGTGGCATCAAGCAGCTGGCGCCGGTAGGCCCTGGCGGTGAGATTATCATGGATTATTCCATTCATGACGCGCTGGCGGCCGGATTCAACAAGATTATCTTCATTATCCGTAAAGATCTGGAGCAGGACTTCCGGGAGATCATTGGAAACCGCATCGAGAAAATTGCCAATGTGGAGTATGCGTTTCAGGAACTGGACGCGCTGCCCGAGGGCTATCATGTAACCGAAGGAAGAAAGAAACCCTGGGGAACCGGTCAGGCAGTTCTTACCGTGAAAGGGCTGGTGCATGAGCCGTTTCTGGTCATCAATGCGGATGATTATTATGGCAGAGAGGGCTTTTTCAAGATCCATGATTATATGGTGAATGAGATGGATGCCGATGGAGATCTGTACGACATGTGCATGGGCGGTTTCATTCTGGAGAATACCTTAAGTGAGAACGGTACTGTAACCCGTGGTGTCTGCGATGTGAACCCGGATGGCACCTTAAAGGATGTAACGGAGACATATGACATTGAGCGCCGGGGCAATGGCATTTTCGCGAATGATGAGCAGGGCAACCCGGTTATTGTGGACGCAAAACAGTATGTTTCCATGAATATGTGGGGCCTTCCACCCAAATTTCTGGATGCGCTGGAGGAAGGGTTCCCGAAATTCCTCGATGGCATCAAAGAGGGCGATATTAAGGCAGAGTACCTGCTTCCGAAGATCATTGACCAGCAGATTAAAGCCGGAAAGGCGAGAGTGAAGGTGCTGGAGACCCGGGATAAATGGTTTGGCGTGACCTATAAAGAAGACAAGGACGCAGTGGTTGCTTCCATCCGCAGACTGATTGAGGCAGGCGTTTATAAGGAGAGATTATATGACTAAACTGATTTCCTGGAATGTGAACGGACTGCGTGCCTGTGTGGGAAAGAATTTTCTGGACTTTTTCCATGAGGCAGATGCCGATGTATTTTGCCTGCAGGAGACCAAGCTGCAGGCCGGCCAGATCGATCTGGATCTTCCGGGATATCATCAGTACTGGAACTACGCAGAGAAAAAGGGCTATTCCGGAACGGCGCTTTTTACGAAGGAAGAGCCGCTTTCTGTCACATACGGAATCGGCGTAGAAGAACATGATCATGAAGGAAGAGTCATAACCGCGGAGTTTCCGGAATATTATGTAATTACGTGCTATACGCCAAACTCCCAGAATGAGCTGGCAAGGCTTGGCTACCGCATGGAGTGGGAGGATGCGTGGCGTGCGTACTTAAAGAGACTGGATGAAAAAAAGCCGGTTATTTTCTGCGGTGATTTTAATGTGGCGCACCAGGAGATTGATCTGAAGAATCCGAAGACCAACCGGAACAATGCCGGTTTTTCGGATCAGGAACGCGGCAAGTTCACAGAGCTTCTGGCAGCCGGATTTACCGACACCTGGCGGTATTTTTATCCGGAACAGGAGGGCATTTATTCCTGGTGGTCCTACCGGTTTAAGGCCCGGGAGAAAAACGCGGGGTGGCGGATCGACTATTTCTGCGTATCCGACAGCTTAAAAGACCGGCTGGAGTCGGCAAAGATCCATACAGAGGTGTTCGGCTCCGATCACTGTCCGGTGGAACTGTGCCTGAAATAATAGAACACGCTGCGGACGAAATACAGGCCGTAACGGGAAAGGCGGGCAGAATTGGAACAGTATCAGATTGATATGAATGACAGCAAAGGGTATCCCATGGGCCTCACACAGACAGACGGGGGGATTCATGTATCAGTAGTGGCTGCAGCGAAGGCTTGCAGCCTGCTTTTATTTGAGAAACAGGAAGGCAAAAACGGAAAAGAAGCAAGATTTCGGGAAATCCGGAGCCTTCCGTTCCCGGAGGAAGCAAGGACCGGACATGTCTGGTCTATGACGGTAAACGGAACATTTGATGCGCTTTACTATGCGTTTGAGGCGGATGGAAAGCGGTTTTCAGATCCGTATGGCCGTTCCTTTGCCGGGCGGGAGCGCTGGGGAAGGTTAAGCCAGGCAAAACGGCTTTTACTGTCGCCGGTTTCGGAGCCGGAGTTTGACTGGCAGGGCGACAGGCCGCTGCACATCCCCTATGAGGACTGCATCGTCTACCGGGCCCATGTGCGGGGCCTGACAAAGCATGTCTCCTCCGGCACGGAGCACCGTGGAACCTTCCGGGGTGTCGTGGACAAGATCCCTTACCTGAAAGAGCTGGGAATTACCACGCTGGAACTTTTACCGGCGGTAGAATTTCAGGAGGTCATGATGCCGGAGAACGTGGAGGGCAATCCTTACGGAAGCAGTGAGCCGACCGGACGCCTGAATTACTGGGGCTACACGAAGGCCGGAATGTTTGCGCCAAAGGCATCCTACGCGGACCCGGGCATGAGTCCGGTGACGGAATTTAAATATATGGTGCGGGAGCTGCACCGGGCAGGACTGGAAGTGGTGCCGGAGCTTTATTTTTCCGGAAAGGAAGTGCCAGAGTTTGTTCTGGAGACGGTGCGGTTCTGGGTACGGGAGTACCATGTGGATGGCATACATCTGACGGGCTATGCGCCGACAGATCTGCTGGCAAAGGATCCGTATCTGGCGGATACCAAGCTCTGGGCTATCTCCTGGGATGCGCCGAAACCACCTGCCGGGGAGAAAAAACATCTTGGAGAATATAATGACGGCTTTCTCATCGATATGCGCCGCGCCTTAAAGGGCGATGAGGAGCAGATGAGCAGCCTGATCTACCGCAACCGCCGCAATCCCGCGGAGACAGGTGTGTTAAACTTCATGGCAGGCACCAATGGCTTTACCATGATGGACATGGTTTCCTATGACCAGAAGCACAATGAGGCCAACGGGGAAAATAACCGGGACGGAAGTGACTACAATTATTCCTGGAACTGTGGCGTGGAAGGCCCGGTCCGCAAGAAGAAGATTCTGGAGCTGCGGGCAAGACAGCTGCGCAACGCCATGCTCATGCTCTTTTTGAGTCAGGGAACGCCGGTTTTATTGGCGGGAGATGAGTTTGGAAACTCCCAGAACGGAAATAACAATGCTTACTGTCAGGACAATGAGACCTCCTGGCTGAACTGGAATTTCAACAAATGGGATCAGGAACTCCTTGACTTTGTGAAGCATGTGATCGCATTCCGCAAGGCACATCCGGTGTTCCATATGGAGCAGGAACCGCGGGTCATGGATTATCTGGCCTGTGGCCATCCGGATATTTCCTATCATGGCGTGAACGCATGGCAGCCGGAATTCGAGAATTTCCGCCGCCAGATTGGCATTCTTTACTGTGGAGCTTACGCGAAGAAGCCGGACGGACAGAACGATGACTTTTTCTTTGTGATCTTCAATATGCACTGGGAGCCACACGGTTTTGCGCTTCCGAATCTGCCGAAGGATCTGGAGTGGACGCTGTCCTTTGATACCAGTGACAGCGCGGCGGGAGGCTTTTACGAAGAAGGTCAGGAACGACGGGTTTTAAACCAGAAGAACTGCATGGTACCGCCCCGCTCTGTTCTGGTGTTTAAGGGAAAGAAAAAGGCGAAAAACCTTGACAAAGCATAGCAAAACAGATATAAATGAAAGGGCAAAATGAATTACGACAAAACGGCCTTTCCGGCCGTTATCGCATTTAGGAGGAATTAATAATGAACAAGACAGAATTAGTAGCAGCAGTAGCTGAGCAGGCAGGTCTTTCCAAGAAGGACGCAGAGGCAGCAGTAAAGGCATTTACCGATGTAGTTGCAGAGGCTCTGAAGGCAGGCGATAAAATCCAGTTAGTAGGTTTTGGTACTTTCGAGGTATCTGAGAGAGCAGCAAGAGAGGGCCGCAACCCGAGAACCGGCGAGACCATGACCATCGAGGCTTCCAAGACCCCGAAGTTCAAAGCTGGTAAGGCATTAAAGGATCTTGTAAACGCTTAATTTTACAGCAGTTATCGTATACTCAAAGAACTAAAAAATTCCTCCTATTATGCGAATTGCGTTGTAGGGGGAATTTTAGCCATAAAAGGAGACTCAATATGCGCCTGGATAAATATCTGAAGGTATCTCGCATCATCAAAAGGAGAACTGTAGCAAATGAAGCATGTGATAGCGGACGCGTGATGCTCAATGACAAGATAGCCAGAGCCAGCGCAGAGGTCAAAGTCGGAGATGTGATAGAAATTGGATTCGGCAATAAATCTGTCAAAGTAAAAGTGACCAGTGTCCAAGAAACCGTTCGCAAAGAAGAGGCGAAGGACATGTTTGAATATATTTAAAGAAAAGGCCTTGCAGCAGGAATGCTGCAGGGCTTTTTGTGTTTTCCGGATAATCAATCATAACTGTGCAGATACGTCTCTATCAGCATGTTTTTTAAGGCCCCCATTTCAGCAGAGTAAACATTTTTCTTTTTGGGAGTAAAAAGCTGCATATAGCGGTAGTAGTGTTTGTCCGGGCGGCATACCAGAATGTCGGTGTTTCTTGGAATCCCATAAGCGGGAAGAAGGGCAATACTGTTGCTGTTTAATACCATCTGGCAAATATTGTGGCGATTGTTCATCTCGCAGATGGTATGCGGAGTAATGTCGTAATCATGAAACATATTCTGGGCAAGCTGGTATTCGCAGACTCCATGCCCGGAAAGAATAAAGCTTTCCCGGCTGAAGAGTCTCATATCGACAGATGGAGGATTGCCATAGTCTCTGGATGCAAGATGGGCATATGCGTGCTGTGGAGATAATAGTACAAGAAGTTCATCGGTCTTGATGACTTCTGTATTGAAAAGCGGATTATTGATAATTTCAGAAAATCCGGCAAATGCCAGATCCAGTTTTCCATCATAAAGTTTTTCAATAATAGCTTTGGACCAGCCTTCGGTGACCCGGACAGAAATGTTGGGAAATATCTCATGAAAATTTGCGTAAATCCGACCAAACTGTTCAAATAAGGTCTGACATGAGATGCCGATGCTGATGGAAAACTGATTCTGAGATATTTTCAGTTTTTTGTAAAGATCGTTTCTCAGTTCCAGAATCTTTCGAGCTGTTTTTACATATTCTTCGCCTTCTGGCGTGATCGTCAGCCGGTTCTTATTCCGGGTAAAAAGTGCAACGCCGAGTTCGCGCTCCAATTTGTTCAGATACAAACTGAGCGTGGACTGGGATACGAAAAGGCGCTCTGCAGCTTTGGTTAAATTATGTTCTTCTGCAATCGTAATAATATAAGTAAGCTGCTTAAAATCCACAAAAATCCCTCCCATAAATGTATTGAAAAAATTATAGTCGAAACTATTAACAAAATCAATAGTTTGCATGATTTTTATATATTGGACAAGAATACAAACTAGCAGTAAAATTTATATAAAAGATACAAATTGCGCGAATTGTATGAAAATTTAACGAGGGAGGAATGGAATGAAGGATGTAGGCGGAATCCCTATTGTGGTGTCAAGAGGAACACCATATGAGATTGGATATAACCATGGAAAGTCTCATCCGGACAGAGTACGGAAAAGTTTTGAGCATAACCTGGCTTCCTGTTTAAAATCAGGCTATGTTTCAAAAGAAGAAGTGTACCGGATCGCAAATGGTTATATTAAAAATGTCGAAGCGTACAATAAGGATTACATTGAAGAAGTACAGGGAATTGCGGATGGTGCAGGCTTAAAGCTGGAAGACATCATGGTTCTGAATTCACGAACAGAGTTACAGAAACTGGGCTGCAACCGGAAAAACAGAAGCGGAAAACTGATTTCTCTTCATCCGGATATTGAACCGGAAGCCTGTACATCGATAGCAGTCACCGGGGAGCGAACCGTTGATGGTGCTACTTATGTGGGCCAGAACTGGGATAACTATCCGTGGTCAGAAGAGTGCCTGATCTACCATATTATTGAGCAGAAAAATGGAAAGCCATCCATTGCATATTGTGGGGAGGCCGGAATCATCTGCAGGTCTGGAATGAATTCTGCAGGCTTAGGTGATGGAGTAAACACACTGACAACGAATGCACCGGTAAATTTTGAGGGTGTTCCGCTTCAGTTTTTACTTCGGGGGGTCTTGGATTCCGATAATCTGGGTGCTGCAATTGATGCAATTAATGATGGCAAAAATGGTGCAGTGAATAACATCATGATAGCACAGCGAGATAATGAAGCGGCTGATATTGAAATGGATTCAGATTGTTGCGGAATCCTTTATCCAATAGATTCAATTTTGACGCATGCAAACCATTATGTATCAATCGGTCATCCTAGATATCCGTATTTGGATAGGGGAAAGGGAAATTCATTCGTAAGGCATAACAGGAGCGACAAGCTTTTACGCATGATTGAAGGAAAAATTTCTATTGATGATATCAAGAGGGTGTTTAGCGATCATGGAAATTCACCACAGTGTATATGTCGGCATGCGAACCAAATTAACCTTGAAGGGGAATCGTTAGAAACGGTATTTTCTTTTGTATGCAATCTGACAACGTTGGAAATGCATTTTGCACCGAAACGGCCATGTGAAGGATTTCTAAGAATTCGTCCGTTTGACTTATTAAAAGAACGTTAAAAAATTTCACTGATTAGTGAGACAATAATTTCATGTAGAGGAGGGTCTTATGAGAAAAACACATCGATTTACAGCACTTATGATGGCAGCGCTTGTGGCATTTGGATTAGTGGGATGCGGCGGATCAACAGCTTCGACTCAGCCGGCAGGGGGAGACAGTACAGCTGCAGCCGGCAGTGAAAACTCCGGAACCGGAAGTTCAGGCGTTACATCAGCATATGTGGATGCAGATGGCAAAGTTGTGGTAAACTTACAGCGAGAAGATGGTATTCAGTCTCTGAATATCTGGAATTACACTTCTGGACCGAACTATATGTTTGCCGAGATGGTATTTGATGCGCTGTACAGCTCTAACCATGGCGGCGATTGTGAGCCGTTGATCTGTACCGGTTATGATCTGAGCGATGACCAGAAAGAAGTAACCTTACATATTGCAGAGGGCGTAAAATTCTTCGATGGTTCTGACTGTGATGCAGATGATGTCTATACGGAAATGCAGTACATTGCAGAGCATAAAGATGAAATGGCACTGTTTGCAACAAACTGGAAGTATCTGGAAAAAGCAGAGAAGGTGGATGATCACACCGTAAAACTGTATTTAAGTGAGCCGTTCTTCTCTCTGGATATTTCCCTGGCGTATACCTATATTGCAAAAGCAGAAGAAATTGAACAGTATGGTTCAAGCCTGTTCTCTTCTGTAGATACGCTTAACGGCACCGGCCGCTGGAAATTAGATGAGTGGGTTGATGGCCAGTATCTGAAATTCAGCCGCAACACCGATTACTGGCAGGGCGGAGATTTCAGCAACATCGATACCTTATACCTGTGGTTCATTTCCGACCCGACTGCACAGAATGCAGCATTTATCAATGGTGATATTGATTATATCAACAATGTAAATGTGGATCTGAAGTCTATGCTGGATCCAGTAGCAGATCAGTGTGAGATCACAGATTCTATTTCCGAAGTTATGTACTATCTGCAGTTTAAGATGGATGGTAAGGCTCCGACCACAGACCAGAATTTACGTTATGCGATTATGCATGCAATTGACAGAGATGCATTCTGTTCCCTGATGGGTGGCGGACTTGTAATGAACGATTTCTTTACCACCCATGCAGAAGGCCATCAGGACAGCCTAGAAGCGTTGAAATATGATCCGGAACTGGCAAAAGAGTATCTGGCAAAGTCCAGTTATAACGGTGAGGAATTAGTATTATTAAGCCGCAGTGATATTTCTTATGCAGATTCCATTATGACTGCAATGGCAGATTACCTGAATCAGATTGGCATTAAGACAAGGGTAGATATGGTTGATACAGCAACCATGAATACCAGACGAACCGATGGTGATTATGATATCTTTATGGTAAATCTGGCAACCTGGGATGGAAATGCACTGACTCAGAACCTGGTTCCGCGTGTTGTACAGGATATGCACAGCAATGGCTATAAGAATGATGAACTGAATGCAAAAATTATGGAAGCATTTGGTGATATGAATAAGGAGACACGTGTAAAAACTCTGGAAGAGGTTGATAACATTCTTTATGATTTACAGGGACCGATCGTTCCGCTGATGCAGGTTATGAGAAGCTCCTGTGTAAGAAAAGGCCTTACCGGTCTTATTGAAAATCCGCTGTCTGGCTATATCTTTACCAATGTAACGGTTGAGGAGGATTATCTTAAGTAAGACGAAGCCATATAGCAAGTAACTGAATGGAGACGAGCCGCTGTATGCTTTTAGCAGCGGCTCATTCTCCATAGTGGCAATATATAGGAGGCGTTTATGGTTAAATTTTTTACAAAAAGAATCCTGTGTCTGCTATTAGTCGTGTGGATTGTTTCGGTACTGGCATTTGTCATGATGCGTCTGGCACCGGGCGATGCTGCAGTCATGGCACTTCCGGATTATGCTTCGGAGGCGCAAATTGAGGCAATGCGGGCAAAACTTGGTCTTGATAAACCTTATATTACCCAGTATCTGATGTATCTTGGAAATCTTCTGAAAGGAGATCTGGGAACTTCCGTATTATATGAAAAACCATGTCTGGATGTAATTATGGAGCGGCTTCCGGCAACTCTGAGTGTTACTATCGTGTGCTCAGCACTGGTACTGATCATCAGTATTCCGTTGGGAATCATTGCAGGCGTCAATAAAGGCGGACCGGTAGATTTCTTTGCAGTATTATTTGCACTCCTGGGTCAGTCCATGTCCGTAGTATGGATCTGTGTATTGCTTCTTTTGCTGTGTTCTGTTAAACACAACTGGCTTCCTAGTATGGGATATAATGGACTGTTTGATGTTAAGTATCTAATTATGCCAGCAATTGCGATGGGGTACAAAATGTGTGCCGGAATGGTACGAATGGGCCGTTCCGGAATGATCGATGTTTTAAATGAGGATTATATCACTTGTGCCTATGCACGAGGTTTAAGTCGGTTTGAAGTAAACTGCAAGTATGCATTTAAAAACTCTATCATTCCGGTTATTACTTTGTTTGGCATGGATGTTGCAGCAATGTTAGCCGGAGCGGTCATTATTGAGACAACATTTACGATTCCGGGAATTGGAAGCATGCTCGTAAAAGCAGTTTCCAATCGTGACTACCCGTTAACCCAGTCTACGCTGGTTGTAACGGCCGCGATGTTTGCAATTGTGAACCTGGTGGTAGATATTGTAAATGCTTTCATTGACCGCCGGATGAAACTAAACTGATAAGGAGGGGGATGCAGATGAAAGGAAAGTTACTTGTTCGCCGTATGTTAAGAAGTCCCCAGTTCATGATCGGGTTTTTTATAGTATTTGGAATTGTAATAGTCAGTGTGTTTGCAAGGCAGCTGGCACCTATGGATGAAAATATGAACCACATTGTGGCAAGATTTACTCCGCCGCAGGGAATTGATGCTTATAAAACCGGTGGATATGTGCTTGGAAGCGATGAACTTGGGCGAGACATTCTTTCAAGAGTTCTGATCGGAAGTCAGATTTCTTTAAGAATTGCTTTTATCGGAACTGTGTGTGTAACGGTGGTTGGAACACTCCTGGGCGTGTTTGCTGGGTACTTTGGAGGCGTAGTAGATGATATTGTTATGCGTGCAACAGAAGTTACCATGGCAATTCCGTCTATGACACTTGGTATTGTTATTATGGCAATTTTTGGACCGAGTATCTCTAACCTGATTCTTGTAATGATCATAACATCATGGAAAAATTTCGCTAAAATATCAAGAAACCAGGTTATGATTATGCGGAACCGGGAATTTGTTCAGGCATCCAGAGCGCTAGGCGGCTCCGGATGGCATATTATCATGACTCAGATTATGCCAAACGTGACAACTCCTCTTCTGATTCAGTTATCAGGAACTTTTGGTGGAATTATTCTGACCGAAGCAGGACTCAGCTACTTGTATTTAGGTGTTCAGCTTCCAAATCCTTCCTGGGGAAATATGATAGCGGGAGGACGTACCTATCTGGCTGCATACCCATGGATGGTAATTGTTCCAGGTGTAGCACTTATGATTACGGTACTGGGCTTCAATTTTCTTGGTGATGGACTCAGAGATGTTTTGGATCCAAAACAGACCAGATAGGAGGAGCAGGTATGGAGAAAGATGTTTTACTTAAAATAACGGATTATGTGGTAGAATTCAAAACCGAAAATGGAACAAAGCAGGCCATCAACCATTTAAATCTGACAATACATAAAGGAGAATCTCTGGGCCTGGTAGGGGAGGCCGGTGCAGGCAAGACAACAACTGCACTTGGTGTACTCAGACTGCTTCCAAAACACTCTGCAAAAATAAAAAGCGGTATTATTGAATTTCATGGAGAAGATATGTCGAAGTTTTCAGAGCGCAGGCTCAGGGAAATTCGCGGAGATAAGATTTCCATGATTTTCCAGAATCCGCTGACTTCCCTAAACCCTGTATTCACGGTAGGGGAACAGATTGCAATGGTATTGCGGAAACATAAAAATATTGGGAATAAGCAGGCAATGGAGGAAGCCGGAAAATTAATGGAAACGGTGGGAATCGCAAAAGAGAGAATTAATGATTATCCCCATCAGTTTTCTGGCGGAATGCGTCAGAGAATTGGTATTGCGGCAGCACTTGCCTGCAGTCCGGAACTTCTGATCGCAGACGAGCCGACAACTGCACTGGATGTGACTATTCAGGCTCAGATTTTGGAACTCATGAAAAAGCTTCAGAAACAGTACGATACTTCTCTGCTGATGATCACACATAACCTGGGCATCATCAGTGAACTGTGCAGGAATGTGGCAGTTATGTATGCAGGTGCAATTATTGAATATGGTAGTGTGAAAGAAGTGTTCACAAATCCGATGCACCCTTATACAAAGGGACTGTTGGGAGCGATTCCGACACTGGATGACCAGAAAGAGCGGCTTGTGGCAATACCAGGTGAGGTTGCCAATCCATACCATTTGCCGAAAGGATGCAGTTTTAATCCAAGATGTGAATGCAAAAATGCAGATTGCGCGGAGGAAATTCCGCCAATGATAAAGATCAATGAATCTCATTATGTAGCATGTTGTCATTGCGGAGAGGTGGGACAATAATATGGCTGAAGAAAAAAGACCTCTGATTGAAGTGAAAAATCTGAAAAAGTATTTTCAGGTGGGAAGTGGAAAGACACTCCACGCAGTGGATGATGTCAGCTTTTCCCTGGAAAAAGGACAGACACTGGGGCTTGTTGGAGAGAGCGGATGTGGAAAAAGTACCGTTGGTACCGTAATCATGCGCCTGCAGGATCCGACTTCCGGTGAATTGCTTTTTGAGGGAAAGGATATTTTCAAGTGTAAAAACAGGAAAGAAAATCTTCAGTATTGCAAAGAAATGCAGATTGTATTCCAGGATCCATATTCGTCCCTGAATCCGAAGAAGACAATCAGGAGCATTTTGTCTGAAGGATATTTGATTCATCATACTGTATCCAAAAAGGATTTAAATGATGTTCTGGCGCTGCTTTCAGAGAAAACAGGAATCTCAAAGGATATGTGGGATCAGTATCCGCATGAACTGGATGGAGGAAAACGTCAGGTTGTCGGAATTGCCAGAGCACTCAGTATGAATCCGAAGTTTATTGTCTGTGATGAGCCGGTTTCCTCTCTGGACGTGTCGGTACAGGCAAAGGTGCTTAACTTGCTGATGGATTTGCAGAAAGAAATGAACTTGTCATATTTGTTTATTTCCCATGATTTGAGTGTTGTAAAACATATTTCAGATCGGATTGCGGTTATGTATCTTGGACAGATTGTGGAAACCGCAGATAAGGAAACTTTGTTTGCGGACACAAGACATCCGTATTCTATTGCGTTGCTTTCTGCAATTCCAAAAGTGGATGTAGAAAACAAAGTCAGTCGTATTGTATTAAAGGGTGATGTTCCAAGCCCGATCAATCCGAAACCGGTGTGCCGTTTTGCAAACCGGTGCTGGATGAGCCAGCCGATTTGTTTTGAACAGGAACCGGAATTAAAAGAGGTATCTCCAGGACATTGCGTGAAATGTCACTTTGCGGAAAAATCCAGAGAATTAATGATTGGCGCAGAAAAAACGGGACTTAACTGACAGGAAAGAAAATAATGCAGGACAAAACAATTTGGCAGGAAAGAGCGGGAGCCTGCATGGTAGCGGGAGCTTCTGTTTTATATGGCATAATTCCGCTGCTGGTAAAAAAGGTTTTACTCAGAGGCATGGCAGTTTCCTGCGTTATGACTTATCGGTTTTTACTTATGGCCGTTCTGACTGCGGTTGTGTCGGTCGGCGGTCGTAAATCCATGCGCATAAATGTGCGACAGGGGCTGGAACTGGGAATGGCAGGCACTTTTGGGATTGGCATGACCAATTTTTTGCTGGGCTGTGCCTATTTACATATTGAAATGTGGATGGCCACAGTGTGTCATTTCATATATCCGATAATTGTTATGTTTAATATGTATTTATTTTACCATCAGAAAATGAATGCAAATGAGAAGAAAGGAGCCGTGTTAACTGCAGCAGGTTTTACCGTGCTTCTGCTTTTCAGTAAGAATGCATCGGTGTCCGGTGTGATTTTTGCGGTTTTATCAGGAGTCGCATATGGATTTTATATGATTTGTATGGAGAAGGCTTCTTTCATTAATCTTGAGAAAACTGTAATTATCTGCTATCTTTCACTTGCCTGTGCAATTTGTTTTTTCATACAAAGCCTTCTGACAAAGAATATGAGTGGATTGACCGATGCAGTGGGAACGTGCTTGCTGGCAGGCTCAGCGGCAATGTCCGTGATGGCAATGTTGCTTTTAACAAGAGGAGTGGAAATTCTGGGCGCATCGCGCGCTTCCTACTTAAACTTATTAGAACCAGTGAGCAATATATGTGCGGATTTTGTGTTTTATAAAATGCTGCCGACGGCCTTGCAGTTTGTGGGCTGCAGTTTCATTTTGGGAGCAGTATTTGTAGTGTCATTGCCAGAGAAGCGGTATCTTTCATAAACAGCAAAACCTTCCCATATACTGAACCATGAGTTCAGGCGGGGAGGTTTTTTTGTGGAAGAAAGATCCGGAATCCGCGCTCATGCCTGCAGGCTGGAGAACCGCAATGCGGCAAGCCTGACAGGGGTGCGGGAAGTGGTATCCTTTGACGAAAACCAGGTGGTGATGGATACGGACATGGGTCTTCTGACCATCAAGGGAAAAGATCTCCATGTCAGCCGGCTCACGGTGGAAAAGGGAGAGATGGAGGTAGAAGGGCAGATAGACAGCCTGGCCTACTCTTCCAACGAGGCATACCGGAAGGCCGGACAGTCCATTCTGGCCCGGCTCTTTGGCTGATGGCTGCGGTATGCCGGGAGGCGCGGCTTCTGCTCCAGAGTATTTCCGTGGGCGCGGTTCTTATGATGGTGTACGATCTCATCCGGCTGTTCCGGTTTCTGGTGCCTCACAGGAGTCTGGCGGTGGGACTGGAGGATTTCTGCTACTGGATCTGGGCCGGTTTTTTCACCTTCCTGTTTTTGTACCGGGAGAATGACGGGGCACTGCGTTTTTATATTATCGGATGTATTTTTGTATCCATGCTTTTTTATGACAGGATCATCAGCAGAAATTTGCGAAAGCTCTTGAAAATGGTTCTTCGATGCATTAGAATGAAATTACACAGGTAACATAACATCGAATTAGAAAGTCAGGATAACAAAAAGCTGGTGAGAACTATGAAAACGCGGGGAACGGGGCGCAAAAAACGCAGAGAGGGCCTGGGCAACCGACTGGCCATTATCGGAATTACCGTAGTGGTTTTAAGTCTGGCGGTGGTCGTGAATGTTAAGAATACCTCCATGGAGAAGAAGCTCGTGGAGTATCAGGCCAAAGAAGAATCGCTGACCCGTCAGGTGGAAAACGAACAGAAACGGGCCGCGGAACTGGAAGAACGCAGGGTCTATGTACAGACCAAGCAGTACATAGAGGAAGTGGCCAAGCAGAAGCTGGGACTGGTCAAACCAGACGAAATTTTGCTCAAACCAAGGCCAAAAGACAACTAGAACAGACGAGACTGAAAGTAACAGACATAGGATCCTTTCCTGCCGCATATATTGTGGTTCAGGAGGGGATTTTTTGTGTGGAAGCGAAAACGGCGCCGGGATATGGCTGATGTGAATATATATACGGCAGAGAGACTAAGTGAGATGGCCCGGTCGCTGGGAGTCCTGGCCCGGGCGTGCAATGACCGGATGGAGGAGGAACGGGGACTGACCAGGGAGGATGCTCTGGCAGCTATGCAGACGGCAGCGGCCGTAGTGTGCGGGCAGTGCAGCCGGTGCAACCTGTACAGCGACGCGGACAAGGATGGCAGTTACTATCTGTATTATCTGCTCCGGTCCTTTGAGCAGAAGGGCAGGGTGGAATATGAGGACATGCCCCGGCTGTTCCTGGAAACCTGCCGGAATAAAGAGGCGTATCTGGCACAGCTCAACCGGAATCTGGGGCGGGCAACCATGAATCTGGAGTGGAAAAACCGTTTTCTGGAGAGCCGGGATACGGTTATGGTGCAGTTTCGGGAACTGGCCGTGATGCTGGAAGAGTTTGCCAGCCAGATGGGGCAGGCCGCGGATATTACAGAGGAAAAGGAAGATGCAGTGCGGCGGATCTTCCGTCTTCATCAGATTTCGGTAGATAATATGCTGCTTCTGGAGCACGAAAACCGTTACCGGGAGGCCTATGTGACATTGCATGCTCTGGGGAGCCGTTGCATGACGGCAAAGGAGGCGGCTGCGCTGTTTGGACAGGCTGCGGGCGGAAAGGGCTGGTACGCGCCGCCGGACACCCGGGCGCTTATCACAAGGCAGCCCGGGGTTGTGCGGTTTCTGGAACCGGGAGAATACCGGATGATGTACGGGGTTGCCCGCATGTCAAAGAATGGGAGCGGGATTTCCGGGGATAATTATACTTATTCCGGGAGTCTTCCCGGTCAGGTGATCATGAGTCTTTCCGATGGCATGGGGAGCGGGGAAACGGCGGCCCAGGAGAGCCGGAAGGTGATCGAGCTTTTGCAGCAGCTTCTGGAGACGGGGTTTTCCGCCCGCTCGGCCCTGAAAATGGTGAATACGATTCTTCTGTTAACCGGGGTGGAACAGCATCCGGCCACGCTGGATCTGTGCTGTGTGGATCTTTGCAGCGGTGTGCTGGAGGCCATGAAGATGGGAGCGGTGGCCACCTTTGTGCTCAGTGACGGTCAGGCAGAGATCCTGGACGCCGGGAATCTGCCTGCAGGCGTGATCTCCCAGGCAGAGCCGGTACTTCTTTCCCGCAAGCTCTGGGACGACGACCGGGTCATTATGATGACGGACGGCGTGCTGGAGGCCTGCCCGGGCCTTGAGAAGGAACGCAGCTTAAAAGAGTATCTGGAGTCCATGCCGGTGAAGACGCCGCAGGACATGGCAGAGCGGATTTTGCGGTTTGCCTGCCAGAACGGAGGCATGAATGATGATATGACAGTACTGGTGGCGGGAATCTGGAAGCGGTAGCGTGAGTTTGCCGAAACCCCGTTATTGTTTTGCGCAACGTGTGAACCGTAACGAGAAAAAGACTGCTTGCGCAGGACGAAAATTGTGGGTATAGTTTAAGTGTTGATAGAATGATCAGGATTGTATACAGGAAAGATAAGATGTTAAATAAAGTGAGAGATTATATCCGGGAACAGGACATGGCTGCCCCGGGGGATGCGGTGATCGTGGCGCTTTCCGGCGGGGCGGATTCCGTGTGTTTACTGACGGTGATGAAACGGCTGGATTTTGCGCTTCGCGCGGTTCACGTTCACCATGGCATCCGCGGAGCAGAGGCGGATCGGGATGAGGTTTTTGTGCGAAACCTTTGCGAACGTTTTTCTGTACCGCTTTTTGTGGCACACTGTCAGGTTCCGGCATACGCAGCGGAGCATGGTCTTTCAGAGGAGGAAGCCGGGCGGATCCTGCGTTATCGGATACTGGAGGAAGAGGCTGAAAAATGGGAGCAGGAGCTTTCTGGCGGAGGCCAGGTGAAAATTGCCCTGGCTCATCACCGGGACGATAATGCGGAGACCATTCTGCATCATCTTCTGCGCGGCAGTGGTCTGACCGGGCTTGCCGGAATCCGTCCGCTGCAGGGACGGCGCATTCGTCCGTTTCTCTGTGTGGGGCGGGATGAGATAAGATCATATTTAACGGCGGAGCACATTGACTGGTGTGAGGACAGCACCAATCAGTCTGCGGATTATACCAGAAACCGTATCCGCAGTCAGGTGCTTCCGCTTTTAAAAGAGACAGTAAATGAGCAGGCAGAGGAACACATTGTCCAGGCCGGACAGATCATCGGCCAGGCAGATGTGTACCTGCGGCAGCAGGCAGAGAAAATCTGGCAGATGGCCAATGATATGGCACACAATGAGGCATTCCGCGTACCGGTCGAAAATTCCATGGTGCCTGGTCCGAAAGAAGCTCCGGATCGTGCGGCAATTCCCCTTGCGGTGTTTGCGGCTCAGCCGGACATCCTGAAAACCTATCTGATCCGGCATATGCTGGACCGGCTGCAGCCGGGATGGAAGGACATCACCAGCCGTCATTTCATAGCCATTGCGGAACTGGCGGGCAAACCGGTGGGAAGCCGTCTCGATCTGCCGGGCGGGCTTATGGCGCGAACCGGATACGAGACACTGGAAATTATGAGAAAGACAGAAGAAAAGCCGGTTTTGGACAGTAAAATTGGCGGCCGCGGCGGGAACGCCGTGTACCAGAGGGCCCCAGAGCTCCATATGAGCGTTTTTTCTCGTCAAAAAGACCAGGAAATTCCTAAAAACCAGTATACGAAATGGTTTGACTATGATAAAATTAAAGGTACGCTGTCTGTGAGAACCAGACGGGCGGGGGATTACCTGATTCTGCCGTCCGGAGGGCGCAAGACCGTTACCCGTTACATGATCGATGAGAAGATCCCAAAAGAAACAAGAGATCAGATTCTGCTTCTGGCAGAAGGCAGTCATGTGCTGTGGGTGGTGGGATACCGGATCAGCGAATACTATAAGATGGAAGAACACACAGAAAACATATTGCAGGTAACCTGCGACGGAGGAAAAGATTATGGCAGATAAGATCAGAGTATTGTTGCCGGAAGAAGACGTAAACAAGCGAATCAGTGAAGTAGCAGAGCAGATCAGCAAAGATTACGAGGGAAAGCAGATCCACCTGATCTGTATCTTAAAGGGCGGTGTATTTTTTACCTGTGAGCTGGCAAAACGCATCACCGTTCCGGTCACCATGGATTTCATGTCTGTTTCCAGTTATGGAGATGACACCAAGTCCAGCGGCGTAGTCCGTATTGTCAAAGACCTGGATGAGTCCCTGGCAGACAAGGAAGTCCTGATCGTGGAAGATATCATCGATTCCGGCCGCACCCTTGCGTACCTGATCGAGGTATTAAAGCAGCGCGGACCGAAGAGCATTCACCTGTGCACCCTGCTCGACAAGCCGGAGCGCCGTGTGAAGAAGCAGGTTAAGGTAGATTATACCTGTTTCACCATTCCGGATGAGTTCGTAGTAGGCTACGGCTTGGACTACGCTCAGAAATACCGCAACCTTCCGTACATCGGAGTGGTTGAGGTTGACCAGTAAGGAGGCCGATGAGTGAAACAGCAAAGTGGTTTTCGGGGCGGCTGGCTGCTTCTTCCGCTGCTCCTGATCGTACTGGCTCTGGCATTTATGCCGGGCAGAAAACAGAACGAGCTGAGTTATCAGCAGTTTAAACAGGTTCTGGAAAGCGGGGATGTGGGTTCCCTGATCATTTACCAGAACGAGCAGACGCCTACCGGTGAGGTGCGTCTCTCTAACCGCGCGGGAGAGGTTTATGTGACCTATGTGTCCGATGTAAACCAGACTCAGCAGATGCTTCAGGACATGGACATCGACTACAGCATGAACGATGTTCCACAGACCAGTTACTGGATGAGTATTATTCTTCCGGTGGCCATCTCCGTGGGAGCAGTAGTCCTGATGCTGATCATCATGAATATGAGAGCCGGTGCAGGCGGCGGCACCAATGCCAAGATGATGAACTTTGGCAGGAGCCGTGCGCGCATGACCAACACCAGCAACGTAACCTTTAAGAATGTAGCAGGTCTTCAGGAAGAGAAAGAGGATCTGGAGGAGATGGTGGATTTCCTGAGAAATCCCCAGAAGTATACCAGTGTGGGCGCAAGAATCCCGAAGGGCGTGATCTTAGTGGGCCCTCCTGGAACCGGTAAGACCCTGCTTGCCAAGGCAGTAGCCGGTGAGGCCGGCGTGCCGTTCTTCTCCATTTCCGGCTCTGATTTCGTAGAAATGTTTGTCGGTGTGGGTGCGTCCCGTGTCCGCGACTTATTCGAGGATGCCAAGAAGGCAGCACCGTGTATCGTTTTCATTGACGAGATCGATGCGGTAGCCCGCAGACGAGGCACCGGTATGGGCGGCGGCCACGATGAGCGTGAGCAGACCTTAAACCAGCTTCTGGTTGAGATGGATGGCTTCGGTGTAAACGAGGGCATCATTGTTATGGCAGCAACCAACCGTGTGGATATCCTGGATCCGGCTATCCTGCGTCCGGGTCGTTTTGACCGTAAGGTAGCGGTAGGACGTCCGGATGTAAAAGGCCGCGTGGAGATTCTTCAGGTGCATTCCAAAGAGAAACCGCTGGGCGAGGACGTAGATCTGGCCCGCGTGGCAAAGACCACCTCCGGCTTTACCGGAGCGGATCTGGAAAACCTCATGAACGAGGCGGCCATTCTTGCAGCCAAGGAGAACCGCAGTTACATCCGCCAGTCGGATATTGACCGCGCATTTGTTAAGGTTGGCATCGGCGCAGAGAAGAAGAGCCGTGTCATCTCTGAAAAAGAAAAGAAGATCACCGCTTACCACGAGTCCGGTCATGCGATTCTGTTCCATGTGCTTCCGGATGTGGGACCGGTTCATACCGTATCTATCATCCCGACCGGTGTCGGGGCAGCAGGCTATACCATGCCGCTTCCGGGTGAGGACGAGATGTTCAACACCAAGGGCAAGATGCTGCAGGATATCATGGTATCTCTTGGCGGCCGCATTGCGGAGGAGATCATCTTCGGTGATGTGACCACCGGCGCTTCCCAGGATATCAAGCACGCCAGCAAGGTAGCCCGCGCCATGGTGACCCAGTACGGCATGTCTGAGAAGGTTGGCATGATCGACTACGGCAGTGACGATGACGAGGTCTTCATCGGCCGTGATTTCGGCCATGTGCGCGCGTACAGCGACGAAGTGACTGCATCCATTGATGCCGAGGTAAAACGCATCATTGACGAGTGCTATGAGAAAGCAAAGAATATCATCCTGGAGCACCGGGATGTGCTGGAAAGCTGCACCGCCCTGCTGATCGAGAAAGAAAAAATCGGTCAGGAAGAGTTTGAGGCACTGTTCCAGAAATAACAGGAGCAGAAACTATACAAACTGCACAAAAAAAGTTTTGAAATTTGTTCATGTTTGTTAACACTTATTGGTTGGGCCGTGCTATTATAATAGACGTAAACCCCCCAATACATTATATAGTTTTTGCTACACCCCATAAGAAACGAAATACCTTCTCCTGAAAGAGCCAGCTACCCCGCTGGCTCTTTCGCTGTATAAAAATAATATGTTGTAATCGACATGAGAATCATTTAAAATAGATTTATATGATTCCATCAGGTTCGTGAGAGATTGTGAGAAAACGGATCTGGGCAGGAAGGAGCAGGGGTTAGTTATGTTTGATGAACATCAGGAAAATGGAATGAACCGGCAGGCATTGTTTACGGATGAGACGCAGGATTACCGCCGCCCGGAGGAACCGGACGCAGGCGAAACGGTCGCCCTCCGCTTTCGTACCGCGAAAGACGATGTCGACCGGGTTTTTTATATCGAGGAAGACAAAAATGTACAGGCAGAGATGCGGAAGGTATCTTCCGACAGTCTGTTTGACTATTACGAATACAGCATGGAGGCAGACAGCCAGCCGCAGCGTTACTATTTTCAGGTGGTAAAGGGCAGCGAGATCTGCTACTTTAACCGTCTGGGTGCCACCATGGATATTCAGAGCTGCTACGCGTTCCGCATTACGCCGGGCTTTCACACGCCGGAGTGGGCGAAGGGCGCGGTCATGTATCAGATTTATGTGGATCGTTTCTGCAACGGAGACAAGAGCAACGATGTGACCGAGTGCGAGTATGTCTACATTGGCCGTCCGGTGCATCAGGTTACCGACTGGAGCACCAACCCGTCTACTATGGATGTAGGCTGTTTTTACGGCGGTGATCTGCAGGGCGTATGGGACAAGCTGGATTATCTGCAGTATCTGGGCGTGGAGGTCATCTATTTCAACCCGCTGTTCGTGTCTCCGTCCAACCACAAGTACGACAGCCAGGACTATGACCATATTGATCCGCATTACGGTGTCATCGTCAAAGACGGCGGTGAGCCGGTGGCCGCGAACGCGGTCAACAATGAGCATGCAACGAAATATCAGGTGCGCAGTGCCGACCCGGAGAATCTGGCGGCCAGCGACGCGTTTTTCACCCGTTTTATGGAGGAAGTTCATAAGCGCGGTATGCGCGTGATCATTGACGGTGTGTTCAATCACTGCGGTTCCTTTAATAAATGGCTGGATCGTGAGAAAATCTACAGCCATCAGGGCAGCTATGAGCCGGGAGCATACGAGAGCAAGGACAGCCCGTACCGCAGCTTCTTTAAGTTCTACAATGAGGATGCATGGCCGGATAACGGCACCTATGATGGCTGGTGGGGCCACGATACACTGCCGAAATTAAATTACGAGGATTCGCCAAAGCTCTTTGAATACATTATGAAGATTGCCAGCAAGTGGGTATCTGCTCCCTACGGGGTAGATGGCTGGCGTCTGGATGTGGCGGCGGACCTGGGCCACAGCAGCGAGTATAACCACAAATTCTGGCAGGAGTTCCGGAAGCACGTAAAGGAAGCCAATCCGGAAGCTATCATTCTGGCGGAGCATTACGGAGATCCCAGCAGCTGGCTGGCGGGAGACCAGTGGGATACGGTCATGAACTACGACGCATTCATGGAGCCGTTAACCTGGTTTCTGACCGGAATGGAGAAGCACAGTGACGAATACAACGGAGCTCTTTACGGCGATGGCGTGAGCTTCTTCCGCTCCATGTATTACCATATGAGCCGCATGCAGACCCAGTCGGTTCTGGTGGCCATGAACCAGCTTTCCAACCATGACCATAGCCGTTTCCTGACCCGTACCAACCAGATTGTGGGACGTTTGGCCAGTGCCGGGGCAAAGATGGCTGAGTTTGGCATCAATTACGGAACGTTCCGGGAAGCCATTATGGTGCAGATGACCTGGCCGGGCGCGCCGACTCTGTATTACGGAGATGAAGCCGGTGTCTGCGGCTGGACGGATCCGGACAACCGCCGGACTTATCCGTGGGGTTCCGAGGACTTTGAACTGATCGAATATCACCGCTACCTCATTGACCTGCACAAGAAGCTTCCGGCCCTGCGCCGCGGCTCCTTAAAGCAGCTGCAGGCCGACCGCCAGCTGATCGTCTACGGCCGCATGAGCGGAGAGAACAAGTGCGCGGTCATCATCAACAACCGCGGCGAGGGACGAAGCGTCAGTGTCCCGGTGTGGGAGCTTGGCATCACAGATGAGGATGTGATTACCCGGATGATGCTGTCTGATGAGAAAGGATACAACGCAGGCCGCATTGATTATCATGCGGACCATGGCTGTCTGACGCTGGATGTACCGGCGCATAGTGGTGTGCTGTTATCGAGTGGGGCGCTGGTGTAAATTATGTAAAAAAAAGACCTTCGCGGGTGCAATGCCATGCGAAGGTTTTTGGTCTTTGCAAAATAAAAATTCGAAACACGGAAAAAACCGCTTGCTTTTTGGCAGTCCGTATGATAATATAATTTTTGCTTGTCGAAGCTAGTATGGATGGGTTCCCGAGTGGCCAAAGGGGGCAGACTGTAAATCTGTTAGCTGTGCTTTCGGTGGTTCGAATCCACCTCCATCCACTTCCTGAAAAGGATATGCCGCAGTGGCGGAACTGGCAGACGCACAGGACTTAAAATCCTGCGGGACTAATCTCCCGTGCCGGTTCGATTCCGGCCTGCGGCATTTAGATTTCAGGTATTTACAGTTACGATGAGACAGGCCTTGGTAGCTCAGTTGGTAGAGCAGAGGACTGAAAATCCTCGTGTCACTGGTTCGATTCCGGTCCAAGGCACTTGGATATGACAATTGTTCTTATTCATCGGTTTTTCATGAATTTCAAAAAACTTTAAAAAGTGCTTGCAATTTGGAAAGACTTGTGGTAAGATATGAAATGTCCAAAGGACAGCAATTAAATATGCGCGAGTGGCTCAGTTGGTGGAGTACGACCTTGCCAAGGTCGGGGTCGCGGGTTCGAGTCCCGTCTCGCGCTCTCAAAACAAGAAAAAGGATATCCGAAATGGATATCCTTTTTTCGTGCGTTCAAGCTTCCTGATGTCTCCATTATAATGTAAAAAAGAAACAAGGCTTTACTTTTGGGTGAAAGTTTTTTAATATAGTTAAGGAAATCATATAACAGAGGCATAGCCATGAAGTTTATTTATACAAGGATCAAAGATGAGATTCGCATTGATCAGATAGAGGACCCGGAGACGGTCATTTATGTGCCGGAACAGTTTGAGGACTGTCCGGTGACGGAGCTTGGATCCTATGTGCTGGCGCACAGTGCGGTGGAGGAGATTCACCTTCCGCCCTATGTGAGAAAAATCGGCGCATATGGGTTTTATGAGTGTGAGCAGTTGAAACGGATTTACTGCTACAGCCGGGTGTTAGATCTTGGTGCCGGTTTGTTTGCGGGGGTTCCGGCCGCGGAGTATCTGGATATTACAGAGTTTCCGGGGGAGCGCTCCTGCTTAAAGGAGATGCTGGCGGAGCTTCGCCAGACCTTGCGGGTGCAGCTTCATCCGATGCCGGCTGCAGCGCCAGAAGAAGCAGCAGTGGTTTTGGAGCATGTGGCAGAGAAAAAAGAAGCGCCGGTTTCCGGACAGGCGGCAGGCGAAATGGAAGCGCGTCTGATTTTTCCGGAATACTATGAGGATTCCGTGGAGAATACTCCGGCGCGCATTGTCAGCATTGAGACTCACGGCTGCGGACACCGATACCGTTACTGTTTTGCGGGACGTGTGTTTCAGTACCGCGAATACGATGAACTTTTCCCACATGTTCAGGTGCAGGAGAAGGAAGAACTGGTGACGGAGCTGGCGCTGGGGCGCCTTCTGTATCCGCGGGAACTGTCGGAGAAGTTCCGGGAGCATTACCTGGAGTATGTGAGGGAACACTGGAAAACAGCCGGAAAGCTGTTGATTCAGGCAGACCGGATGCAGCGAAACCGGGTGAGCAATCTGGAGCCGGGAAAGCTGCCGTGGCTGGTGGATGAGGTGCTGGACCAGACCAGCACGAATCTTGCAGACCAGCTTGGCAAGCTGACAGGGCTTGCCCAGGAGGCGGGGGATACCGAAATGGTAAGCTGGCTCATGGAGCGGCGGTACCGTCTTCGGACTGCAGGTGCGCTTCAGAACATCGGCGGGACACAGACTGCTGAGGCAGTACTGCCTGCGGATGCTGTCCAGGGTACGGACAGAAGCCGGTTCGCATCTGGCAATCCGGAAATACCAGGGGAGTCACAGCGGCCGAAACGCAAACGCCGCTTCGAATTATAAAAGGAGAATGCAGACAGAGATGATCGATCCAACCAGACACAGACAGCTGGAAGAATTAAATATGGTAGAACTCTGCACCCGGATCTTCCGGAATTCCAGAAATGAGCTGTATCTGAACATGCGCTATCTGGATCTTTCCTTAAGCTCCCTTGGCTTTGAGGCAGATCCGAACTGCCGCGGTGTGGGGACAGACGGGTTTGTGATCTATTATCATCCGGACTATGTCTGCGACCTGTATCAGCGGGGGCGGGTGCATGTGAACCGGGCGTATCTGCATATGGTGCTGCACTGTCTGTTCTGTCACATGGATACTCGCGGAAAGCGGGAGACGGATCTGTGGAATCTGGCCTGCGACATTGCGGTGGAATCCATTTTGGATGATATGTATGTAAAATGTATCCGTGTGGCGCCGACACCGTTTCGCCGGGATTGGTATGGACGGCTGCGCGGAAAGCTGACGGTGTTAAACGCTGAGGGTGTGTACCGCGTGTTAAAAGAGGAAAATCTGGAACTGCGGCGGCTGGAACGCCTGGCGGCAGAGTTTCTGGTGGATGACCACAGTTACTGGGAACTGCCGGAGGATTCCCCGAAAACGCCTATGGTGCGGCAGACCCAGTGGAGCAACAACCGGGAAAAGGTGCAGACCGAGATGGAGACCATGGGAAACCAGCAGGACGAGGAAAACAGGAGTATGCTGGAACAGGTTCAGGTGGAGAATCGGGAACGCTACGATTACCGCAGATTTCTGCAGCGGTTTTCGGTACTGCGGGAGGAGATGCAGGTGGACCCGGATTCCTTCGACTATATTTTTTATACCTACGGCCTGTCTCTTTATGGCAATATGCCGTTAGTGGAGCTGCTGGAATCCAAAGAAGTGAGCCGGATTGAGGATTTTGCGGTGGTGATTGATACTTCCATGTCCTGTTCTGGAGATCTGGTGCGGCGGTTTCTGGAAGAAACCTACGATGTGCTCTGCCAGTCGGACAGCTATTTTAAGAAGACCAACATCCATATCATCCAGTGCGATGAGCAGGTGCAGCAGGACCGCCTGATTACGAACCGGGAAGAGATGGAAGCCTATATGCGGGATTTCACTATCATCGGTCAGGGCGGCACGGATTTCCGTCCGGCATTTGAGTATGTGAATGGACTGATCCGGCAGGGCGCCTTTCACCGGCTGAAGGGGCTGTTGTATTTTACTGACGGCGAAGGCATTTACCCGGTGAAGCGGCCGGTGTATGACACGGCCTTTGTGTTTCTGAAGGATCAGTATACGGATATTTCGGTTCCGGCCTGGGCAATGAAACTTATCATTGAGCCAGAGCAGCTGCAGGAAGAAGCAGGCACAAAGCCGGATGGCGCACAGTCCCTTCAGCAGTCGCTGGAAAAACCGGCAGAACATGCAGAGATAGAGAGACAGTGAAAACTGGAAAGGAAGAAACAAAGAATCGTATGAACATCAAGCGTGCAAAACAGGAAATCAAGGATACGGTAGCCGCATATCTGGCGAAGGATGAGTTTGGGGCTTACGAGATCCCGTCCATCCGCCAGCGCCCCATGCTTCTGATCGGACCGCCCGGAATCGGCAAGACCCAGATCATGGAGCAGGTGGCGCAGGAGTGCCAGATTGGCCTGGTGGCTTATACCATCACCCATCACACAAGACAGAGCGCGGTGGGACTGCCTTTTATTGAGCATAAAATATATGGCGGCAAGGAGTATGCCGTGACGGAATATACCATGAGTGAGATCGTGGCATCGGTCTATGACCGGATCGAAAAGAGCGGCATGCCGGAGGGCATTCTGTTCATCGATGAGATCAACTGCGTGTCAGAGACGCTGGCTCCGACCATGCTGCAGTTTTTGCAGGGCAAGGCCTTTGGCAATCACAAGATTCCGGAGGGCTGGATCATTGTGGCAGCGGGAAACCCGCCGGAGTATAACAAGTCTGTGCGGGAATTTGATATCGTGACTATGGACCGAATCCGCCGGATTGATGTGGAGCCGGATCTTCCGGTCTGGAAGGAGTACGCGAAGACCGTGGGCGTGCATCCGTCCATTCTTTCTTATTTAAATGTCCGTCCGCAGAATTTCTGCCAGATTGAAACAACTGTGGATGGTAAGCGGTTTGTGACGCCCCGTGGCTGGGAAGATCTCTCCGAGCTTATCTGGATTTACGAAAAGCAGGAGCGGAAGATGGACCGGGAACTGGTGGGCGAGTACATCCAGTTTCCGAAGATCGCGAAGGACTTTGCTAACTATCTGGAACTGTATTACAAATACCGGGATGATTATCAGGTGGAGCAGGTGCTGGAGGGCCATATTTCCGAGGCAGCAGTGGATAAGCTGCAGCGGGCATCCTTCGATGAGCGCATCAGTGTGGTAGGCCTGCTGTTGTCTGGTCTGAATGAAAAATTCCGGAATGTCATCCGCATGGAAGAAATGATGAGCCTGCGGATGGAGCGGATGAAGAAGCTGCAGGCTGTTTCCGGCAGCGCCCTTGCGGATGCCCTGTCTGCCCTTGCGGAGAACTTCCATGCTGAGTGGTCCCGCCTTCTGGAAAACAGTCTCTTATCCCGGGCGCAGCTTGGCACATACCGTGCGGTAAGTGCCAAACTGGAAGAGGACCTGATGGAGCTTAGAAAGAGCGGCATCACGGACTGGGATGAAGGTTTTGCATTTCTGAGGGAGCGCTTTGGCGCGGACAGTGACCGTTATGAGGAACTGTTTGATGAGGCAGGGGAAGCACTGGAGCATGCCTTTGACTTTATGGAGGCAGCCTTTGCGGGAAGCCAGGAGCTGGTGCTGTTTGTCACAGAGTTAAATACCGGCGCTTACAGCGTGCATTTCCTGCAGGATTACGAGTGTGAGCGGTATTACCAGTACAACCGCGACCTGCTGTTCTCCCAGGAGGAACAGGAAATTGAAGAACTACTGAAGAGGTAATAAAATATGATGTTTTTAACAAAGCTGATGCTTTTGACGGCATCGGAAACCGATGCCGATCTGTCCACGGTTCTGGAAGAAACCAAGGCGGTGGCAGAGGAGGTCCATGAGGACCTGCAGAATTTAAAACCAAACGTGATTCTGGAAACCTTAAAGAGCTGGCTGCCGGGGCTTATGAGCTTCGGCTACCGTCTGGTTATCGCGATTCTGATCCTGGTAATTGGAAACCGGATTGTGCATGCGGTGCGGAAATTCTTACATAAAACCTTTACACACATGAATATGGATCCGAGCATCAGCCGGTTTCTGATTTCCGTGGCAGATGCCTGCATTTATGCGCTGGCCATCTTTATTGCGGCAGATAAGATCGGCATTCCGTCCGCATCCATCATTGCGCTGCTGGGTTCTGCCGGCTTGGCCGTCGGCCTGTCTTTGCAGGGCAGCCTGGCGAATGTGGCGGGCGGCATTTTACTTATGCTGCTGCGTCCGTTCGGTGTTCATGATTATATCGTGAGCGGCGGATATGAAGGCACGGTGCAGAGCATCGGCCTGGCATATACCACGATCATTACCGTTGATAACAAGAAAATCACCATTCCAAATGGTCAGATTTCCAACAGTACGGTGGTAAATGTGACTGCGCAGGAGAAGCGCCGCGTGGATCTGGTGGTTGGCATCGGTTATAGTTCTGACATCAAAAAGGCCAAGGAACTGATCCGTCAGGTTTACGAGAAGCATCCGCTGGTACTGGCAGAGGGTGGCATCACCGTTTACGTGGACGAACTGGCTGACAGTGCTGTCATGATCGGCGGCCGCGGCTGGACGAAGACGGAGAACTACTGGCAGGTGCGATGGGATGTCCTGGAGGGGATCAAGGAGGCCTTTGACGCAAATGGCATCGAGATTCCGTTCAATCAGATTGATGTGAATATCAAAAATCAGTAAAAAGATGAAAAATTATTCAAAGAACAGCTTTAAGTCATCCTCTACCGTTCCGATTCCCGCAATTCCGAAGTTTTCCACCAGTACCTTCGCTACATTTGGGGATAAGAAGGCCGGAAGGGTCGGTCCCAGGTGGATATTTTTCACGCCGAGGTACAAGAGAGCCAGCAGGACAATGACAGCCTTCTGCTCGTACCACGCGATGTTGTAGACGATCGGCAGGTCGTTGATGTCATCCAGGCCGAAGACCTCCTTTAATTTCAGCGCAATGACGGCCAGGGAGTAGGAGTCGTTGCACTGTCCGGCATCCAGGACTCTCGGGATGCCGCCGATATCGCCCAGGTCCAGCTTGTTGTACTTGTACTTTGCGCAGCCTGCGGTGAGGATGACGGCATCTTTCGGCAGAGCCTTTGCAAAGTCAGTGTAGTAGTTTCTGGATTTTGCGCGGCCGTCACAGCCAGCCATGACCACAAACTTTTTAATGGCGCCGGATTTTACCGCATCCACGATGGAATCGGCCAGGGCCAGCACCTGGTTGTGGGCAAAGCCGCCCAGGATCTCACCCTGCTCGATCTCCGTCGGAGCCGCGCAGTGCTTGGCCTGTTCAATGATCTCGGAAAAATCTTTCTCTTCGCCAATCTCACCGGCGATGTGCTTACAGCCCGGATATCCGGCTGCGCCGGTGGTGTAGAGGCGGTCTTTGTAGCTGTCCCTCGGCGGAACAATGCAGTTAGTAGTCATGAGAATCGGTCCGTTGAAGCTCTCAAATTCTTCCTTCTGTTTCCACCATGCGTTTCCATAGTTGCCGACAAAGTTCGGATACTTCTTAAAGGCCGGGTAGTAGTGGGCCGGAAGCATCTCGGAGTGGGTGTAGACATCCACTCCGGTGCCCTGGGTCTGTTTTAACAGCATTTCCAGATCCCGCAGGTCGTGGCCGGAAACCAGGATGCCCGGGCGGGTGCCGACACCGATGTTGACGCGGGTCATCTCCGGGTGGCCGTAAGCGCCGGTGTTAGCGGCATCTAAGAGAGCCATGCCCTCCACACCATATTTTCCGGTCTCCAGAGTTAAGTTTACATAATCTTCAACAGTGAGCGAGTCATCCAGGGTAGCGGCCAGGGCGCGCTGCAAAAAGGCATCCAGCTCCGCGTTATCCTGCATCAGGACATTGGCGTGTTTGCTGTAGGCAGACAGCCCCTTTAAACCGTAGGTGATCATCTCCCGCAGGCTGCGGATGTCTTCATTTTCGGTAGAGAGAACCCCTACGAGGGCAGCTTTTACCGGAAACTTGCTTTCCGGGCCGTTCCAGAGCGCGGCAGCCGGAAGGGCGGAAACGTCCGGACACTGCTTTAAGAGCTGTTCTTTGGTATCCAGAGTCTCGCGGATGCGTGCCACGATCATTTCCTTATCAAAGTTGGCGTTGGTGATGGTGGTGAACAGGTTTACGGTGATGAGATGGTTGATCTCCGCGCTGATCTCCTGGCCCAGGCTGCGCAGATGGGTGGTGACGGCGGAAATGCCGCGGGACACATAAACCAGCAGATCCTGCATGGCAGCCACATCCGGTGTTTTTCCACAGATGCCGGAGTTTGTACATCCGGTACAGCCTGCCGCTTCCTGACACTGATAACAAAACATATTCTGATTCATAAATAAAATCCTCCTTACTGGACTAAAACTATCAATAACGGTATGGCAGCAGTATACGACAGAAAGATGGAAATGAATGTTGTTTAAACAACAAAATTGCATTATAATAGTTCTAAAATGCTGGCAAATTATAGAAGCCGGGTAACTGTGAGGGTACTGAACAGTTACGAAGCCGGTATGTGATGGGAAATGTGTACCTGAAGGTCACAATGCCCGTGAAGGGCAGAAGCATGAGCAGAGTCAGGAGGAATTACGATGTGTACAGCAGCAGTGTATAAGACAAAAGACTTTTATTTCGGACGAAATCTGGATTATGAATTTCCGTACGGGGAGGAGGTCACCATCACGCCCCGGAACTATCCGTTTTCGTTTCGGTTTCTGGGGGAGAGGAAGCAGCATTACGCCATGATTGGCATGGCCCATGTGGCAGATGATTATCCTCTTTATTATGATGCCATCAATGAAAAAGGACTTGGCATGGCCGGGCTGAATTTTGTGGGAAATGCGGTGTATGGAGAACCTGTTTTGGGAAAGAAAGAAGAAACGGCAGAGGAACATGAGCGCGAAGCAGGAATGGTGAAAGGATCAGAAATTGACAACGTAGCGCAGTTTGAACTCCCGCTCTGGCTGCTGGGGCAGTGCGCGTCTGTAAAAGAAGTACGGGCGCTGCTGGCGCGGATCAACATCACCAACACTCCATTCAATGAAAGGTATCCGGTTTCCCAGCTTCACTGGATGATCGCGGACCGGGAGGAGACCATTGTGGTGGAGGCAGTGGCAGACGGGCTTCACGTATACGACAACCCGGCGGGCGTCCTCACCAATAATCCGCCCTTCCCGCAGCAGATGTTCCGGTTAAATGATTACCGCAGCCTGTCCCCGAAACAGCCGGAAAACACCTTCGCGCCGGGCCTGGAGCTTGCGTCTTACAGCCGCGGCATGGGAGCCATGGGCCTTCCGGGAGATCTTTCCTCTGCGTCACGGTTTGTCCGTGCGGCCTTTGTGCGGGGAAATTCCCTTTCGGGAGATTCCGAAGCAGAAAGTGTGAGCCAGTTCTTTCACATTCTGCACTCCGTAGAGCAGCAGAGAGGCTGCTGCGATGTGGGCGGAGAAAAATACGAGATTACCATCTACACTTCCTGCTGTAACGCGGATAAGGGAATCTACTATTATACTACCTATGAAAATCATCAGATCACAGCGGTGGATATGCATGCTGAAAACCTGGATGGAGCAGAGCTTTTCCGTTACCCGCTGGTACAGGGCGAGCAGATTCGCTGGCAAAACCGGTAGTTCGGGTTTGGATTCATATTTTTTCGGACCATGTGTCCGACCAGTAAGCCTCGGATGGATGTCATAGTAGTCTGCCTTTTTTGTGCAATGATAAGAATAATTATACTGTCTGTCAGTCGTTTATGCAAGGCAGGTACTTATGATCTGGCGGCGGAATGGCAGCACGTTATGGCTTGCGCGAATTACTGGATTGCAGATCCCATCCGTTTACGGATTTCCGGACCAATGGTCATGGCAATCAGCATTTTGATCAGGTCAGCAGGAATAAACGGGAACACGCATACGGCAAGCGCGGCAGATACCGTGTATCCGGCCTGCATACAGAACCAGGCAGTTCCGAGGGCGTAGCAGATGGCGGTTCCCACGATCATGCCAAGAAGCTGGATCCAGCGTTTCTGGCAGTGGTCAATCACGATACCGGCAATGATTGCCATTGGGATAAAGCCTACAATATAACCGCCGGTGGGGCCGGCCAGTTTGGCAACTCCGCCGGTAAAGCCGGAGAAGACCGGAAGGCCTGCGAAGCCGATCAGCAGATAGAGGAAATAGCTGAGCGTGCCGCGTTTCCAGTCCAGCAGATAGAGGGACAGATAAATGGCAAGGTTGGTAAAGGAAATCGGGACCGGACCGATGGGAACGGACAATGGAGCCAGGATACAGGTCACCGCGGTCATGAGCGCGGTGGAGACCATGGCGTAAGTCTGGATGCTTCTGGAAACTCTGGTATTTTCGTAATTCATGGTGTTATCTCCCTTCATTAAGCGGATTCAATTTCATAGGTAAATCCGGCATCTTCAATCGTCTGAATGGTATCTTTGATGCCCTGGCCGCCTGCGGTCAGATAACCGGAAGCAAAAATGGAGTCGACTACGCGGAGCAGCATCTTTTCTTCCCCTTTAAAATAAACTTCCCGTCCCGCGGCGCAGCGGATATCTGCTTTCGGAACCAGAAGCCGGGTCAGGCAGAGCACCTTCATGCAGTAGGCGGTGGAAAGAACTGACATATCGGCATGCTCCAGCGGGGTTCCCGGAATCGGAAGCAGGAAATTGATGGGAAGCGCTTCCGGTTGGATTTCCCGGAGCTCCAGAAGCATATCGACCACATCTTCCTTTGATTCGCCCATGCCGATGATGCCGCCGCTGCAGATCTCATAGCCCAGTCCCTGCAGCATGCGGATGTTTGCGACACGTTGGTCGAAGGTGTGGGTAGAGCAGATATTCGGGTAGTAATTTCGGCTGCTGTTTAAGTTATGGTTGATACGGTCCAGACCGGCATCTTTTAAAACCTTCGCCTGATGCTCGGTCAGAAAACCGATGGAGCAGCAGAGATGAGTTCCCTCTGCTTTCATTTTGCGGATCTTTTCAGCCAGAATTTCGATTTCTTCATCGGTGAACTTCATTCCGCTGAGTCCGATGCAGTGGCGGGAGAGATGATGCTCCTTCACAAAGTCATTGTCTTCGTATAATTTCTCATCCTCTACCCATTTGTATTTGTTGATGTCCGCTTTGGAGCGGCAGGACTGGGCGCAGTAGGCACAGTCCTGGGAGCAGTTGCCGCTGCGGGCGTTGGTAAGAATGTGAATACTCACATGGTTCCCTTTGTACTTTCTCCGGTAGGTCTCGGCAAAGGAGACAAGCTCCTCTAAGGATTCATCCGGAGTGTTTAAGACCGCGAGGGCATCTTCCCGGGAAAGCTGTGGATCTGTGGAAGCGTCAGGCGTTGTGATGTTCATAAGAAATCCTCTCTTTCTGGTGGCTTGAATTGAAATAAAATCTTTTCCTAAAATAGCACGATGAGAATTAATTGTCAACTAATGAATAAAAACTAGTTAACAATTGGAACACGCAAATAATTCACAAAATCTCCACAAAAAATTAGCACTCACCTATTGACAGTGCTAACAACATGTGATATAGTACAGTCAATGTTATAGAAGTAATATAACAGACGTGATAAAAGATAACGTTGCACTGAATGAATGGAGGCGTGACTTATGAATATAAACAAATTTACGCAGAAATCCATGGAGGCCGTTCAGAACTGTGAGAAGCTTGCCTATGAATATGGCAACCAGCAGATTGAGCAGGAGCACCTGTTTTACAGCCTGCTGACTCTGGACGACAGCCTGATTTTAAAACTGTTAACCAAGATGGGCATCAGCAAAGAGCTGATTACGAATGAAGCCCAGCAGAAGCTGGCCGGACTGCCGAAGGTGAGCGGCTCCAGCCAGGTATACATCAGCAATGACTTAAACAAAGTCCTCATCAATGCTGAGGATGAGTCCAAAGCCATGGGCGATGAATATGTTTCCGTTGAGCATATTTTCCTGTCCATGTTAAAATATGCGGACCGCACTATGAAGGAACTGTTCCGTCAATACGGCATTACCCGGGATACCTTCTTGCAGGCACTGTCTACCGTGCGCGGCAACCAGAGAGTGGTCAGTGACAATCCGGAAGCTACCTATGATACTCTGGAAAAATATGGATATGATCTGGTAGAGCGCGCAAAGGATCAGAAGCTGGATCCGGTCATCGGCCGTGACAGCGAGATTCGTAACGTCATTCAGATTCTGTCCAGAAAGACCAAGAACAACCCGGTCCTCATCGGTGAGCCTGGTGTTGGTAAGACCGCTGTTGTTGAGGGACTGGCTCAGCGTATTGTCCGCGGCGATGTGCCGGAAGGCTTAAAGAACCGCAAGCTGTTCGCCCTGGATATGGGTGCGCTGGTTGCAGGTGCCAAGTACCGTGGTGAGTTTGAGGAGCGGTTGAAAGCTGTTCTGGAAGAAGTCAAAAAGAGCGAAGGACAGATCATTCTGTTCATCGATGAGCTGCATACCATTGTGGGTGCCGGTAAGACCGAGGGCTCCATGGATGCGGGCAACCTGTTAAAGCCGATGCTGGCCAGAGGTGAGCTGCACTGTATCGGTGCCACCACATTGGATGAGTACCGCAAATACATTGAGAAGGATGCTGCTCTGGAACGTCGTTTCCAGCCGGTTCTGGTAGACCAGCCGACTGTGGAAGATACCATCTCCATTCTGCGTGGTATCAAGGAACGCTATGAAGTATTCCACGGTGTCAAGATCACCGACTCTGCCCTGGTAGCAGCAGCCGTGCTTTCTGACCGTTACATTACTGACCGGTTCCTGCCGGATAAGGCCATTGACCTGGTGGATGAGGCCTGTGCCCTCATTAAGACGGAACTGGATTCCATGCCGACAGAGCTGGATGAACTGTCCAGAAGGATCATGCAGCTGGAAATTGAGGAGACTGCCTTAAAGAAAGAGACCGACCATTTAAGCCAGGAGCGTCTGGCTGACCTGCAGAAGAATCTGGCTGAACTCCATGACGAGTTTGCCAGCAAGAAGGCACAGTGGGAGAATGAGAAGAATTCCGTTTCTCATCTGTCTGCTCTGCGTGAGGAGATTGAGCAGGTAAACCGCGACATCGCCACTGCCCAGCAGCAGTATGACCTGAATAAGGCCGCAGAGCTGCAGTACGGCAAGCTGCCGCAGCTGCAGAAACAGCTGGAAGCTGAGGAAGAGAAAGTTAAGAGCCAGGATCTGAGCCTGGTGCATGAGAGTGTTACTGAAGATGAGATCGCAAGGATCATTTCCCGCTGGACCGGCATTCCGGTAAGCAAGTTAAATGAGAGTGAGCGCAGCAAGATCCTCCATCTGGATACGGTACTGCACAAACGGGTGGTAGGCCAGGATGAAGGTGTGGAGAAGGTAACGGAAGCTATCCTTCGTTCCAAAGCCGGCATCAAGGATCCGACCAAGCCGATTGGTTCGTTCCTGTTCCTTGGACCGACTGGTGTTGGTAAGACCGAGCTTGCAAAGGCTCTTGCCGAGGCTCTGTTCGACGATGAGAACAACATGGTTCGTATCGATATGAGTGAATACATGGAGAAGCACTCTGTAGCCCGCCTGATCGGAGCACCTCCGGGATATGTCGGTTACGATGAGGGCGGTCAGCTGACTGAGGCAGTCCGCCGGAAACCGTACTCCGTTGTCCTCTTTGATGAGGTAGAGAAGGCACATCCGGATGTATTCAACGTCCTGCTTCAGGTTCTGGATGATGGACGTATCACCGATTCCACCGGCAAGACGGTAGATTTCAAGAACACCATCCTGATCATGACCTCCAACATCGGATCCCAGTATCTGTTGGATGGTATTGATGAGAACGGCAATATTAAGCCGGAGGCTGAGGCTATGGTTATGCAGGATCTGCGTGCCCACTTCCGTCCGGAGTTCTTGAACCGTCTGGACGAAACCATCCTCTTCAAACCGTTAACAAAGGATAACATCAGCCACATTGTGGACCTGATGGTAGCCGATGTGAACCGCCGTCTGGAGGACCGCGAGCTGAAGGTAGAACTGACTGACAACGCCAAGACCTTCGTCACCGACCACGGTTATGACCCGGCTTATGGCGCACGTCCGCTGAGAAGATATCTTCAGAAGAACGTGGAGACTCTGGCAGCAAGGATCATCCTGGAAGGTAATATCAGCGAGGGCCAGACCATCGTCATTGATACCGATGAGAAAGGCGAAAAGCTGATCGCATATGTAAAATAAAAATTTATTGCAGCACAGAAAATGCCGGACAGGCGCCAGCTGGCGCCGCCCGGCATTTTTGTGTGCTTTATAATACTGCTACTTCTCCCACCGTCCGGATGCGCCGCAGGGCAGTACAAGTCCGGTTTCGGTGACAGGAAGTCCGATTTCCTGAGCTTCTACGTGACCGCCGAATTTTGGTACGATTTCGGTGCTCATCATGTAGGTGAGAACCGCCGGAGCCAGGCCGGTGGTGTAGGAGTTGATGAGGAAGAACAGCGGGTCATCGGATAAAAGCTGTACGCACAGCTTTACGAGCGGATGAATCGCATCTTCAATTTTCCAGATTTCGCCCTTTGGGCCACGGCCGTAGGACGGAGGATCCATGATGATGGCGTCGTAATGATTGCCGCGGCGGATCTCACGCTCTACGAATTTTACACAGTCATCGACCAGCCAGCGGATCGGAGCGTCACTGAGCCCGGAGGAAGCGGCATTCTCTTTTGCCCAGCCGACCATGCCCTTGGAGGCATCCACGTGAGTCACGGAAGCACCAGCTTTGGCAGCGGCCAGGGTTGCGCCGCCGGTGTAGGCGAAGAGGTTTAAGACCTTGACCGGGCGGCCGGCATTGCGGATCTTGTCACTGAACCAGTCCCAGTTGGCAGCCTGCTCCGGAAAAAGTCCGGTGTGCTTGAAGCTGAATGGTTTTAAGTTGAAGGTCAGTCCTTTGTAGCCAATGGTCCACTGCTCCGGGAGATCAAAGAACTCCCACTCGCCGCCGCCCTTGACGCTGCGGTGATAGTGGCCGTTCATGTGTTTCCAGCCTTTGTGAGTCTTCGGGGTATCCCAGATGACCTGCGGGTCCGGGCGGACTAAGAGGTACTTACCCCATCTTTCCAGTTTTTCTCCTTTTGAACAGTCAATGACCTGATAATCTTTCCAGCCATCTGCTAACCACATATATTTTTCCACCTTTCCTGTTCGGATATTGTATTTCTTCGTATTTTCGTTTGCTTCGGACCAGGTTCTGTCCGTTTTGCGCTCCCCGGTTTTGCGCGGGAGTTCCTTACAATTATAACAGTAAAAGGCGGCGGTGTCCACGACAACAAATTTACTTTTTGACCAAGCTATAGTATAGTAGTAAACAGAGAAAAAGGCCGTTTTTGACCCTGGTCGGGATTTGTCCGGAGGAATCAGAAAATGGTCAGATCAGAACAAAGACAAGGTGGACGATTTTATGAAGAAATATGATTATGTACTGGTTGGAAGCGGACTTTATGCAGGTGTCTGGGCCTACGAGGCAAAGAAGCGTGGAAAAACCTGCCTGGTTGTGGAAAAACGCGATCATATTGGCGGAAATGTGTATTGTGAGGATGTAGAAGGCATTCATGTGCATCGTTATGGCGCGCACATTTTTCATACCAGTGACCGTCAGGTGTGGGACTATGTGAATCATCTGGCCGAGTTTAACCGCTACACCAACAGCCCGGTGGCCAACTACAAGGGTGAGATGTACAACATGCCATTTAATATGAACACATTCAGCAAGATGTGGGGCATCAGCACTCCGACAGAGGCCAAGGCTATCATTGAAGAGCAGAAGAAAGCAGTGGCCGGCGAGCCGAAAAACCTCGAAGAGCAGGCCATCAGCCTGGTGGGAACAGATATTTACCAGAAGCTGGTAAAGGGCTATACCGAGAAGCAGTGGGGCCGTGACTGCAAAGACCTTCCGGCCTTCATCATCCGCAGGCTTCCAGTGCGCTTTACTTATGACAACAACTATTTCGATGATTTATACCAGGGTATTCCGATTGGCGGCTACAACGTGATCATCAACAAGCTGTTTGAGGGCTGCGACATTGAGACCGGTGTGGATTATCTGGAACACAGGGAGCATTATGACGCGCTGGGCGAGACGGTTGTATACACCGGAACCATCGACGCCTACTATCAGTATCAGTTTGGCAAGCTGGAGTACCGCAGCCTGCGCTTTGAATCTGAGGTGTTAAATGAGGAGAATCATCAGGGGGTTGCCGTGGTCAACTACACGGACCGTGAGACTCCGTATACCCGCGTGATCGAGCACAAGCACTTTGAGTTCGGCACCCAGCCGAAGACCGTCATCACCAGAGAGTATCCGGCAGACTGGAAAGAAGGCATGGAAGCTTACTATCCGGTAAATGATGAGAAGAACCAGGCACTGTACCAGCAGTATGCGGCACTGGCGGAGAAAGAGGATCATGTGATCTTTGGCGGACGTCTGGCAGAGTATAAATATTATGACATGGACAAGGTGATTGCGTCTGCGCTCAAGCGCACGGCGGAGTGCATGGGAGAGTAGTATGGACCGGGAATGTATGAATGTGGTTTACGCCTCCAACGATGGCTATGCGAGACATCTGGGCACATCGCTGTACTCCCTGCTGGATCGGAACCGGGACTTTGCGGAGATTGCCGTTTATGTGCTGACTCTGGGACTTTCGGAAGAAAATCAGGGAAAACTCCGGGAAATTGCGGAGCATTTTGGGAGAAAGCTGGTCTTTTTAAATCTGGATGATCTGCGGGAGCGCATTGGATATGAGGTGGATACCGGTGGTTTTGATATCAGCGTTATGCTGCGCCTGTTTATGGGAGATATGCTGCCGGAGTCCGTGGAGCGGGTCTTGTATCTGGACTGTGACACGGTGGTGCTGCAGTCATTAAAGCATCTGTGGAAGGAAAATCTGGAAGGAAAGATTGTGGGAGCGGTGATGGAGCCTACCATTTACCAGGCAGTGAAGGAATCCATTGGTCTGGGTGAGGATGATCCCTATTACAATTCCGGGGTTCTTTTAACAGACTTAAAACAGTGGCGGGAGCAGGAGGTCCAGAAGAAGCTTCTGGATTTCTGGAAGAGCAAAGGCGGAAAACTCTTTGCCAGTGATCAGGATGTGATCAACGGTACGCTGAAAGGACAGATCCATACCCTGATGCCCCGCTACAACTTCTTTACCAATTACCGGTATTTTTCTTACCGGGAGCTGACGCATTTGGGAAAGACCTACAAAGCCGTAACGCCGAGAGAACTGCAGATTGCAAAGCAGCATCCTTCCATTATCCATTACATGGGAGATGAGCGGCCCTGGATCGCGGGCAATCTGAATCATTATCGCAGAGCCTATGAATTGTATCTGGCAAAGACCCCCTGGGCGGGGGCGCCGAAGCAGGAGGGGAAACGGGCTTATATGCTGGCGTATCATATGCTGGATTATGCCACGGCAGTTTGTCCGCCGGTGCGCCGCATCGTGAGCCGGAAGCTTGGCATGAAGCTGGTGGAGAGCCGTAAGAAAGCGTAGGCGGCCGTTGCGGACGGGGCTTGCAGGAGCGGAAAACGTAAGCATATGGCAGCGCAGAAACAAAGGAAATGCTGGTTTGGGACAAACATGGAGGAAAATACAATGGTAACCGTTTTAATGGCAACGTATCAGGGAAAGCAGTATCTGGAGCAGCAGCTGGACACGATCCTAGCCCAGACTGTACCGGTGAAGATTCTGATCTCGGACGATGGCTCCGATGACGGAACCCGGGAAATGCTGGAGAACTATGCCGGGTGGTATCCGGAGCAGGTATTTCTGCATCACAGAACAGAGCATACGGGCGGCGCGGCCGGGAACTTTTTCTGGCTGATGCAGGAAGCTCTGAAGGATGAGAAAAACGAGTACATTTTCTTCAGTGATCAGGATGATGTCTGGGAGAATAACAAAGTCAGTGTCATGCTGCACCGGATGAAGGTGCTGGAGAAGGGGCTGGGAAAGCAGTGCCCGATCCTGCTATATTCGGATATGGAAGTGGTGGATGAAGAGCTTTACGAGATCAGCCCGAGCTTTGCGGCTTACACCCATCAGGATCCGGACCGCAACAGTTTTGCGGAACTTCTGGTGGAGAACCAGGTGACCGGCGGAGCCTCCATGATCAACCGGGCACTGCTCGCGCGCTGTGCGAAGAAGCCGGAAATCTGCTGTATGCACGACTGGTGGATGGCTCTTACCGCATCTTGCTTTGGCGTGATTGAGTTTATGCCGAGAACGCTTTCTAAATACCGTCAGCACGGGGATAATGTGCTGGGCGCGAAGGACGCAGGCAGCTTTGGAGAAATGAAGGCCCGTCTTGGCCGCGGCAAAGAGGTGGAGCAGAATTACCGCCGGATGTTAAACCAGGGCATTGCCTTCGGACGCCGGTTCTGGAAAGACATGGACAAGGCACAGCGCATGACCCTGCGCGCGTTTCTGGCTTTGCCGTATCAGTCGGCAGCAGGACGGTTAAAGAACATCCGTTACAATCACTTTTATAAAAATTCCGCACTGCAGACACTGGCGATGTGCGTAACGCTGCCACGGGCGGAGAAGCTGCGGCAGCCGAAAGGTGAGCAGGCTGCAGAGGGTGAAACCTGTGAAGGGAAAGCATCGGCTACAGAGCGCGGAGCAGGGAAAGCAGCAGAGCAGGAGCAGGAGGCATGAGTGTACGTCTGAGCTGTGTGATCTTGAATTACAATGATGCAGAGACCACGGAAAAACTGGTAAAGCAGATCGTGGATTACAAGGTGCTGCATCAGATCATTGTGGTGGATAATGCCTCCACGGATAACTCTCTGGAGCGATTAAAAAAACTGGAATCAGAGCTGAGAACAGATACAGCAGGAATGCAGCAGGACCGACAGAATGCGCAGGTATCGGCGGCCGCAGATCAGCCTGGTAAGCTTCAGGTGCTTTCCGCCGGCCACAACGGCGGCTATGGCTCCGGCAACAACCTTGGCGTCCGTTATGCCGCAGGGGAGGGCGGAGCCAGTTATGTTCTGATCGCGAATCCGGATGTGGTATTTTTAGAGCAGTCACTAAAAGCCATGCTGGCAGTCTTTGCCCGTCATCCGGAGGTGGGAATCGTAACTACCCGGATCCACGATGCGCGTTTTCCGGACCTGAAAAACGGCTGGCCGCTGCGCAGCTTCACCCGGGAACTTTTAAGCATGGGTCCGGTGAGCCGGCGTCTGTTTGGAAGAAGCTTTGACTACCCGGATTCGTATTTTGCCGGGCGCAATGCTGTATATGTGGGGGCTGTGCACGGCTCTATGCTGATGGTGGACACGGAAAAATTTCTGGAGGCCGGAGGCTATGATGAGGGAGTCTTTCTCTATGAAGAAGAGCAGATCCTTGGCCGCCGGATGCAGACTGCGGGTTACCGCAGCGTGCTTTTATTAAACCAGCATTATGATCATGAACACTCCACATCCATCAGCAAATCCTTCTCCGACGCCATGAAACGCCAGCGGCTTCGGGAGGAGAGCACCCTTTACTATATGAAACACTATCTGCATATCAACCCGCTTCAGGAGCAGATCGCGAAACTGTGGTTTGCCGGAATCCGGATGGAGATGCAGGTGGCAAAGCTTGCAGGAATAAAAATATAGGGGCATGTCCCATCATGCTATTGGGCGAATTTCTGGAATGCTTTTGAGGCTACGCTCTGCGGATATTCCGAATCGGAAATCAGAAGGATGTTGCGCTCCGGGAACTGTTCTTCTATCTGGACCTGGAAAATATTTCCGGCGGCAAGTTCGCTGTGGGCGAAGGCCTCGGGGATGAATCCGATGCCGAGATTGTGGCGCACGGCGGGCAGAATGAGGTCGGTGGTGGCCAGTTCCATGTCCGGTGAAAAGGAAAGACCATACTGCGCAAAGTAGGTATTTAGGAAGGTGCGGCTGATGGATTCCGAGGTCAGGCTGATCCAGGGATAGGAGGCCAGTTCCCGGAGCGAAACGGGACGGTCCTTCAGTTCGTAGAACCGCCTGCCGCTGATGAGGATGTCCCGGTAGGTGTGAAGCTTTTTCATGCGCAGCGGTTCAGAGATATGGAGCGGAAGGGAAGAAACCACGGCAAAATCTACCTTGCCATCCCGCACTGCCTGGATGGAATCCTGGGTGCTGTGGTTTAAAATCTGGAAATGAACACCCGGGTATTCCTGATGAAAGGCTTCCATGGCCGCAAAGAGCCAGGAATGCAGGGCGGTCTCGGTGGCACTGATGGAGATGCTGCCGTTTTCTAACTGCAGCAGGTCGCTTAAGTGGCTTTCCGCCCGGAAAAACTGCAGGCAGCCTGCAGAGACATACTCAAAGAACCGGCTTCCCTCCGCGGTCAGCTCCATGCCGGATTTGCTGCGGACAAAAAGACGGCAGCCCAGATCCGATTCCAGTTTGTGAATGACGCGGGTCACGGCGGGCTGGCTGGTGTTTAAGGCAGCGGCAGCCCGGGTCAGGTTGCCGTATTTTGCCACGTAGTAAAAAATTTTGTAGTATTCAAAATTCGATGTCATGCGATGTCAATCTCCCTTGTAAAATCGAAAAATTCTTTTTGCCTGCAGCTGGGAATCGAACCCTGTCTAACGGTGCTTTTTCTGTAACTGTGAGGGTACTGAACAGTTACCTTTTTCTCAAAAACTTACCCTCATTATAATACAGAATTCCAGGAAAATCCACGCTTTGCGCCACATCCATATCAGATTGATATGGATACAATGCAGAAATTGCATTTTACAGATTACATTGTATGTGCGAAAATACAATCGTAAACGTTAGAAAAATAACAGACCACTGCAATGGAATGAGACAAGCAAAAAGAAAGAGGTAATGTTATGGAGAACAACACCTGTCTGGAAAAGCAGCCTTTATGTGAGGAAATGCTGGAAAAGATGAACGCCTACTGGCGCGCGGCAAACTATCTGTCTGCCGGTCAGTTATACCTGTTAGATAATCCGCTGTTAAAGAAACCGCTGAGCATGGATCAGATCAAGAAGAAGATCGTCGGACACTGGGGAACCGTGCCGGGACAGAACTTCGTGTATGTGCACTGCAACCGTGCCATCAAGCGTTATGATCTGGATATGATCCTTCTTTCCGGTCCGGGCCATGGCGGCAACTTCCTGATCGCCAACACTTATCTGGATGGAAGCTACAGCGAGGTATATCCGAACATCAGCCAGGATGAGGAAGGCATGAAGAAGATGTTCAAGCAGTTCTCCTTCCCGTGCGGCGTTCCGAGCCACTGTGCGCCGGAGACTCCTGGCTCCATCAACGAGGGCGGTGAGCTGGGTTACTCCATTGCCCATGCCTTTGGTGCCGTATTTGATAACCCGGATCTGATCGCAACGGTGGTTGTGGGTGACGGCGAGGCAGAGACCGGCCCGCTGGCAACTTCCTGGCAGTCCAATAAATTCTTAAACCCGATCACCGATGGCGCAGTGCTTCCAATCCTGCACTTAAACGGATATAAGATCAGCAACCCGACCATTTTCTCCCGTATTCCGCACGACGAGATTCAGTCCTTCTTCGAGGGCTGTGGCTGGAAGCCGTACTTTGTTGAGGGCGATGATCCGATGACCATGCATAAGAAGATGGCAGAGACCATGGATGCCGTGATTGAGGAGATCAAGGCAATTCAGAAACACGCAAGAGATGAGCAGGATCCGGAACGCCCGAAATGGCCGATGATCATCCTGCGTACTCCGAAGGGCTGGACCGGTCCGAAATTCGTAGACGGACAGCAGATCGAGGGTTCTTTCCGTGCCCATCAGGTTCCGATCAGCATGGAGAAGCCGGAGCATTTACAGCTTCTGGAAGACTGGTTAAAGAGCTATCACGCAGAAGAACTGTTTGATGAAACCGGACGCCTGATCCCGGAGCTGGCTGAGCTGGCACCGAAGGGCAATGCCCGCCTTGGCGCAAACCCGCACGCAAACGGTGGCCTGCTTCTGAAAGACCTTCGTCTTCCGGATTTCCGCGAGTATGGCATTCCGGTGGAGCCGGGCAAGACCAAGGCTCAGGATATGATTGAGCTCGGCGGCTATATCCGCGATATTTTCAAACTCAATGAGGACAGCAAGAACTTCCGTATCTTCGGACCGGATGAGAGCATGTCTAACCGTCTGTATAAAGTATTTGAGGAGCAGAACCGCGACTGGAACGGCGAGCTGCTTCCGACCGATGACAAGCTGGCAAGAAACGGCCGCATCATGGACGGTATGCTGAGTGAGCATATGTGTGAGGGCTGGCTGGAAGGTTATCTGCTGACTGGCCGTCATGGCTTCTTCGCAAGCTATGAGGCATTCATCCGTATTGTGGATTCCATGGCAGCACAGCACGCAAAGTGGTTAAAGGTCTGCAACCAGCTGTCCTGGAGACGCCCGATCGCATCCTTAAATTTCATCCTGACCTCCAACGTATGGCAGCAGGACCACAACGGCTTTACCCATCAGGATCCGGGCTTCTTAGACCACATCGCCAACAAGAAAGCAGACGTTGTCCGCATGTACCTTCCGCCGGATACCAACTGCCTGCTTTCCTGCTTTGACCACTGCATCAAGAGCAAGAACTATGTGAACGCCATTGTTGCTTCCAAGCATCCGAGCTGTCAGTGGCTGTCCATGGAGCAGGCTGTGAAACACTGCACCCAGGGTATTGGCATCTGGGAGTGGGCAAGCAATGACTGCGGTGAAGAGCCGGATGTGGTTATGGCATGCTGCGGTGATACCCCGACTCTGGAGACCATGGCTGCTGTTACCATCCTGCGGGATGAGCTTCCGGAATTAAAGATCCGCGTGGTAAACGTAGTAGACCTGTTCAAGATGGAGAGCGACCACAAGCATCCGCATGGACTGAGTGACGCTGAGTATGACGCAATCTTTACTCCGGATAAGCCGGTTATCTTCGCGTTCCACGGATATCCGACCCTGATCCATGAGCTGACTTATGAGCGCAACAACCATAACATGTCTGTTCACGGTTATCAGGAGGAAGGCACCATCACCACACCGTTCGATATGCGTGTCCAGAACCAGCTTGACCGCTTCAGCCTGGTAAAAGATGCCGTAATGCATCTGCCGCAGTTAGGAAACAGAGGATCCTTCCTGATCCAGAAGATGAACGACAAACTGGTAGAGCACAAACAGTACATTGCCGAGTATGGCCAGGATCTGGAAGAGATCCGCAACTGGGAGTGGCATGTGCCGGAAGAAAAATAAGTGAGAATTATAATCAGATAGAAGTATTATATATAGAAGAAACGCCGTCCTGGCAGAACCGGGGCGGCGTTTCTTTTGGCAAAATAGAAGGATAATAAGGAAATGAGTAACCTTTGCACGAATTACTGCTCTTCGTGCATGGACCATGCGTTATGGTCCGTATGTAAGATCATGTGGGACTTGTGGGAAAGAGGATGTTCAAGGAAATCCTGGTACAGCTTTGCCACGTCCTGATTCTCATGAGAGAAGCGGATCTTACTGTTCCGATCTAAAAAGTGCAGGTTTTCACCGCGCACTCCGGCAAGTTCTTTGCCGTCACAGATCGGCTGTCCGCCGCCGCCGACACAGCCGCCGGGGCAGGCCATGACTTCTACGAAGTCATAGGATACATCGCCGCGCCGGATCGCCTCGAGGAGTTTTCTGGTGTTGCCGAGGCCACTGACAATGGCGGTGCGGACCGTGGTTCCGTTAAAGTCGAGGTTTGCTTCTGTGAGCGCATATTCCTCATTGACAGTGCGGATGTCGTTAAAGAAATCCGGGTCCGGATTTTTGCCGGACAGGGCATGGTAAGCGGTACGGAGTGCTGCTTCCATGACGCCGCCGGTAGCACCAAAGATGACGCCGGCGCCGGTCCACTCCTGCATAAGGCTGTCCGGTTTGCGGTCCGTCAGCACTTCCGGCCGGATGTGGGTTTCACGCAGCATGCGGGTGAACTCTCGTGTGGTCAGTACGATGTCCACGTCCTTGCCTGCGTATTCTTTATAGTAGAAATCCATGTTTGCCTCTGCTTTTTTTGCAACGCAGGGCATAACGGATACGGTCACAATGTTTTCCGGGTCCACGCCGATGGACTGGGCGAAGTAGGTCTTCATGACGGCGCCAAACATCTGCTGAGGAGATTTCGCGGTAGAAAGCTGCGGCACCATTTCCGGGAACTGGGTCTTTACAAAACGCAGCCAGCCCGGGCAGCAGGAGGTGAACATCGGCCAGTTGTTTAAGGAGCCGTTCTGGAAGCGCTCCAGAAATTCGGTTGCCTCCTCCATAATGGTTAAGTCTGCGGAGAAGGAGGTGTCAAATACATAGTCAGCCCCCATGCGCTTCCATGCATCGATGATCTTGCCTACAGCAGCGTCCTCGCGCTTCATGCCCATGGCCTCGCCCCATGCGGCACGTACAGCCGGAGCAATCTGAACCACAACGGTTTTCTTTTCATCGGCGATAGCTTCCCAGACCTTCTCGGTATCATCGCGCTCGCGAAGGGCGCCTACCGGGCAGTGGGTGATGCACTGGCCGCAGAGGGCACAGTCTGCATCGGTAATCTTGCGGTTGCCCTTGACATTGACGGTGGTTCTGGAACCGGTACTGGTCACATCCCAGATGCCAAGTCCCTGAACTTTATCGCAGACCTGAATGCAGCGCATACACTTGATACATTTTTCTGTATCACGGATCAGCGGGAAGTTCTTATCCCACGGGGCATGCTCCACACGTTCCTTGAAGGGCAGGTCAATGATGTTTAAATCATTGGAAAGGGTCTGCAGGGTACAGTTGCCGCTGCGGACACAGGTGGCGCACTTAAAATCGTGCTGGGACAGGATCAGCTGTACATTCTGCTTTCTTGCTACGCGGACCTTTGGACTGTTGGTCAGGATCTCCAGTCCCTCCTGTACCTTGTTGTTGCAGGAGGTTACCAGTTTTTCCTTACCGACTACCTCCACGAGACAGACACGGCAGGCCGCGATCTCGTTGATATCTTTTAAGTAGCAGAGCTTTGGAATGTCAATTCCTGCCAGGGCTGCCGCTTCCATAATGGTGGTTCCCTCCGGAACTGAGATTTCGTTATGATCGATCTTTAAATTTACCATCTGTTCTCACGACCTCCTTTGAAGATTCCGTAGCCGAAGTGGTCGCAGCCGAGGCAGCGGCTTGCTTCCTGTCTGGCTTCTGCTTCGGTCATGCAGTTTTCCACGCCTTCGAAGTCGCAGACGCGCTCGCAGGCTTCGCGTTCGGTCAGGTTGACACGGCCGCACGGGATACGGTCGCGCAGGTCTGGCTCCGGAAGCACCACATCACAGCTGATGGTGTGGCGGAAGCCAAGGTATTCATCAATGTTTGCCGCAACGACTTTGGCAGCGGCAATGGCCTTGATGACGGATGCCGGGCCGGAAGCGCAGTCACCTCCGGCGAATACGCCAGGCATGTTGTCGAAACCGCCGTAGCGCTCAGTCTGGATCTTGCCGCGGTTGACCGGAAGGCCGGCTTCCTCAAAGTGCTGGAACTCGATATCCTGTCCAATGGCCACGATCAGGGTCTGGCACGGAACAAAGATATCCGGTTCGCCGGTGGCACGCACGCTGGCCCTGCCGCCCTTGATCTTGCTGATCATCTGCGGGGTGACATAGACACCGCGCACATGATTATTCTCATCTACATCAATTTTAGCCGGAGCCATGAGGGTTTTTACTTCAATGCCCTCGGCAACGGCACCCTCAATCTCATTCGGAAGCGCAGTCATGTCGGCTACCCGGCGGCGGTAGAGGATGGAAACCTTCTTAGCGCCGAGACGTTTCGCAGTGCGGACTGCATCCATGGAAACGTTGCCGCCGCCAATGACAGCAACCTCCTGTCCGGTCAGATCCGGGTTTAAGTTCTTTCCTACGTCACGCAGGAAGCGGACAGCGGAGATCACGCCCTCAGCGGACTCGCCCTCAATGCCCAGCTTCTTATCGGTGCTTGCGCCGATGGTGATGAGCACGGCATCGTACTCCTTGCGGAGCTCCTGAATGGTGATGTCGGTGCCGATGCGCTTGCCATACTCAACCTTCACGCCGGTTTCCAGGATGGCGTTGATGTCATCATCCAGGCGTTCTTTCGGCAGACGGTAGTTCGGGATGCCGTAGCGAAGCATGCCGCCCAGCTTCGGAAGCATCTCAAATACGGTGGTCTGGTGTCCCATAAGCTGCAGATAATAAGCTGCGCTTAAACCACCCGGGCCGCCGCCGATGATGGCAATCTTCTTGCCAGTAGAAGCGGAGCAGGCTGGCGGCGGAACCTTGCCCGCATAGTCAGCAGCGAAACGCTTTAAGCCGCGGATGTTCACGGCATCGTCGATGATGTTTCTGCGGCAGCGGGCCTCACACGGATGCTCGCAGATAAAACCGCAGGTGGTCGGGAACGGGTTGTCCTTGCGGATCAGGCGGATGGCGTCTGCATAGCGGCCTTCCCGCACCAGGGCAACGTAACCCGGAATATCCACATGGGCCGGACACAGGGAGACACACGGAACCGGCTGGCTGTAGTTGCAGGTGCAGCGTCCCTGATGAACGTGCTCCTCATAGTCCTCGCGGCATTCCTTTAAGCTGCGGTATACCGCAAAGGCAGCCTCGTAACCGATGGCACAGTCCGCGCCATTCATAATGCTCTGGGAAAGCTCCTCCATGAGCTTTAAAGTCTCCATGGAAGCTTCGCCGTTCATGACATCGGTGAGCAGGTTCTTTAACTGCCACAGGCCGACGCGGCATGGCACGCACTTGCCGCAGGTGTGGGTGTGGCACATCTCTACAAAAGCACGGGTCATGTCAACCGGGCAGAGGCCTGGCGGGCTGGATTCGATTCTCCGCTCCAGGTCTTTGTACAGCTCTTCGATCATAAGCTGCGCCTGGTTGGGACTGGTGATCTCCAAACGACTCATATCTGATTTACCTCTCTTTTTGTTTGGTAACTATGTACGGGATAGTTCCGGTTTTGTTTATTTTGATTATGTTTCTCATTAGCAACTGATTCTCAGTATACAGAATGACGGTGAAAATAGCAAGGAAAAACTAAAAAATTTTTAGATTTCCTAAAAGTTTGTTAGAAATAAAACGAAGAGGGCTGCACTCAGAGAGAAAACTCCCTCTGTGCAACCCCCTTTGCCTGGGTTCCAGTATACAATAGAAGCATGGCATCATGCAAGCCATGCTTCTGAAAATGAATATTTTTTTCAAAAACAATGATCTCTTAGAATACTACAACCAGCAGCATCTTAAACTGCTCCTGACCATATACGGCATGCGGATGCTTGGCTGGCATGACGATGGACTCGCCCTCATGCAGCTCGTAAGCCTTGCCGTCGATGGTGATGCGGCCGACGCCGTCTAAGCAGGTGACAAAAGCATCGCCGCCGGATTCGTGGGTGCTGATCTCCTCGTCCTTGTCGAAAGCGAAGAGGGTAACGCTTAACGCGTCATTCTGAGCCAGGGTCTTGCTGACTACCTGGCCTTTCTGGTAGGAAACCTGTTCCTTTAAGGTGAGAACCTCGGATTTGTCGATATTTTTGATAAAGCTCATAGTGAAACCTCCTTGGTGTATGAAATCTGATTTTATTATAAACATAAATGGACAGAAAATCCGTTGTCCAGGCAACAAAAATGCCGGATAACAATATTTTTGTAAGGTTGACGCGATTTTTCCTTTGTACTAAAATAGAATAAAATTTAACAACATATTTCAGGAGGATAAACTGGTGGATAAAAAACAGCTTGCAATTGAAAAACACAAAGAGTGGAAAGGTAAGATCGAGGTCATTTCCCGCGCGAAGGTGACTACTCCGGAGGAGCTTTCCATTGCCTACACCCCGGGTGTCGCAGAGCCGTGTCTGCTGATTGCGGAGGATGAGTCTCTGGCATATGATTATACCCGTAAGGGCAATCTGGTAGCTGTTATTACGGATGGAACGGCAGTTCTTGGTCTTGGTGATATCGGTCCGTCTGCCGGTATGCCGGTTATGGAAGGAAAATGTGCCCTGTTTAAAGAATTCGCAGGCGTGGACGCATTCCCGCTGTGCGTGGATTCCAAGGATGTAGACACCATCGTCAACACCATTGCCCTGATCTCCAAGAGCTTTGGCGGCATCAATCTGGAGGACATTGCGGCTCCGAGATGCTTTGAGATCGAGAAAAAGCTGAAAGAGCGCTGTGACATCCCGGTATTCCATGATGATCAGCATGGTACCGCTATCGTAGTTGGCGCGGCTCTCCTGAATGCAGTGAAGGTGACCGGCAAGAAGATGGGCGAGCTCAGAGTTGTCATCAACGGCGCGGGCGCTGCAGGCGTAGCCATCGGCAAACAGCTCATTGCCATGGGCTTCGGAAACATCATCATGTGCGATATCAACGGCATCATCTGCGAGGGTGACGAGAACTTAAATTCCGGCCAGGAGGAGATCTCCCACATCAGTAACTTAAACAAAGAGCACGGAAAACTGGCAGACGCGTTAAAGGGAGCAGACATCTTTGTCGGCGTTTCCAGACCGCATCTGGTAACCAAGGAGATGGTGGCTACCATGAATAACGGTATCGTATTTGCCATGGCAAACCCGGTTCCGGAGATCATGCCGGATGAGGCAAAGGCAGGCGGCGCAGCAGTGGTTGGTACCGGACGTTCTGACTATCCGAACCAGATCAACAATGTGCTGGTATTCCCGGGACTCTTTAAGGGTGTCCTTGCTGTGCGGGCAAAAGACATCACCGAGCACATGAAGATCGCGGCAGCTCATGCCATCGCAGCAGTCATCCCGGAGGAGGAACTGAATCCGGAATATGTCATTCCGTCCTCCTTTGACAAGCGGGTTGCCCTGGCTGTAGCCAATGCGGTAGCGAAGGCAGCAGTGGAGGAAGGTATCAACCGGGTTCCGTACGAAGAAATCAAATAAAATCAGATAACCAAAACCTATATTAAGATAAGAAGAAAGTTATTTGAACAGAAAATTGTTAAAACCGTCACATTTTTCGAGTGTGACGGTTTTTTTGGTACAAATGTGCACCAAATTGGCAAGTATGACAATTTTTATCAGTTATTTTTGTGGAAATGTTCGATAAAAAAATGACAGAAATATTTGCAATGTGCAAGATTCACCATTTTTTAACGAAACATCTATTCATAATGGACAAAGCGGAAAAGTTTGGTTATAATATATGTTACATGCAAAAATGCAGAAAGAGGTGGGAACAGTGCATTATAAGAGAAGCGTATTCCGCAGTCTTGCTATGGTAACGCAGCTTGGGCTCAGTGTGCTGACGCCGATTCTCCTCTGTGTTTACACAGGTTATCTGGTGGACTCCCATTTCGGGACGAAGCTCATGGTACCGATGCTGATCCTGGGCGTGCTGGCAGGCGGACGCTGCGGCTGGATCATGGCGCGGAATACCCTTTTGCAGGAGCAGAAGGAGGACGAGCGCTTACGACAGCAGCAGAATGCCGGGCAGGCACGAAGCGGAATCAGCAAACCGAAACAGCCGAGCCGTATTTTTCATGAAGACAGCAAAGGAGGCAGGTAACGATGGAGTGGCTGAGCAAGTCAACGAAAAGGCTGCTTGCGGAAATGTCAGCCGGAATCATTTTTTACAATGTGATCCTGGTCATCCTTGCAGTACTGCTTCTCCCGCGGGTTTCCTATCCGGTCATTCCGGTAGTCCTGGGACTGGTGGTGGGAGCCGTGGGAGCCATCTGTATGCTGATTCATATGGCGGTTATGACCGAGCGGGTACTGGACAGCGGAAGCGAAAGCTATGCCAACAAATTTACGGTAGCGCAGAGTATGCTGCGCAAGCTGACATTTGTGGCAGCGCTTCTGATCTGCTGGAAGGTGCTGAAGATCGATCTTCTGGCGGCGGTGATCGGAGCCATGGGCATGAAAGCGGGTGCATACCTGCAGCCACTGGTTCACAGAATTTCCGGTGGAAAAGAACCGGAGGTGCCTGCCCAGGCAGATACTTCCGAAGATGACCGGCCGGGGATGATATCATGAGAGAAAGGAGGAACCGTGAATGGGAATGCTGATTTCCAATGAGCCTGACTTTATGATACACGGAGTACTCAAGTACCAGCTGTTCGGTCAGGATTTTTGGATCACAACAACGACCATAGGCATGTGGATCATCACAGCGATCATCCTGATTCTTGCGGTACTGGCCAACCGGACCCTCAAAAAGGCAACGGACCAGCCCGGAACCTTTCAGAATGTGCTGGAGATGGCTTACGAGGCCCTGCAGGGCATGACCTCAGGCATCCTGGGAGGCAATGCAAGACGTTTCATCAACTACATTGGAACGATCTTTGTATTCATCCTCTTCTGTAACCTGAGCGGCCTGTTAGGACTTCGTGCTCCGACAGCAGACTATGGCGTTACTTTCCTGCTTGGTATGTTTACCTTCTTTATCGTAAACTACCAGGGCATCAAGAACAGGGGCGTAAGACACTTTACCAGCCTGTTTGAGCCGACCCCGATCTTATTCCCGATTAACTTAATCGGTGAGATCGCAAACCCGATTTCCATTTCCCTGCGTCTGTTCGCAAACCTGCTGTCAGGCGTTATCATTATGGGATTATGGTACGGCATGATGCCGATCTTTACCAACATCGGTATTCCGGCGGCACTTCATGTTTACTGTGATGTATTCTCCGGTGCGATCCAGACATACGTATTCTGTATGCTGACCATGGTATACATCAACGACAAAATGGAATAAGCCAAGTCATGCTCAGATGAATGGACTTGTGCAGGCGTGGAATGCTTGCATTCCAACAGGATTCAATTTAATTTATATTTAGGAGGACTTAACTATGAATGGTATCTCAGGACAGGACTTTATCTTTGGTTGTTCCGCAATCGGCGCTGGTCTGGCAATGATCGCCGGTATCGGACCTGGTGTAGGACAGGGTATCGCAGCTGGTCACGGTGCTGCAGCAGTAGGCCGTAACCCGGGCGCTAAATCCGATATCACTTCCACCATGCTTCTTGGTCAGGCAGTAGCAGAGACCACAGGTCTGTATGGTCTGGTTGTAGCTATCATCCTGATGTTCGTTAAGCCGTTCGGCGCATAAGAAGAACGGAGCGTTACGGAAAAACGGCGGCCGTTAAGCCGGTTTGCTGCAAAATCCGGTAACGAATATGAACGAAAGGAGGCGTAAGACTTGGACAGACTGATAGGATTTGATCCGCAGCTTCTGCATGACGCAGTGCTGACCGGTATCAACATCTTCATTTTATTCTTTGCATTGTCCTATCTGCTTTTCAATCCGGTGCGCGATGTGCTGGAAAAGAGAAAACAGAAGATTGCCGGTGAGCTGGCGTCTGCTGCGGAAGACAAATCTTCTGCAGAGGCTATGAAGGCTGAGTACGAGGCAAAATTAAGAGACGTAAACAAAGAAGCTGAGAGCATTCTGGAGACTGCACGGCGTAAAGCCAAAGCCCGTGAGGAGGAAATGCTCGATGAAGCCAAGGCCGAAGCAGCCAGAATCATTGACCGCGCAAACCGCGAGGTTGAGCTGGAGAAGAAGAAAGCCCTCGACGACATGAAGCAGGAGATCGTGGATATCGCCGCATTCATGGCAGAGAAGGTCGTTGGAAACTCCATCGATGTCAAGATTCAGGATGCTTTGATTGATGAGACTTTGAAGGAAATGGGTGAACATACATGGCAAAGCTAGTTTCAAAGGTGTACGGCGATGCATTGTTTGAGACAGCCATGGAAAAAGAGCTTGTGGATACCCTCTACGAGGAAACCTCTGCTCTGCTCCCCATTTTACAGGATAACCCGGAACTCTTTTCCGTTCTCGGAAACCCGCAGATCGTGAAAGAGGAAAAGGTCACCTTATTACATCAGGTCTTTTCCGGAAAGATTGCGGAGGAGCTGATGGGCTTCTTGAGCATCATTGTTGAGAAAGACAGACAGAACGAGATGATCTCGATTCTGGAATATTTCATCCAGAGGGTGAAGGAATTCAAAAAGATCGGAGCTGCTTATGTGACCAGCGCGGTTGAGCTGGGCGCGGAGCAGAAGGCCGCTTTAGAAAAAAGACTGCTGGAGACCACCGGTTATGTGCAGTTTGAAATGCACTACGACGTGGACGCGTCCCTCCTCGGAGGCATGGTCATCCGCATCGGAGACCGCGTAGTGGACAGCAGCATCAAGACAAGGCTTTACGAGCTGAAGAAGGAGTTATCCGCGCTTCAGCTGGCATAACAAGTCGGAAAGGAACAGACAATGAATTTGAGACCAGAAGAAATCAGTTCGGTAATCAAAGAACAGATTGCAAAGTATTCTACCAAACTGGAAGTCTCTGATGTCGGCACCGTAATCACGGTTGCGGACGGTATCGCTCGAGTTCATGGACTGGAGAAAGCCATGCAGGGTGAGCTTCTGGAATTCCCGGGAGAAGTATACGGCATGGTCCAGAACCTGGAGGAAGACAACGTAGGTGTCGTTCTCTTAGGTGACACCAGGAACATCAGTGAGGGAGATATCGTTAAGACAACCGGCCGCGTGGTTGAGGTTCCGGTAGGCGATGCCATGACCGGACGAGTTGTCAACGCGTTAGGTATGCCGATCGATGGCAAAGGCCCGATCGAGACTGACAAATTCCGCCGTGTTGAGCGTGTCGCTCACGGCGTAATCGAAAGAAAATCTGTAGACACCCCGTTACAGACCGGTATCAAGGCAATCGATGCCATGATCCCGATCGGCCGCGGACAGCGAGAGCTGATCATCGGTGACCGTCAGACCGGTAAGACCGCCATCGCGATCGATACCATCATCAACCAGAAGGGTCAGGGCGTTCACTGTATCTACGTTGCAATCGGCCAGAAAGCATCTACCGTTGCAAACATTGTAAGAACTTTAGAGGAGTTCGGCGCTATGGACTACACCACCATCGTAGTTTCCACAGCATCCGACCTGGCTCCGTTACAGTACATCGCACCATATTCCGGATGTGCGATCGGTGAGGAGTGGATGGAAAACGGAGAGGACGTACTGGTAGTCTATGATGACTTAACCAAGCACGCTGCCGCTTACCGTACCCTGTCCCTTCTTCTGAAGAGACCGCCGGGACGTGAGGCTTATCCGGGCGACGTATTCTACCTGCACTCCAGACTGCTGGAGCGCGCATCCCGTCTGTCTGACGACTTAGGCGGCGGTTCCTTAACTGCCCTGCCGATCATCGAGACCCAGGCGGGCGATGTATCCGCATACATCCCGACCAACGTAATTTCCATTACCGATGGTCAGATCTACCTTGAGACTGAGATGTTCAACTCCGGTTTCCGTCCGGCTATCAACGCTGGTCTGTCCGTATCCCGAGTAGGAGGCGCGGCACAGATCAAGGCAATCAAGAAGATTGCAGCGCCGATCCGTGTGGAACTGGCACAGTACCGCGAGCTGGCAAGCTTCGCTCAGTTCGGTTCCGAGCTGGATGCCGCAACCACCGAGCAGCTGGCACAGGGCGAGCGCATCCGTGAAGTCTTAAAACAGCCTCAGTACCAGCCAATGCCGGTTGAGTACCAGGTAATCATCATTTACGCAGCAACCAGAAAGCATCTTCTTGATATTCCGGTTGCAGATGTGCTGGCATTTGAGAAAGACTTATTCAAATACATTGACAGCAAATACCCGGAGATCCCGGCAGCAATCCGCGACACCAAGGTTCTGTCTGAGGAGACCGAGGCTCTGCTTGTAAAAGCGATCAAAGAGTGCAAAGAGCAGCGCTAGATAAGGCAGGTGAACGATCATGGCATCGATGAGAGATATTAAACGCAGAAAAGCAAGTATCCAGAGCACCGGCCAGATTACCAAAGCCATGAAGCTGGTTTCTACAGTCAAGCTGCAGAAATCCAGACAGAAAGCAGAAGGCTCCAAGCCTTATTTCGACTTGATGTATGAGACGATCTCTTCCATGCTGAAAAAGTCAGGAACCATCGACCACAAATACCTGCGGGCAGGTGCCACGGATGGAAAAGCGGTCATCGCGATCACTTCCAACCGCGGTCTTGCCGGCGGCTACAATAACAACATTGTCAAGCTTATCGCAGGAAATGAGGCGCTGACTCCGGAGAAGACCCGGGTCTACGCCATTGGCCGCAAGGGCCGTGACGGACTGGCAAAGAAGGGCTATGAGATTGCCGAGGATTATTCCGAGGTCATCGACGAGCCGCTCTACCAGGATGCAGCCGACCTCACAAAGGAGCTGTTAGCCGCATTCGGCCGTGGGGAGATCGGTGAGATCTATCTTGCGTACACTTCCTTTAAGAACACCGTAGTTCATATTCCGAAGCTCATCAAGCTCCTTCCGTTTACCATGGAGGAGAGCGGCGAGACCGAGGCTCCGAAAGCCGAAGCCCTCATGAACTACGAGCCGAGCGAGGAAGAAGTGCTGGATATGATCATCCCGAAATATATGAGCAGTCTGATCTTTGGTGCGCTGCAGGAAGCAGTTGCCAGTGAAAATGGCGCGCGTATGACCGCCATGGATTCGGCAACCAACAATGCAGAAGAGATGCTGGGCAAGTTAGAGCTGCAGTACAACCGTGCGCGTCAGGGTTCCATTACCCAGGAGCTTACGGAGATCATTGCAGGCGCAAATGCGATCAATTAATCCGTTTTGGCAGGGCCTGGTGCTCTGCTGAAGCGATAGCGCTCCAAGGAGTGCATTCGAGAAAGAATTATGAAGGAGAAGCAAGATGGCAGAACAAAATACTGGTAAGATCACACAGATCATCGGTGCGGTCATGGATATCAAGTTCTCCCAGGGCAAGATTCCGGAAATCAACGAGGCGATCAAGGTTCCGTTAGAAGATGGCGGCAGCCTGACCGTTGAGGTTGCACAGGATCTTGGTGACGATACCGTAAGATGTATCGCAATGGGAACCACCGACGGTCTGAGACGTGGTATGGACGCCATTGCAACCGGCGCGCCGATTTCCGTACCGGTTGGTGAGAATACGCTGGGCCGTATTTTCAACGTACTGGGCGAGCCGATCGACAATAAAGAAAAGCCACAGGTGGAAGAGTACCTTCCAATCCACAGAAAAGCTCCTACCTTCGAGGAACAGTCCACCCAGACTGAGATCCTTGAGACCGGTATCAAAGTCGTAGACCTGCTCTGCCCTTATCAGAAGGGTGGTAAGATCGGTCTGTTCGGCGGTGCCGGCGTAGGTAAAACCGTCCTGATTCAGGAGCTGATTCGTAACATCGCTACCGAGCACGGCGGATATTCCGTATTCACCGGTGTAGGTGAGCGTACCCGTGAGGGTAATGACCTTTACTATGAGATGACCGAGTCTGGCGTTATCAATAAGACCACCATGGTATTCGGTCAGATGAATGAGCCGCCGGGAGCACGTATGAGAGTCGGCCTGACCGGTCTGACCATGGCTGAGTACTTCCGTGATAAGGGCGGTAAAGATGTCCTGTTATTCATCGACAACATCTTCCGTTTCACCCAGGCAGGTTCCGAGGTATCCGCTCTGCTTGGACGTATGCCGTCCGCAGTAGGTTACCAGCCGACTCTGCAGACTGAGATGGGTGCTCTTCAGGAGCGTATCACCTCTACCAAGAATGGTTCCATCACTTCCGTACAGGCAGTTTACGTGCCGGCCGATGACTTAACCGACCCGGCTCCGGCAAACACCTTCGCACATCTGGATGCAACCACGGTATTAAGCCGTGCCATCGTAGAGCAGGGTATTTACCCGGCAGTAGATCCGCTGGAGTCCACCTCCCGTATCCTTGACCCGCGTGTTGTAGGTGAGGAGCACTACAAGGTAGCCCGCGGCGTGCAGGAGGTTCTGCAGAAGTACAAAGAGTTACAGGATATCATCGCCATGTTAGGTATGGATGAGCTTTCCGAGGAAGATAAGCTGACCGTATCCCGCGCACGTAAGATCCAGAGATTCTTATCTCAGCCGTTCTTCGTAGCAGGACAGTTTACCGGTCTGGAAGGCCGTTATGTGCCGCTTAGCGAGACCATTCAGGGCTTCAAGGAGATCCTGGAAGGTAAGCATGATGATATTCCGGAGCAGTATTTCCTGAATGCAGGTAATATCGACGACGTTCTTGCCCGTGTGAAATAGGGGGTACGTCTATGGCTGATGGAATGAAATTAAAGGTTGTCACCCCGACCGGCGGTTTCTACGACGGAGAAGTCTCTATGGTAGAGCTGACCACCACCGAGGGTGAGATCGGTGTATACCCGAACCACATTCCGCTGACCGCTGTAGTAGCGCCGGGCGTTCTCAAAATCCATGAGGACGGCGGTGAGAAGGAAGCAGCGCTGATGTCCGGATTCATCACCATTCTGCCGGAGCAGGTAACTGTCATGGCAGAGGTAGTCGAGTGGCCGGACGAGATCGACTTTGCCCGTGCAGAAGAGGCACGTTCCCGTGCGGAGCGCCGTCTTTCCTCCCGCGAAGCAGATCTGGATGTAGCGCGTGCGGAAGCAGCGCTGAAGCGCGCAATGGTGCGTTTGAATATGAAACACTAAAAATAAAAAGTCCCACAGAGGGCAGCATGTATGTGCTGTTCCTGCGGGATTTTTTTGTTTCATAGGAAATTGTATACTATGAAATTTCATAGAGACTTATAAATTTGCTAATATCTTTCAAAACCACAGCAAATTCGTTAACATGAGTGTACTGACCCAAACACAAGAAAAAACCAAGGAGGTATATGCAATGTTAAACGAAGCTGTAATCAACGTATTAAAGAATGGTATGTGGGATCTTGCTACCTGCGCAAACGGAGAGCCGAACGTAGTGCCGGTTGCTTTTAAAGATGTAACCGAGGATGGAAAACTTCTGGTAGGAGACGTGTTCCTTGAGATCACATTAAACAACATCAAGGCGAACGATGGAAAAATCGCCATTTCCGTATATGATGCACAGAATCTGGAAGGATACCAGATCAAGGGAACCGCAGAGTATGTGACCGAGGGAGCTGTCGTAGACACTTTCAAGGCTATGGTAGAGAAGATGTTCAATGGCGCAGCTACCGCTAAGGGAGCCCTGATCATTACCCCGGCAAAGGTAATCGTTACCACACCGGGCGCTGACAACAAGAAAGAAATCTAAGGCATATTGGATCGATATAGAATACAAACCATTTTCATAGAAACCCCAAAAATCACCTTCAGGCTATCTTGGAGCGGGCGGCACAGCCGCCGGAATCCCAATTGGCCAGAAGGTGATTTTTTGTGGAAAAGAGCAAAAAACTACTTAGGTCACGGACAGCATATTGTAAAGCTTCAGAAGCCTTACATCTTCTTTGGAAACCTTCAGCTGCCGGATCAGTTCCTCATCTTCTTTTAAGCGGGTTTTCGACAACAGCATTTTGATGGCAATGGGCATCATGGGGCGGGAGGAAAAGCCGTTGAACAGTCCCCACTTGGTGTCGGAATCCAGATAGGAGGCCAGAACCTGAACGCTGGCCTTTTCCATCGGTGTGTCCTGGTTGGTCAGGGTAATGTGGGTCATGGCATCGTAGTGCTCAATATAGCCGTAATAGGTGTTCTCACAGTTCTGATAATTCTGAAAATCCTTGTAATTCATATACATCATGATCTTATAGCGGTTGTCTTCTGTTTCGGAAAGGACATCAAAGACGCAGCGCATGATGCGGTTGCTGCGGCCATCGAACAGGTAGGAGTAAAACTGGGAGACACCGCTGAAAAAGGCCGGGTTTGCGCCGCTTCCGGCAATAGAGGTGTGCTCTGGCCTGCGATAGAGAAGCTGTTCCGCGTGAACCTGAACCGCGTCCGCAATTTCGTATAAGGTTTCGATATCGACCGTGATCTCACCTTTTTCGTATTTGGAGATGGTGGATTTGCTCTTGTGGATGATTTCGGCCAGCTCATCCAGGGTGAGTCCGCGTTTTTTGCGGAAAACACGGATATGGGCGCCGACCTGTTTGTTGATTTCTGACAAAGAAAGATCCCTCGCTTTCTGGTAAAAATAGTTTCGTATAAATCAACTTTTTCATGATTTTCTTTTTAAAATCCTGATTTTGTTTTTATCCTAACACAATCCCGATAAAAAATCTATTCTGAGTGGAAAAATAAATAAAAAAATCTATTTTGACGAAACTTTACGGCTTTTGACGAAGGAGCAGCAGATTGGTAAAATGGCATCATCAAGCAGCTGCAAAAAAGAAAGGAATCGACATTATGTACAATTTTGATGAGATTATTGACAGACGGCACACCAACGCCATGAACACAGACGGCTTCCGCGATTACATTTTCCACGCAGATGAGACCATGACCTTCCCATACAAGGATGAAGAGTTCATCCGCATGTGGGTGGCAGATATGGAGTTCGCTACTCCGGATGTAGTTATTGACGGCATGCGTGAGCGTCTGGACAAGCGGATTTTTGGTTATACACGAGTATTTGAAAAGAGCTACTACGACGCATTTTCTGCATGGTGCCAGAGACGTTATGGCTGGACCTTTGACCGCAGTGAGCTGGTTATGTCCAACGGCATCATCCCGGCCCTGTACGAGATGGTTGAGTATATCTGCAAGCCGGATGAGAAAGTCCTGTTCCTGACTCCGTCTTACGCTTACTTCAAGTATGCGGCAGATTTCAACAAGCGTGATTATGTATGTTCCGACCTGATCAACGAGGACGGCCGTTACTACATCGACTTCGAAGATCTGGAGAAAAAAGCAGCTGATGAGAAGACCACCCTGTTTATCCTCTGCAACCCGCACAACCCGAGCGGCCGTGTGTGGACCGAGGAAGAGCTGAAGAAGATGGCTGAGATTGTTGAGAAGAACAATATGTGGATCATTTCTGATGAGATTCACTGTGACCTGATCCGCTGCAACCAGAAGCACATCCCGATGGGCAAGGTAATGCCGGATTACAAGAGACTGGTTACCTGCATGGCACCGAGTAAGACCTTCAACCTGGCAGGCATGATGATCTCCAACGTCATCATCCGTGATGAAGGCTTAAAGGCAACCTGGCTGAGCAGACATTACAACTTCGACAACCCGTTAAGCATCGCGGCAGCACAGGCAGCTTACGAGAAGGGTGAGACCTGGCTGGAAGAGCTTCGCGTATATCTGGATAAGAACTTCAAGTTCACTCAGGATTACCTGGCAGAGCATCTGCCGAAGGCAAAATTCCGCATCTCCGAGGCAACTTACCTGGCATGGGTTGACTTAAACGCTTACTTCGAGCCGGATGAGCATCTTCCGTTATTCTTCGCTTACAAGGCAGGCGTTCTGTTAGAGGGCGGCAACATGTTCGTACAGAATTCCGACGGCTTTATCCGTCTGAACCTGGCATGTCCGAAGGCTACTCTGGAAGAGGGCTTAAGAAGAATCTGTGAGGCTGTAAATACAAAGCATACAGAGAAATATCTGGGTGAGTAAACTCGCAGGAATATTGTATCCGGTACACGGGGGTGGCTGCGTGTACCGGAATTATGGAGGGGAAAACGATGACAAATGAGGAGATTCGCGCACTCGTTTCGGAACAGGAAGACTATGTAATCCACATGAGACGGGAGTTTCACAAGCATCCGGAGCTTTCCGGAAAAGAAATCCACACCCGGGAGTTTCTGATCCGGGAATTGGAAGAGATGGGAGTACCTTACAAGAAATTAAAAGGTACCGGACTGATTGCGGAGATCAAAGGCGCAAAGCCAGGTAAAAACCGCGTGCTCCGTGCTGATATTGACGCGCTGCCGCTACAGGAAGACGCGGAAAACTTAAAACAGAAAAAGGCTTGCGTTTCTGAGATAGAGGGCGTCTGCCATGCGTGTGGCCATGATGGTCATATGGCCGTGCTTCTTGGAACCATGAAGGTTCTCTGCAAAATGAGAGAGGAACTGGAAGGAACGGTTTACTGCTGCTTTGAAGAAGGTGAGGAAACCAACTGCGGCATTGACACCATGATGGAAGCTCTGGAAGCTTACCAGGTAGATGAGTGCTTCGCGCTCCATGTCTATAATGGACTGGATGCCGGAATGGTCAATGTGGTTCCGGGTCCGAGAATGGCTGGAACCGTTGGAATCGGTTTCCATATTAAAGGAAAGAGCGGCCATGGATCCAGACCGGATCAGGCCATCAACCCGATCATCCCGGCTGCGCACATCATCACCCAGATCAATTCCGCATTCATGAATCAGCTGAATGTGGAAGAAACCGTAACACTGGGAATCGGCATGGTCAAGGCTGGAGAGGCAACCAATGTTATTCCGGACGATGCCTACGTGGGAGGAACCGCGCGCTTCTTTAACAAAGAAGAGGGCGAAAAGGCCTTAAAGATCATTACCGATATCGCGACAGCAACCTCTGCCTGCCATCAGTGCGGCATTGAGTTCGAAAAACGCCACTGCATCAGTCCGTATCCGGTCATCAATGATGAGCAGGTGGCATTGAAAACCCAGGCACAGATCGCGTCACTTTGTGGAGAAGAGGTTCTTGGAGACTGCGACCGCTGGTACGCATCGGAGTGTTACAGTGCCTATTTAAACCGTTATCCGGGTGCCCTTGGTTTCTTGGGAATCCGCAATGCGGAGCTTGGAAGCGGGGCAGCACACCACAATGGCAAATTTGACATGGACGAATCCGCACTGATTCTTGGGGTTTACGCGGAGACTGCATTTGTACTCAGCAAATAGAAAGAATGAGGAAAAGGTATGAAAGAGAAAAAAGCATTTAAGATGCCGCATTTGTTATGGATCATGTTTGGAATTATTCTGTTGTCTTGTCTGGCAACTTACCTGATTCCGGCTGGCCAGTTTATGACCAACGCGGCAGGGGAAATTGTAGGAACTGATTTTGAATATCTGGGACATCAGACTCCGGTGAGTCCGTGGGATGCCCTGATGCTTATGAAAACCGGTTTAAACGGTGCGGCAACGATTATGTTCGTGGTTATGGTTTCCGGAGCGACCATCAACGTGGTTCTGGAGACCGGGGCTATGGACGATCTGATGAACTGGGCAGTTTACAAACTGAAAGATAAAGGCAGCAGCCTTCTCATTGCCCTGATGATGATCCTGATGGCTTATCTTGGCGGCTTTGGCGGAACCGATGCCCTGATCGCGGTGGTTCCGATCGGAATCCTGTTTTCCAAAAAATTAAAGCTGGATCCGATCGTTGCGTTAGGCGTTACCACCTTTGCCGCACTGGTTGGTTTTGGTACCGGCCCGGCGCAGCAGGCAACCACCCAGATGTTAATGGGTGTCACCCCGTATTCCGCGTTTTTTACCAGACTGGTGATCATGAACTTCTTCCTGGCTGTCGCAATCTTCATGGTGCTGGCATATGTGAAGAAAATCCGCAAGAATCCGGAAGCATCCCTGATGTACTCCGAAGGCTGGAGACCGGATGCCGTGCTGGAGGATGCAGATGAAAGTTCTGTCCTGAAAAAGGTAGAGATGAGCTGGAGAAAATTCGCGGTGATCATCATCTTCCTGTTACAGTACCTGATCATTGCCCTCTACTCCCTGCTGGGCGGTTCTGAGACCTTTGATTTCATGATCGCGGTGATGATCGTGACCATGATCCTGGTAGGAATCGTGGGCGGTATGTCTGCGGATGAGCTGGGACAGAGCTTTGCGAGAGGCCTTGCTTCCATGGCATTTGTAGCATTCGTTATCGGTATGGCAAAGGTAATCTCTCTGGTACTCGGCAACGGCAATGTCATCCACACCATCGTGTATGTACTGACCCTGCCGCTGCTGGCACTGCCAAAATCTGTATCCAGCATTGGCCTGACGATCATTGTATCCATTATCAACCCGCTGATTCCGTCCGCAACTTCTAAGGCAGCGATTCTGGTTCCAATCATGAAGCCGGTGGCAGAGGCCCTTGGCCTGCAGCCGAACCTGGCCGTTGTGGCATATCAGATGGGCGACAGCTTTACCAACCTTCTCTCCCCACTGTTAGGCTGGATGGTAGGCTCCTGCGCCATGGCAAATGTGCCGTTCGCGAAATGGTATAAATGGGTATTCCCGAAAGTATTAACCTTTATCTTCCTGGCCTGCGTCATTGTACTGCTCTTAACAGTCACTGGCTGGTCGGGCGTGATCTAAAAAGATAATTTGTAACTGTATACAATACATAAAAATGAAAAAGGAGAATGTTATCATGAAATTAGTAAACACCGAAAAAGCACCGGGCGCAATCGGACCATATTCTCAGGCATATGAGGTAAACGGAGTGGTATACACTTCCGGCCAGATTCCGGTAAATCCGGAGAACGGCGCAGTGCCGGATGGCATTGAGGCGCAGGCAGACCAGAGCTGCAAGAATGTGGGCGCAATCCTCGATGCCGCAGGCAGCAGCTTTGATAAGGTATTCAAAACCACCTGCTTCCTGGCAGATATGGGCGACTTCGCAATCTTCAACGAGGTATACGCAAGATACTTCACTTCCAAACCGGCAAGAAGCTGTGTTGCGGTAAAGACTCTTCCGAAGGGTGTTCTGTGCGAGATTGAGGCAGCAGCTGTCGTAGAATAATATTTTGCAGTGCGCGGGTCTGTGCAGAAGTCTGTACAGGCCCTGCGGACGTGCAGGATTTACAAAATGGGAGAGGAATCGTATGAACAAACAGGAGTTTTTAGAAAAGTATGTGACAGACCGGCATGGTACGGACAGTATGAAATGGGATGGCCTGAAGGATAAGTTTGGTGAGGATGACCTTCTGGCGATGTGGGTTGCCGATATGGAATTTAAAACCTGTGATGCCATTGTGGATGCCATGACAGAGCGTGTGAAGCATGGCATTTTTGGCTACAGTGTAGTGCCAGACCGCTACTATGAGATTTTTTCCAACTGGATGGAACAAAAGCATGGATTTGCGGTGAAGAAAGAGTGGGTGCGTTTTTCTACCGGCTGTGTGACCGGAATCGCCTGGATGATCCATGCGTTTACAAAACCGAAGGATGCCTGCATGATCTTAACTCCGGTTTATTATCCATTCCACAATGTTGTGACAAACAATGACCGTACCCTGGTGAAAGTTGCCCTGAAGTACGAGGATGGATATTTTACCATGGATTATGACGCAATGGAGAAAGCCATGGTGGAGCAGAATGTCAAGATGTTCCTCATGTGTTCTCCGCACAATCCGGCGGGAAGAGTCTGGACAGAAGAAGAACTTGAGCGGGTACTGGATATCTGCCAGAAGCATCAGGTGCTGGTAGTCAGCGATGAGATTCATCAGGATCTCATCTTTGGCAACAATAAATTTGTCAGCGCGGCCAGTGTGGCCGGAGGAAAATATCAGGACATTCTGCTGGTATTAAACTCTGCGTCCAAGACCTTTAACCTGGCTACCCTGATTCATTCTCACATTCTGATCTTCAATGAGAAACTGCGGGAAATCTATGACAAATTCGCGTCTGGATTAAACCGTACCGAAGTCAGCATCATGGGCATGGTGGCAACCATGGCCGGATATGAGAAAGGCTCCGAATGGCTGGATCATGTGCTGGAAGTGATCTGGGATAACTATCAGTATTTAAAGACAACTCTGGAGACAGAGCTTCCGGGTGTGCGTGTCTGCAGCATGGAAGGAACCTATCTTCCGATGGTAGATCTTCGTGCCTATGTAGATCCGGAAAAGACCCAGGAGTTTGTGCAGGGCAAATGCCGCCTTGGCGTGGATTACGGTGAGTGGTTCGGCGAGGAATACAAAGGCTTTATCCGCCTGAACCTGGCTACTGATCCGCAGTTTGTAAAGACCGCGGTGGAGCGCATCATCCGGGAAGCCAGACAGGCAAAGTAATAAACCCTGCTTTGCGCATTTTAGAAGAGGAGAGAAAAATCATGGAAAAGAAAAATCTTGACTGGAAAAACATCGGATTTGGCTATCATCAGACCGACATGCGCTATGTAGCAAACTTTAAAAATGGAGCCTGGGACGCAGGAAAACTGACAACAGATGCAACCATTTCCTTGAATGAATGCTCCGGAATCTTCCAGTATTGCCAGGAAGTGTTTGAGGGCTTAAAGGCCTATGAGACCAGGGACGGCTATATTGTGACCTTCCGTCCGGACCAGAACGCAGAGCGCATGATGCATTCCGCAGAGGGCATGATGATGCCGCCGTTTCCGAAGGAGCGTTTTCTGGATGCCCTGGATCAGGTGGTGCGTGCCAACGCGGCCTGGGTTCCGCCCTATGGAAGCGGAGCATCTCTGTATGTGAGGCCGTATATGTTTGCTTCTTCTCCGGTTATCGGCGTAAAACCGGCGGAGGAGTATCAGTTCCGCATTCTCTGTACTCCGGTTGGCCCGTACTTTAAGGGCGGTGCAAAGCCACTGACCTTATGTGTCAGTGACTATGACCGTGCGGCGCCGCATGGAACCGGACATTTAAAGGCAGGACTGAACTATGCCATGAGCCTGCACGCCTACGTGAAAGCCCATGAAAACGGCTACGATGAGAACCTGTTCCTGGATCCGGCAACCAGAACCTATGTGGAGGAGACCGGCGGCGCGAACTTCCTGTTTGTAACCAAGGACGGCAACCTGGTAACACCGAAGTCCGATTCCATCCTTCCGTCCATCACCAGACGTTCCATGATCTATGTGGCAGAGCGTTATCTTGGAATGCATGTGACCGAGCGCCCGGTACGTCTGGATGAGCTTTCTGAGTTTGTGGAGTGCGGCCTGTGCGGCACGGCAGCTGTAATCTCTCCGGTTGGAAAAATCGTGGACCATGGAAAAGAAATCTGCTTCTTAAGCGGCATGGAGCAGATGGGACCGGTCATCAAAAAGCTGTATGATACCCTGACCGGCATCCAGTTAGGAACCGTGGAAGCGCCGGAAGGCTGGATCCGCCGGATTCTGTAGGAATTTTACTCGTGGCTTTGAAGGTACTGAACAGTTATGAAAGATTAAAGTCTCACAGGTGCAGACAAGGTGCTACGTCTGTGGGATTTTTTGCGTTATGCATTTCTTGCTATTCTGTTGGAAATCACCTATAATGCAAATAGAATTTGATGGAGATAATGATGTTGTGTGTGGAAGGAGGACGAGATGGGACGATTTCTAAACCCGGATAACAGCGCGTTTCAGAACGCGGTAAATTCAAAAATATATATTGATAAGACGGGCCTTCTTGAGTACATCAACAGCGTGATGGATACCACAGAAAAATATATCTGCAACAGCCGTCCGAGAAGATTTGGAAAGTCGATTACGGCAGATATGCTGACGGCCTATTACAGCAAGGGCTGCAAATCCAAAGAGATGTTTTCGGACCTGGAAATTGGAAAGCAGGAGGATTTTGAAAGCCACCTCAACCAGTATGATGTCATTCATATTGACATTCAATGGTTTTTATCGAATGTCGATGATGTAAACCGGATCGTGGCATATATTACAGAAAGCGTGCTCGCAGAGCTTCGTGAGCGTTATCCGCAGATCTGTTCGGAACAGATCACAACTTTGCCGGAGGCATTGTCATCTATCCGGGCTGCAACAGGAGAACAGTTTGTGGTAATCATTGATGAGTGGGATGTGCTCATTCGTGACGAAGCAGCAAACCAGACGGTTCAGGAGGCATACATTAATTTCCTTCGCGGGATGTTTAAGGGCACAGAGCCAACGAGATTTCTGCATCTGGCATATCTGACTGGAATACTGCCGATCAAGAAATTAAAAACCCAGTCAGCCCTGAACAATTTTGAAGAGTTTACCATGCTGGACCCCAGCGTGTTTGCGCCGTATATTGGTTTTACAGAAGATGAGGTAAAACATTTGTGTGAGCAGTATGGGCGGGATTTTGATGAAGTAAAGCGCTGGTATGATGGATATCAACTGGGAGATTATCAGGTTTATAATCCAAGAGCTGTGGTAAGTATTATGCAGCGAGGAACATTCCAGAGCTACTGGTCAAAAACGGGAACTTACGAGGCAATTATCCCGCTTATCAGTATGGATTTTGATGGTCTGAAATCGGCGCTGCTGACTATGTTGTCAGGCGATGGAATTCCGGTAAAAACGAAATCATATCAGAATGATATGGTGAGTTTTAAGAATAAAGATGATGTAATGACAGCACTGATCCATTTGGGATACCTTGCGTATAACCAGAAAGAGCGGACGGCATTTATTCCGAATGAAGAAATTCGCAGTGAGTTTGTGGAAGCGATAGAGGAAAACAGCTGGGATGAATTTCTGGAGTTTAAGCGGGAGTCAGACAGGCTTCTTGATGCGACACTGAATCTGGATGCAGAAGCGGTTGCGGCAGCAATTGAAAAAATTCATATGGAATATGCGGCAAGCATCACATATAATGATGAGAATTCTTTGAGCAGTGTTTTGACGATTGCCTATTTAAGCGCAATGAAATATTATTTCAAACCAATCAGAGAGTTACCGGCTGGTCGTGGCTTTGCGGATTTTGTATATATTCCGAAGCGGGAGCTGGCAGAGCAGTATCCGGCATTGCTTGTGGAATTAAAATGGGATAAGAGTGCACAGACGGCGCTTACACAAATTTATGACAAGCGTTATCCGGATGCGCTCACAGCATATTCCGGGAAGATTTTACTGGTTGGCATCAACTACGACAAAAAGGATAAAAAGCACCAGTGCCGGATCCAGTATTATGAAACTTAAGACATACTAATAAATTTCATAGTAACTTTTAAAAATATCACTTTCAGGCTATAATGGAGAAATCTAAAATTAGCTTGAAGGTGATTTTTTATGGCAAAATACAAGAGAAAACTGGATGATGATATCCGATGTCCCCTGGAATACGGGCTGACTATATTTGGCGGCAAATGGAAATCGCGCATTATCTGCGTGCTGTCTGCCCGGGAAAAGCTGCGTTACAGTGAGCTTCGCAAAGAGATGTACAATATTACGGATGCGGTGCTGGCAGCTACGCTGAAGGACCTGATGGAAGATGGAATCGTTGACCGGAAATCTTATGACGAGATTCCGCCCCGCGTTGAGTATTCCCTGACGCAGAAGGGAAGCTCGATTGTTCCGATTCTGCAGAGCATTTGCCAGTGGTCAGGTGTTTTTTTCAAAGAAGACAGAGAAAATGAAATGGTACAGTGCCAGAAATGCGATCACCGGGGGTAGAATGAGGTTATGATGAAATATACCGAAGAAAAAATATTTACGCAGGAGCAGGTACAGAGCCTGTTTTTATCTGTCAACTGGGTTTCCGGAAATTATCCAGAGCGCCTGTATAAAGCGCTGATGAACTCCTCCACTGTGCTGACTGTATGGGATGATGAGAAGCTTGTGGGACTCACAAGAGTGCTGGATGACACGGAGATGCTGGCCCAGATCCATTATGTGCTGGTGCATCCGGATTATCAGGGGCAGGGAATTGCAGGCAGAATGATCGAGTATGTGAAAGAGAAATATAAACACTTCCTGTATATCGAGGCCATGCCGGAAGATAAAAATAATGTGCCGTTTTATCAGAAACACGGATTTTCCGTTATGGAGAATGGCGCGGCGATTCAGATTTGCAATTTATAACGAAGTTTTGAACAAAAGAGGACATGGAAAATATGGCAGTCTGCATATGTTCCATGTCCTGTTTCAGGTCACTTTACTCGTATAAAAATCCTGGCTCATTATAGATCAGAGCCATGAACTCGACATCCTCATCGGAGTTGTTCTCCAGGCTGTGGAACTGGCCTACCTGAATGATGCAGCAGTCACCAGGGCCAACTTTGGTGACGGACTTGTCGTTGTCGATGAAGTCTGCCTGACCTTTTAAAATGTAGTACGGCTCAGTGTCATGTACGTGCTGGTGCCAGCCAACGCTTGCGCCCGGAGGAAGTACCACCTTCGCGTACATTCTGCCGTGACCTAAAAATTCTTCTTTGGAAATGATGTGATGAACGTAAGCAGTGCCCTTGCCGCCGCCTAAGTGTTCCACCGCAACTGTGTTTTCTTTGCGAACCATAATTTCAGCCTCCTTAGTCTGTAGTGCCGTGACTGCTCAGGATTCCACAGTCACGCATTATCAAAAGTATATCCCAAATTGAGAAAAAATCCAATATAAAATTATGAAAGATTACAGCCGCAGCATCCGGTATCCGACCCCGATATGGGTCTGGATCTGCTGGGGCGCGTCCGGTGCGGCTTCCAGCTTTTTGCGGAGTGTTGCCATAAAGACCCGGAGGGAGGCCACATCACTTTTGAAGCTGCTTCCCCATACATGTTCGGTGATGTAGGTATGGGTCAGGACCTTTCCCGCGTTGCGGGCCATCAGGCACAGGAGCTTGTACTCGGTGGGAGTCAGGGCCAGGGACTCCCCGTTTAAGTAGGCGCATCCGGCGGAAAAATCAATCTTCAGGGGGCCATTCAGAAATACAGAATCCTGGGCAGACATGGTTTCCTGCATGAAGCTTAACCGGCGCTGGGTTACGCGCAGGCGGGCCAGCAGCTCATCCACGGAAAAGGGCTTGGTCAGGTAGTCATCGGCCCCGTTGTCGAGGGCCTCAATCTTGTCCGTATCTTCGCTGCGGGCGCTGATGACGATGATGGGGGTCATGCTCCAGCTGCGGATCTGCCGGATGATGTCGATGCCGTCTATATCCGGCAGTCCCAGATCCAGCAGAATGATATCCGGATTGTGGGAAGACGCTTCCATCAGCGCGGTTTCTCCGTTTGCAGCGGTCAGAAAACGGTAATCGTGCAGTTTTAATGTGGTGGTGATCAGGTTGCGGACGGGCGCGTCGTCCTCCACAACCAGAATCAGAGGTTTATTCATGGATTGCTACCTCCTCGCAGGGTAATGTAAAGGTAAAGATACAGCCAGAGGGCGTGTTGTCGGAAACGGAAATATCTCTGCCGTGGGCCCGGATGATGGAGCGGCACAGACAGAGCCCGAGTCCCAGGCTCCGGCGGCTGTCGGCAATGCGGTTTGCGCCGGTATAGCACAGATCAAAGACAAAAGGTTTTGCTTCATCCGGAATGCCAGGGCCGTCATCCGTGACCCGGATCCGCACGTCGGATTCCAGCTTATCGGTCAGAATCTGGATCCGGCTGTTTTTTTGCGTATATTTGATGGCATTGTTCACCAGGTTGATGATGACCTGGACGATGAGACGGGCATCCATGCGGGCCAGAAGCAGGTCATCGGTGCTTGTTACGGTAATGGTATGTTCTGCGGCCTGGCGGCTGATATGCCGGAGCGCTTCGGAAATCACCTCACTGACCAGCTCCGTTTCCATGCGCAGGTTCATGCGCCCGTCTTCAATGCGGGTGACGGCCAGCAGGTTTTCCACCAGGCTGATCAGCCACATGGAATCATCGTAGATGTCCGCATAGATCTGCAGACGGGTGGCTTCGTCAATGGCGGCGTGGTTGGAGAGCAGGTTGCTGGCATTGCCGGATATGGCAGTCAGCGGGGTGCGCAGGTCGTGGGAGATGGTGCGCAGCAGATTGGCCCGGAGCCGTTCCTTTTCCGCCAGAAGAGAGGCCTGCTCTTTTTCCCGGATGTTCTGCCGGTTTTCCATAGCCAGGGCGCCTTCTCCCAGCATGGAAACCAGGACGCTGTACTCAAAGGAATCCATGGGATGTTCCCCGGCTTCAATACCGGCAACGCCATAGACTGAATTTCGTACCCGGATGGCCAGATAATGGCAGCGGGCATCAGAACAGGCGTCGGTATAGGCACCGGCCCGTTTGTTGTGGGTCAGGACCCACCGGGCAACCTCCTGTTCCCGGCTGCTGGTCAGAAATTCTGATTTTTCCGCGGAAACAGAATCCGGGGAGAGGATAGGAGTTCCCAATTTTCCGTCCCGGGCCGGATAAATGATGATGTGTTTTCCGAGCAGTTTGCGGATCTGGGAAATCAGGGTATTTAAGATTGCCTCATCGGTTTCGGCCTTCTGCAGAAGCTGGTTGGTGTCAAACAGGACTTTGGTGCGGTAGGCCAGCTTGGCGGACTGTCTTGCGTGGTCTTTCAGCCGTGTGGTCAGGGCACTGCTTAACAGGGCCACAACGAACATCACCACAAAGGTGACCGGGTAGTCTTTTCCATACACATGAAAGGTGAAGCGCGGGGTGGTAAAAAAATAATTAAAAATCACCACGCTGCATGCAGAGGCCAGCAGGCTGCAGCTCCATCCGGTAGTGGCCATGGAGGTCATCAGGACACCAAGAATATAAAGGGTGATGATATTTGCCTCCGACAGTCCGGCATGGTAGAAGAACAGTCCGCTCAGAGTTACGGCCAGCAGAATCAGAACAGTTCGGAAAAAGTCTGAAATCTGAATATTCCAGGCAGCGGACCGGAAGCGCTTGTTCGGGTGATAGCTGTTGTGCGTGGATGCGGCATCCGGAATGATGTAGATATCCAGATTTGGCGCGATTTCTGTCAGCTTTTCGGTCAGGGACGGCTTGCTCCAGAGATGGCGCCGCCGGACATTGCTGCGGCCAAGGACAATTTTGGTGATATGGTTGAGCCGGGCAAATTCCGCAATCTGGTAGGAAACATCATCGCCGTATACGGTTTCTATCGAAGCCCCAAGGCGTTGGGCCAGCTGCATATGTTCTTCCAGGCGTTTCTGATCGCCGGTATTCATGGCAGCATGGTCTGGTGTCTGTACGAAAAGCGCGGTCAGGGTGCCGTGGAAGGCCTGGGCCATACGGGCCCCGGTCTGGACAATCCTGGGGTTGGATGGCGCGGAAGAAAGACAGACGAGGATGTGCTCCCCGGTCTGTCTTTCCGAATGAATGGTTTCAGGATGAATGGAATCGTGTGTTGTCATGGGAAAGTCCTCCGCTTACCCTTATCATAGAACGAATGGACCGTGAAATCAATCCAAAGTGTCCTTCTCCTCCGGTATCTGCCGGTCCGGGTCCGGCCGCTGCTTTTCCATGCGCAGATTTCCTTTGCGCAGCAGGTTCAAAAGCCGGTCAATCCGGCTCATGATCAGATAGATACAGGCAAAAAACAGGATGAGAAACAGAACCAGGATCAGGTTTCTCATAGGATCACCTCCTAAATCAGATCTGAAAACATTTCTGCAGATCCCGGTAACGTCCGAGCACCAGAATGGTATCACCGGTCTGGAACTGCGTCTGCGGAGTGACGGAATATTCAATCTTTCCGTTATGGCGAACACCGATGATATTAATTCCGTACTGTTTTCGGATGTCAATCTGTGCGACACTCATGCCGGCCCACTGGTCCGGAAGATCTACCTCAAACAGATCATGATCTCCATCCAGATCCACAAAATCCCGGATGTGGTCGGAGCTGCAGCGGATGGCAGTCCACTTGGCCAGCTGTTTTTCCGGGTAGACGACTTCGTCTGCGCCATTGCGCAGCAGGAACTTGGCGTGGACATCCCTGGCAGCCCGGGAGACTACCAGTCTGGCGCCCAGTTCCTTCAAGAGAGAGGTGGTTTCCAGGGAACTCTGGAAATTATTTCCGATGGCAACGATACAGACATCGAAATTGCGCACACCCAGGGAAGAAAGAAAATCTTCCGAGGTGCTGTCACCAATCTGTGCGCTGGTTACGAAAGAGAGGGTTTCATTGACCCGCTCTTCATTATGATCGACTGCCATGACCTGGTGTCCCAGGGAGTGCAGTTCCATGGCAATATGTTTTCCAAAACGGCCAAGGCCAATCAGTAAAATGGATTTCATAGAGATTCTCCTTTTTGTGCTATTGTTCCGGTTGTTATCCGACCGTGATTTTTTCCAATGGGTATTTGCCAAACCGGATCCGGTGTCCGGACAGTGCGGCATAGATTAAAGTCAGGCCGCCGACTCTTCCCAGATACATCAGAATGATCAGGATGATCCGGGAGGCAGTACCAAGACCGGGTGTAATGCCGAAGCTCAGTCCGACAGTTCCGACTGCTGAGGCCGTTTCAAACAGACAGGCCATCATGGGAAGCTGCTCCAGACGGCTGATGAGAAGCGCGCCGGTTAGGCAGAGGCTGAGATACATCATCAGGATGGCAGCGGCATCCGCTACAGTTTCCTGGGCAATCCGGCGCCGGAAGAGCTCCGGGTTTTCATTCCGCTGAAAGACGGATATGGCAGCAGCCACAAGGACTGCCATGGTGGTGGTTTTTATGCCTCCGGCGGTGGAGCCTGGGCTTCCGCCGATGAGCATCAGAATGATGGTCAGCATCTGGCCGGATTCACTGAGTTTGCTGAAATCTGCCGTGTTAAAACCGGCGGTTCGCGGAGTAACGGACTGAAACAGGGATAACAGGATCCTGGTTCCAAGGCTTCCCTGCCGGAATTCCCCAAAATAGAAATAGATGGCAGGAAACAGGATCAGGATGGCGGTGGTGGTTAAGATGACCTTGCTCTGCATGCGGTACCGGCTGAAGTGCAGCTGGTTGCTGCGGATATCTTCCCAGGTCAGGAATCCGATGCCTCCGGTGATGATGAGGACCATGATTACCAGGTTAATCAGGGGATCCGCGGCATAGCTGGTGAGGGAAGAAAAGGGAACACGGATGCCCATCAGGTCAATTCCGGCGTTGCAGAAGGCGGAAATGGAATGAAATAGCGCCATCCAGAGTCCGCGGACGGGACCAAAATCTTTACAGAACACAGGAGCCAGTAAAACGGCACCAGAGAGTTCTATCAGAATGGTTGACCGGATGATGAAACCGGTCAGGCGCACAATGCCGCTCATCTTCGGCGCGGCCACAGCCTCCTGCATGGTACTGCGCTGCATCAGGCCAATCTTGCGCCCGGAAACGATGGTAACTGCGGCAGCGACGGTCACAACACCCATGCCGCCAATCTGGATCAGCATCAGAATCACAGCCTGGCCAAAGGCCGACCAGTAGGTGCCGGTATCCACCACGATCAGTCCGGTCACGCAGACCGAGGTAGTGGAGGTAAACAGGGCATTTAAAAACGGGGTTGTCTGCCCGCTTTTTGATGCGATGGGAAGCATTAAAAGCAGCGCGCCCGCAAGAATCACACCGGCAAATCCCAGAACAATGATCTGAAACGAATTCAATGGCTTTTTCGTAAATGATTTCATAAAGATAACTCCAATTTTTACAAACGGTTAAGTTGCGGTTCCTTTTTGTAGTTTTATTATAAAGAAAATCAGTTAAAGAGGGTACAAAGGTATGTTGCCCGGTATTAAGACGGTATAAAGATGCTGGTTTATGTTTTCGGCATTGCGAAATAGTAAAAATAAATAGTAAAGAATAGTAAAAATATGCTATAATAGTAAATAACAATAGTAAATTTAAATAGTAAATAATAGTAAATGAATGGAGAAACATCATGCAGAATCCATATACCTTAACCTTCGGGAAGGAACCCATCGAATATATTAAACGAATCGCGGAAGAACGGCAGATTTTAGAGGATTTTCTGGCACCCAATCCTCCTCAGCAGGTGTATATGATTTCCGGAGTCCGGGGATGCGGAAAAACCGTGTTTATGACAGATGTTTCCCAGGTGATAGGAAAAGACAAGGACTGGATTGTTGTAGATTTAAGTCCGTACAAGTCTGATCTGATGCAGGAGGCCGCAGCTTATCTGAGCAGCATTCAGGGCCTGGCGCAGATATTTCAGAAGGCAAAACTCAATTTCTCTTTATTTGGATTTGGTCTGGAGGTATCCGATACGGCACCGATTGCGGATATTCAGGTTGCTTTGGAACGGATGATTGAGAATCTTGCGCAGTATCACAAAAAAATCTTATTTACCATTGATGAGGTGACTGCTTCTCCTCAGATCAAGTCATTTACATTTGCCGTTCAGCAGATGCTGCGTAAAAACGCCCCGGTATTTTTGCTGATGGCGGGTTTGTATCAGAACATTTCGGATCTTCAAAATGAGAAGAATCTGACATTTCTGTACCGTGCGCCCAAAATCATACTCTCTCCGCTGAATATCGGTGCCATGGCGGATAATTACAGACAGAATATAAAGCTTACAGCAGATGATGCCAGAGAGATGGCAAAGCTCACAAAGGGGTATCCTTTTGCGTTTCAGGTTGTGGGTTATTTCTTGTGGAAGGATCCGGGAAATTTTACAAAAGTAATCAGTCAGTCCAGGCAATACCTGGAAGAACAATCCTATGAAAAAATCTGGTCAGAATTATCAGCAAAAGACCGTGAGCTTGCAGGTGCTATTGCCCAATGTCCAGGCGGAAGCATTCGTGAAATCAAAGAAATGCTTCATATAGAACAAAACGAATTAAATCCATACCGGAAAAGACTGATCCGGAAAGGGATTGCAGATGGTTCCATGCGTGGTTATCTTACGTTTTCACTGCCTTTTTTTACGGACTTTGTATTAGACAATATTTGAGACACACCATTTTAGGAGCAATTCATGAAGAAAAATAAGAAACTTGGTAGTCAGTATCTTGCAGCAGCAGGGATTTTCCTGCTGGTTTTAACAGCCGTACTTCAGATGTGCGCCCGGACGGTTCCTGGTTTTGGCACCTGGTATGCTCATCATATTTATCCATGGATTGTGGGCAGCGTAGGAAGAGTGACGGGTCTGTTCCCATTTTCTGTAGTTGAGCTGGGGCTTTACGGGCTGATCTTGCTGCTGGCGCTGGATGTGTGGCATTTGCTGCGGAAAAAGTGGTGCGGTATATTCAGCCGGTGGCTTTTTATCACCGGCGCGCTGCTGTTTCTGTACACTGCCAACTGTGGCATCAATTACTATGCTTCCTCCTTTTCTTCCTATGCCGGTCTGGAAGACGGCACTTACACGGTAGAAGAACTGGATGCCCTGTGCAGTGATCTGGTGGAACTGGTCAATGAATCCGCAAAGACCGGGCGGCAGGTTTACCGGGAGAACCGCAGCGTGTGGCGGGCAGAAGCCGTGAAGGCCATGCAGGCGGCGGGAGAAGCATTTTCCTGCCTGTCCGGATTTTATCCGAAGCCGAAGGAGGTTCTGGTTTCCCAGATTCTTTCCGTGCAGCAGCTTTGCGGCATCTACTCGCCATTTACGATTGAGGCAAATTTTAATGGAGACATGCCGGACTACAATGTGCCGCATACCCTCTGTCATGAGCTTTCCCATTTAAAGGGCTTTATGCGGGAGGATGAGGCAAACTTTATTGGCTATCTGGCCTGCATTTCATCGGAAAAGGAAGCATTTCGCTACAGTGGTTATCTGACCGGCTGGGTTTATGCGGGAAATGCCCTGGCGCGGGTGGACATGAGTCGTTACATAGAACTGACGAACCAGCTTTACGGGGAGGCAAGACAGGATCTGGATGAAAATTCAGATTTCTGGAACCGGTATGAGAGTAAGGTGTCTGAGGCGGCAACGCAGATGAATGACACGTATTTAAAGATGAATTCCCAGACCGAGGGAGTGAAAAGCTACGGACGAATGGTGGATCTGATGCTGTCCTACCGGAGAATGCAGCAGCAGGAGCCAGAGCGGTGAACTTAAAAACCGCCGGGATTTTCTTAACGAAAACTTTATAAAAATGGGCCAAACCAGTGGAAAATATGAGAAAAATCGGCTATAATAAATTTCAGAATTAACGATCGGAAACTTTGAAATGTCGCAATTTTTGTCGAATTTCCGACTCTATATCTTTGGGAGGGCTATGAATGGATCAGGTATTATATGAGTTAATGGACTGGGCTGGAATTGAAGAGATCGTGTATTCCGAGGCAGCAAATCCAGAGCGTCTGCTGGGAGCACATGAGGTAGAAGAGGGACTGCTGATCCAGGTATTTATGCCGCACGCGGTAGCCGTGGCAGCGAAGGTTGGAAATAAGAGCTATCCCATGGAACTGCAGGATGAGGCCGGATATTACGCGGTGCTTCTGCATGGAAAGAAGATGACCAAGTATCTTCTGGAGATTACTTACGATAACGGGACGACAGAGGAAGTGCAGGATCCTTACGCATTTCCGTCCCAGTTTACGGACGCGGAGCTGAAAAAGTTTGACGCAGGCATTTATTACGATGTATACCGCAAGATGGGCGCGCATCCCGTGACGGTTGACGGTGTAAAAGGCGTTTATTTTGCCGTGTGGGCACCGTGCGCCATGCGCGTCAGCGTAGTCGGTGACTTTAATATGTGGGATGGCAGACGCAACCAGATGAAGCGCCTGGGCGATTCCGGCGTCTTTGAACTGTTTATGCCGGGGCTTGAGGCCGGAGCGCTTTACAAGTATGAAATCAAGAATCATCATGGTGAGCCGATGTTAAAAGCTGACCCCTACGGAAATTACTCCGAACTGCGTCCGGACAACGCTTCCATTGTCTGGGATCTGGAACAGTTTTCCTGGAACGATGAAATCTGGATGAAGAACCGGGAATTGGAGGCGGCAAAGGATAAGCCGCTTTCTATTTATGAACTGCATCTGGGATCCTGGAAGCGTCACGAATTAAAGATGGATGCGGACGGGGAGCCGGTGATCGGCTCTGAGTTTTATAATTACCGGGAGATCGCACCGAATCTGGCAGAGTATGTGAAAAAGATGGGTTACACCCATGTGGAACTCATGCCGGTGATGGAGCATCCGTTAGATGAGTCCTGGGGCTATCAGGTGACCGGTTACTATGCGCCGACCAGCCGCTATGGCACTCCGGATGATTTTATGTACTTCATGAACTATATGCATGAGCAGGGCATTGGCGTGATCCTGGACTGGGTACCGGCTCATTTCCCGCGGGATGCCCATGGTCTGGCCTGCTTTGACGGAACCTGTGTTTACGAGCATCAGGACCCGCGCCAGGGCGCGCATCCGCACTGGGGCACCCTGATTTACAACTATGGACGGCCGCAGGTTACAAACTTCCTGATCGCCAACGCGCTGTTCTGGGCAAAACAGTATCACGCGGACGGCATCCGCATGGATGCAGTGGCTTCCATGCTGTATCTGGATTACGGTAAGAATGACGGTGAGTGGGTAGCCAATATTTACGGCGGCCACGAGAATCTGGAGGCTGTGGAGTTCTTAAAGCATCTGAATAGCGTGTTTAAGAAGGAAATCAAAGGCGGTCTGCTGATTGCAGAGGAATCTACCGCATGGCCGCAGATCACCGGTTCCGTGAAGGAGAACGGCCTTGGTTTTGACTACAAGTGGAATATGGGCTGGATGAACGACTTTACCGGCTACATGCAGTGTGACCCGTACTTCCGCAACCAGCATTATGGCGAGCTGACCTTCAGCATGCTTTATGCTTACAGTGAAGATTTTGTGCTGGTATTCTCCCATGATGAGGTGGTACACGGAAAATCCTCCATGCTCTTAAAGATGCCGGGGGAGACCTATGAGGAGAAATCGGCAAATCTGCGCACCGCGTATGGTTTTATGTACGGCCATCCGGGCAAGAAACTGCTGTTCATGGGCCAGGAGTTCGCGCAGATCTCTGAGTGGAATGAGAACGAGGAACTTCCGTGGAACATTCTGGAATATCCGCTCCATAAAAACATGCAGGATTATGTGAAGGCTTTAAATGAGCTGTACCGCAGTCATCCTGCCATGTATCAGAAAGATTTTGAGCAGGAGGGCTTTGAGTGGATCAACTGCACCTCCGCTGCAGATAATATGGTTGTCTTTATGAGAAAGACAGACAAGCCGGAGGAAACATTACTTTTTGTCTGCAACTTTGCGCCGGTATTGCATGAGAAATACCAGATCGGACTTCCGTTTGCGGGCAGATATAAGGAGATTTTCAACAGTGACGCGAAGCAGTTTGGCGGAAGCGGCAAGGGCAATCCCCGCGTGAGAGCCGCAAAGAAGGAAGAATACGATGGCCGCGAATACTCCATGCAGATCACGGTTCCGCCAATGGCTATGATCGTGTTCTCCTGTGAACCGGCTGCACCGAAGAAACCGGCGGCGAAGAAGACTGCAGCAAAGAAAACTACGGCTGGAACTGCAAAAAAAGAAGCTGATAAGAAAAAAGCTGCTGCGAAGAAGACAGTAGCGGCAAAGAACGAAACCGTACCGAAAACAGCCGGCGCGGCCAGAAAAGCGGCAGAGGAAACTGTGAAAGCAGCAAAAGAAACTGCGGCAGCAGCTGTGAAGGATGTCGTAAAGAAAGCAAAAGATACAGCATCAGAAGTAAAGAAAGCCGCAGAAAAAGCAGCGGAGAAAAAAGCATAGAAAGAATTCAGAAAACTGCCAGGAGAAATCCCGGCAGTTTTTCCGTTTGAACTTTGCGCAGGCCCGTGCTATGATGGACGCAGTGCTATTTAGGAGGAGGAAGAAACATCATGAAGAAGATTGTGGTGGTAGGCAGTATCAACATGGATTATGTGACCCATGTGCAGCAGCAGCCGGGGGTTGGTGAAACTGTTTCCGGACAGGGACTGGATTTAAAGCCAGGCGGGAAGGGGGCCAACCAGGCATACGCGGCAGCATATCTGGGGGCAGATGTTACGATGCTTGGCGCGATTGGCAATGACGCGGCAGGCCGTATGAGCCTGGAAAGCTTACAGCATGCGGGGGTTCACACGGAATACATTCAGACAGTGGAGGGTGTCAGCACCGGAACCGCTCTGATCGCGGTGAATGCAGAGGGGGATAACAGCATCATCGTCATTCCGGGAGCAAACGACAAAGTAGACCGCAGTTATGTGGATTCCGTTATGGAGATGATCCTGGCAAGCGACATCGTGATTCTTCAGCTGGAGATTCCGTTTGATACCGTATGCTATGTGGCAGAAAAGGCCAAACAGGCAGGCAAGACCGTGATTCTGGATCCGGCACCGGCAAGGGAACTTCCGGAAGAGCTGATCCGTGGTCTCACCATCGTAAAGCCGAACCAGACCGAGATCATGAAGGTGCTGGGCCGGGCAGAGGAAACCTGTCAGCCGGAGCGGGAACTGAATACTTTAAAGGCAATGGGCGTGGCACATCCGATCATTACCCTTGGTTCTAAGGGATGCTGTACTCTGGATGCAGATGGAAAGATGGAGAATGTGCCGGCAGTGAAAGCATCCGCAGTAGATACCACCGGAGCAGGCGACTGCTTTACTGGAGCTATGGCATGCAGCCTTGCGGAGGGCAATCCGCTGGAAAAGGCACTGGAATTTGCGGCAAAGGCAAGTGCAATTGCAGTAACCAGAGCCGGTGCACAGCCTTCATTTCCGTCAAGAAAAGAAATTTTGCAAGCCTAACATAAAATTTTTAGATAAATTTAAGAAAAAAACAGAAGAAAAAACGGAAAATCCGTCAAAAATCACAAAAAAACGTGGCTATCATGTTAACAAACATGGTAGCCATGTTTTGATATAAGCACACAAGATAAAAAGGAGCGGATTTATAAATGAAAAACATTATAATCGATGCAGACACCGGCGTAGATGATTCCCTGGCAAAGGCTTATCTGAAAGACAAGACCCTGCCGAAAAAACTCAAAAGGGTTGTTTCCATGGGAGGCTGCATTGATGTTCCGGGCAACATCAATAACTATGCTGAGGCAAATATTCATGGAGACGCAAAAGCAGCAGATATCGTGATGGGAGCGGGTTTTTGCATGACTCTGGTGGGCCTGGATGTTACCATGAAGACCTTCATCACCGACCGGGATGTGAAAAACCTCTGTGAGTACGCTTCTGAGGAGTGCAGGCCGATTGCGGAGTATATCCGGGATGTACTGAAATTTTATTTCGAGTTCCACCGCGTATCCATGGGAATGGCCAATGCCTGTGTAGTACACGATCCGTTGGCCATGCTGATTGCGGAAGACCCGAGCCTGGGCCTTTACAAGATGATCCGTGCCAGTGTGGAATATGAACATGAACCGTTCAAGGGCATGATCAAAAAGGATATGGGGTTTGTTCCGAATCTGGAGCGGGAAGAGATCGCGGCATGCATTGCAGTGGATTCCACTGTGGCAGTAAGACGCCTGTTCTCTGTTTTTCAGGATATGACACCGGGACGGTACAACTGGAATTAGAGAATCAAACGTGGCTGTGACATAGGGTGCAGGCGCGATGACAAATGAAAAGGAGAAACTGGTATGGGAAAGAAAATGATGCACATTGGCCTGGAACCCGGGGAGGTAGGGCGTTACGTATTTCTGCCGGGAAGTCCGGAACGCACTGAGAAGATCGCAGCATATTTCGACAATCCGAAGGAGATTGCGTACAATCGTGAGTTCCGTACCTTTGTCGGAGAACTGGATGGTGTGAAGGTAGCTGTCACCAGTACCGGAATCGGCGGTCCTTCCGCGGCAATCGCAGTGGAAGAGCTTCATCAATGCGGAGCAGACACCATGCTCCGGGTAGGAACCTGTGCTTCCACTTCCGAAAAAGTCTCCCTGGGAGATGTGGTGATTCCGAATGGCGCGGTGAGAATGGAAGGCGTAAGCACCCACTATCTTCCGATTGAGTATCCGGCAGTTCCAGATTTCCAGGTAGTCAAAGCGGTAGAGCAGGCAGCACAGAAGCTGGAATTCCCGTACAATGTAGGTGTGACCATCACCAAGGCATCCTTTTACACCCAGACCACACCGGAGACCAAGCCGGTCGGGCCGGAGCTGGTCTACAAATGGCAGGCCTACGAAAAAGGCGGCGCAACCTCCACCAGCATGGAATGTTCCGCTCTGTTCTGTGTCGGAGCATCCTTAGGTATCCGCACTTCCAGCGTGATGATCAGCGCGACAAATTTTGGAGAGTATTCCAATGACGCGGACGATTATCCGAGCGGCTGGGAAGAGCGGGCCATTGAAGTTGGCATTGAGGCCATGAAGATTATGATCCGGAAGGATAAGGCAGCAGCAAATAAACAGTAACGGTTACGGCTGAACAGAAAAATCTGTGCCGATCTGCACCATGGCCGTAAACGTATCATCATTAAAGTAAACATCAAATTCATCACCGGGGCGGTTCAGGATGCGCTGGATACTCAGCATCCCGAGCCCCCCGTCTTTTTTACTGGAAAGAATCTTTCCGTTTTTCTCCTGAATATTACCATTGTAGGCATTTTCCACCAGCATCAGCAGATGATCACCATCCATGCGGGCCTGAATGCGGATGAACGGATCTTTCTCCATTTTTTTGGAAGCTTCCATGGCATTTTCCAGCAGGTTGCCGATGACAATGCAGAGCGTCAGGTCATCAATCGGAATGTGGGCGGATAAATCCATACGGGTCGTGAAAGTAATTCCGGATTTTTCAGCCCGGGCCGCATATTCCTGGATCAGTCCGTTTACCGCCTGGTTTTCGCAAAAGATTTTCTGTTCGGAAGTTTCCAGCTCCTTCTGGAGATTCTTTAAATATTTTACCTGCTGTTCCTTGTCCATGTAGAGCAGGGCGTGGATGTGATGCCGGAAATCATGTCGGATGATCCGCACCTGCTCAATGTAGTCCAGGGTCTGGTTGTAGTGCTCCCGCTGTTTGCTGATCATCTGGCGGGCAAAGGTCAGTTCTTCTTCCGTCTGCTTGCGCTTTACGATCTGGGCAGTGCTGTTTAAGGTGAGTATATAGAGTAAGAGCAGGCTGATGCAGAGGACCAGAAAGAAAAACAGCAGACTATGACTCTGACCGGAGGAGATGCCATAAGGAAACAGTGTGCGTTCACCGGTCAGCTCGATAAACAGAAACAGGGCCGGATAAGCAGCTAACAGCAGAGAAAAGCGGGAAGAGAGGCTTCCAAAAATTTCTCTTGCCCGCTTTTTCATCCAGAAGTGTACGAACAGGCAGCAAAGCGAGGCGCTGAGAAGAGAAATGAGAGTGCAGAGCTGTTCTTCGGAAAGCGGGATGAATGCCTGGAAGCACCAGGCAGCAAAGCGGTTCAGGAACGAAGAAAGATCAGCGAGCATCCATGCGGACAGATAAAAAAACAGTTTTTTTACAGCGGAGCCGCGGAAAAAGACCAGAAGCACAAGAAAAAACAGGCACGAAAAAAAGCCCTGGAAGATCCAGAAGGTACGGTCCGGAATGTGAAACAGGGACTGGGTAAAGATCATGATGACCCACAGATAAACGGAGCAGGCAGCAATGGTCTCCCGGTTTTTCTGTTTCGGTTCCAGGCAGAGGAAGATGGGCATCATGCGCACGGAAAGGTTGATCAGATCCTGAAATACATGGCAGGCTGCATCGTTCATGAGTAAGCTTCTCCTTTGACGCCGCAGCTGGGAGCGGACTTGATCCGGTAGATGACAGAATCAGGCCCTGCAGTCCCTAGCGCAGGCGGTAATGATAGTAGGCGTTTTTGGCTTCTTTATAAAAAGCACGGGAAATGGGGATGGAAGTGCCATCTTCCATCTGGAATGAGGTATCCTCCAGAGTGTGAACATGGACCAGATTTACGATGTAGCTCTGGTGGCAGCGCAGAAAGATATTCTGTTCCGCAACCGATTCCAGGATGACGGAAAGTTTCTGGCTGAGAGGAATAATGCTGCCATCGGTGAGCGTGGCGTAAACCTTATGGAGCCGGTTTTCAAAGTGGGAAATGCGTTCCAGGGGCAGGTTTACCGGTACACGGTTCACGACAACGGAGAGACAGGCATCCGGGAGAGAAAACTTTTGCCGGCAGACCCGGTCCATGGTCTCTTCGAAGTCTTCCCATCGAACCGGTTTTAACAGAAAACCAGAAGCACAGACCCGGTAGCTGTCCACAGCAGATTCCAGGGAAGAGGTGATAAATATAATGACTGGATCCGAATATAATTTTAAGAGATCTGCCGCGCCCTGGATGCCGCTTTTTCCTGGCATCAGCACATCAAGAAGATACAGATCATAAGATGTTCCGGTGTCCAGTACAGCCTGCACGGAATCAAAAATTTCAAATTCCGCAGGCCGTTTCCGGGCTTCAAAATAGTGTCTTGCGTACTGTTCCACCAGTTCCCGTTCTTCTCTTGTATCATCGCATATGGCTATCTTCAGCATAGTTTTATCTCCTGATTGCAGATTTGGTTCTGTTTTTGCAGAATTGGCAGTTTTGCACACATCAAACCTGTGGTAAACTGAAAACATAAACAATTTATACAACTTTTCGGCGAAGTTGTCAAAACCTTTATTTTTTTATTATACCATAGGAGGGAAAAGGTATGGGTACAAACATTATTGTTACAGCTATCGTTATCGTGTATCTGCTGTTCATGCTGTGGATCGGCTGGTATTCTTCCACGAAGATCACCAATAACACAGACTTCATGGTAGCAGGCAGACGCCTGGGACCGCTACTGATGGCCGGTACACTGGCTGCAACCGAGATCGGCGGTGGAAGCTCCCTGGGCGTTGTTCAGAATGGTATGTCGGGTTACGGCTTGAGCGCATCCTGGTATATTACCACCATGGGTATCGCGTTCATTATTTTAAGCTTTATTGCGCCGAAGTTCCGTGCAGCAACGGTTAAGACCGTTCCGGAGTATTTCCGCAGACGTTACGGCAAGGAGTGCGGACTGATCACCGCTGTGATCATGCTGCTTCCGCTGGTAGGACTGACTGCAGGACAGTTCATTGCTTCTGCGGTTATTCTGTCTACCATGTTAAATATTGATTACCAGGTAGCAGTTATCATTGTAGCAGTGGTTGTTACCGTTTATTCAATCATGGGCGGTCTGTGGAGCGTTACCCTGACCGACTTTGTACAGGTTTTCCTGATCGTCATCGGCATGATCATCGCGGTTCCGTTTGCCATGAATTACGCAGGCGGCTGGAGCAGCATCTCCGCAAACATTCCGGAAGGAACCATGAACCTGTTTGAAGGTTATGACCTGTTTGGCATCATTTCCCTTGTCATCATGTATACTGCAACCTTCTCCGTAGGACAGGAAGCAGTATCCCGTTTCTACGCAGCAAAGGATGAGAAGGCAGCTAAGGGCGGTGCATGGCTGGCAGCTCTGGTCAACTTCATCTACGCATTCATTCCGACCATCCTGGGTATCATCACCCTGGCTCTGATCAATATGGGCAAGTTCAGTTCTGATCAGTTCGCATCTGTAGGCGCACGTTACGCGCTTCCGGTTCTGGCCATCAACACCATGCCGGCACTGATCTGTGGACTTCTGTTTGCAGGCATCATTTCCGCAACCATGTCCAGCTCCGACTCTGACCTTCTGGGCGCAGGTTCCATTTTCGCGAATGATATTTACAAAGCAGTCTTAAAACCAGATGCATCCAGTGAGTCTGTCATGAAAGTCACCAAGATCGTGATGTGCCTGGTAGGCGTGGCTTCCATGCTCATCGCGCTGTTCAACACCCAGAGCATTGTTTCTATCTTAATGTTCTGCTTCACCTTACGTGCGGCTGGTTCCTTCTTCCCGTACGTGATGGGACATTACTGGAAGAAAGCATCCACCGCAGGAACCATTGCTTCCTTACTTGCAGGAACCATTGTGGTTGTGTACCTGGAGCATATTTCCAAGGGCGTGCTGTTTGGTATTAAGTTCAGCCAGCCGATCATCCCGGGCCTGGTTGCGGCATTCATTGGATTCGTAGTATTCTCCAAGCTGATGCCGCCGAAGGTAGAGACCACCGAGCTGGCACCGGAGGAAGAGGACTAAAGGTGTAAAAAGTAAATAATAGTGCAAAGAAAGAACCCGGTGGACCGTGATGGCCCGCCGGGTTCTTTCTTTGCAGGTTTATTTTAGCTGCTTCCATTTTCCTGTCCGGTAATACCCGTAGGAGATCAGGAAGTTTGCGAGCCATCCCAGCGGCACGGCGTACCATACCATGGCAATACCGTAGACCGGGGCACCGAATTTGGCAATGAGCACCCGCAGTCCCAGGTTTACCAGATTGGCGATGGTAAAGACTTTTACGGCACCGGCGCCGCGCAGAATGCCGTCGACCGCCATCTTAAAGCCAATCATGCAGAAAAAGAATCCGATGAATTTCAGATAACCTTCTCCGGTAGCAACTGTCTGGGCAGATGGAGCACCGTCCAGGAATAACGCGATCAGAGGGCGGTGGAGCAGTTCCAGAAACAGACACAGAATGACGGCGGTAATGGCGACCATGATGTTGGCAGCACGGTATCCAAGGGGAATCCGTTCGTGTTTCTCTGCGCCAATGTTCTGGGCTGTATAGGAGGAAAGGGCATTTCCGATGGCGGACATAGGAACCACGCAGAGGGATTCAATCCGCATGCTGGCAGAAAATCCGGCCAGGATCTGTGTGCCAAAGCCGTTTACCACTGACTGGACCAGCATCATTCCGATGGAAACCGTGGACTGCTGGAGAATGGATGGCAGTGCGATGCGGGACATGGAGGAAAACTCTGCCTTACTGAACCAGGTTTCTGCTTTCCCATCTAACCGGCGGAGTGTGCGCAGGAAGATGAGGAAGGAACAGACTGCTGAAATGCCCTGGGCAATAAAGGTTGCGTAAGCAGCACCGGCAACGCCGAGATGCAGGGTGGCCACCATATACAGATCCAGGAAGATGTTCAGCACTGAGGAGAAAATCAGCAGATACAGCGGAATCCGCGATTCACCGAGAGCATTGAACATGGAGGAGAGGATGTTGTACATAAACAAAAAGGGCAGGCCGTAAAAGTAAATGTTTAAGTAGATTACAGCAATGTCCATGGCATCAGCCGGGGTATTTAAGGCTTCCATGATCTGTCGACTGAAGCATAGGCCAATGCCACCAAGCAGCAGGCTGATGAGCAGGAAGGAAAGCATGGCGGTGCGGATGCTGTTTTTCATGCGGATGTAGGCATGTCCGCCGAAGTGCTGGCTGATGATGACCGATGCGCCGATGCCGCCGCCGATGGCGACACAGATAAAAATGCTGGTCAGCGCATAGGACGCACCGACCGCGGCCAGTGCAGTTTCTCCTACATAATGTCCCACAATGGCAGAGTCTACAATGGTGTATGCCTGCTGGAACAGATTTCCAATGATCATAGGAAGCGCAAAGGCAAACAGTGCCCGGGATGGTTTTTCTGTGATCAGATAGTCTTTATTTTTGTTCATGATTTTCTGGAAGCTCCTCTCCGGCTGCAGGATGCAGCAAATTCGCAGTCACAGTTTTCCTGATCCCAGTGTGTTTTTTCTGTTTCTGACAGCGCCTGGCAAAGGGCATTGGCAGCCCGAAGCATCAGGTCTTTGTTCACCTGGTAATGCATCTGGTAATCGATTCGCAGGCCGGTGACCAGTCCGCAGTTTTTTAATACCTGCAGGTGCTGGGATACCGCCGATTCACTGATGCCCAGTTTGGCGGAAAGCGCCTTGCCACAGTAATGATGATTCAGTAAAAGCATGAGAATCTGGTAGCGTGTGGGCATGGTGATGATATGAAGCAATTCAAGATCAGTCATGAGTGTCTCCTTTTATAATAAAGCATTTGCTTAATAAAGCTATTACTTAATTATAGGGAGAAAAAAATAAAAGTCAAGTATCTGTAATTCATAGATGGAAAAGATTGACAATGGTTACATATTCCGATTTGTTCCAGTTTGTAATTATGCTTTGTGCTGTAATCACGCTCGTTTTATACTTTACGCATAAAAAATAGCGCCCTCGTCCTGGTAAGATAAGGCGCTAGACATTCTTTATAAGTTGTCAAATAAGCTGCAAATAAAATTTTACTTGAAAATTTCACTGTAAAGCAGATTGAGGAGCGGGGGTATGAAAAGGACCTGCTGGCAGTGGGAATTCCAGTGGATAGAATCTACAAACTGGGCTTTCCGTATGCAATCAGCGGATCCCCGCTTTTTACACCGAGACTTAAAGTGTAATACAGCACAACACCGTCAAACCGAGCAGTATAGCGGGCAATTTCATTTCCATAAGAATCCTTCAGGGTGCCAAGCAGGGCGCCCTGTTTTAATTTCTGACCGGCTGCCGACACGGCGGGATACCAGAAGCCATCCGCGGGAGCTTCTTCGTAGAAGGCTCTGCGGATTTCGGCCTGCTGGAGGCAGGGAGAAACGGAAGCTGCATTCAGGATCCCCAGATGCCGCATCAGCTCATACACATTTTCCCGGCATGCGGCAACTTCTTTTTCACTCCACAGGCCGCGCTCTCCGCGCTCTACCAGGAGGGCCGGGATACCGCATTGGGCTGCCCAGCTGTAAAGTCCGTTTTGTGAGGTGGATGCAACACGGTAAGGAACAGAGAGACTTTCAGCGGCAGCCGAAGCAGCGGCAGACAAGGATTCCGGAACGGATGCTGGGAAGAAGACCAGCGGAGTCAGTGCTTCATTGACATCACCGCCATGCAGGTCCATCAGGAAATCCGCTTCGGGGTACAGGGTTTCTTCCAGTACTCTGGCAAGCTGGCTGGAAAAGGTGCCATCCGGTTTGCCGGGAAACATACGGTTTAAGTTCTTGCCGTCAGCCGGGATGGTCTGTTTGCTGCCCTGGTAGAAGCCTTCCGGGTTTACCAGGGGGAGCAGGATCACGCGGCCGGACAGGGCGGCGGGCTCCAACTCTCGTTTCAGGCGGTTCAGTGTTTCGATGCCGACGTATTCACAGCCGTGAACACCGGCTGTCACCACCAGGGTTTTTCCGTGGCGGCTGCCGCAGATCACGGTCATTTCTACAGGATAGGGGCTGGTGACAGGCAGCGGGAGTGTCTGTTTTACTCCGCTGCCGGCTTTGAAGTCAGACAGTCTCATAAGTCTTAAAAAATTCTCCTTTAGTCAAATTCGATAATGGAAGCCAGGAGCTTCTTCGCGTATTCGTCTTTGGTCTCCGCAATGCGGGATACCGGGATGTGTTCGGTGATGCGGCCATGGTAAAGGAAAAGCACGTCATCGCAGAGGTAGGTGACAGAAGTCAGGTCATGGGTGATGAAAATATAAGTCAGTCCCAGCTTTTCCTTCAGTTCACGCAGAAGGTCCATGATCTGGACCTGGGTGTGGGCATCCAGGGAGGAGATGGCTTCGTCAAAGAGAATGATCTCCGGCTGGCAGGCCACAGCCCGGGCAATGCAGACACGCTGCAGCTGTCCGCCGGATAACTCATGGGGATACCGGTCTGCGTAGGAAGCGTTTAAACCGACCAGCTCTAAAAGGCGGCTGGTTTCTTCGGCCCGGTTTAACCGGATTTTCTGGTTGCGCTCTTTTGCAGCCAGTCCTTCCGCAATGATCTCCTTTACCCGGAAGCGGGGATTGGCGGAAGTGGTATAGTCCTGAAATACAACACTTAAGCGCTTCTGCAGGTTTTTTCTGCCGCTTCTGGAGGCGTAGACGGAAGTGTCGTGAATCTTCAGTTCGCCGCTGTCGGGCTTTAACAGGCCGCAGATCACGCGGCCCAGGGTAGATTTTCCGCTTCCGGACTCTCCGAGGATTCCAAGACAGGTCCCCTGGGGCACCTTTAAGGAGACATCAAAGAGAACCTGGTCCCGGGTGGTGCCGAACAGCTTTTCCTGGCGTTCGCTGCGGAAGCTGACGCAGACATGATTTATTTCAAGCATGGGAACTCTCCTTTCCGTGTAAGATCTGGCGGTAGCGGTGCATGACGGCAGAGCGTTTCTCCACCAGCATGCGGGTGTACGGGTCATCGGCATGCTTAAGGATGTGGTCAAAGCTTCCGCTGTCCACCACATGTCCGCTGTTCATGACCAGGATGCGGTCAGCTACTTTGGAAATGGCGCCCAGGTCATGGGTGATGAACAGCATGGCGGTATTTTTCTGCTTTTTGATGCGGATAAATTCTTCCAGAATCTCGTACTGGGTGATGGCATCGATGGCGGTGGTCGGCTCATCGGCAATCAGAAGCTCCGGCTGCAGGGCCATGGCAATGCCGATCATGATACGCTGGAGCATGCCGCCGGAAAGCTGGTGCGGGTATTTTTCCAGAACTTCTTCTCCGTTCCGGATCCGCATCTGTTCCAGAATTTCCAGAGAGCGGGTGCGGATTTCCTGGGCGTTCCAGGAGGTGTGAGTGGCAAAGGTTTCTGCCATCTGGTTCCCGATGCGGTAGAGCGGGTCGAAGCAGGTCATGGGATTTTGCAGGACCATGGTGATCCGGCTTCCGCGGAGGCGGCGCAGCTCTTCTTTGGATTCCTTTAACAGGTCCTGGCCGTCAAAGATGGCACTTCCGGAAACCTGAAAATTCTTATCCAGCAGGCCCAGCACGGATTTCACGGTCATGCTTTTTCCGCTGCCGGATTCCCCGAGAATGCCGAGGCATTCTCCGGGCCGGACTTCAAAGCTGACATTTTCCACCAGCTTTTTGGAGGCTCTGCGGTGATGCAGCGTGACGTTTAAGCTTTCTACTTTTAAAATGGCAGACATTACAGCACCTCCTTTGGATCAAGCACATCGCGGATGGCATCGCCCATTAAGTTGAAAGCAGAAACCAGAATAACGATCGCGATACCCGGAACCAGCATCTGGGCCGGGTTGCTGGTCAGGACATTTTTCGCCTCGCTGAGCATGGCACCCCATTCTGGAGTCGGAGCCTGTACTCCGAGTCCCAGGAAAGACAGGGTGGAAATATTGATGATAGCCCAGCCTACATCCAGGGAAGAGAGCACAGCCAGGTCAGCCGCGATGGAAGGAACCAGATGGCGGAAGAGAATGAAGCGTTCCGGAGTTCCGACACAGCGGGAAAACTGGACAAAGTTCCGGTCGCGGTACTGCATGACGCCGGTGCGGATCATGCGGGCATACCAGGCCCATTTGATGAAGACGTTCGCCAGAATGACGTTCTGGACGTTGATGCCAAGCAGCGCAACGACGGCAAATACCATGATCTGGCTGGGGAAGGAAAGCATCACATCCACTACGCGCATGATTAGCTCTTCGGTAATGCCGCGGAAATAACCAGCCAGAAGTCCCATCAGAGCCCCCAGGCCGATGGTGCCGAGCATGGTCAGAACGGCCAGGCCGAGGGTCGGGCGGATGCCGTAGATCATGCGGGAGAGGATACAGCGCCCCAGATTATCGGTGCCCAGCGGGTATTCTCTGCTGAAGTGGGAAAATTTGTTGAGAATATCGGTGGCGTAAGGGTCGTGCGGGGCAATGAGCGGGGCAAAAATGCCCATCAGCGCCACGAGCAGCACCAGGGTTACCGTACCAACGGCGGTTTTATTATGAAGAAAACGGTGTAACATCAGTTGCCCTCCTTTCGCATACGCGGGTCAGATACCGTCTGAAGGATATCAAACAGCAGGTTAAATACGACAAACAGAACGCCGATCAGAAGCACATAGGTCTGGATGACCGGATAGTCCCGGTTAAAAATGGAACTGATGCACAGAGTTCCGAGTCCCGGCCACGCAAATACATTTTCCACGACAATGGTTCCGGAGATCAGCTGCGGAATGCTCATACCGATGGCAACAATGCAGGTGTGCATGGAGTTCTTCAGGATATGCTTTACCAGAATGGATTTCTGCGGCAGTCCGCGGACATTGGCGTAGAGCACATAGTCCTGTTTCATGTTTTCCAGCATGTTGTTGCGGATCAGGCGGATGTAGGTGGAAATATAGCTTAAGGATACGGTAAAGGCCGGCAGAATCAGATGTTTGATGGTTCCGTTTCCGCTGGTGGGCAGAAGGTCCAGTTTGATGGAAATCAGCCACATCATCAGAAGGCCGACCCAGTAAGCAGGCATGGCGGTGGTCATGAAGACAATGCAGCGCATGATCCGGTCAAACCAGCCATCCTTGTATACAGCACACAGAAAACCAATCGGCAGGCTCAACAGGATTACCATGATGAGGGATGCACCGGCCAGCTGCAGGGTAGCCGGCATGCAGCGGAGCAGCTCTCCCGCCACGGTACGGGTCGGGTTGACATAGCTGATGCCGAAGTTGCCGCGCAGGCAGTCCAGTACCCAGGTGAAGTAGCGGACCAGATATGGCTTGTCCAGGCCAAGCTCCGCGCGGACTTCGGCGATGGCATCCTCAGTGATGATGGGAACCTGGCGCACGCGCAGGGCCACCTCGGCAGGATCGGACGGAATCAGGTTGATGAAAACAAAGCACACAAAGGAAATAATAAGAAGAAGCGGAATCGCGGAAAGGATCCGCTTGATGATATATGGTTTCAAAACAGTACCTCCGGTGAAAAATCAGAAAACGCATGAACAGCAGCAGTACAAAGCCGCCTCATGGGAGACGGCTTCATACACATTTCAGGTTGTATTATTTCTCAGAACCTAGAAAGAGAAATCCTGGAACGGAACCTCATACTGAGTCTGGGTAAAGTGGAAGCCCTTCATATCGGAACGATAAATGGCCTTGTTGCACTCATAGGTCAGCGGAATGTAAACCGCATCCTCATGCAGATGGCTCAGAACGTAGGTGTAAAGCTCCTGGCGTCTGTCCTCATCAGTGGTGATCAGGATCTCGGTGATGGCTTCGTCAATCTCGGCTTTATCATCCAGGCCAAGCTGGGCTGCATAGTCACCGTATACCGGCGCGCGCATGGCTGCCAGAGAGGACTGCGGATCATACGGAGTGCCCCAGCAGATGTTGAATACCATATCGAAATTACCGGCCTTCATGTTATCGCGGTAGGACTGCTCCTCCTCGCCGTGGATGTTTAAGGAAACACCGATGGTCTGATACTCACTCTGCAGATATTCGGCAATGGATTTCTCGGTAACGCTGTCGCTGTTGTAAAGCAGGTCAATGTTTAACTGTTTTCCGTCTTTCTCGCGGATATTGCCGGAACCCATCTTCCAGCCTGCGTCATCCAGAATCTGGCCAGCCAGTTCTAAGTCGTAAGTAAATGGCTCCAGATCAATGTTACAGTACGGAATGGTTTTGGCAAACAGGGTGTCAGCCGGTTTCTCCAGTCCGTAGAAGATGCCGTCAGAGATGTTCTGCTTGTTGGTTGCGTGCTGAAGTGCGATGCGCACATCCTTCTCAGAAAGAATATCGGAGGAGGTATTCAGAACAATCTGTCGGGTAGAGGTCGGGTCAGAAAGCTCTACAGTGAACTTATCGCTGTCTAAGTACTGGTTGATGGCATCGGCATCGATCATGTTTTTACCGAAGATCATATCGATCTCGCCCTTTTCCAGAGCCAGGATACGGGTCTGGTTATCCGGGATGACTTTAACGGTAATAGTTTTGATGGCCGGCTGCTCGCCCCAGTAGTTCGGGTTTGCCTTGAAAATAGCATACTCATCGGTTACAAACTCATCCAGTACATATGGGCCGGTTCCGATGTAAGCCTCTACGCCGTCCTTGGTGCTGCCGTCTTTCATGGCTTTCGGGGAGATCATGGCAAACGGTCTGGTAACACCAAGCTCGGTTAAGAGTGGGTAGTACGGCTCAGACAGCTCGATGACAAAGGTGTTCTCATCCGGAGCGTCGACACCGACTAACAGGTGCATCATCTCCAGCCAGGTGTGGCGGTCCTTGTTTTCCAGGATCGCGTCGAAGTTTGCCTTGATGGCATAGGCGTCACATTTCTCGCCATCGGAGAACAGCACGCCCGGGCGGATGTGGAAGGTGTAGACCTTTCCGTCCTCACTGACATCCCAGCTTTCAGCCAGGCAGCCTTCAAAGCCGTCTGCGGTGATATTGACGAGACCCTCGTACAGCATTTCCTGTGCGTACATCTCGCCGGCATATAAATGCGGGTTTAAATCGCGGATATCGCGGTAGTTTACAAAGATCAGATCTTCTTTTTTGGTATCAGAAGAAGCGGTGGTTTCTGCAGCAGCGGAATCTGCGGCAGCAGTAGATGCAGAGTCAGAGGCGGATGAACCGCAGCCACTTAACACGGCGGTGCCTAAGAGACCTGCAAGAAGCAGTGTGCCCCATCTTTTTTTCATAATCAGTTTCCTCCTGTTGTAAAAGCTTGTTATCGTTTCTGTCCACACATCCGGTGTGAACGATGGAAAGTATAACACAGGTTAGCCAAAGCTTACTACTGACGAATTTGGAGGGGCTTAGTTATTCCAAAATGTTATAACAAGGGTGAAATTCTTACAAAATTGCCTGAAAATGACGGATGAACCAGTCGGCGGCTGTGCTTAATTTTCCGTCATCCGGACAGATGTAGCCGATGAGTAGAAATGGCTCACAGTTGTTGATCCGGAGCTGGCGGACATCGTACTGGCGGTACTGGTCATAGAGAAAATTGATGCCAAGGCTGCAGACGTCGGTATTCATCAGCAGGTTGATGGTCAGGTGATCGCTGTTGGTATAGACGGAATAATGGAGCTGTTCCGTGCTGATGGCACCCAGGCTTACATGGCTTAAATGATGTTCCACTGAGAAAAATTCCCGCACACCCCGGACGAAGGAGAGGGAGGAAAGATCCTGAAAGTCAATGCTTTCATCATGGTAGCGCGGATGCTTTGGCCCCACATAAACACAGGCTTCCTTCATATCCAGGGGAATGAATTTCAGCTTTTTGTGGGAAAGAATGTGTTGGAACTGGTGCAGCTGTTTTTCAGCGATATAGACGACACCGATCTCGGAAAGCCCCTGGGCAACCCGGTTGCAGATTTCCTCCACGGTACCTTCCAAGTGTTCCACGATGTAGGAATCACCCATTTCCTGATAGAAGTCGGTTAATAAGCGGGAAATCATGTTGCTGGGATACGTAGCGAGACTGAATTTTTTACCCTGGTTTCGGTCCGTGAGGGAGTCGATCAGGCTAACATTGTGGAGAATATTCTGGGCATATTCCCGGACCGTTTCTCCATAGGGAGTGATGCGGATTCCGCGGCTGCTGCGTTCAAAAAGCGGGCGGCCAAGCTCTTTTTCCAGCGAACTAATCACTTTGCTGACATTGGGCTGTGTGGTGTAAAGGCATTCAGCGGCCTGGTTAAAGCTGCCTTTTTCGCAGGTAATCATAAAATATTCCAGCTGACGTAATTCCATAAAATAGGTTCCTCCTGAATAGGGTGCTGTAAGCATTTGCTAACCACTATAGCAGAAAAAAAGAAGGGAGACAACCGCAGGATGCGGGAGTCTCCCTCCAAAACCTATTATTGAGAAAAAATCTCAGTTATTCTGGATAGGAATAGCAACATAAGCAACCTTTCCGCCGCAGATGGTGTATTTTACTTTTCCGTAAAGCTCCTCACCGATGAACGGAGAGTTGGTAGCTTTGGATTTGAATTCCTTCACAGTCCATTTCTCGTCTGGATCAAATACCACCAGGTCAGCGTCTGCGCCAATGCTTAAGTGTCCTTTGCTTCCCTCAAGATGGTAGAGGATGGCCGGGTTCAGGCTCATCTTTTCCATGAGCTGCGGCATGGTCAGGACATCTTCACGGACCAGATTGGTGACACCCAGTGCCAGCGCGGTCTCCAGGCCGATGATGCCGCTCGGTGCTTCGGTGAGTGGTTTGGCTTTTTCCTCAGCACTGTGTGGCGCGTGGTCGGTGGCGATGATGTCGATGACACCTTCCTTTAGGCCGCGAAGAATCTCTTCTTTATCCTCAATGGTGCGAAGCGGCGGGTTCATCTTTGCCAGGGTCCCGTGCTTTAAGACGGCACTTTCATCCAGGCTGAAGTGGTGCGGAGTAACCTCAGCCATGACATGGGCGCCAAGCTGCTTGGCCAGCTCTACCATGCGGACAGAGTGGCCGGAGCTGATATGCTGGATGTCGATGAGGGCGCCGGTGTGCAGGGCCAGCATGCAGTCGCGGGCCACCAGAACATCTTCTGCGGCAGCTGGGGAGCCGCCAATGCCGAAGTGCTCAGAGACTGCGCCGCGGTTGATGCCGTTGTTGGTGATGAGGGACGGGTCTTCCTCGTGGAAACTTAACGGTACATTCAGGCGAACCGCCTCATCCATGGCCTTCTTTACCAGGGCAGAATCTTTTAACGGAATACCGTCATCAGTGAAACCGGCAGCGCCGTGGGCCTTCAACAGTTCCATGTCGGTGAGAACTTCGCCCTTCATGCCGACCGTGATATTGGCAGCGCTTAAGACGTTGATCGGAGTCTTTTTGCCTTCTGCCAGCACATATTCGAGGGTTTCCACGTTATCAACCGGCGGTTTGGTATTGGCCATGCAGACCACGGTGGTGAATCCGCCTGCGGCAGCGGCAGCAGCACCGGTGTGAATGTCTTCCTTATAGGTAAGGCCCGGATCACGGAAGTGCACATGCACATCAATGAGGCCCGGAGCCACCACAAGACCGGTAGCGTCAATCACCTGGGCATCCGGATATTTTTCTTTTAAATCATTTCCAAGATCCAGGATCTTTCCGTCGCCTGTGACCAGATCCATGACCTGGTCCAGTCCTGATTTCGGGTCGATGACCCGTCCATTCTGAAATAACAGCATAATGATTCCTCCTGTATTTTATCTGTAAAAAATTAGTGTTTTTGATGGGCTCTCTGATTGCCAATCTGAAATACCGTCTGCGGAATTTCAAAAACGAACACAATCCCAAGTACAATGGCAACGGCCATTTTGACGGCATCAAAACCGGTCTGGACAGCCAGGTAAAGCTGATCTGTGACCGTGTAGTAGGCTGCCCGGTAGATTCCCGCACCCGGCACCAGCGGGATGATGCCAGAGATCAGAAAGATGGTGACCGGGCACCGCTTCCGTACCGCAAACCATCGTGACATGAGGATCACAATGACCGTGGCAGCGAAAGTGGCAATAGAGACGGAGCTGTAGGGCAGCAGAAGCAGATAGGCAAGCCAGCTCACGCCGCCAATAAGGGCACAGCTGGGATAATAGTGGGCCGGAACGCCAAACAGCAGGGAAAATCCTACGGTAGCCATGGCGGCCGCACAGGTCTGAATCAGTAGGTGCAGCATGAAGAACCTCTCTTTTCTATATTATGGCAGCAGTGGAGCACCGGCTATATTTCCGTACAGCGCAAGCACAACGCCGACACCGATGGCAATGCAGAAAAAGCTTATGACGGCATCAAGCATTCGAACAGAGCCGGAAATGTAGTCGCTGTCGGCCATGTCACGGATGGCATTAGTGAAGGCAACTCCGGGAACCATGAGGATAATGCCGCCGATGATCATGGCATCAAAATTTTCTCCGGGGCCGAAGCGGTAACAGAGGATGCAAAGGAAGGTGATCCAGGCACTGCCGAGAATGGTGCGCACGATCCGTCCCAAATGCGGATTGCCGAGATAGACGGCATAGGCCTGATACAGGCTTCCGACAACAATGGAACACAAAAAATCCCACGGCGAGCCGCCGAACATGACGTTAAAGCAGGCACCGGCGAGCCCGGCCACGGCAATCTGCAAAGCAGCGGGAAAGCCCGGATGCTCCTCGATGCGGGTCAGCTCTCTGCGTACATGCTCCGGGGAAAGTCCTTCTTCCTCAATGCGCCTTGACAGCTGGTTTACTTCCGCCACCCTGCGCAGGTTGGTATTGTTGACAGGCACCTGCAGAACCTTGGCAAACAGGGGTTCCGTCTCATCTCCGCAGCTTAGGAAAATACCGTTGCTCAGCACGAAGCTATGGACAGAATGAAGTCCGTAGGCACGGCAGATATGCATGATGGTATCTTCCACGCGAAAGATTTCCGCTCCGTTTTCCAGCTGGATCTGCCCGGCCTTCATGGCGAGGAGCAGGATTTCCTGCTGTACATGGGCTTTAGTGGCTGTGGATATCATGTTGTCTCTCCGCCTGACCGGTTATCCGGAAAAGCCGGAAAGAAAAAACGCTGCCCGGCTTTGCGGATATCTGCCACGCGGTCCCGGTACTCTGCGCTGCAGTCCAGCTTCTTCAGTGCCGGAATGACGCTGAAATCTTCCCAGAAGTGCATGGGGAAGACCATTTCGGCACCGACCGTCCTCATGAAATCATCCAGTCCCAGGTAAAACAGATCCTCCTGGCGTCCATCTAACGGAACCATGGCAACATCCGGCTGGAAACCGGAAGCTTTGATCTTTTCCAGCTCACGGCGGTAGTTGGTGCTCATGTTGTTATTCCATGCCAGATCTTCGCCATTCCAGCGCCAGTTGTTTAAGTCGCCGGCATGATAGATGGTATAACCGCCGGTTTCTACCATGAAGGCCACGCCCTCATCCGTGGACTTGAAGGCTGTCACGCGAAGTCCGCCGCCTTCCTTCCATTCCAGAACCTTTCCCGGATCCATGAACCAGGCGAGTCCGTGCAGGTGATCCGGCACCTTGTTCTGCCAGATGTCATCGGAAAGGATAAAACGGATACGGGGGTGAGTGGCTGCCAGATCAAAGATCTTTGGGCTGAAGTGATCTTCGTGGCGGTGGCTCACGAACACGAACAGATCTTTTTCCGGCGTCAGGGCAGGAAGTGTACCCTCTACAAAGTCGAAAAGCAGCAGTGCCTGGTCCGTCTCTACAAGATAACCACTGTGATGAATGTATGTGATTTTCATAACGGGGATCCTCACTCGTATTATAAAGTAGTAGTGTTTACAGACCCTCTCCAAGGTCTTTTTTGTTTCATAGAAAATCATTATGTTCATCATAGCATAAAAAGCTCCCAAATCACAGAGAAAGTGTCCGGATTTGGGAGCCTTTTATTTGGAATTTTCAGAGTTAGTATTTTGGGTACAAGGCCTTACGCGTCCACCCGCCCTGTTTTCATATAGAAACTGATGAGATAAAGTCCGCTGAGGCCGACCAGCGCGTAGATAATCCGGGACAGCCAGCTCATGCTGCCGAATAAAAACGCGACCAGATTAAAGTTAAAGAAGCCGATCAGTCCCCAGTTGACGGCGCCGATGATGGTGAGTGTCAGCGCGGTACAGTCCATTGCTTTGTTGTTCATGCCATTCCCTCCTTACAGGAGTAAGTCTGCGCAGAAAAAGGGAAATTATACGAACCTCTTTAATAATTCTCTTCGTGCACTTCAAAATAACTCTGTGGATGGTTACATACTGGGCACACCTCCGGGGCCTTGGTTCCCACTACAATATGTCCGCAGTTGCGGCATTCCCATACCTTCACTTCGCTCTTCTCAAAGACCTGCGCGGTTTCAATATTTTTCAGGAGTGCGCGATATCGCTCTTCGTGATGCTTCTCGATTTCCCCTACCGCTCTGAATTTCGCCGCAAGCTCCGGGAAACCTTCCTCTTCCGCGGTTTTTGCAAAGCCTTCATACATATCGGTCCACTCGTAATTCTCGCCCGCTGCAGCAGCAGCCAGATTTTCTTTCGTATCACCGATTCCGGCCAGCTCTTTAAACCACATTTTCGCATGTTCCTTCTCATTGTCAGCCGTTTTTAAGAACAGGGCCGCCATCTGCTCATAGCCTTCCTTCTTTGCGACAGAAGCGAAATAGGTATACTTATTTCTTGCCTGGGATTCGCCTGAAAAAGCTTCCTGTAAATTTTTCTCTGTCTGGGTTCCTACGTATTTGTTTCCTGCCATTTCTTTTTTCTCTTCTTTCTTTACAATTTTCTCAAAGTCTGATGCCGGGTGTTTGCATAAAGGACATACAAAGTTCTCCGGTAATTCGTCTCCAATATATTCGTAACCGCAGATCCTGCATCTCTATATAGTCTGTCCCGATTCGGTCTTTCCTATTGCCTGTGGTCTGGGTTTGATATGGTTTTGATAATACTCATATGTTGCGGAAGGAATATCACTCAGAACTTCCATATCTGTGATCTCACCGATAAACATGGTGTGGGAACCCAGGTCCTCTGTTTTCTTAACTGCTACCGATGCCTAAACAATATCCACTTAGCAGCGCTCCGGATTTTCTCTCATAAAGATAAATTCTGCCACGGAGCGGTCAAAGGTTTTAATGTGGCCAAACAACCAGTCAACCACATTTTTATGTACAAGCTCGCTGAACTGATCCGTCGGACCTTCAGAATCATGAAGATATTCATACAATTCCTGAATCGTTTTCTTGAACTCCTCATGTTTCTTATGGTGCTTGTCAAGATCCGGATAACCGGATTTTTCCTGCAATGCCTCCTCTTCTTTGAAATGGAAGTCAGTGTATTCGTCCAGATAATCCAGCATTTTTATGGCATTTACCTTACTTTTTCCATCCTGGCAGGCAAATACGAAGTTCCGGATTCGCTCGATCAGTTCTTTGTGCTGTGCATCAATCATCTTATTGCCGGTTAATAAATTATCCTCAAAAGTGATATCGTAATCGTAAGTCATAGTCTGTCCTCCATTTCTTTTAGTTTGGGCTGTTACATTGTATCTAACTTTCTACCGGTACAAAAACATCTTTTCCAAGCCCGCAAACTGGGCATACCCAATCGTCCGGAATATCCTCAAATGCTGTTCCCGGAGCGATACCGCCGTCCGGATCACCTGCTACAGGATCATAAATATATCCACATGGTTCACATTCAAATTTTTTCATAGCTGCTCTTCTCCTTTTTGATATAAATTTTCTATACATTGGTTAATGGGTTCTCACGGAATTGATTCGTGTTTTATTTCTTTTAGATTGTCTTTTTGTGTATGTCTGTATTATAACCAAAATTTCTCAATATGTCAATAATAATAATCATTACTAATTTAAAATATTTCATATATCGAATTGAATTCGGATATTAAACTGTAAAATTTTGCCGATGATTGCGAATCATGGAAAAACGCGGTAAGATGGAACCAGATTTACGATGCTGACGAAAGGAAAAAGATGATTATGAAATACGATTTTACTTCCATTCTGGACCGCACCGGAAAAGACGCGATTGCGGTGGAACATATCCCGATTCCGGGGGCACAGGTCAAAGAAGGCTTTGACCGGATTCCCATGTGGGTAGCCGATATGAATTTTCCAACGGTGCCGACGATTGTGGAGGCTATGATGGAGCGTGTACGGCATTCGGCCTACGGATATTTCGATCCGTCTAAAGAATATTATCGGTCGATCATCCGGTGGCAGGAAACACGCAACGGAGTGACCGGACTCAAGCCGGAGCATATCGGCTATGAAAATGGCGTGCTGGGCGGTGTGGTTAGCGCGCTGAATGTGATGTGCTCGAAAGGCGACAATGTGCTTCTGCATTCCCCGACTTATATTGGTTTTACCAGATGTATCGAAAATAACGGGTATAATATTGTACATTCTCCGCTTGTAAAAGATGAAAACGGTATCTGGCGCATGGATTTTGCGGATATGGAAGAGAAAATCGTAAAGAATCATATTCATGCTGCGGTTTTCTGTTCCCCGCACAACCCGTGCGGCCGCGTGTGGGAGCGCTGGGAGATTGAAAAGGCGATGGAGCTTTACAAAAAGCACGATGTTTTTGTGGTTTCCGATGAAATCTGGTCTGACCTGATCCTGGAAGGACACAAACATATTCCAACCCAGTCCGTGAGTGAGGATGCCAGAAACCGCACCGTGGCCATGTACGCGCCGTCCAAGACCTTCAACCTGGCCGGCCTGGTGGGAAGCTACCATATTATTTATAACAGCTGGCTGCGGGAGCGCGTTCTGAAGGAATCTTCTTTATCCCATTATAATGAAATGAATGTGCTTTCCATGCATGCGCTGATCGGAGCGTACAAACCAGAGGGCTACGAGTGGGTGGATGAGCTGCGCCAGGTACTGACCGGAAATGTAGAGTTTGCCTGCAAGTATATTCAGGATCATTTTGAGGGCGTTGAGGTGTCAAAGCCGGAAGGAACCTACATGCTGTTTCTGGACTGCACCAAATGGTGTGAGAAGCATGGAAAGACGATCGATGAACTACAGAGAGCCGGAGTGGAGGTCGGAGTCATCTGGCAGGACGGCAGACCGTTCCACGGCCCATGCCATATCCGCATGAATCTGGCGCTGCCACTGAGCCGGGTGCAGGAGGCATTTGAACGGCTGGAAAAGTATGTGTTCTGTTATTAAAAAATTTGAAACAAGTTGTTGACAAAATAAAAATCATCTGCTATATTAATATCAGTAACAATTACTAATATTAATCAAGAAAACAAGTTAGAATATCACATCAAATAAGAAAAGGAGATCTGAGTTATGAAGAAATGGGTTTGTACTGTATGCGGTTATGTTTACGAGGGTGAGGCTGCTCCGGAGTTCTGCCCGGTATGTAAGGCACCGGCTTCCAAGTTTAAAGAGCAGGAGGGTGAGATGACCTGGGCTGCTGAGCACGTTGTAGGTGTTGCACAGGGCGTGAGCGAGGACATTCTGGCAGATCTCCGCGCAAATTTCGAGGGCGAGTGCTCTGAGGTTGGCATGTACCTGGCTATGGCAAGAGTTGCTCACAGAGAGGGCTATCCGGAGATTGGTCTTTACTGGGAGAAAGCAGCATTTGAGGAAGCAGAGCACGCTGCAAAGTTCGCAGAGCTGTTAGGTGAGGTTGTAACCGACTCCACCAAGAAGAACCTGGAGATGAGAGTTGCTGCAGAGCACGGCGCAACCGAGGGCAAGTTTGACCTGGCTAAGCGTGCGAAAGCTGCAAACCTTGACGCAATCCATGACACGGTTCATGAGATGGCAAAAGACGAGGCAAGACATGGCCGTGCATTTGAGGGTCTGTTAAAGAGATACTTTGGCTAATCACACAAGATTATAAAGACAAGAGGGGCCGCAGGAGCATATCGCATCCTGCGGCCTCTTCTGCTTTGGCGCGGACAGCGCCCATCTACCGTTCTTTCATAAAGTCCAGAAACTTCTCCACGCTTCCATTGATATATTTTCCTTTTTTCCACACGATTCCTACTTCCTGCTGGATCAACGGGGTGATCGGAATGCCCTTCACGCCCTGCATGGTTTTCACCAGAGAGGAGTACATCACGGCGCCGCAGGTGCCGTTCTGCAGAAACTGTTCAATGGTGTAGAGCTGGCTGGCGTGCATGATGACATTCGGGGTGATGCCGGCGTTTTCAAAGCGGGAGCTTAAGGTTGTATTCTGCACCGAGTCCGTATTGTACATAATGATAGGCTCGTCTTTTAACATTTCGATGGAAAGCTCCTTTTGTTTCGCAAGATGATGATCCTTGGAAACGCAGAACACAAGGTGTTCCGTCTGAATACGGAAGGTGTTCATCTTGTCAATGTCGTAAAAGTTCATATTGACCAGAGCCAGATCCAGCGCTTCCTCCTGTACCAGGGAAGCAGCACGGATGGAGCCGTACTCAAAGAGCTCCACCGGGACCTCCGGATACAGCTTGTGAAATTCCAGAACGAGATCCGGGAAAAAAATCGTGCTTAACAGCGGCGGGATGCCGATGCGGATAGGCGGAATCTGCTTGCCCAGATCGTAAAACTGCTGGGTGGTCTGTTTGATGGAGGCCAGAAGTTCTCTGGCTTTCTGGTAGAACAGCTCGCCTTCGGTGGTCAGAGTCAGATGATTTTTGGAACGGACGAAAAGATTTACAGAAAATTCCTTCTCCAGTTCCTTGATGGCGTTGGAAATTGCGGGTTGTGTGACGTAGAGTTTCTGGGCAGCCTGGGTAATACTGTGGTACTGGCTGACCATGCAGAAGTATTCTAATTGGACAATTTTCATAAAGCGCCCTCTCCTTATTTTTGCGGATTTTACCGGCTTATTGGAAAAAATTTACGAAAAAGCCGGGTTCATTGCCTAAAATTATACCATGAAATTGGAAAATTGTGCCGAAAAACAAAAGAAAGCTTTAACCTTTTTTTATAGGGGTATCATTTTTAGTAAATGTACAAGCACAGATACAACCGATATAATGATACCATAAACAACAGGTAATAAACACGGCCGCCTTATTACTCTTATGTTTCAGATGAGAATCAGAATCAGCCAATAACTTTAGGAGTATGGGAGGTAAAAATGAATCCAACAACAATCACATTATTATTCCTGCTCTTCGCGGTAGTCATGTTCGTATTCGAAAAGATACCGCTGGGAGTGACATCCATGATCGTCTGCTGTGGATTGGTCGTGACTGGTGTTTTAGATGTTAAGACGGCATTTGCCGGATTCATCGACAGCAACGTTATTTTGTTCGTTGCAATGTTTATCGTCGGAGGCGCGTTCTTCGAAACCGGTATGGCAAACAAAATCGGTGGAATCGTAACAAAGTTCGCAAAGACGGAACGCATGCTGATCATCGCCATCATGGTGATCGTCGGACTGATGAGCGGAGTCCTTTCCAATACAGGAACTGCCGCAGTACTGATTCCTGTCGTGATCGGAATCGCGGCAAAATCCGGGTATTCCCGTTCCAGACTGCTGATGCCTCTGGTATTCGCGGCAGCGATGGGCGGAAACTTATCCCTGATCGGTGCGCCGGGTAACCTGATTGCCCAGAGTGCTCTGGAGGAGATGAATTTAAGCTTCGGATTTTTTGAGTATGCCATCGCTGGTATGCCAATCCTGATCTGCGGAATCCTGTTCTATGCAACAGTCGGTTACCGGTTCCTTCCGGATAAGAAGGTGAGCGGGGATGGCGGAGCTTTTGATACGACCAAGAACTTTGATGATGTACCGAAATGGAAGCAGACCTTATCCCTGGTGATCCTGGTGCTGACCCTGCTGGCCATGATCTTCGAGAAGAAGATTGGCATTAAGCTGTGCATCTCCGGATGTGTGGGCGCACTGGCCCTGATCGTCACCGGAGTAATCTCTGAGAAGGACGCACTGAAATCTATCGACTTAAAGACCATCTTCCTGTTTGGCGGTACCTTATCCCTGGCATCCGCATTATCCCAGACAGGAGCAGGTGCCATGATCGCGGAAACCGTGATGGGCGCATTGGGAGAGAATCCTTCTCCGTATGTACTGACCTTTGTGGTATTTATCCTCTGCTGTATCATGACAAACTTCATGTCCAATACGGCAACCACGGCACTGATGGTTCCAATCTGTCTCTCCATCGCCCAGGGCATGGGTGCTGATCCGAGAGCAGTCCTGATGGCATGCGTCATCGGCGGTTCCTGTGCTTACGCAACACCGATCGGAATGCCTGCAAACACCATGGTAGTAGGTGCTGGCGGATATACCTTTATGGATTATGTCAAATCCGGTCTTCCGCTGATCGTGATCGCAACGATCGTCAGCATGATCATTTTACCGATTGCATTTCCGTTCTTCCCGTAAAACGGAATTGTCATAAATCACAAACACATTTATTCACATGAATTTACGCTTTATCAAGAAAGGAGATTGAAACGATGAGCAGCAAAGAGAAACAGGTTGAGCAGCTTACTACTTATATGGCGAACTTCGTATCCCATATCGGTAAAGTGCTGCCGGATGACATCATTGCCAAGTTAGACGAACTGGCAGAGAAGGAGGACAGCCCGCTGTCCAAAGTAATCTATGAGACCATGAAAAAGAACCAGGTATTAGCAAAGACCTTGAACCGTCCAAGCTGCCAGGATACCGGTGTGTTACAGTTCTGGGTAAAATGCGGTACCAACTTCCCGTTAATCGGTGAGCTGGAGGCTCTGTTAAAAGAGGCTGTTGTAAAGGCAACCTTCGAGGCTCCGCTTCGTCACAACAGTGTTGAGACCTTTGATGAGTACAACACTGGCAAGAACGTAGGTAAGGGTACCCCGACTGTATTCTGGGATATCGTTCCGGACAGCGACAAGTGCGAGATCTACACCTACATGGCAGGCGGCGGCTGCACCCTTCCGGGTAAAGCAATGGTCCTGATGCCAGGCGCAGGTTACGAGGGTGTTACCCGTTTCGTTATGGATGTTATGACCTCCTACGGCTTAAACGCATGCCCGCCGCTTTTAGTTGGTGTTGGTGTCGCAACTTCCGTAGAGACCGCAGCTCTGCTTTCCAAGAAAGCTCTGATGCGTCCGCTGGGAAGCCACAACGAGAACGAGCGCGCAGCTTCCATGGAGAAACTTCTGGAAGACGGCATCAACGCGATTGGCCTTGGACCGCAGGGTATGGGCGGTAAGTACTCCGTTATGGGCGTACATATCGAGAACACCGCAAGACATCCTTCCACCATCGGCGTAGCCGTAAACGTAGGATGCTGGTCTCATCGCCGCGGCCACATTATCTTTGATAAGGATCTGAACTATACCATTACTACACATTCGGGGGTGACTTTATAATGCTGGAAATGAAAGATGGAAAGAAAATTCTGACTACTCCGGTTTCTGAGGAGGATTTAAAAGACATTCACATTGGTGACATTGTATACTTAAACGGAAGCATGACTACCTGCCGTGACGTGGCACACCGTCGCCTGGTAGAGGGAGGCCGTGAACTGCCGGTTGATGTACGTGACGCTGCAATCTTCCATGCAGGCCCGATCATCCGCCCGCTTGAGAATGATAAGTTTGAGATGGTTTCTGTAGGACCGACCACCTCCATGCGTATGGAGAAATTCGAGAAAGAGTTCGTAGAGAAGACCGGTGTTAAGGTCATCATCGGTAAGGGCGGCATGGGCCCGAACACCGAGTATGCCTGCAAGAACTACAAAGCAATCCACTGTGTATTCCCGGCTGGAAATGCAGTTGTAGCAGCTACCGAGGTAGAAGAGATCGTCCGCGCTGAGTGGAGAGACCTGGGTATGCCAGAGACTCTGTGGAACTGCCGTGTTAAAGAGTTCGGTCCGCTGATCGTATCCATCGATACCGAGGGCCGCAACCTGTTCGAGGAGAACAAGGTAGTCTTCAACGAGAGAAAAGAAAAAGCGATCGAAGAGATCTGCAAGCACGTAAGTTTCATTAAGTAAGTTTTACCGAAAAGAATTCATTTCAACCTAATAAACGTAATGTCCAATTACACTGCCGCAAAACACGAGGCGCCGCGAAGTATTCCCTTCTTCGCGGCGCTTTGCGTTTGTTCTTCAGATTGACAAGAGCAGATTTTTTTGTGTATAGTATTATTTCGGTAGAAAAAATTAAGAAAGAACCGAGGAAAAATACATATGGAAAATCTGATCTTCAGTCTGAATGCGACCATTCCTATCTTTTTGCTGATGGTGCTGGGCGTATTTTTCAAAAAAACAGGGCTGTTTCAGGAGAACATGATCAACGGAATCAATCAGTTTGTGTTTAAAGTAACACTGCCAGTCCTTCTGTTCGGCGACCTGGCAAAGCAGGATTTTGCCCAGGCGTGGAACGGAAAATTTGTGGCGTTCTGCTTTGTGGTGACACTGCTGAGCATTTCCCTTGTGACTCTGATGTCCATGGCGCTGAAAGATAAATCCCAGCGCGGGGAATTCATTCAGGGCGCATACCGGAGCAGCGCCGCGATTCTGGGAATCGCGTTTATCACAAACATCTACGGTAATTCCGGCATGGCACCGCTGATGATTATTGGAAGCGTGCCGCTTTACAACGTAATGGCAGTGATTGTCCTTTCCTTTACAAAGCCTGGACAGAATGGCATGAGCCCGGCACTGATCAAAAAAACATTAAAGGGGATTATCACGAATCCGATCATTCTCGGCATTCTGTCCGGCGCTCTGTGGTCAGTTCTCCAGCTTCCCATGCCGACCATCCTTTCTAAGACGGTCTCCAGTCTCGGCGGTCTGACTACACCTCTCGGACTGATGGCAATGGGCGCTGCCTTTAACTGGAGCGAAGCGAAATCCGGCATGGGGCCGGCATTCGCGGCAAGCTTCATGAAGCTGATCGGTCTGTGTACGCTCTTTCTTCCGGTGGCGGTGCTTCTGGGCTTTCGCGAGGCAGAGCTGATCGCAATTTTGGTCATGCTGGGTTCCAGCACCACCGTCAGCAGCTACGTTATGGCCCGGAATATGGGACACAGCGGTGTTTTAAGCTCCAGTATTGTGGCAATTACGACACTGGGAAGCGCATTTTCCCTGACGTTCTGGCTGTATGTGCTGAAGACACTGGCGCTGATCTGATGACTGCCGGATGTCTGCAAAAAGTTACTTCGGATCACTGTCATAAAATAGTTGATCGTAAATAACTAAAGTATAAATAACTAAATCATAATTGACTAAAACAAAACCCCCCGGCGTGCAGTTTCTATACTGCGCTCCGGGGGTTCTGTCATTCTTGCTTATTCATATTTACTTTGATTTGACTTCCTTCCATGCCTCATTGTAAAGCTCATCCACATCATCGCCCAGGTACTTTAATACCTCGGCATTCTTGATGGAGTCGATGTCCGGGAAAACTGCCTTGTTGTTCTGCATGTCCTCATCTAACAGCTCAAACGCGCCCTTGTTCGGGGTGGAGTAGGTGATGTACTCAAAGTTCTTCTTTGCGATGTCCGGTCTGCACAGGAAGTTGATCCACTTCTCAGCATTCTCTTTGTTTTTCGCATTTTTCGGGATGACCCAGCAGTCGATGAACAGGTCGGTGCCCTCTTCTGGGATCACATATTCCAGGTTGTCGGTGCCGTCCTCGCCCTGAATGTAGAGCATCTCGCCGGAGTAGATGATGCCGACAGCGGCCTCGCCGCCGATCATCTTGTCACGAACCTGGTCTACCACATAAGCCTGGACCAGTGGCTTCTGGTCGATCAGATCCTGCTTGGCCTTGTTGATCTCATCCGGGTTGGTGCTGTTTAAGGAGTAGCCGTTTTTCTTTAGACCGGTCATGAAGGCGCTGCGGATGCTGTCCTGCATGAGGATCTCGCCGCTTAAGCGCTCATCCCACAGGTCTGCCCATTTGGTCGGTGCCGGAACGCCAAGCTCCTGCAGGCGCTCCTTGTTGTAGAGGATGCCGATGGTGCCCCAGGTGTACGGAACAGCGTACTTATTTTCCGGATCGAAGGACTTGGAAAGCTCCATGTAAAGCGGATCAATCTGGTCGATGTTCGGTACATTATCAAAGTTGATCTCGGCCAGAAGGTCATGCTCGCGCATTTTCTGGATCATGAAATCAGACGGACATACCGCATCGTAGGCAATGCCGCCGGCCTCGATAACTGGGTACATCTCCTCGTTGGTTTCATAAAGGTCATAGACAACCTTGATACCGGTCTCTTCCTCGAATTCATCAATGACGCTCTCATCAATGTATTCGCCCCAGTTGTAAACATAGAGCTCGCCGGCATCGCCGGATGCGGCGGAATCACCGGAATTGCCGGAAGCGGAACTGCCAGAAGCGGAAGCGCCGCAGCCGGTTACAGCAAGTGCCGCTGCGGACAGTGCCGCAGCAGATACGATCCATCTTTTTTTCATTTCCTCAATCTCCTTTTATGTGTAATAGTAACTGTTCAGTAGGTCTGCGCATTCACTGCGCTGACCGTATGAAAACATGGGCTTGCAGGCAAAAATCCCATTGCCGAAGGCAATTTTCAATGGATTTTTGCCCGTAACTGTGAAGGTACTGAACAGTTACGGGTAATATTAGTTTGCTTTGACTTCCTTCCAAAGCTCATTATAAATAGCATCGGTGTCATCACCCAGGTACTTATAGACCTCGGAATTTTTCAGGGAATCCATATCCGGGAAGACCGCTTTATTGTTCTGCATTTCTTCGTCTAACAGATCGAAGGCTCCCTTGTTCGGGGTTGGGTAGGTGATGTACTCAAAGTTTGCTTTTGCAATTTCCGGACGGCACATAAAGTCAATCCATTTCTCAGCGTTTTCTTTGTTCTTCGCGTTTTTCGGGATGACCCAGGAGTCGATCCAGAGGTTGGTTCCCTCTTCCGGGATCACGTATTCCAGATCGTAATCCAGGCCCAGGTTTGCGACTTCATCCTGAATGTAAAGCATCTCGCCGGAGTAGATGACGCCCACAGCGGCTTCGCCGCCGATCATCTTATCGCGAACCTGGTCAATGACATAAGCCTGAACCAGCGGCTTCTGGTCGATCAGATCCTGTTTTGCCTGCTGAAGCTCGTCCTCGCTCTCGCTGTTCATGGAGTAGCCGTTTTTCTTTAATGCTACCATGAAGGCGTCACGGACACTGTCCTGCATGAGAATCTCTCCGCTTAAGCGCTCATCCCAAAGGTCAGCCCATTTGGTCGGAGCCGGAATGCCCAGCTCCTCTAACAGTTTGGTGTTGTAAAGGATGCCCACGGTTCCCCAGCAGTAAGGAACAGAGTATTTGTTTTCCGGGTCAAATGCCTTGGACATTTCCATGTAAGCCGGATCGATCTGGTCCACATTCGGGATGTTGTCGAAGTTCAGCTCTGCCAGCAGGTCGTTCTCACGCATTTTCTGAATCATGTAATCAGACGGACATACCACATCGTAGTTGACACCGCCGGCTTCGATGACCGGATACATCTCCTCGTTGGTCTCAAATAAGTCATAAACAACGGTAATGCCGGTCTCGTCCTCAAACTGGGAAATGACATCCTCGTCAATATATTCGCCCCAGTTGTAGACGTACAGTTCGCCGCCGTCGGAACTGCCAGAGTTACCGGAATTTGCGTCGGAGGTTCCGGAAGCACCGCAGCCGGACAGAAGGGTGGAAGCGGCAGTAAGGCCTGCCATGGAAAGTGCAAATACTCTTTTTTTCATAAGTCATCTCCTCTTTTATGGTTTTTGCTAAAGCACAGGCCCGCAAAAATATTGGCAGGCCTGTCGTTTGGGTTTCCTGATATTAAGATTCCTGCTTTTTCTTTGGAGCAAAATTGCTGATCAGAAGTAAAGCCAGGACAGCTACAAAGATCACAGTGGACAGCGCGTACATGGACGGCTTGATTCCGCGGCGCACTTCACTGTAGATCAGGGTGGACAGGGTGTTGATGCCGGCACCTCTGGTAAAGTGGGTGATGATGAAATCATCCAGGGACATGGTGAAGGCCAGCAGAAAGCCGGAAAGCACGCCCGGTAAGATATCCGGGAATACTACCTTGAAGAATGCCCGCAGCGGGCTTGCGCCAAGGTCCAGCGCCGCCTCGTAGGTGAAGCGGTTGGTCTGTTTTAATTTCGGCATGACGCTTAAGATCACATAGGGAATGTTAAATGTGATGTGGGCAATCAGCACGGTTTTAAAACCCAGGGAAATGCCGAAGGCGATGAAGGCCAGCATCAGGGAGATACCGGTCACGATATCGGCATTTAACATCGGGATGTTGGTGATTCCCATGACGATGGTCTGAGGAACCTGTTTCATGCTGCTGATGGCAATGGATGCCGCAGTGCCGATGACGGTAGCAATCAGTGCGGACAAAAATGCGATCAACAGGGTGTTCTGCAGAGCAGCCATGATGTTGCGGCTGGCAAACATCTGGGTATACCACTGCAATGTAAACCCGCCCCACTGGGTACGGGATTTGGAACTGTTGAAGGATAAGACCACCATGGTAGCAATCGGCGCGTACAAAAACAGCATAATGAGCACCAGGTAGAAATCCTGCAGGAACCGTCTGAAATTCTGTCGGATCTTATTCATTAGAATGTACTCCCTTCGCCGTTTTTATCGTATTTTGCGATCAGCGCCATGCTGATCAGGATGAAGACCATAAGAACCAGGGAGAGTCCGGAACCTAAGTTCCAGTTGCTGCCCTTGGTGAACTCCTGCTCGATGACGTTACCGATCAGGAGGATCTTGCTGCCGCCCAGTAAGTTGGAGATTACGAAGGTGGTCAGGGACGGCACGAACACCATGGTAATTCCACTGATGATGCCCGGAACGCTTAAGGGGAACCACACCCACAAAAGTGTCTGGGTGAAGCTTGCACCTAAGTCTCTTGCCGCGTTGATGGTGTTGTCATCAATCTTGCAGAGCACATTGTAAATAGGAAGCACCATGAACGGCAGGAAGTTGTAAACCATGCCGAGGATGATGGCGCCCGGGGTGTTGATGAGGTTCTGGTTTGGCAGATGCAGGGCGGTTAAGATGCCGTTGATAACGCCACTTTTTTCCAGAAGGGTCTGCCATGCCAGGGTGCGCAGCAGAAAGTTCATCCACATCGGAAGGATGAAGATGAAAACGATGAAGCTGCCCTGGCCGATGCCGCGGTTACGAAGGATCATGGCCAGCGGATAGGCTAAAAGCAGGCAGATGACAGTGCTCACCAGGGATAATCCCAGGGAGAGCCACAGTGCTTTCACGTGCTCCGGAGTGGAGATAGAGAGGACATTTGCCAGGGTGAAGGCCCCGGACTTGTCCGTCAGTCCGTAGTACACAATCATGAGAAGCGGAATGACGATGAAACCAACCATCCAGACCAGATACGGTCCGGCTAACCATTTCTTATTCATTGACTCCTACGGCCTCCTCATCCTCTGATGCAGGTTTGTTCATGATCTGGATGTCAAACGGGTCTACCTTGATGCCGACCTGTTTGCCTACCGGGCACATATCGGTGCTGTGGACCAGCCACTCGAAGCCGTCCGGGGTGGTAACTTCCATCTCGTAGTGAACGCCCTTGAAGATCAGGTGGGTGCAGGTGCCGACCAGAGTGCCCTCAGACGGGTCTACCAGGTCAATGTCCTCCGGGCGGATGACTACGTCCACCGGTTTGTTGTTGCCGAAGCCCTTGTCCACGCAGGCAAACTTGGCACCGAAGATCTCTACCAGCTCGTCGCGGAGCATGATGCCCGGGACGATGTTGCTCTCGCCGATGAAGTCAGCCACGAACGCGTTCTCCGGCTCGTTGTAGATCTGCTCCGGGGTACCCATCTGCTGGATGTAGCCCTGATTCATGACAACAATGGTATCGGACATGGTCAGTGCCTCTTCCTGGTCATGGGTAACGTAGATGAAGGTGATGCCCAGCTCATTCTTTAAGCGGATCAGCTCATACTGCATGTCCTGGCGCAGCTTTAAGTCCAGGGCTCCTAACGGCTCGTCTAAAAGCAGCAGGCGTGGTTCGTTTACAATCGCGCGGGCAATGGCAATACGCTGCTGCTGGCCGCCGCTTAAGGAATCTACAGTACGCTTCTCGTAACCGTCCAGGTTTACCAGCTTCAGCGCGTATTTGATCTTATCATCAATGTAGGCCTTGGATTTGCCCTTGATCTTTAAGCCGAAGGCGATGTTCTCCGCGATGTTCATGTGGGTGAACAGGGCGTATTTCTGGAATACGGTGTTTAACTGGCGCTTGTTCGGCGGCAGCTTGCTGATGTCAACGCCATCGAAGATGACTTTGCCGGTGTCGGCGGTCTCAAATCCGCCGATGATGCGCAGGGTCGTGGTCTTGCCGCAGCCGCTGGGACCAAGCAGGGTCACGAAAGAGTTTTCCTTTACGGAAAGGTTAAGGTCGTCTAAGACCATGGTATTGTCAAAGCTTTTTGAAATGTTGACCAGATCGATCAGGGGCAGTGCCATCGCAGTATTCCTCCTAAAGTAAATTTAAAATCCCATGTGATATTCTTTCTATAAAATCAGTGGAGCGCACCGCAGGTGCATCTCAGGTATATCTCTAGAAGCTGGGCGGCGTGCTGACCCAGATCAGCGATGCGCCGTGACGGCTTGTGAGGTAATGCTTCTTGTCCGGGGTAAAGTAGAAGGATTCGCCCTTCTTTGCCCGGTAGGTCTTGCTTCCGATGTGGATGCTGATGCTTCCCTGCAGCACATAGCCGAACTCCTCGCCCTCATGCGGGTTGTCTGGGTAGGTGGAGCCGCCGGCCTCCAGCGTGATGAGGATTGGCTCCATCATGTTTTTCTGCGCATTGGGAATGATCCAGCGGATCTCATTTTTCAGCTCCGCGTCGTATTTTTCAAAATAGTCAGCCTTTCCGAATACAACCTGTTCTTCCGGTGTTTCATTAAAAAACTCACCGAGGGTGGTGCCAAGGCACTGCAGGATGTCGGTGAGTGTCGCGATAGAGGGAGAGGTCAGGTTGCGTTCCAGCTGGGAAATGAATCCCTTGGAAAGCTCTGCCCGGTCCGCAAGCTCCTCCTGCGTCAGACCCTTTAAGGTCCGTATCTCCTTCAGTTTTGATCCGATATCCATAACAGTCCTCCATGATCATAATGTTGGGGCAAAAGATTTTTGCCCCTTCTGATACCGAATTGTTTCGCACTACGTGCTCCCACAATTCTCAAAAACATTCGTAATTCGCTTATTTTTCTTTGAAAAATGGCTGCTTACTCATGTTTTTGCGGGTCCCAAGGTTCAAAATCCGCCTGCAAGCAAGCTTGCATCGGACGTCTGACCTTTTTACCCTGGTATCATACTATCCGAAAAGTTTAGAAATATTAAATGAATGTAAAATGCACTTCAAAGTTTAGTTTTAGTAAACACAAAACAAGCTCAATTATACTGAAAAATATCGGTATGTCAATAGATTCAGAATAGATTTTTTCAATAATCTGTGGTATTATGCTGAGTAGTAGTTGTTGCTGTACATGGGTAGGCATTTTGTAACTGTTCAGTAGGTCTGCGCATTCACTGCGCTGACCGTATGAAAACATGGGCTTGCAGGCAAAAATCCCATTGCCGAAGGCAATTTTCAATGGATTTTTGCCCGTAACTGTGAGGGTACTGAACAGTTACGAACTGAAAATGCCGTATGATAGTGTGGTGGCAGCAGATTTTGCCGATTTGGAATGCGAAGCATCGGCAAAATTCTGACTTTAAACAAAAAATTTAAGTGATGTAACAGGAGGAAGAGCGATGGCTTCAGAAGGAAAGTATATGGCGTATGTCGGTTCCTATTCATATAATGGCAAAGCAAAAGGAATCACCGTCTATGATGTGGATGTGGAAAAAGGAACATTTAAGGAGCGCTGTGAAGTGGAAGTGGACAACTCTTCTTATGTCACGGCATCCAACGATAACCGGACCCTTTACTCTGTAGCGGATGAGGGCGTTGTGGCATTCCGTATTCTGGAGAACGGAAGCCTGTCCCGTTTAAACAGTGCAAAGACCAAGGGCATGAGAGCCTGCCACCTCTCTATGGATAAGGAAGACCGCTATGTGTTTGTGTCCGGCTTCCATGACGGCAAGGCCACGGTGCTCCGCTTAAGAAAAGACGGAGGCGTTGGCGAAATCGTAGATGGTGTGTTCCACAAGGGTCTCGGCAGTGTGGCTGAGCGTAATTTCCGCCCCCATGTTACCTGCTGCAGACGTACTCCGGACAACAAATTTGTCATGATCGTGGATTCCGGACTGGATCAGGTGAAGATTTACCGCTTCAGTGAAAAGGACGAGCATCTGGTACAGGTAGACACCATTCCGTGTGAGATGGAGTCCGCTCCGCGTAACCTGCGTTTCAGCTCTGATGGCAAATTCTTCTATTTAATGTACGAGCAGAAGAATGTTATTGATGTATTTACCTATGAGACCGGTGACCGTGTGCCGAATGTGGAGAAGATTCAGACTATCTCCACCATGGGTGAGAAGCACAGCTCCCTGGCGGCTGCCTGCTCCCTTCGTTTTTCTCCGGATGAGAAGCATATGTTCTGCAGCAACGCAGGAGATGAAAGCGTAGCAGTTTACAGCCGCGACGAGAAGACCGGTCTTTTAACCATGCTCTGCTGTCTGCCGATCAGCGGTGAGTATCCGAAGGATATTTCCGTATTCCCGGATGACAGGCATCTGGCAGTCATCAACCATGAAAGCAACAGCATTACCTTCTTTAAGATTGATTATGAGAAAAAGCTGCTGATCATGAGCGCCAATGCCATCAAGTGCAATGAGCCGAACAGCTGCATCATTGTGAAAGTAGACGACTGATCCGCTTTTGTGCCGGAATGAGACTGAGGCGCATGACGCACGGAGGAAACCGGCATGCGGACAAAATGAGAAAAACGGAGGAGGATATGGCAGGATCCACATATGGAACCATCTTCCGCATTATGACCTGGGGGGAGTCTCACGGGAAAGGCGTTGGTGTCACCATCGATGGCTGCCCGGCGGGGCTTCCGCTTTGTGAGGAAGATGTTCAGACTTATTTAAACAGAAGAAAGCCGGGGCAGAGCAAGTTTGCCACTGCAAGAAACGAGGGAGACCAGGTAGAGATTCTTTCCGGTGTGTTTGAGGGAAAGACCACTGGCACACCCATTGCCATGATGGTGCGTAACACCGACCAGCGTTCCAAAGATTACAGCGCGATCATGGACGTATACCGTCCAGGCCATGCGGATTACTGCTTTGAGCAGAAATACGGCTTTCGCGATTACCGGGGCGGCGGACGTTCCTCTGCCCGCGAGACCATTGCCCGGGTGGCAGCCGGAGCGGTAGCCTGCAAGCTGCTGGCTCACTATGGCATTACCGTAAACGCTTATGTGAAGAGTATCGGTGAGTTTGAGATTGATCCAAAGCGTTTCGACTTATCTGAGCGGGACAACAACAGCCTGAATATGCCGGATAAGGTAGCGGCAGAAGAGACTGCGGAGTTCTTAGAGCGCATGATCGCGGCCCAGGATTCCGTGGGCGGTGTGGTAGAGTGTCTGGTGGACGGCATGCCGGTGGGCGTGGGCGAGCCGGTCTTTGACAAGCTGGATGCCAGCCTGGCCAGAGCCATCATGTCCATTGGCGCGGTCAAGGGCTTTGAGATTGGAGACGGCTTTGCGGCAGCGAAAGCCCTGGGCTCCCAGAATAACGACGAGTTTTATGTAGATGCTTATGGTAAGGTGGTAAAGAAAACCAACCACGCCGGCGGCATTTTAGGCGGCATGAGCGACGGCAGCCAGATTGTGCTACGGGCAGCTTTCAAGCCGACTCCGTCCATCGCGCAGCCGCAGAAGACAGCCAACAACCACGGCGAGAATGTAGAGATTGCCATCAAGGGCCGCCACGATCCGGTGGTAGTGCCGAGAGCAGTTGTTGTGGTGGAGGCCATGACGGCTCTGACCATTGTGGATCTGCTGCTCATGGGCAAGAACGCAAAGCTGGACTAAGAGTTACTAATCTGGAATGCGAGGCATCTGTGGAATTTGCTGCAGTTTGCGCAACGCATGAATGGTAACAACGAAGTGATGTACTGGGGAGAATACCAGATATTGGAATAAATTTAAAATGAAAGGCAGGAAACAGGAAAATCATGAAGAAAATTGCTATGGGAAATGACCACTCCGCGGTGGAGATGAAGGAAGCCATCAAGGCATATGTAGAGCAGAAGGGCTACGAGGTCATCGACTTCGGCACCAATTCCAGCGAGAGTTGCGACTACCCGGTATACGGCGAGAAAGTAGGCCGTGCGGTAGCATCCGGCGAAGCAGATTACGGCATTGCCATCTGCGGTACCGGCATCGGTATCGGTCTGGCAGCAGGCAAGGTAAAAGGAGTATTAGTCTGCACCTGCAGCGAGCCGTACAGTGCGAGAATGTCTCGTAAGCACAACAACACCAACGTCCTGACCTTCGGTGCCCGCGTGGTAGGCGTGGAGATGGCCAAGATGATCGTGGATGAGTGGCTGGACAACGAGTACGAGGGCGGCCGCCATCAGAGAAGAGTGGATATGATTTTTGATATTGAGAACAAATAAAAATTGAATTACAAAACTCAATAAAGGTCCGAAGTTCCGGGGCGGTCATACAAAACCGCAGACACTGAGTGGAATTTTGTACTTCGTGCGCTCCGCCGCCTATTGTCAACCCTGCGACCCAAACTCCTGCGCTCCGCGCACTCAAACAAGGGTCTCCGGGTTGACGCTATGCTCGCGCACGAAGAAAATTCCAATGTGTCTGCTTGTTCTGCATGACCGCCCCGGAACTTCTTCGTTATTGGCTTTTCTACGATAATAAATAACGCAGCCAGAAAGATATTGATGAAAGCTGAAAATTTTGGCTTTATCAATACCATTCTGGCTGTGTTGTTATTATCCGTGGCGGAGCCAATATAGTAGGAAGTGAATGAGCCCGCCTCCCGGTATTTTCCGCATATCTGGTTGTTTGCATCTTGAGCACACACGTCCGAATGTGGCGGATGTTAATCCGACACAGGCGAACGCGTGTTAGCGAGAGCAAGCAAACAACGATATGTGAAAATAAAGGGAGGCGGGCTCTTTCACTTCCGGACCTTTAGTAGATCCGTCCCTATATTGCTATTTTGCCAGCGTCCAGTCCGGTGTGCTTCTTGCGGTCAGGTTTTTTGCGTGTTTTACCGCCAGTTCAATGAAATAGCGCCCGGCTTTCCTTGGCGGCTGTTCTTTGGGATAGATCATACAGCTTTCCCAGGTGGGATTATCTTCCAGGCGGAACCAGCAGAGGTTCGGGTAGAGTTTGGCCTGGGATTCCGGCAGGATGGTCAGGCAGATTCCACGGGATACCATGAGCGCAATGACATGGTTGGTGCGGGCTTCGAACATGATCTTTGGGGTGAATCCGGCCCGCTCAAAGCAGGGATCGATGACCTGACGGAAGGTGGAACCGGCGAACATCAGGGAAAATGGTTCCTGGCGGCAGAGAGTCAGGTCCATCTCCGGGTAGTCTCCATCGGCTGTGGGCTGGTAAAAACGGGTCAGCGGATGATCAGCAGGAACGCCCAGAAGAAAGCGTTCTTCAGCCAGATGGACATATTCCAGATCCTCCATTTCATGGTTCTTCACCATAACCATGCCGATATCCAGTTTCCCTTCCGCAAGAAATTTGTACTGATCATATACGATATGGTCCTCCAGCTTTAATTCCACCTGGGGGTATTTGGCGTGAAATTCCGGGAAAATTTCGCAGAACAGCTCAATACCCTGTTCCATAGCCAGATTGACCCGGATTTCTCCGACATTTCCGTCCATCACGTCGCTGATCATGGCGTGCATCTGTTTTTCACGGTTTAAGGTTTCCCGGGCATAGCGCAGGAAGATGGTTCCGGCTTCCGTGACAGCGAGATGATGTGTATCCCGTTCAAACAGGGAAATGCCCAGCTCTTTCTCAATTCTCTGAAGCTGCTGGTTCAGCCCGGACTGGGAGATAAACAGTTTGTCCGCGGCCTTGGAGATACTGCCGCATTCCGCGATGGTCAGGATGTAATTCAGCTGCCGTGTGTCCATGATGCAGGCTCCTTTCTGTTTCCAAAAGTTCAGAATCAACTCCAATTCTGTTATTTTTGTAATTATTATACAAAAATCAGGCAGTTTTGTAAATCTTGAAAGAAGTTAAACTTACAGCAATCATAGATTACTATAAGTTCAACTTTTATCAGTTTCATGCTACCATAATGGAATACAAAACAAAGGAGGAGTAACAAAATGTTTGGTGTTTTAGGGTTGATCGTAGCAATCGTATGTGTCATTGCTCTGATCTGGAAAAACTGGCATATGGCCATTGTATCACTGGCCGGTGCCCTGATTGTCATTGCGTTCAACGCAATGGATCCTGTAACTACATTGTCTGAGAAATTTATGACCGGCATGTCCGGATTTGCCGGAAACTGGTTCCTGCTGTTTATGCTGGGTGCTATTTTCGGTAAGGTCATGGGTGACAGCGGCGCGTCTGTCGGCATCGCAAACAAAATGCTCAAGCTTCTAGGCGAGAAGTCTGTAGTGCTTGTTATCATGCTGACCGGTCTGGTTCTTTCCTACGGCGGAATCGGAACCTTCATCATTGCTTTCTCTTTGTATCCAATCGCGGTAGCACTGTTCCAGAAAGCAGATATTCCGAAGAAGCTGATTGTTGCAACCATCATGGTATGCCCGGTAACGGTATGTATGGCTATGCTTCCGGGTTCCCCATCCACCCAGAACCTGATCCCGACCCAGTATTTCGGAACCACGGCTTACGCAGGTGCTTCCATTGGTCTGATCTGTTCCGTGATCATGTTTGCATCTGCATATCTGTTCCTGAACTGGCAGATTAAGAAGGCCAAAGCAGCAGGTGAGCATTTTGTTGCAAGCCCGGGCGAGGACATCATGGATTTAAATGCGGTTGATGAAGGAAAGACTCCGTCTGTTGGCGCATGCTTTGCACCGATCATAGTACTTCTGGTTCTGATGTTTGGCATTCAGTCCCTGACCAGCATTCCGTCTTCCTACGCAGTGGCCATTGCAATGACCTGTGCAATTATCGTGGGATGTGTTCTTTATAAGGATCGACTGAATATAAAAGAGGCTGTTTCCAATGGCGCAGGCGGCGGCTTAAGCTCCCTGATCGCAACTTCTTCCATTATGGGATTTGGTTCTGTTGTATCTGCGTCCCCAGCTTATGAGAGCATTACCACAGCGCTGGTAAACATGCATACCAATCCACTGATTACAGCGCTGGTATCCATCAACGTGATTGCAGCCATCACCGGTTCCTCCGCAGGTGGTCTGAACATCTTCTTAAGCTCCATGGGTGAGTACCTGGCTGCATCCGGCCTGAACATGTCTATGCTGCACCGTGTGGTATGTATCGCGTCTTCCGGTTTCGATGCTATGCCGCACGCATCCGGAATGGTTGTCTGCAACCAGATTGCGAAGACTTCCCAGAAGGATACCTACAAATATGTTTTCATTACCTGTGCGATCATGCCATTCTGCTGTGCAATCCTGGCATGCATCATCGGAACACTGGGTATTGTATAAGCTTGTGATATAAAGGAGACTGGAATGAAAGTAGATTATATTATCCGGGGCGGACGTGTTGTGGATCCGTCAGCGGGCATCGACGAGATCAGAGATATTTACATTAAAAATATGCGCATCGCGGATTTAAAGGGAGAAACAGCAGAGTGCAATCCGGACTGCATCATTGATGCATCCGGATTGCTGGTAACTCCGGGACTGATCGATTTTCATACCCATCTGTTCCATGAGGGAAGTTCCATTTGCATCCATCCGGACATGATGATTGCCCAGGGTACCACTTCGGCCGTGGATGCCGGAAGTGCGGGAACTTCCACCTACGAGGCATTTTACAAATCCGTGATTGCCCAGTCTCAGGTGAGGGTAAAAGGTTTCCTTACCGTGTATGGCGGCGGACAGCTGGATCCGAAGCTCTGCGAGGATTTTAATCCGGCGTTATATAATGTAGAGAAAATGGAGCGCGTGATTGAGGCAAACCGTGATAACATCCTGGGCTTAAAGATCCGTCTCTCCAAAGGCGTAGTGCCGGATGAGACCGGTGCGGATTACCTGCGGGCTGCAGTGAAACTTGCGGATGAGCTGAATGAACGTCTGGGCACTTCCCTTCGTGTCTGCGTTCATACCACCAATTCTCCGGTTACAGCCGGAGAACTGGCGGACTGCCTCCGTCCGGGAGACATTTTCTGTCACTGCTTCCAGGGCGCTGGAAATCCGATTGCGGCAGAAGACGGAACCATTGATCCTCTGGTATTAAAAGCGAGAGAGCGGGGCGTTATCTTTGACGCAGCCAACGGAAAAGGGAACTTCGGCCTAAAAGCAGCAAAGCGCGCTCTGGCTGCCGGATTTTTACCGGATGTGATTTCCACGGATCTTACGGTGGACAAGTTTAATATGCCGCCGTACGCAAAGAACCTTCCGCTTGTGATTTCCAAGTATCTGGCCCTGGGCCTGGATTTCAATACAATCATCCGTGCAGTGACCGAGACCCCGGCCCGGCTCATGGGTATGGAGGGCCAGATCGGTACCTTAAAAGCAGGCGCTATTGCCGATATTGCAATCTTTGATTTGAAAGACTGTGAGTATGTACAGAAGGATTTCTGCGATGATGAGATTATCTGCAGTCAGATCCTGGTACCGCAGTTGACGATGGTAGCTGGAGAAATCCAATACTGTCAGTCGGATTTTTATCTGTAGTGTGTAACAAAAAAGAAGCCATCCGGCATTGCACCGGGTGGCTTCTTTTTGCGCTCTGCCTTACAGCAGCACAATCTTATGCTCTTTGCAGATTTTTCTCATATCCTCCGGCCACAGGCTTGCCTGTACCTCGCCGACATGGGCGCGGTCTAACAGCAGCATGCACAGACGGGACTGTCCGATACCGCCACCGATGGTGTACGGCAGCTCGCCGTTTAACAGCATCTTGTGGTACGGAAGGTTCTTTCTCTCCTCGCAGCCGGCTTTCTTTAACTGCTCCTCTAAGGACTTTTCATCTACACGAATACCCATGCTGGAGATTTCCAGTGCGCAGTTCAGCTGCTCATACCAGAACAGGATGTCACCGTTTAACTGCCAGTCATCGTAGTCCGGTGCGCGTCCGTCGTGCGGCTCGCCGGTGGTGAGCTTGTCACCGATCTTCATGAGGAAGACGCAGCCGTATTCTTTGGTAATGAGGTTCTCGCGTTCCTTTGGAGTCTTATCCGGGTAGCGGTCTGCCAGCTCCTGGGTGGTGATGAAGGTGATGTGCTCCGGCAGATGCTTTACAGCCTGCGGATACTTGTACCATACCTCATGCTCCATGTGCTTGATGATTTTGAAGATGGTCTGCACGGTAGATTCCAGGGTCTCGATGGTGCGTTCTTCTTTGGTGATGACCTTCTCCCAGTCCCACTGGTCTACATAGCAGGAATGAAGATTGTCAAGCTCTTCGTCGCGCCGGATGGCATTCATGTTTGTGTAAAGGCCTTCGCCCGGATTAAAGCCGTATTCTTTCAGCGCCATACGTTTCCATTTTGCGAGGGAATGTACGACCTCAACGGTCTCTCCCGGGATTGCGGCGATGTCGAACTGAACCGGACGCTCTACGCCGTTTAAGTTATCGTTCAGACCGCTGGACTGGGTAACGAACAGCGGTGCGGAGATACGCTCCAAGTGCATCTCCTTGCCGAATTCCTTCTGGAATGTGTCGCGAATGTATTTGATCGCTTCCTGAGTCTCACGAACGGTGAGATGGGGATCATAGTTTGCTGGAATGATCAGTGCCATGGTTGTTTCCTCCCTGTATTGCGTTAGGTTTCATAAAAAAGGAGCTTTGCCTGAGCAAAACTCCGCATGATATTTAATGGTAGCATTTTTGGAATGAAATCACAAGTGCTTTCTATAGAAATATAAAGTTGTTATCATTTGGCCAATTTTATGTCAAGGAAGGCAAAAAAATAGGAGCCGCTTTTCCCCCACAGAAAGCAGCTCCTGGTCACGATCAAAAACCGTTACACAATACAGTCTTCGCTTGGTATCCCCATACCAGTTAAGAAAATAAAAGGCGCCGGAGTGATGGCGCTCATGTCTTTCTTACAAAACACACTATAGCATCAAATCCAGGTACCGTCAAGGAATATTGTGCAATTTTAAGAAGATTGTGCACTTTGGAGAGGGAAAACTGCTCAAATTGTATACACGCGTTCGCGACACAAAGACGTTCGTTTGCTCTATAAAGAAAAACTAAAAATGTGACAGAAAAACTTTTTTTTAGGTTCAAAAACGAAAGGTTCTTTGTGCAAGTTTCATGAGAATGCCCCACGCATAAGTGAGGGGAATTCTCACATACTAAATGGAAAGGTACGTTGTAAGTGACACAAAACAAGGAAAGGTGACAGAATACCATGCAGTTTTCAAAAAATCTGGAAGATAATCTGGAACATTTGAAACAGACGTTAAGTCTGGAAAAGAATTTTGATGTGGTTTACCGGGTGATTTCCATAGGTGGAAAGAAAGGCTGTCTGCTGTTTGTGGACGGACTGACGAAGGATGAAGTCCTTTTGAAGGTTCTGCAGGCCTGGTGGAGCATCAAACCAGAAGATATGCCGACGGACGCCCATGGGTTTTCCAAGAAATATATGCCTTACGGGGAAGTGGGGCTGATTGCAAATGAGGAAGATATGATTGTGCAGCTCTTAAGCGGCATTACGGCGGTGCTAATAGACGGGTATGATAAGTGTCTGATGCTGGACTGCCGTACCTACCCGGCCAGGAGTGTGGGAGAACCGGAAAAGGACAAGGTGCTGCGCGGTTCCCGGGATGGCTTTGTGGAAACTCTGATCTTTAACACGGCGCTGATCCGCCGCCGGATCCGGGATCCGAAGCTGATTATGGAGATTCTGTCCGCAGGCAACAGTTCTCATACCGATATTGCAGTCTGTTATATGGAAGGAAGAGTGGATGAGGCGCTCTTAAAAAATATCCGGAACCGGATTAAAAACCTTCAGGTGGACGCGCTGACCATGAACCAGGAGAGCCTGGCGGAGGGAATCTTTCCGCACAAATGGTATAACCCATTCCCGAAATTTAAGTTTTCCGAGCGGCCGGATACAGCAGCGGCCTGCATTCTGGAGGGGAATATCGTAATTCTGGTGGACAACTCTCCGGCGGCCATGGTACTGCCTTCCTCTGTGTTTGATATCATTGAGGAAGCGGATGACTATTACTTCCCGCCGGTGACCGGTACTTACCTGCGTTTATCCCGCATGATGACGGCCATTCTCTGCCTGCTCCTTACACCCACCTGGTTGCTTGGCATGATGCACGCGGACGCGCTGCCTGAGTGGCTGGCGTTCACCAAGCTTTCCGATGTAACCTATGTGCCGCTGATCTTCCAGCTTCTGATTCTGGAGTTTGCGATTGATGGTCTGCGGCTGGCGGCCATCAACACACCAAACATGCTGACCACGCCCTTAAGCGTTATTGCCGGTATTGTGCTGGGCGAGTATTCCGTGAAATCCGGGTGGTTCAATTCGGAGACGATGCTGTACATGGCTTTTGTGACTATCGCAAACTACAGCCAGTCCAGTTTTGAGCTTGGTTATGCGCTGAAATTCATGCGTGTCATCATGCTGCTGTTCACGGCGGTGTTTGATATATGGGGATATGTGATCGGATTTGTGATTGCGGTCTGCGCAATCGTGTTCAACAAGACCATAGCCGGAAAGAGCTATATTTATCCGATTGTTCCCTTCAGCTGGAAGGAGCTGAAAAAGAGGTTCTTCCGTGGCCGGCTTCCGGTGATCCCGGAAAGCCAGAACGCGAAGCAGTAAGGATGCAATTGTCCATGAAACACAAAAACCGGTTGGACCAGAAGCCTTTTGTGGAGCTTCCGACGCCAGCCGGTTTTGCGTTTTGTGAAAAGGTGTTTACACCTTCCACTTTGTTGTATACAGGATATCCCGGTTGATGGTGCTGTAGAGCATTTCCTTCACCATATCCGGTTCGTGGGTCTGGCCCAGGATCCACATGAGCTTGGTGACGGTGGCCTCCAGTGTCATGTCATAGGCCTCCAGAAGTCCGAATTCCTTCTTGATGGTCTTTCCAATCTCGTAAACGGACATGTTGCTGCCCTCATTGGTGACCTGGGTGGTCATGATGACAAATTTGCCGGCATTTACCCAGTGCTCAATGCCACGGTGGAAGCTGTCATCCTCGTAGGAGGGGATGCCGCCTACGCCGAAGGACTCGATGATGACTGCGTCGTAATGCTTGAACAGGTAATCCAGGATGCCGCCGTTCATGGACGGAATCAGCTTTAACAGGGTTACCTTGCTGTCCAGCTTGTGGTAGAACGTGACTTCCTCCTGCATCTGGTCCTTGTCATCCAGGTAGAAGATGATGTGGTTGTCCTGGATGGTGGCAATGTATGGGAAGTTGATGCTGGAAAACGCGTTGTAGCTCTTGGTACGCTCCTTCTTGCCGCGGGTTCCCGCAATAACCTTGCCGTCAAACACGATATTGACGCCGTGGGCCTTGTCGCAGCTTGCAAAAAGGAAGCTGTCGGAAAGGTTGGTCTTGGCATCGGTGATCTCCAGGTCAATGGGCTTCTGTGCGCCAGTGACTACAATTGGTTTCGGGGAATTCTGGATCAGGTAGGAGAGGGCAGATGCGGTGTAGGCCAGGGTGTCGGTGCCGTGGCAGACTACAAAGCCATCGTACTGATCGTAGTATTTCTCAATGGTGGAAGAGATTAACAGCCAGTGCTTTGGCTGGATATTGGTGCTGTCAATGTTGATGACCTGCATGGCAGTCACTTCGCAGAACTCTTTGACATCCGGTACGAAACCAAGGAGTTCTTCGGAGGTAATGAGCGGCTTTAAGCCCTCGTCACTGCGTTTGGAAGCAATGGTACCGCCGGTGGCGATCATCAGGATACGTTTCAGGTTCTTCTTTGGGATTTTCATAGCTGGGTCTTGAGCCTCCTGTAACAAAAACTTGTAAGTTTTTCAAATTCGTTCTATCATTATATCATCATGTAAATAGAAAAGAAAGGAATAAAAAAATATGGCAGCAATTCCAAAAGACCCGGTGATGCTGATGAGCTTTTTAAACACCCAGCTCCGGGACAATTACAGCAGCTTTGAGGATCTGTGCGGCGCATATGATCTGGACGTGGAGGAGATCACGCAGAAGCTGGATGCGATCGATTACCATTACGACGCGGACAGAAACCAGTTTGTATAAGGTATAAAAACTGCCGCAGAGTGCTATATTAATCGTATGAACAGATTACGGCGATTTTTATTTCACTTTTTCCTGTGCGGCATGACTGGCTGGTGTCTGGAAGTGGTGTTTACGTCCATGGAATCCATCCTGATCCATGACTGGCGGCTGATGGGGCGGACTTCACTCCTTATGTTTCCAATCTACGGCTGCGGCGCGCTTCTGGCGCCCATTGGCAGTCTTGCGGACCGCTGGATCGGGGACGGGCCCTTAACCCGGATGGACTGGATCATCCGGCATGGGCTGCTTTATATGGTACTCATTTTTACGGCAGAGTATCTGTCCGGCGCCGTTTTAACGGCATGGGGAATGTGCCCCTGGGACTACACCGGTTTTCAGACCAGTGTAAACGGGCTGATCCGGCTGGACTTTGCGCCGCTGTGGTTTGCCACTGGCCTGTTATTTGAATGGATTTCCAAATTTCCAAAAAAGAGGTGCGAATGACTTGTTTTTGCACCTCTTTTTTTATATACTGGACAGGAGTAATTATGGAAAAACGAGGTGTGGGATGATACGAGTAATTTTGATCCTGCTGGTGGTAATCGTATTTCTCCTGGTAAGCGCGCTGCCGCTTCTGATCGGGGAGAAATGTGTCTGGAAAAACGATGAAAACCGTCAGAAGGAATATGCGTTAAAGGTAGTAAAACAGGTGCTGAGCATGGTATTCCGCCTGACCGGTTCTACGCTGACCGTCAAGGGAATGGAGAACATACCGGACAAGCCGGTGCTGTATTTGGGAAACCACAGAAGCTATTTTGACATTGTGACCGGTTATGTGGTAGTACCGGGGCAGACCGGTTTTATAGCCAAAAAAGAGATGGAAAAGATTCCGCTTCTGAAGGAATGGATGCGCAACGTCAACTGTCTGTTCCTGGACCGCAAGGACATCAAAGCGGGGTTAAAGACCATTCTGGAAGGAATTGAGAAGGTAAAAGGCGGTTCCTCCATGTGGATTTTCCCGGAGGGAACCCGCTGCAAGGCAGAGGATCCGACGGAAATGCTGAACTTTAAAGAGGGAAGCTTAAAGATCGCGGAGAAATCCGGATGCCCGGTGGTACCGGTGGCCATTACCGGAACGGCAGAGATCCTGGAAAAACATTTTCCATTCATTCGTCCGTCCCATGTGACGATTGAATTTGGGGAGCCATTTTACATCAAAGAGCTTCCGGCAGAAGACCGGAAACACGCTGGTGCCTACAGTGAGGCCCGGATCAGAGAAATGCTGGTGAGAGAGCAGGAAGAACGCCGCGGTTTAAGAAAGGTGTAAACGGAAGTCAGAGAACACCGGCATATGCAAAGGAGAGAAACAGTGGATTTACTGGAGTGCAGAAATAAATTAGACGTAATCGATAAACAGATCGTAAAGTTATTTGAGGAGCGCATGGACATCTGCGGCAAGGTGGCAGAAACCAAGATCGCTTCCGGAAAGGCCGTTTATGACGCGGAGCGTGAGAAGCAGAAGCTGGATGCGGTCAGCGCCATGGCAGACAGCGAATTTAACCAGGTGGCGGTGCGGGAGCTGTTCTCCCAGATGATGTCCATCAGCCGCAAGTATCAGTACTCCATTCTGGCGGAGCATGGCCGGGCCATGAAGCTGGGGTTTGAGCGCCTGGATAAGCTGCCGGTAGAGGGCGTGCGTGTGGTGCACCAGGGCGTGGAGGGCGCTTACAGCCATGCGGCCGCTATTCAGTATTTCGGTAAAGATGCCGAAATCTATCATGTGGCACGTTTCGAGGATGCCATGAAGGAAGTGCAGCTGGGAAACGCGGATTACGCGGTGATGCCGATTGAGAATTCCTCTGCGGGAGCCGTCATCGATATGTATGACTTGCTGACCCGCTACGACAATTACATCGTGGCAGAGACCTTTCTTCCGGTGAATCACGCGCTGCTTGGTGTGCCGGGGGCAAAGCTGTCCGATGTGAAGACGGTGTTTTCCCACCCGCAGGCACTGATGCAGTGCTCCACCTTCTTAAATGATAACGGTTTGAAGCAGATCAGCGTGGAGAATACGGCGGTAGCCGCGAAGCGTGTGGTAGAGGAGGGCGACAAGTCCCAGGCAGCAATTGCCAGCGAGATTGCGGGCCAGCTGTACGGCCTGGAGCTGTTAAAGCCGTCCATTCAGAATAATCAGGGCAACACCACCCGCTTTGTCATCCTGGCAAACCGCAAGGTGTACCAGAAAGACGCGGGTAAGATCAGCATTTGTTTTGAACTGCCGCATACCAGCGGTTCCCTTTACAACATGCTGGGCAACTTCATCTTCAACCATGTGAACATGATGATGATCGAGTCCAGGCCGATTCCGGGAAGAAACTGGGAGTACCGGTTCTTTGTGGACATCGAGGGCAATCTGCAGGACGCAGGCGTGAAAAACGCGCTGCGGGGCATTGGCGCGGAAGCGCAGAATTTTAAGATCCTTGGCAACTACTAGGTAGATAACGGTTCGGTAAAGAGCACGAAGCAGTGCGTTTTGCCGGACCGTTCTGAGCAATATGGGATATTTTACCGGGAATTTACACAGGATTCCCGGAATATTTACAGGCAGCAGATATAATAATCGAACTATGCGGCGAGGAGAAAACAGCAGCATTTTTACAGGAGGGATTGCGTATGGTACGGACATTCGCAGCAATCGATGTCGGTTCCTTTGAACTGGAACTGGGAATTTACGAAATTACAGATAAGGGAAATGTCCGCTCGGTAGATCAGGTAAAGCACATGATCGCACTGGGCAAAGACACTTATAATACCGGAAAGATCAGCTACCGGCTGGTGGAGGAGATGTGTGAGGTCCTGCAGGATTTTGTGCGGATCATGAAGGAGTACCAGGTGAAGGAGTACCGGGCCTACGCCACCAGCGCCATGCGGGAGGCCAGAAACAGCCAGATTGTGTTGGAGCAGCTTCGGGTGCGGACCGGAATCGATGTAAAAATCATCAGCAACTCCGAGCAGCGTTTCATCAGCTACAAGGCCATTGCGGCGAAGGACGCGGAGTTCCAGAAGAACATTCAGCGGGGCACTGCCATTGTAGATGTGGGGTTTGGAAGTATGCAGGCGTCCCTGTTTGATAAAGATGCCCTGGTTTCCACCCAGAACCTGCCTCTTGGCGTGCTGCGCCTGCGGGAGCTGATCGCCCATGAGAAGCTGACCCAGCAGGGGGCCCAGAACCTCATTGCGGAACTGATCGACAATGAACTGGTGACCTACCGGAAGATATACTTAAAAGACCGGGAAATCAAAAACCTCATCGCCATCGGGGAACCGATCCTTTCCATTCATTATAAAATGGCAGAGGGGCGGCGGTCCGAGCAGATCACCATTCAGGAGTTTAACCGTTTTTATGAGCGCTTAAAGGGCATGACACTGGCTCAGACCGAGGACTTTTTCGATGTAAACGAGGAGTACGCAAGCCTGCTGTTCCCGACGGCGGCCATCTACAAGCGGATGCTGGAAATTACGGGAGCGGAGTTTATGTGGGTGCCGGGCATCCGCATGACGGATGGCATGGCTGCAGAGTACGCGGAAGACAAAAAGCTCATCCGCTTCAACCACAGTTTTGAGAACGATATCATTGTTACCTCCCGCAATATGGCAAAGCGCTACAAATGCTATATGCCACATATCCAGAACGTGGAGGAAGCAGCTCTTAAGGTTTTTGACAGCCTGAAAAAATACCACGGCCTGGGAGCGCGGGAGCGGCTGCTGTTGCAGATTGCGGCAAACTTACATTCCTGCGGAAAGTTTGTGACCATGCGCGGCTCGGAGGAATGTGGCTACAACATGATCATGGCAACGGAAATTATCGGTCTGTCTCATGTGGAGCGTGAGATTGTAGCCAATATTGTGAAGTATCATCAGCAGAAGTTCCGGTACAATGAGGTGGAAGTGTCGGCAAAGCCATCCAAAGACAGCCGTCTGGCATCAACCGAGGATCTGTCCATTGTCATTGCAAAGCTGACGGCCATTCTGCGGCTGGCCAATTCCATGGACCGGGGCCATACCGGAAAATTAAAAGACAGCCGCCTGAATGTGAAGGACGGACAGCTGGTAATCCAGACGGGCTGCGCGGCAGATGTGACGCTGGAGTCCATATCCATTGCGGATAAGGGAGACTTCTTTGAGGAGATTTTTGGAATCCGTCCGGTGTTAAGACAGAAAAGGAGGGTGTAGGTCATGGCAGAGATTGATGAAAAGTATCTGAAATCTGAAAATTATGTAAACCGTGAAATGAGCTGGCTGGAATTTGATTTCCGGATTCTGGGGGAGGCCAGAGACAAGACCATTCCGCTGTTTGAGCGGCTGAAATTTTTGAGCATTACTTCATCCAACCTGGATGAGTTTTTCATGGTGCGTGTGGCATCCTTAAAGGACATGGTACACGCAAAGTATAAAAAGCCGGATATCGCGGGCTTAAGACCAGAGCAGCAGCTGGAACTGATTGGGGAGAAAACTCATGAGCTGGTAAATCTCCAGTATTCCACCTATAACCGTTCCCTGCTTCCGGCTTTGAAGCAGCAGGGCCTGCAGATCATCTGCGAGCATGAGGAGCTTTCTGAGGCAGACGGCGCCTTTGTGGACAAGTTTTTCCATGAGGATGTCTATCCGGTGCTGACACCGATGGCGGTGGATTCCTCCCGCCCGTTCCCGCTCATCCGCAACAAGTCCTTAAACATCGCGGCGCTGGTGCAGAAAAAAGACAGCGAGGACGGAGAACTGGAATTTGCCATGGTACAGGTTCCGTCCGTGCTGCCGCGTATCGTGGAGCTTCCGGCCGGACCGGAGGGCGAGCGCCGGGTCATCCTGTTAGAGGAAGTCATTGAGCGGAATATGAAGGATCTGTTCTTAAACTATAACATCGTCACGGCCCATCCGTTCCGGATCATGCGAAACGCTGACTTTACGCTGGATGAGGAAGAGGCAGAGGATCTGCTGGAGGAGATTCAGAAGCAGTTAAAGAAACGCCAGTGGGGCGAGGTCATCCGTCTGGAGGTTGAGGAAAAGGTAGACAAGCGGCTGCTTAAGATTTTAAAGCGGGAGCTTTCCGTCAGCAATGAGGATATTTACGAGATCAGCGGTCCGCTGGATCTGACTTTCCTCATGAAGATGTATGGCATGAGCGGCTTTGACCACTTAAAAGAGCCAATCTACACACCGCAGCCGGTTCCGGCTTTCATGAATGACGATGATATCTTTACCAATATCCGCAAGGGAGATATTCTTCTGCATCATCCATACCAGACCTTTGATCCGGTGGTAAATCTGGTGCAGAGAGCGGCAAAAGACCCGGATGTGCTGGCCATCAAGCAGACCTTGTACCGCGTCAGCGGCCATTCTCCGATCGTGGCGGCCCTGGCTGAGGCGGCGGAAAACGGCAAGCAGGTATCGGTTCTGGTGGAATTGAAGGCGCGGTTTGATGAGGAGAACAACATCAACTGGGCAAAGAAGTTAGAGAAGGCCGGATGCCATGTTATCTACGGCCTGGTGGGTTTAAAGACCCACTGCAAGATTACGCTGGTAGTGCGCCGCGAGGAAGACGGCATCCGTCGCTATGTACATCTGGGAACCGGTAACTATAACGATTCTACGGCAAAACTGTATACGGACTGTGGCCTTATGACCTGTCATCCATTAATCGGTGAGGATGCTACCGCGGTATTTAATATGCTGTCCGGCTATTCTGAGCCGCCGACCTGGAACCGCCTGATCCTGGCTCCGCTGTGGCTGAGAAACCGCTGCGTCCGCATGATCCGCAGGGAAACCATGCGTGCGCGTGAGGGCAAACCGGCCCACATTATGGCGAAGATGAACTCCCTGTGTGACCGGGAGATCATTGCCTGCCTGTACGAGGCGTCCTGCGCCGGTGTGAAGATTGAGCTGGTAGTCCGCGGCATCTGCTGTCTGAAGGCAGGCGTGCCGGGCCTCAGCGAAAATATCAGCGTTCATTCTATTGTCGGAAACTTCCTGGAGCACGCCCGCATCTTCTACTTTGAGAACGGCGGAAGTCCGGAGGTCTACATGGGAAGCGCGGACTGGATGCCGCGCAATCTGGACAAGCGCGTGGAGATCATGTTCCCGGTGGAAGACCCGGCTTTAAAAGAGCAGGTCATCCACATCCTAAAGGTGCAGCTGGAGGACAATGTGAAAGCCCATATCCTGCAGCCGGATGGCACCTACGAAAAGATTGACAAGCGGGGCAAGGTGCTTGTAACCGCCCAGCAGCAGTTCTGCGAGGAGGCCATAGCCATGGCGAAGGCCGCTGTAAAGCAGGATGATGTACACAACACCCGGGTGTTTGTACCGGCAGAGGGACAGAGCTTGTAGAAGAACTATTTTTCGTAGTTTTTTACCAGTTCAACCAGATATTTTTCTGGTCTGCTTAAATAAGTACCTTTCAAATAGGCAATTCCCCGATGCCACATTTCATATGGAGCTACGGAGAAAAACACAATGTCCGGATCCTGCTGTGCGTAAGACTGAGGCAGGAATGCCAGACATTGCTGCTTTTTTACCATATTCAGTAGGGTGTGGTTGTTGGCCGTTTCGAAGAGAATATGAGGTTTTATATTATGGTAAAGGAAGGTTCGGTCTGCCAGTGCGCGGCTTAAGGTATCACGGCCCGGAAGGCAGAAGAGTTCCTGACGAAGCAGAGAAAAATCTATCTCAGGGAGCGTTTTCCAGCTGTCTGTTCCGGCTGGCTTTGCAAGAGGGTGTGAAGCTGGCATAGCCAGAATCTGATATTCTGATTTGGATACACAGTATTCCAGATCTGCATGCTTATGATCAGTGGCATAAGCAGTACAGGCCAGCGTGACCTCTTTTTGCAGGAGAAGCTGTTCCATCTTTTTGATGTGTCCTTCATGAATTTTAAACGTAATTCCCGGATAACGTTCATGAAATATGGGATAAATGTCTGAAAACATCAGAGAACCTCGCAGCGGGGTGTAGGCCAGCGCAATCTCTCCCACGGTCTCATCCGCAATATCATGAATAATCTTATACGTTTCCTGTTTCATATCCATCATCTGATGGGCAGTCGCCAGATAGATGCGGCCGGCAACGGTCGGAATCATCTGGCGCTTTTTGCGTTCAAAGAGCGGCATACCCAGTTCTTTCTCCAGCTTTAGTAGCTGCTGGTTCAAAGCCGACTGGGTGATAAACAATTTTTCTGCAGCTTTGGAGATACTTTCTTCCTGTTCAATGGCAATAATGTACTCGATTTGTCTCAGATCCATAAAAAACGATTCCTCCACTCTGTTAATTATCTGACAATATAAAATAGCCGGATTTTAATGAAAAACTATTAATTTAACTAAGACTTCAAATAAAAACACATAAGTTGAATTAAGAATATTTCTCAATTATACTAGGACCATACAAAGAACTCAAGCAGAAAATAAGACAAATGTAACAAACAAGTGAAGGGGGAATTTTAGCATGGCATTTCGTTGTACACCACCAACCAAGGACCCGGTAGCCACGCTGGCTTACCGCCCGTGGGAATTGGCAATTAAGCCATTTCAGGTAGCACCACAGACCTGGTATGCAGCAGGACAGACCTGGGTAGGCTGTTATTTAATTGACACAGGGGACGGATTGATCCTCATTGATACCGCAATCGCGGAGAGTGCTTATATGCTGGTGGATTCCATTTACCGTCTGGGTTATCACCCGGAGCAGATCAAAAAGATCCTCATCAGCCATGCCCACTTCGACCATTGCGGAGCAGCGGCTCTCATGAAAAAGCTGACCGGCGCGGAACTTTACATGTCCAGAGAGGACTGGGAATTTATGAAGGCCTGCCCGAAGGAGACCATCGACATTGACAAGGATTCTCATCCGCAGTACTTCGAGCCGGATCATTTTTATTCTGATGAAGAGCCGATCACCATGGGGAATGTCACCATTCACAGCATGCTGACCCCTGGCCACACCGTTGGCTGCACTACCTTCTTCTGGGAGGTGACCAATCCGGCAAACGGCGAGCGTTACGTAGTGGGGATGCATGGCGGGGTAGGTGCCAACACCATGAACGACAAATATTACGCGCAGAGTGAGTACCTGACTCCGGATCTGCGCGACCGCTTCCTGGCAGACGCGGAGAAGGTCGGAAACATTCATGTAGATATTGCCCTTCCGAGCCATCCGAACCAGATCGAGATTACAGACCGGGCCGGACAGTACACCGACGAGTCCCAGCCGTTTTTAGATGACACCATCTGGAAACAGTTTATTGAGGAGCGTGTGCGTCAGGTACGAGCGCTGATGAAGTAATAGAAGAGTTAAGAACGCATTCAAAGGAGAAGAGAACATGGAAATGTATATTGTACTTGCGATTACCCTGTTTATGATGGTGATGTTCATCTGGAACAAAGTGCCGTTTGGTGTTACCACCATGACCTGCTGTCTGCTGCTGGCTATGTTCGGAATCGTCGATATTCCGAAGGCATTTGGTGGATTTGGAAACAAGATTGTTGTATTGATCGCGCCGATGCTGGTACTCAGTGCCGCACTTGGCAAGACCAGCCTGGTTATGAAGATCAGCAATGTGCTGAATGCTGTTAAAGGAAAACGTGGAATGCTGCTGATCCTTGCTTTCTATGCAGTCGGCATGGTAATGGCCCAGTTTATTCCGACCACTGCGGCAATCTCCATTCTGGTTATCTTCCTGTTAACCCTGGATAACACCGGAGAGATCACCCCGAAGCGCCTGCTTCTTCCGCTTCTTGGTGTTATGTGCGGATGCAAATTCCGTTTCCCGGTTGGGCTTGGCGCTACCACCTTTGCTACCTTAAATGGTATGTATGAGGGTATCATCGGTGATCATCCAGAGTATATGATTTCCATGCTGGATCCGTTCAAGATTGCCATTATCCCGATGGTAGTACTGACCATCTACTGCCTGTTCGCCTGGAAGCTGATGCCGAAGGAGCAGGGAATCAACCAGGATGCCCTGAAGAAAACGTCCATGGAAAGACAGTTGACCGATGCCCAGGAGATGATCGTATACGGCGTATTTGTTGCCGTTATGCTTTTGATGCTGTTAAACAAGTACACTGGCAATATGCTTTACCTGGCTCCGGCAGCAGGCGTTCTGATCCTGATCTACACCAAAGTCGTTTCCGTTCCGGAGGCAGTCAAGGGCCTGACCGCAGATATGACCTGGATGTTAGCAGGTGTTCTGATCGTGGCAGATGCCCTGGGTTCTACCGGCGCAGGTGATATGATCGGAAACGCGATTTTATCCATTCTTGGCGAGAATCCGAGTTCTGTAACCGTTATGTTTGTATTCTCTTTTGCAACCGTTATTATGACCACCTTCCTGTCCAACATGGCAACTCAGTCCGTGCTGATCCCGATCGCGGCATCTGTAGCACTGGCTGCCGGTTGGGATCCGAGAGGTCTGGTTCTGATCATCGGTACCTGCAACTATTATGCGCTGGGCTTCCCGTCCGGTTCCGGTGAGGCTGCTGTCTGCTTCGCGGCCGGTGGCTACAACCCGTTAAAGGTTATGAAATTTACCTTCCCATATATGATTCTTGCAGCAATCAGTACCGCGCTTTCCGCACAGATTTTGTTCCCGCTGTACTAATCGGGGAGAAGTAGGAGGAAAGATAAGATGTCAATGCGTTCTGAATATGAAGAATATAAAGCAAGACAGGCAAAGCTTCTGGAGAATCCCATGTCCCGTTACTGGATCAATCAGGAGTCACGCTATGTGAAACCATTTCAGATGTACGGAAACCTCTGGTATGTAGGAGACAGTTGGGTATGTGCCCATGTTGTGGATACCGGCCATGGCCTGCTTCTGTTTGACGCAGGAAACTGCGGAAACGGAGCGACAGCCATGCTGATCAACGCAATCTGGGAAGCAGGTTTTCATCCGTCCGATGTAAAGTGGCTGGTTTTATCTCACGGTCATGTAGACCACATTGGTGCCGTGAATTTCTTCCGGCGGATGTTCGGTACTAAAATTTATCTGGGGGAACCGGATGCCAGAATGTATCGGGAGCACCCGGAACTTGCCCTGATCCATGAGAGCACAGATTATATGGATGAACTGTTTACTCCGGATGTTGAGATTCAGGAAGGGGACGTAATCAATTTTGGAGGCACAAACGTAACATTCCATCTGGCTTCAGGCCATACGGACGGTGTGATTTCCTGTTTCTTTGATGTGACAGACGGGAAAGAAATAAAGCGTGTGGGCTATTATGGCGGTTTTGGTTTCAATACACTTCAGAAGTCTTATCTTTTGGAAATCGGTGATACCGCTTTCAACCGCCGCCAGATTTATCTGGAGTCTATCCGAAAAGTCATTAATGAAAAGGTCGACATTTTTATGCCAAACCATACAAACAATGTAGACCTTTTGAATAAGCGCCAGTATATGATTGAGCATCCGGGTGAGAATCCGTTCGTAAATGAAAGCGCATGGAAGGAATACCTTCAGATGAAATACGATGATCTGTTAAAGCTTATGGCAGATCCGGCACAAAATTAAAACATGCCTGAAGAGGGAGTGCAGCGTAGAAAACCGCGTGCGCTCTCTTTTTTCGTTCCTGTTCTTACCGGAAATGTAATAAAAAAGTAAGACGGGAGCGCCTGTTTTATGGTACACTTAAGAAAGAATAAAAACGGAACCGGCATAGCTTGGCGGCTTTCCGAATAACGATAGATACACGAGGAGGAATCAGTCATGGCAGAAACCAATATTCTGGTAGTAGACGATGAACAGGAGATTGCGGATCTGGTAGAAATTTATCTGGTCAGTGACGGCTATAAAGTATTTAAAGCATCCAATGCCCAGGACGGTCTGGATATTTTAGATAAGGAAGATATTCACCTTTGCCTTCTGGATATCATGATGCCGGGCATGAATGGCCTGGAGATGTGCAAGAAGATCCGTGAGACCAACAACATTCCGATCATTATGCTGAGTGCCAAGTCCACCGATCTGGATAAGATCCTGGGCCTGGGAACCGGCGCGGATGATTACGTGGTAAAGCCGTTCAACCCGCTGGAACTCACAGCCCGGGTCAAATCCCAGCTGCGCCGCTACACCCAGTTAAACCCGAACAGCAATGTGCATGAGACTGTGAAGAACGAGATCAGCATCCGCGGCCTTACGATCAACAAAGACAATCACAAGGTAACGGTGTACGATGAAGAGGTCAAGCTGACCCCGATTGAGTTTGACATCCTTTACCTTCTGGCATCCAACCCGGGCAAGGTGTTCAGCACGGATGAGATCTTTGAGAAGGTCTGGAATGAGAAGGTTTATGAGGCCAACAACACCGTTATGGTACATATCCGTCGTCTCCGCGGCAAGATGAAGGAAGACGAGCGTCAGGACAAGATCATCACCACAGTGTGGGGGGTAGGATACAAAATTGAAAAATAACGGCAGAAAAAGCGATCTAAGCCACCGCTACCATACGCGGGTCATTACCAACATCATCTACAGCACCCTGGTGGCCTGCCTCATTGATGTGTTTCTGGTTACGAACCTGACCATGCTGGCGGAATACGCCCAGCGCTCAGAACAGTCCAGCGCCCTGTTAAACATGGTGGGGCAGTCGGATGTGGTGGTGGTTCTGGTTTACGTGCTCATCGGCATTCTGGCCTTTGTCGTGACCTTTCTGCTTCTGCAGGAAAAGTCCGCGGCATACATTGGGCGGATTTCCGATGCAGTAGAACGGATTTCTGAAGGGGACTTAAACACCCAGGTGGAGGTGGTGGGAGATGACGAGTTTTCTTCCATGGCATCCAACTTAAATAAGATGGTGGAGGATATCCGCCGCCTGATGGATAAGGAGCGGGAATCCGAGCGCACTAAGAATGAGCTGATCACCAACGTGGCCCACGACCTGCGCACGCCGTTAACCTCGATCATTGGATATCTGGAGCTGCTGTCCGGCCAGGTAGTCCTGCCGCCGGAGATGCAGAAAAAATACATAGACATTGCCTACAGCAAGGCAAAGCGCCTGGAGAAACTCATCGAGGATCTGTTCGGATTCACCAAGATGAACTACGGCAAGCTGGCTATGCACGTGTCCAAGGTGGATATCGTAAAGCTTTTGGGACAGCTTCTGGAGGAGTCCTATCCGAACTTTGCCAACAAGGGACTTTCCTATGAGCTTCAGAGCAACGTGCCGGCCAAGATCATTACGGCGGACGGCAACCTTCTGGCCCGCCTGTTCGACAACCTGATCGGCAATGCCATCAAGTACGGCGCGGAGGGCAAACGGATCCTGGTCAAGGTCATGGCTGATACCGACACGGTACAGGTCTCTGTGACCAACTACGGTTATGTGATCCCGGCGGAGGAGCTTCCACTGATCTTTGACAAGTTCTACCGGGTTGAGCAGTCCCGCTCCACCCACACCGGCGGAACCGGTCTGGGACTTGCCATTGTAAAAAACATTGTAGACATGCACGGCGGAACCATCACGGTGAAGAGTGATTTGAACGGCACCGTGTTCACGGTAACCCTGCAGGTGGATTTTGATGTAGATAAGGAATATTTTGGAGAACTCTGATGTGGATGAATAGAAAAAATTTTTCAGACATCCGGATGGTCAGACCCCTGAAAAGGGCGGCAGTCTGTTTGGTGGCTGCCGGCTTTTTGGGCGGTCTGGCTTTTTGCGCTCCGGCCTGGGCGCAGGATGATCCGGTGAGCATGGATGTAAGCTATGGCTATGAGGACAGCGCCAAGGGCGGGCGCTACCTGCCGGTGAATGTCACCATACAGAATAACCAGGAGACTCCGGTAGAGGGAACTCTGGAAATCAAAACAAGAGAATCCGATGAGACCGTATACCGCTACGATTACGGCGTGGAGGTGGAGGCGAAGGGCAGTGAAACGACGCGCTACTACATTCCGCTTGGCACGGCGGCCGATGAGCTGGTGCTGTCTCTGACAGATAGTTCTGACAATGTACTCTTAAACCGTAAGGTGAAGCTGAATGTGAGCCGGGATGTGCCGGAGCTGTTTGTGGGCGTGCTCTCGGACGCGCCCTGGGAGCTTCACTATTTCAACGGTGTTGGCATCAATTACAGTACCCTGCGCACCCGCACCTTTGAGCTGGATGGCACAGACTTTCCGGAGGATGAGGTGGGACTCAGCCTTTTTGACGTACTGGTGGTGAATGATTATAAGCTCCGGGATCTTTCCGGAACGCAGACGGCAGCAATCATGAACTGGGTTCAGGACGGCGGCGTGCTGATCCTGGGCACCGGCGACCGGGTAGATGACACCCTGGGCCGCTTTGCGCCGGAGCTTCTGGACGATTCTTACGGAACGCCCAATATCACGCATATCAACCTGGCAGAAGATTTTACCGCAGTGAATGAACCGGGAGCCGGCATGCTGGCTATTTCCTGTGTGGATGTACCGCTGCACGGTGGCAATGTCATCCTCTCCAGCAACGGTTTTCCGCTTCTGACTGCGGCAGCGAAGGAGCAGGGACTGGTGGCTGTAGCCGCCTTTGATCTGGGTGACATTGCGGATTTCTGTGAAAAGCAGACCTCCTATGTGGATTACCTGTTTACCAATTTACTTGGCGAGGAGCGCATCAATCAGCTTGCCGAGGTGGTTTACAGCGGCAATTCCGGCCGCTTCTGGGCGGTTCAGGGGTTAATTAACACCGGAGATGTGGATAAGCTGCCGAACCTCTGGCTGTATGTGGGGATAACCGGCCTGTATCTGATCATTCTGGGGCCGGGGCTTTATCTGTTTCTGCGCGGCCGCGGCCTTCAGAATATGTACCGCAAAGGTGTGGTGATCGTAGCGCTGGGCTTTTCGGCCCTGGTGTATGTACTTGGCATGCCGACCCGCTTCTGTTCTACGTTCTACACCTATGCGGCCATTCAGGATGTGACCGATGATTATATCACGGATACGACCTATATCAATATCCGAAATCCCTACAACCGCCCGTACACCGTGGAACTGGATCCGGGTTACCGCCTGCTTCCCATCACAAGAAGCAGCCAGTATACCGTGGGCGTACAGTCTCTGGATGTGGATGAGCCATATCAGATTGCAATCCGCACCGAGGAAGATATGCTGACGGTGAAAGGCCAGAACATTTCCGCGTTTACTCCGCGCTATTTCCGGCTGGAACGGCGCACGGAAAACACGGACCGGGTAGGCATCACCGGCGAGGTGGATTACTTTGAGGGACAGATTCAGGGGACGCTGACCAACCAGTTCCCGTACCCGATTGAAAACGCGACTCTGGTGCTGTACGGAAATATGGTGCAGATCGGACGCATGGAGCCGGGCGAGACTAAAAATCTGGCGGACTATGAGCTGCTTCGCTACCCGCTGGGAGATTCTTATCTGGCGGCGGAGCATATCTCCGGGGAGGATGCCTATGCTTCCGCGGATATCCGCAACAAGAACTATATGCTGGCGGTGGAGCGTTCCAACCTGACCCGCTTCTATCTGGACAACTATTTAAACGGTTACACAGCGGATGCCCGGGTCATTGCCTTCAGTACCCAGAAGGAGGAAAGCCAGTTTTTAAAGAACCCGTCCGAGGAGACCTATGGCATCACCATGCTGACCCAGACGGTGCCGGTCAATGCTTCCAGAGACAGTTCCATCTACCGCTCTGTGCTCATGAAAACGCCGAAGGTGCTGGGCGGCAGTTATGACGCGGAAACCAACTCCATGAGCGGCGCGGAACCGCTGACGCTGGAGTATCAGTTCGGAACCGATATTGAGGTGGAAAGCCTGACCTTTGAAACGGTGTCTGAGGAGTTTGCCGGAAGCGGCAGCAGCCTGAGCCGCATCTTTACCGGAAGCATTTACTTCTATAATTATGCCACCGGAAACTTTGACAAGATGGAACTGGAGGGAACCACATTGGATGTGGAACAGTTAAAATCGTACCTGTCTCCGGGCAATACGCTGACAGTGCGCTATGCCTACAACGGAGGCGGCTTTGATGCCATTCAGCTTCCAATGCCGATGGTAGCAGGGAGGGAACGCTGATGTTAAAGATTCAGGGATTACATAAAAAATACGGAAATTACCATGCCCTGGATGGACTGGACATGGAGCTAAAGGACGGGGCCCTGTTTGGTTTTGTGGGCCCAAATGGAGCAGGAAAGACGACTACTATAAAAATTATGACCGGCCTCTTAAAGCCGGATCAGGGAACAGTGGAGCTGGATGGCAAAGATATGCTGGGCGACACCATGGACCTACGCAGGCGGATCGGCTATGTGCCGGACCACTTCGGCCTGTATGATAATTTAAAGGTGTCAGAATATATGGAATTTTTTGCGGCCTGCTACCACTTGGAGGGCTTTGAGGCGCGAAAACGCGCCCGAAGTCTTTTAGAGCAGGTGGGGCTGGGGGACCGCAAGGATGCCTTTGTGGACGGACTTTCCCGCGGTATGCAGCAGAGACTCTGCCTGGCCCGGGCGCTGATCCATGACCCGGAGCTTCTGATCATGGATGAGCCGACAGCCGGACTGGACCCACGTACACATTTGGAATTCCGGCAGATGGTATGGGAACTGCATGAGCAGGGAAAGACCATTCTCTTAAGCTCCCACAACCTGGCGGAACTTTCCGAACTCTGCACGGACATCGGCATCATTGATGCCGGGAAGATGGTGCTCTCCGGAAGCATGGATGAGATCATGGAGCGGATCTACACCTCCAAGCAGATCATCATCAGCGTGCAGGACCAGATGGAGAAGGCTCTGGCTTTCTTAAAGGAAAGTCCCATGGTGCGGACCATCTCCATCTGCGAGAAAGATATTATGGTGGGCTTTACCGGAGATGAGCACCGGGAGAGTGAACTGTTAAAGCAGATGATCGAGGCCGGCATTCCGGTGCGCGGCTTTATGCGGGAGCCGGGAAGCCTGGAGTCGATCTTTATGCGGATCACGGATCACAATGAGGAAAAGGTGGTGTTGTCCTATGAAGACGAATCCGGTCTATAAACGGGAATGCATGGTGAGTGCCAGAAGCTTTAAGCTGGCGCTGGTGCTCCTGGTGTTTAACGGGATCCTGGCTCTGGTGGCACTGTTAAACATGTACTCAGCCCTGGCTCAGGTACGGCTGACGGCGGAGGTGCAGTACACGGGATTTCTGGATCTCTACATGTTTGTGGCATCCCTGGAATTTCTGATGCTGATCCTCATCATGCCGGCGGTGACGGCGGGAAGCATCAGCGGGGAGCGGGAGCGCCAGACCCTGGATCTGATGCTGACCACCTGCATGACCCCGGCGGATATTGTGCTGGGCAAGCTGGAGGCGGCCCTGGGCACCATGTTCCTGATGGTAGTATCCAGCCTTCCAATCCTGGCTATGGTGTTTGTCTACGGCGGCGTGATGGCATCGGACCTGATCCTTCTGGTGTGCTGTTTTTTTGCGGCGGCGGTGTTCATGGGAAGCATCGGCCTGTGCTGTTCGGCGCTGTTTCGCCGGACCACGGCGGCTACGGTAGCTGCTTACGCGGTGACGGCGGTGCTGACAGCCGGAACCTACGGCATCAACTTTCTGGTTACCTACATCAACCAGATGCGGATCGGGGAGTATCTGACATCCGCGGAATCCGGCGGCGTGAGCAGTGGATCCGGCAGTCTTTTATATGTGCTGCTGGTGAATCCCATTGCCACCTTCGCCCAGGTCATCGGACGGCTGACGGCCGGTAACCAGAGCTGGGCGCAGGTAGGAACCTGGTTCGGCAACCAGGCAGACAATCCCCTCATCAGCCACTGGATGGGCGTGAGCATGGCGCTGCAGATGGTGCTGGCTGTGTTGTTTGTGCTGTGGACGGTGCGGAGCGTGGAACGGAGCAACGCGTGAACATAAAAAATCCTGTATCAGAGATGTAAGTGAGTTACACTTCTGGTACAGGATTTTTTTGATCTTTTTACATTAAATGAAATTTCCGGCACAGCCGCAGAATCCGCATGCCAAACGGCATATCCGGCAGCTCCTCCGCAGTCACGGCTCTGGTCAGTACGATCAGGACTCCGTAGACAACCATGGCCACCGGAATACTGATCAGAAGTCCGATCTGGTAGTAACCGGTCACTTTATTGACCAGCGAGTAGACCAGGAACGCGATTACGCCCATGACAGCCGCGCAGGCACAGGGCAGCAGGAATGTAGTTTTTACCTCCTGACGGTAACGCAGGGCTTTTCCAATGGCATGCCAGTTCAGCACGCATACGACCAGAGCAAAGGTTACATTGCCGATAACCAGGCCATACACGCCCCAGTTTAAATACTTTAACATCACATATACCAGTGCCGCATGCACCACCAGAGAGATGGCGGAGTGGGTGACGGATTTTCTCATCAGGTCAATTCCCTGAAGCACCGCATTGGTGACGGTGGAGAGGGAGAAAAAAATGACGGCCGGAGCTCCTAACATCAGCAGGTTCCGGGTGAGGTCCCGGCTGTCACGGAAGATAAGCCGCAGAACCGGAGAAGCCAGTGCTGCCATACCGAATGCACAGGGAATGGCAATCAGCATATTGAACTTGATGGTCAGGCGGATCTTGTACATGACATCGGTGCGGTTCTTCTGGGCCCGGGAGCGCACAATGCTCGGAATCATGGAAGTTCCAAGGGAAGAAGCCACCGCCACCGGCACGTTGGAAAGCAGGCGGTACTTGCCGCCGTAAATGCCCAGCAGGGAAAGACGTTCTTTCTCGGTGAGACCTTTTCCACTCATCAGGAAGCCGAACATGGAGTTATCCACAGAACCGCTTAACTGATACACAAACTGGCTGAGGATGATCGGAGTCAGGGTCAGGAACAGTGCTGTGTATACATGATTCCAGCTCTCCAGGCGGTCGGCCTGGGGACGCCGCAGGGTTTTGGCGTTCTGCTTCCGGTATAAAAACATCAGCAAAGTCAGGAACACGAAAGCAGCCAGTGCACCGGAAAGGGTACCCAGGGTACCGCCCGCAGCACCGTAGGCCGCCGGAGTTTCCCGGTTCGCGAACCAGTGCATGAAAGCGAAGGAGGCAGCTACGCTGATGACGGCGTTTACCACCTGCTCAATGACCTGGGAAATGGAGGTCGGCACCATGTTGCCCAGCCCCTGGAAGTAGCCGCGCACCACGCCCATAATGGAAAAGACCAGAATGGTAGGTGCCATAACCTTTAACGGCAGGGCACTGTTGGGGCTGTTGAAGATGTGAACGGTGATCCAGTCTGCGCCAAACAGTAAAAACAGTGTCATCAGGCCGCCGGCCACAAGGCCAAAAAGCAGTCCGGCCTTAAAGACCCGCTGCACATCCTGATTCTTCCCGTGCACGCGCCGTGCCGCAATCAGCTTGGAAATAGCCAGCGGCAGACTGTAGGAGGACAGGATCAGTCCAATGTTGTAGATTTCGTATGCAGTGTTGTAATAGCCGATTCCCTCATCTCCGATAGCCCGGGTCATGGGAATCTTGTAGAGCAGTCCGATAAACCGGACAATGATACCGGCAGCGGCCAGAATGCTTCCCTGGACCAGGAAGTTGCCGGAGTCGGATTTTTCTTTATTGTTACTCATACCTAAGTTTCTCCTTTAGTAATTGCGTGTGGGCAAAACCATATCGTATATTGAAAGTTTTGCCGGAACAGTAACAGTATATCCCATTGGGGGGCTGAATGCAATGCGGAAAGTTGTTCGTGGAAATGAAACCGCATCTATGATATAATGCAACGAGTGCAAGAGAGCCAGAAGCGTGCTTGCACGGTTACAGTCTGGTTTACGAAAGGAATTGTTATATATATGAGAAATCATCAGGAATCCATCTGGATGCTGCAGACCAAGCGGGCGGATTTTAACGCGGTTGCCGCCCGGTTTCATATCAGCCCGGTCACAGCCCGCATCATAAGGAACCGGGATGTGGAGGGGGAGGAAGCCATTGACCGTTATTTAAATGGCACCCTGGACCAGCTTTACGATCCCCATCTCATGAAAGACATGGACAAGGCAGCATCTCTGATTCTGGAGAAAATTCGGGCGGGCGCCTGCATCCGCATTGTGGGTGACTACGATATCGACGGCGTATGCTCTACCTACCTGCTTTACCGGGGGCTGACCCGGTGTGGCGGTCATGTGGACTACCAGATCCCGGAGCGTATCCGGGACGGCTACGGCATCAACGAATCCATTATCCGCAAGGCGAAGGAAGACGGGATTGACACCATCGTTACCTGCGATAACGGCATTGCGGCCCTGGAGCAGGTGCGCCTGGCGAAAGAGCTTGGCATGACCGTCATCGTGACAGATCACCACGAAGTGGTCCGGGCGGAGGATGGCAGTCAGGTTCTGCCAGAAGCGGACGCGGTGGTGAATCCACACCGGGACGACTGCTCCTACCCGTTTGCCGGGATCTGCGGCGGTGTGGTGGCCTACAAGCTGGTGCAGGTGCTCTATGAGCAGAGCGGTATTCCAGCGCAGGAATGGAAAGACATGCTGGAGTTTGCGGCAATCGCCACCGTGGGGGATGTCATGAAGCTGCAGGACGAGAACCGCATCATCGTGCGCTGGGGTTTAAAACAGATCCCCCACACTGCCAGTGCCGGACTGCGTGCCCTGGTGGAGGCCTGCGGACTGGATATCTACAACCTGACTGCGTACCACATTGGATTTGTCATCGGACCGTGCCTGAATGCCAGCGGACGGTTAAAGACCGCGCAGCTGGCGCTGGAGCTGCTGCTTTGTGAGGAACCGAATGCCAGCGGAAGCATGACCGGGCTTCTGGAGAAGTGTCTGGGCCAGGAAATGCAGCGCAGCTCCCGCGCCGAGGAAATGGCGGCCGAGTTAAAACTTCTGAATGAAGAGCGCAAAGACATGACCCAGGCCGGCATGGAGCAGGCCTTTGAACAAGTGGATACCGAGCTTGCAGACGATGATGTGCTGGTGGTTTATCTGCCGGATTGTCATGAATCTTTGGCCGGGATCATTGCCGGCCGGGTGCGGGAAGCCTACAACAAGCCCTCTTTCGTGTTGACAAAGGGCGAGGACTGCGTGAAGGGTTCCGGGCGCTCCATTGAAAGTTATCACATGTACAAGGCTCTGTGCGGTGTGCAGGAGCTCCTGCTGAAATTTGGCGGTCACCCCATGGCAGCCGGTTTTTCCTTAAAAGAAGAGAATGTAGAGGAGTTCCGCCGCCGCTTAAACGAGCAGTCCACCCTCACGAAGGAAGACTTCATTCCGAAGATCTGGATCGACGTGGCAATGCCGTTAGAGTACATATCAGAAGCGCTGGTGAACGAGCTGAAAAGCCTGGAGCCCTTCGGCCAGGGCAATGAAAAGCCCCAGTTCGCCCAGAAGAACCTCCGCATCCGCAGCCTGCGGGCCATCGGCCGCAACAACAACGCAGTCCGCATGACCGTGGTGACCGAGCAGGGCCGCCCCATGGAAGCCATGGTATTCACGGAGGCTGACAAATTTGTGGAGGAAGCGAAGAACAGCCGGAGCATTGACGTCATTTACTATCCGGATATCAATGAATACAATGGAAACCGGACGCTGCAGATTGTGGTAAGAGCTTACAAACTGCATGCCTGAAAGGCAGACCGGAATCAGATATTCTGTATATCCAAAAGTTTCGTACAATATTGGTAAAGTGTGATAATTGCTTGACACTTTCAAAACGCTGTACTATAATC